>Ga0070730_10003101_pt1 | contig 14995 bp, 16 predicted proteins | sample Coa_R1_3_FD_66447 | JGI IMG/M metagenome (GOLD analysis project Ga0070730, IMG submission 66447) | Surface soil microbial communities from Centralia Pennsylvania, which are recovering from an underground coalmine fire - Coalmine... | ecosystem: Environmental > Terrestrial > Soil > Unclassified ...
GGCGTCGAGTCGGTAGGCATGATCACGATGCTTCCGCCGTTGGGAGCGGGAGGCAGGACTTTTTCGATCGTAGGGCATCCCGCACCGGACAAGAGGCCTTTCGTAGGCTTCAACGAAGTGAGCCCCAGCTACTTTCGCACCATGAAGATCCCGCTCAAGAAAGGCCGCTACTTTGATGAACGCGACACGACGAGTGCGCCATGGGTTGTAATCATTAGCGAGACAACGGCAAACCAATATTTCCCAAGCGAAGATCCGATTGGGAAACAGATTCTGCTCCACTATACGTTCAAGGAAGTAGACGAAGAGCGGCCCCGCCAAATCGTAGGTGTTGTGGGAGAGGTCAAGCAAGTCGGGATGGGCGGACTCCACCCACTGGTTTATGAATCATATCTTCAGCAGCCGGAAGTGTATCCTGGCGGCAGCGATGGCTTCCATTTGGCTGGGACGCTGGTAATCCGTACTGTATCGGATGTACATGCTCACGAAGCTGACATCATCGCGGCCGCAAAGCAGATGGTGAAACAGATGGACCCAGATCAGCCTGTGACTGACATCAGTACGATGAATGAGGTGCTGGGCGAATCCGTGAAGGATTACAAAAACTACGTCGTCGTACTCGGGTTTTTGGCCGGCATAGCCGTTGTTCTGGCGGCGATCGGCGTTTACGGCGTTCTTTCGTATTTTGTCAACCAGCGCACGCGGGAATTGGGCATCCGTTTCGCTCTTGGGGCTCAACGCGTTGATGTGCTCGTGTTGGTCGCCAAGCTGGGACTCTCACTTGCCGGTACTGGACTAGCTATTGGTGTTGCGTTAGCGCTGGGACTCAAGAGGTTCCTGGCGGATCATCTTTGGCTGTTCCACGTGAAGGCAACCGATCCCACTACCTTTGCCGCCGTCGGAATCCTGCTGTTGTGCATCGCCTTGTTCGCGTGTTATGTCCCTGCTCGCCGCGCCACCAACGTGGATCCCATGACAGCGCTGCGGCACGAGTAACTCTTCTGGTGCCGCACATTGGACGCAACTGGTGCACGCATTTGGTTTCCTAGCTCAAAAACAAATCCATCGGCTGATTTGATGCTAAGTCCCGATAAGCCATGCCAGCTCAACCGGTACAGTTCGGACTGGAACCACGGGAATTAGCCGACACCTGAAACTGGCTTGGCAAGTTGCGCCATATTCGTTTTCATGGGGGATGGCTGTGCTATAAACTCTCTGAAAGTGAAACTGGGGCGGGAGCTTGGGGACCATCGGAGAAGACGGGCGCGGCGCGAAAGAATGGATGGTGAGGCGAAAAGCGGGCGGAAGTTGAGGAATGTGATTCCGCTCACTGCGAGGACGGACCGGCTGGTATAGAAATATAAGATTCCGGGCGGCTCTGGCGGAGAGACGAATGGACTTGCCGAAGGAACCTGAAAGTGCGGAGGGTGGATGATAGGACCAACGGGACTGCTTTATGTGCTGATCGTCTTGACGATCGGGCTGGTGGGCGTGTTCTTCGTACGCCCATCGGTAACTGCGGGAGCGGGCGGAAAGATATTGGCGTTCATGGCCATGTGCGCTTTACCGGCCGTGTGCGTGGGCGGGGGCTTCTTCTCTCAGATGCAGCGCTCCGAAGAGACGAAATTCTGCATTTCGTGCCACGCGATGGAAAACTACGGAAAGAGCCTGTACGTTGACGATCCGAGCTACATCCCGGCAAAACATTTTCAAAACCATCGAGTGCCGGCGGACATGGCGTGTTACGCGTGCCATGCGGACTATACGATTTACGGCCCGCTGAAGGACAAGTACCAGGGGCTCAAAAGAGTTTATATGCAGTACATCAGCAAGCCGCCGGAGCACATCACGATACCGGGGGGCTACAACAACCACCAATGCCTGCGGTGCCATAGCGGGGCGCGAGGCTTCGAGGAGAACGCCATTCACCAGTCGATGATGGATACGCTGAAATCCAACCAGGTATCCTGCATCAGCAGCGGTTGCCACGACACGATTCACAACGCGTCCGAAGTAAGCCATTTGAAAATGTGGAGGCCGGGGTCATGAAGCTGAGAATACTCGGATTGCAAAAAATGCTGCGAACCGCAGGGATGCTGATCATCCTGGGTCTGGCGGCGGAGATTTTCAGTTTGTGGTGGGTTCATCCATTGTCGTTTGTGCTCTTCGCGTTTGTCGGCGTATCGCTGATCGGAGCGGGAATTTTGGTGTATCTGGCGTCGCTGCTTTTTGCCGCGAGCCCACCCAGCGACCAAAAAGGATGACGGGCGGGAATCGATTACGTGGCCATAGACTGAAGCATGAAACTCACCGGGATGCTGCATACGCGGCTCAAGCCAGGCGGGCGCTTGAATTTGTATCGTATTACGATATGCTAAACCGATGGGTAGACAGATTCGCGACTCCGACTACGCGGCCCTGGCCGAGCTGCGCTTTCGCATTCGCCAGTTCCTGCGAGGCAGCGATGACGCCGCCGAGTCGATCGGTCTCGAGCCACAGCAATATCAAATGCTACTGGCAATCCGCGGCCTTCCCAGCCCCGGCGAAACGAGCATTCGGCGCCTGGCTGAGCGGCTGCTGCTTCGCCATCACAGCGCGGTAGGTTTGGTGGACCGACTGGAAGCGCGCGGGTATGTTCGCCGCATGCCCAGCGCCGTGGACCAGCGCCAGCTTTGCGTAGCGCTTCTGCCAAAGGGACAACGCGTGCTGGAGCGAGTCGTTCGCGGGCGCTTGCATGAACTTCGCGGAAGCGGGCACGCGCTCGTGTCCGCCCTGGCCGCCATTCTTAAGCATAGCGAAGGGGAACGCTCACGCCGGAGTACAAGCGCCGTTGCGCGGAAGAATCGAAAAAGCGTTTCCCGGAGAACGCTCAAATGAGAGGCGGAGGCGAGCTTGTGCGATCTCGCCAAGGTCCAGCTCTGGCGGCGTCGCGGAGACGCTTCAGAGTATTTTGCACTTACTTTCTAGAAAGATTCTCCGCTCTCAAATATCCTGCCCTTATCGGAGAAGCCTCAGACGAGGCCGCGACCTGAATTCCCCTCCCCGTTGCTCTTTGCAGGACGGAGCTTTTTCATATCCAGCTCGAGAACGCCGCGTTCGAGACGGGCTGTCGCCACTCGCGTGTCTATCTCGACCGGCAATTGCAGAGTGCGGAGCAGCCGCGTTGCGCGATTTCTTGCTATCGAGATGGAACCTGACTGCCGCTGCCCTTCGCCTTGATGCCTACCAATAATGGTTACGCGCCTGGGCTCCAAGTCAACCTCAAGCTCTTTGGGGTCAAAACCACGAACGTCGGCGAAGAGCTTAAGCTCTTCCGGTGATTCCTTGACGTCGATCGGAGCGTGTTCAAATAACTCCGACTCCGCTTGCAACCAATGATCCAGATCGTGTCCTCTTACCTTGCCTTTGGCTTCAAATATTTCGTAGGCTCTGCGCGCGATGAGGTCGAACATCTCCTTCGCCTCGCGACTGAGGCCCATGGTCTTGATGGCGATCAGGGGCGCCATTTTCCGTTGCCCTGCCAATTCCTGTTGCTGCATCACCGTCTCCCTTTCCCAGCGTCTTCGGAGTGCACTGCATTTATCGTGATGCGATACCGTTCAGAGGCGTTGCCTCACTGTGTATCGTAGTGCGATATATAGAGTGGGGCGCGGCCAACCAATACGCGCATGGAAGCGTCGTAAGAATGGGGGGGGGAGCCAGGACTTCCCTGCACCGAATCGCCGCCTAAAGGCGTCGAGAATAACTTCTGGAGAAGTTTATGAAATTCATCGGATGGGCTTTCGCAGGCCTGCTGATTGCGGGCGTCTCGCCGGCGCGCAATCGGGTTGCCTCCGTCAGCTTCCCAACCGACGACCTACAAACGCCGCAGAGCAACCGCGTCGCTCGATTTGCCGTGACGTTCAACGAAGTTGGGCGCGCGAGCGAAAGCGCGTCTGATTCTCGGCACAGATTTGGCGCTGCCGCAGCTCGCCGCAGTTCCTTACGAGCGCGGAGCCGCTGCAAGTTTTCCCCGAAATCCGTGTCCACGGATTTCAGAATCTGGAGAACTGAAAAGGAGAAGTAGCATGCGAAGTAGCAATCTAGACCCCCAGCCATGGCACCTCGTTCCCGTAAAACCCGGTTCCAAACCCTGTCTTGGACGATTCGGCATCACGATAATTTCCATATTGACTGCGATAGTTGTGGGAATTTTTATCGTCGTGATTGTGCCGCAATCAGGCAATACTTCGACAATGGCCAGCAAGGTTCCCCTGAAGATCGATAAAGACCCGGCACCCGTCAACCTTGCGGAATTCAAGAACGGGTACGCTTCGGTTGTGGATCCGGCTTTGCCCGCCGTCGTGAATATTTCCTCGACCAAGATGGTGAAGCAGCGGAACAATATTCCCGGCTTCGCCTTCAACGACCCGTTTTTCCGCCAGTTCTTCGGAGACCAGTTCGACAGACAACAGTCAGCTCCGCAAACAGAGCGTGAATACAGCCTCGGCTCCGGAGTCATTCTCAATCCCGACGGCTATATTTTGACCAACAACCACGTCGTGACGGGCGCTTCTGACATCGAAGTATTCACGCAGAACAAGAAGAAATATCGCGCCAAGCTGATTGGCACCGACCCTCACACCGATATAGCGGTCCTGAAGATTGAGGCCACGAATCTTCCGTCATTGACTCTTGGAGACTCCTCCAGATTGAAAGTCGGGGACGTTGTGTTCGCCATCGGCGATCCTTTCAGCATCGGGGAGACAGCAACGATGGGAATTGTCAGCGCCACCGGACGCGATTTGGGCGGCGCCATCGAGCACTATGAGGACTTCATTCAAACGGACGCCGCGATCAACCCGGGGAATTCCGGTGGCGCGCTTCTTGATCTGCACGGAGACCTCGTGGGGATCAACACCGCCATCGTCACGGGCGGCAGCGGAGGCAATCAGGGCGTGGGCTTTGCGATTCCCATCAATATGGCCCGCAACATCATGGAACAGATTGTGGACCACGGCAAAGTGATCCGCGGTCATCTTGGGGTGGCGGTTCAGAGCGTGGACGCCGATATGGCCAAGGCCTTCGGACTCAGTCAGGGCGGCGGCGCTTTGGTAGCGGAAGTGACTCCTGGAAGTCCGGCCGCGAAAGCCGGGATCGAGCGCGGCGATATTATTCTCGATTTGAATGGGCAGCCCATCAGCGCACCCGAGGATTTAAGCGTGCACATCGCGGAACTCGCTCCGGGCACCGTCGCGCATTTGAAGGTTTCGCGTGACGGGCAGACTCGCGACGTGGAGGCCACACTGAATGAGCTGTCAGAGACAGCTCAGGCGTCCACGGGCACGGAGAACGTGACGAAAGCGCTCCAGGGTGTCCAAGTGCAGAACCTTACGCCGTCGATCGCGCGCGACCTGGGAGTTTCGGCGGGCACACCCGGAGTGGTTATTACATCCGTCGATCCTTCGAGCGCAGCCGCTGCGGCCGGACTCGATCGGGGCGACATCATCCAGGAAGTGAATCGCAATCCCATTCGGAACGTTGCCGATTACGATCGCGCGCTTTCCGGAGTTCATAATCAATCCGTTCTGCTTCTGGTCAGCCGGGATTCGACGACCCGTTACGTCGTGATACAAGCCGAATGAGAGTCTGCTCAACCACTGGCCTGGGTTGGATCGTTTCTCGATGAAGACCTGAAAAGCGGCGGGAAGGCACGTCGGCCTCCCGCCGCCTCCTCCAGAGTTCGCTTTTTTCAGGCCTCGCCAAGGTACAATGGGAGCATGAGCGTCCGGCTAATCGCCCTGGACATAGACGGGACCCTTCTGGACAGCCGCTGGAAACTTCCCGAGGCAAACCGCGCCGCCATCGCCGCGGCTACGAGCCGTGGCATCGAAGTTGCCCTGGTGACTGGCCGTCGTTACGATTTTGCCCTCCCCATCGCCCGCCAGATTGACGCGCCGCTGACCATGATCGTCAGCAACGGCGCCGTGATTCGCACACAGGACGGCAAAACGCACCTGCGGCATCTTCTCCCACGCGCCACAGCTTTGCGCGTGCTCGAGCTCACGCGGCTCTGGCGCGATTCCGCCGGGGTCGTATTTGACGGGCGGCGTGAAAATCAAATCGTGCTCGAATCCATAAATCATGACGACCCCATCCGGACGGCCTACTACACTCGCAATCGGGAGTTCATCGGACTGGCCGATCCGCTCGAGAGTTGCTTGACGGAAGCTCCACTGCAGGTGATGTTGAGCGGAAACGTCGCGCGGATGGGAGAAGCCGAGGCTGCACTCCGCAGCGCGTCTTTTGCGGCCGAATTTTCGCTAGCCGTGACTGTCTATGAGTCCAGGAATTTTTCCATGATTGATGTGCTCAATCCGGTTTGTTCCAAGGGAGCCGCGCTGGCGGAATGGGCAGCACTGCGTGGCGTGGCGCGGGAAGAGGTCCTGGCCATCGGCGACAATCACAATGACCTGGAGATGCTTACATTCGCCGGGATTCCGGTGGTCATGGGCAATGGCGTCGCTGAGTTAAAGGGATTTGGCTGGCACGAAACCGCAAGCAATGATGAGGGCGGCGTGGCTGCGGCTATCGAACACTTCGCTCTGCGGGAGGCGGCTCCATGCGCTTGAGACGGAGCCTGTTGCCGCTAGGCACTCTGTTGCTCGCGGCGGCTCCCTCCTTGCGCGCGGAATACGTCTGCCTGCGAAGCGGCCAACGGCTGCACGTCACGAGCTATCAGCTGCTCGATGGGAGATATCGCCTGCAGCTCGCCGGCGGGGTCGTGGAAGTAGCAGCCGACCAGGTCACCTCGATCGACCCGGAAGAAATGTTTGCCTCGCTTCCGCCAGCCCCGGCGGCAACATCCACGATTGCGGAAATCGTCAAGGCCGCGGCCGCGCGGTATAACGTGGACGCGGAGCTGATTAACAGCGTGATTGCCGCGGAATCGAATTTTGATCCCAAGGCGATTTCAAGAAAGAATGCGCGGGGGCTGATGCAACTCCTGCCGGAGACGGCAGCGCGCTTCGGAGTGCAGAACGTCTTCGATCCAAAAGAGAACGTTGACGCCGGAACGCACTATTTACGAGATCTTCTGGTGCGATACAACAATGATCTGGTTCTTGCACTGGCCGCCTACAATGCGGGGCCGGAAAAGGTACAGCAATTTGGGCGCGTCCCGCCGTATGCAGAGACGGTTTCGTATGTTCGCCGCGTGAAACGAGGCTACGAAAAGAGCAAGTCCGGCGCGGCGGCTGTGATTTCGCCGATGTCGCCCGCGAGCAGCAAGACCCAGCTTCGATCCGAGACTTTGCCTGTGGGCGCCTCGAACCCTAAGAAACCACTGACGCCGCAATAATCCTCCGCCGCGGTACGAGAACGCACGCTTCGCGCAACAACTCCTGCCACAACCGCAAAATTGCGGAGATTTCCGAAATTGACTGCCGCCAAACTATGGCTGTTGGGGATTCGGATTGGAAAGCGGCGGCCCGGGATTCGGCTGCTGATTCGGCGGATTTGGTTGCGCGCCCATTGGATTCTGCCCCGGAGTTCCTGCGGGCGTCCCAATTTGTGGACCGGTGGAGCTCACAATCCCTACGTCTTTCGAAGGATCCCAGATGAACTCGAACAACCGATAATTTGCAGCCTTCTCATAAACGATCACAGATTTCTGATTGACTTTGCTGCCCACGCCGATGATGTTGCCTCCCACGATTGTCGGCGTATCACCCATGGGAATATTCTGAGTATCCGCTGCTCCCGTACTGTCAGTTCCCTGCGCCCCCGTGCCAGTTCCAGTTGTCGGGGCTCCATTTGCGGGCGCGGCAGTTGCTGTACCGGGTTGCGAAACGGCCCCGGCGGCGCCGGGCTGCGCGCCAAAGCCAAGCGGAGTACTGCCTGCAGCGGGCACTCCCACTCCGGCTGCGGGTTGGCCCGGCGCAACGGGCATCTGGATTCCCCCGGGCTGAGGCTTGAGGCTGCCGATGAGCTGGCCGGCGGGACCGACATAGATCAATCGCCACGAACCATCTTCTTTGTTCATGGGATCTTTGTAAGCCTGGCGCATGAATCGCAGATTACCGAGTTTGGGTTTGACGAGATCGTCCATGGAATTCGGGAAACGGCCAAACTTGCCATAGTAAAGCTTTATGCCGCGGGTATATTGCTTGCCCCGCCAGATCATTTCCTGCTCTTTTTCGCGGCGGCCTTCCGTTTGCACGCGCAACCCGATGGACATGCACGCGACGAGAATGAGCGCCGTGAAAAACACGACAAGCATTAAGGCGTAGCCGCCTTGATTCTTGTTCGCGCGACGGCTTGCAGAGAGGCGATTCATGCGGAAGGTGAACCTGCCTGTTCTTCGAGTGGAGTGCTGCCATGCAGGCCGCTGGAAATCTCCTGAAACTCGAGACTCGCGTTGCCAACTCTTAGGATGCGATAGCGGCCCAACAAGGTGTCTCCCTCGGTAACGACGTAGACATCGTCCCCATCGGTGAAGAAGGCGCGGCGCGGAGAGCCCTCGGGCACCGTGCCGTAACCAAAATATTTGAGGTTGGGCGGCAGTTTTGCCTCAGTTGGCGGAGGAGGTGGCGGCGGGACGGTAGGTTCCGGAATCACGGGCGGCTTCGATTTATGCGGGTCCTGAGCAGGAGGAGGCGCGATGACGCTAAAGGGGTTGCGTCCACTGGCCTTGTATTCGGTTTTCTGCGCCCGTTCCAGTTCCTGCCACCGAATTTGAGGGTTCTCTACCGCCAGCACCTTGTAATTCTCGATGGTACTCATCGTCTGCATGGAAGGCGTTTGCTTTTTCCACTGCGATCCCCAAACGACGGCGGCGATAGCCACAAGAACTCCGAGGAAGATAATTTGCCGCTTTTGTTTCATGCCGCTTCCCGCAAGTAGGTCCTGATGTGGAGTTCGACGCGAATGGATCCCTTGGCAGCCTGGTTCTGGGTGTCGGAACCGAGCGCGAGGCCGTCCACAATGTAGAATCGCTCGGAGCGCTGCAATCCGTTGACGAAGCGGACAACGCTGCCGTACTCCCCGCTAACCGTCGCGTTGATACTCACTTCCACCATGCCGCGGTTTGGAATTTCCTTCTGCTTGTCGGCCAGGGTCACGATCTGGAGGCCGGATTTCCTGGCGATATCGTAGAGTTCAGACATGATCGAAGAGGAGCCGATGCTCTCCGGTGGAAGGGACTGTTCAAACTTCTGACAATCCTGGAGCGTGGCAGGCATATTGTCTTTGATGCTCTGGGCGGATTTGATGTCGCCCTTGAGGAGTTTGAGCCGCAAATTCTGGGCGTCGAACTCCGCCTGGGACGAGTGCGGAGAGGATGCCAATTGCCAGCTGTAAGCGGCCAAGCCGACGTCCGCGGCAAGGAGCAGCCCGAGAAAAAGCAGGATGGCGCGTTTCCGCACTGTGAAGTCCCGTGGCATCAGGCCCTCGAATACTCCGCGGTAAGTTCCATGACGAGCTGGTCGGTGGTGGTGCCCGAGCTGGGGCGGTGCACGGTAATCAACTGGACGTCGGTAAAAGTCTTCGAGCCTTCCAAGGCTTTCAGAAATTTCAGTTCGGCTTCATCGCTTGCGGCGCCGACGGTGAGCCTTACCTTGACGCGGCCTCGTTCCTGTTCCGGCTCGATGCTAACCACGCGGACACCGGGGGGAAGAACTCTCTCGAGGTCCATAAACATCAGCGTCCAATTAAAACTCCTGGCGTCGATGAGGCTGTTGATGTACGCGGCGCGATCGTGCAACTTCGCGTTTTCTTCGAGGGCAAAAAACTGCTGGAGGGACGCGCGCTGCTTTTGAAGCTCGGTTACCTGCTGGCCCAGTTTCTCCGATCGTGATCGCATTTCGGCGTTGGCTTCTCGCGCCAGATAGACGTGCCAACCAAGGCCGAGAAACACCCCGGTCGCAACGAGACCCAGAAGCCAGGAACCGGTCAGAAATTTCCGGTGACCCTCGAGGGGTTTAGTCGCAAGATTGAGCCGAATATGCATTCATCTCCAGTTACGGGAACACAAGTCCCCTTGGTGAAATATTTTAACCTCGATGCAACATCCAGCCCACCAGGCCTTCCAGTTCGCGGTCGGCGAGCGGACGCGCGTCGGCCGGAATGCGCCCGTCAGAAATGGCTGAATGAAGCAGCGAATGCACTTCACAATGAAACTCTTCTTCCAGCGGCCGAACAAACTGAGGCAAGCGCGGCCCCAGCCCGGCAACGCGAACGGATTGAATGCCTTCTTGCCAGGTGTCCTGGTAGTAGGCGGCGACCGGGAAAATATCTTCAAGCAACATATGCGGGGTGAGGTCCGCTCCCTGCGCCGGCAACTCCGTGCAGCGATAGCCGCAGAGAACGCCCTCGCGAACGATCGCGGTGGTAAGCGACAGGCCGGAAATACGCGCAAGGAGCGTGGGCCGGAGATCATCCACCAGGGCGATAGCGGCCAGAGATGAGCTGAGAACTACACCGGGGTGTAATCCCGCGGCTTCGATCAAGGATTCATATTCGCGAACGATCCGCAAACGCGCGAGCGCGGTGACGACATCCACGCCCGTTTCCCGAGGCGTCTGACGCATGTAGGAAACCAGCGTCTCGTCAACTTCGAACGGGACGCTCTTTTTCAATTTCCAGCGCAGCATGGGCTCGGCTTCTTCGCGGGAACGAGGAAAGTCCTCAAAATGCTGGACGAAAACGCGAATGACGGGATCCGGCAGAATGAGCGCAACGCTTTCTTCCCTGGCGTGCAGGCGGGAGCACACGCCGGCAATGGCAGTCTTGAGAGCCGCTGGATTCGCGATGTTGGTTTCGACGGCGGAGGGCACCAGGGCGGCCGGAGGAAGATTTTCGACTGCATAGCTGTCCAAACCGCCGGACCTCGTCCATCGCGCACCGGCAACACGCCCCAAATCAATTTCGATCGCCAGGGGTGGATGAGGCGTAGCCTCGAGCCAGCGCGCGACGCGGCGCACGAGATTGCTCTTATAAACGCCCCGGTGAAATGTGGCCGCACTACTCAACGAAGGTCACCTTGTTAATTTCCTTGACTGTTGTGATGCCCGCGCGGATTTTAGCAAGGCCGCTCTCGCGGAGGGTGATCATGCCTTCCTCACGGGCTACCCTCTTGATTTCGGAGGTCGGCCTGCGGTCCACGATCATTTCCCTGATGCGATCCGTCAAATCCAGGAGTTCGCAGATGGCCGTGCGTCCATGATAGCCGGTGCCGGAACACTCCAGGCAGCCGGCCCCTTCGTAAAGCACGACGGAAGACCAGACCGCGGGATCAAGGCCGGCTTCTTTTAATTCAGCCTGCGAAAAATTCCTGGGGCGCTTGCATTTCGAACAAATCACGCGCACGAGACGCTGCGCCATGATGCAGTTGAGGGCGGAGACGAAATTGTAAGGCTCCACTCCCATGTTGATGAACCGGCCGATGACGTCGGTGACGTTGTTGGCGTGGACGGTGGTGAACACCAAATGCCCTGTGAGTGCGGACTGAATGGCGATCTGAGCTGTTTCCTGGTCGCGAATCTCGCCCACCATGATCTTGTCGGGGTCGTGGCGCAGGATGGAACGCAAGCCACGAGCGAACGTGAGACCTTTTTTTTCGTTCACAGGGATCTGCGTGATGCCTCGAAGCTGATATTCGACAGGGTCCTCGATGGTAACGATTTTGTCTTCGTCGGTTTTAATCTCGTTGATCGCGGCGTACAAAGTGGTGGTCTTGCCCGATCCCGTCGGGCCGGTGACCAGCACCATGCCATACGGCTCCTGGATGTAGCGCCGGAAGCGGCGAACCTCCAACTCTGAAAACCCCACGACATCCAAATTCAGGCTCTGAAATTTCTCCGAAAGAGTTTCCTTATCCAGGACGCGGAGCACGGCATCTTCGCCGTGGCTTGCGGGCATGATGGAAACGCGTAGATCGATGAAGCGGCCCTTGTACTTGACGCGAAAGCGGCCGTCTTGCGGGACGCGGCGTTCCGCGATATCGAGATCGCTGAGCACCTTGATGCGCGAAAGAACGGTCGAATGCCATTCCTTGGCAATCGGTTGCATGGCGTGCTGCAGGACGCCGTCGATGCGGTACTTCACGGCCACTTCCGTGTCGCGCGCCTCGATGTGGATGTCGCTTGCCCGGCGTTCCAGGGCCGTGAAGATAATCGTTTCCACCAGCCGCACCACCGGACTGACCGAGGTGTCGCGCGTCAGGCGGTCGCCGGAGATGGTCTCTTCGCTCTCTTCGTCTTCCTTGGAAACCTGCAGCGTGAACGCTTCCGTGGCTTGCTCGAGGACGCGCTGAGATTGCTCGGTGCGCTTGAGAATGTCGCCGATTTGTCTGGCAGTGGCAACCTTGATGGCCAACTTCTTGCCAAGCAAGAGCGGAAGTTCGTCGCTCAAGAGCACCAGGCTGGGATCAGCGACGGCGATGGAGAGCAAATTGTTGTGGACTTCGAGCGGCACGAAGTTATAGCGGAACATCAGGTCCGCGGGAATCGTGCGGAAGAGTTCGGGGTCGATGCGCTGTTCGCTCAGATCCACAAACGCGCAGCGGTATCTAAGCGCCAGCTTGCGCGCGGATTCGCCTTCGTTCGCAGCATCGGAGCCGTCGCCGGGAGTCCAATTGTGTTCGGGTGTCGCCACAGTCTCCTTACCTTACTTTACCGCTCCGCCCGTGAGGGAGAAGGAGAAGATCGGCAAATAGAGAGAAATGAGGATGAACGCTACCAACAATCCCATGAAAATGAGAATGGCAGGCTCGATAACAGCCACGAGCGCCGAAAGCTTGATGCTCACTTCTTCTTCATAGAATTCGGCGACACTGGTGAGCATGGGAGCAAGCGCGCCGCTGGATTCGCCAACCTCGATCATGTCCAGGGCGAGTTGTGGCAGAGTGGCCTTGACGGCCAGCGCGCTATGAAGCGATTCTCCTTCACGAACCATCTGGGTGGCTTGAATGACCGTGGAGCGAACAAGCTTGCTGCTAATGGCATCCGCGGAGGTTTGTAGGCCTGCGACCAAGGGGGTCCCCCCGGTAAGAAGCGTGGCCAAGGTGCGTGAGAATTGCGCCACCTGGAATTTCAGCAGCGTGTCGCCCAGAACGGGAATGCGGAATTTCAGGCGATCAAATGCCTCGCCACCATCCTCCGTCCTGGACCACAGGAAGACACCAACAATCGCTAGAATTATGGCCAAGACGCTGCCGATTACGACATAGCGGTAATCCACAGTAAGCGCAATCAAAAATCGCGTTGGCCCAGGCAGTTCCACATTGAGATCGCGGTAGAGCAAGGCAAACTTGGGGATCACAAAAGTCACGAGATACGTCACGATAACCGAAGCCACGACGACCAGAAGTACCGGATAAACCAGCGTCGCGAGAATCTTCTTCTTCACTCCCGTACTTACGCGCTGGTACGAGATGTAGTATTCCAGCACCCCCGAAAGGTTGCCGCTCTTCTCCCCGGCGAGTATGGCGGTGGCGTAAACCTTGGAAAAAACGCCGGCTTCGCTGATGGCTTCGGAAAGCGATTTGCCTTCTCGAACACGGTCGCGAACCGCGGAAAGCACCGGGCGAAGCTTGCGCGAGGAAGCGCGGTCGGCGAGTAAATCCAAAGCTCGAAGGATGGGCAACCCGGCTTTGATCAACGTATTGAACTGCTGGTTAAGAATGAGAAATTCAGAGCCGCCGATTTGACGAGCGCTTTGGCGCCTTGCAAACGCACCGAGAAGGCTGCTGCGAGTCTCAACCGAATAGACGAAGAGACCGCGCTCCACGAGCTTCTGGCGCGCTTCAGCCAACGAGCCCGCAGCCTCGACGTGCGAAAAGACCCGGCCGTTTGCGTCCGCAACACGGCAGACAAATTCACTCATGCCTTTCAGTTTACCTCATCTAGCTAGTATGCGGCGAAGCACCTGATGGTTGGCCGTTCCTCGCTAGAAACGTCCCCGTAAAGCAAAGTCAGATATGCCTTAAGGTCTTGATTCGGAAGGTGATTCGCCGTTGACGATGGCGACACCTAGCGGAACTTCAAACCGGAAGAGAGAGTCCGCGACGGGAGGATCGAATCGCCAGCCGCCAAACTTAAATTCGATTTCAACGCCCCCCTTTTCGCGCACCAGGACACGAGCCAAATCTCCTGTAGAGGGCGCAATTTCCAAGTAGATGGAATCCTCCGGACCAGACGCCTGCTCTCCCGCATCCTTGCCTGCCCCGCTGTGCGGCTTGTCTTCTTCACCGCGTGGAGGGCAATAAAGCACCGTGTTGCCTGGTGTCGCTGGCTTCTCATCGGTTGCAGGCACAACCCTTGCGCAGACGCGCGACAATTTCATTTCGCCAGCCAGCAGCGCCAAAGGCGTTCGCCAGTCCGTGCTCTGCTTTGCCGGAACGCGGGTTACTGTGCGGTCAGCCGGAACGTAAAACCAGGCGGTCTTGCCATCCACCACAAAGACATTCTTTTCGGGAGATTCGTATTCCCAGCGCATTTTGCCCGGACGCCTGAAAAAGGCAACGCCGGACTCCGCGCGAACCACTTTCCCATTTTCCGAGTAGCGTTCGAGGAAGGTGGCCTGCAGTGTGCGCGCACTCCGGTAATGCCCCTCTAACATTCGAACGAGTTGCTTGATGTCCGCCGCACTTGTACCCAGCGCCGAAAGTGTAAGAATCGAGTAAAACAGGAGTGTCATGAATGTAAGTCTATCAGTTCTTGAGTGCCGGGCAGGGCGCCGTACAGAAGCCGTGCGCGTTGCCAAGAATCGCGCGAAGACGGCTTGGATCGAATCACGCCAGCGAGCTCTTTCAAGAGTGAGTTTAGGTTGAGAGTTTAAGTAAAAGCAAAAGAGCACGGGAGGATATCCCGTGCTCTTTCCATTCTCTGACGGAGCAGATCTGAACGATCTTTTCCGGTTGGGCCTATGCCCAATCCAAGTTACTGGAGCGGGGCCAAGCCCGACGTGCCGCAAGCCGCAACCGCGCCCGCAGCGCCCGTGGGATCCCGGCGAATCA
>Ga0070730_10003103_pt1 | contig 14990 bp, 18 predicted proteins | sample Coa_R1_3_FD_66447 | JGI IMG/M metagenome (GOLD analysis project Ga0070730, IMG submission 66447) | Surface soil microbial communities from Centralia Pennsylvania, which are recovering from an underground coalmine fire - Coalmine... | ecosystem: Environmental > Terrestrial > Soil > Unclassified ...
CGTGTTGTTGGCGGTATCGCCGATTGGCGCGCTCGCAATCGGCGGATCGAACTGGGCGGGAGACCCGCGTCCAACGTTGACTGGAGCGCCTCAGCCGCTGCCCGAAGCGGCGGAGTTATCACTCCCGAACCGCCCGGCTGTGGGGCCGGTCAGCGTGCGGCTCGCGCACGGTACAGATGGGGCGTGGCGATACCTGGTCGACGGCCAACCGCGCATTATTCGCGGCGTCGGCTACAACCCGCAATACGCCGGCCTGACTGCCGGCGATCGAGCACGACTCTACCAGCGCGATTTCAGCGCGATGCGCGGGCTCGGCATCAACACGATTGAAGGCTGGTTCGAAACCCAGTTCGATGAGCTGACCCTTGACTACGCCGCGCGCAACGGGATCGGGGTGCTGATGCCGTTCGAGCTCAATCAGGACTGGCCGTACGACAATCCAAACGTCCGCCAGAGCATTCTGGACCATGTTTCGGCGTACGTCGAACGGTACAAGAACAATCCGGCCGTGCGCATGTGGGCGCCGGGCAATGAAGACCTGCACCGCATCCTGTATCCGCAGTGGGTGAGCCAGGAAAACAACCCCGTGGCGCGCGCCCGCGCGGACGCCTTCGCCGCCTTCCTGCCGGTGCTTGTCGACCGGATTCACCAGCTCGACCCGGATCATCCGGTGATCTATCGGGACGCCGAGGACGTGTACCTCGCTCGACTCAAAACAGCGTTTCTGGCAACTGGGGTCGAGCGGCCATGGCTGGTCTACGGGGCCAATGTCTACTCGCAGACGCGGCTCGAGCAAATCGTCGCCACGTGGCCCAGCCAGTGGCTGGGTGGTCCCCTGGTGCTTTCCGAGTTTGCGCCGGCGGGTGTGGGCCCGGCCGAGCGGCCGCTCGGCTTTGAACGGGACTGGGCGATCATTCGCTCGCGGCCCGGCGTCGTGCTGGGCGGGCTGGCATATACGTGGGCCACCAATGGCCCCGAGGAGCTCGACCGGGTCTTCGGGTTGGTGGACCCTCAGGGAATCCCGAGTGATGGCGCACTTATGGCGCTGAGCTCCAGCTATCTGGCCGATCTGGCCCAAACCGCTCACAGCGGACCACCGTCCTGAGCACGCCGCTCGGCCCCGCAAGCGTCGCGTGAGAGATGGTCCAGGCTATGATGCTTACTCACGTCTTCACACAAGTTCGAAGCCGTGATCCGGACAATTCGCGCGCAGCGCGCGCCAGGGAGCTATCGATTTTGACAATCAGTGCTGTCACCGCCACGTCGGTGCCGACGGATGAGACCTCCGACCAGCCTGCCGCACCGGTGGCTACACCACGTCCGCGCGCCAGGCGACGCAACCTGACCGAAGTTCAGAAAGCGGAGCTCGGTCGACTGTATGCCGAGACGTCGACTTCTCTGTCGGAGATCAAATCGCGATTCGGGATCGCGGAATCGTCGCTCTATCGGCTGCTGCAGCAACGCGGTATCAGGCTGCGCGGCAGGCGGGCTCGGAGTGCCACGGCGCCTGCCCGGGCGGAGCGGCCCGTCGCCCGCCGGCGCGGTCGGCCGGCACTGGGAACACGCGCCGGACGTCGTCCGGCGGCGGCGGCGCGGGCAAATGGCCTGGCCAGGTACCGGGTCAGCTTCGTGGGTGTTCGAATCGTCGACGCGCTGGACATTCTGGATGCCGTTCGCCAGGCGGAGAAGCTCGGCGCAACCGAGATCACGCGGATCGAGCGAGCCGCGGCGAGGTAGCTCGGGGCGGAATCCATGTTTGATCTGATCGTGCGCGGTGGGCGCGTGATCGATCCGAGCCAGGATCTGGACGGCGTACGCGATGTCGGCGTCATTGGACCCCGGATCGCCGAGATCGGGCCTGATCTCGCTCGGCAGGGCGTCCGCGGCGCGGTGGTCGATGCCAGCGGACTGGTGGTGACACCTGGCTGGGTCGATCTGCACACCCACGTGTACTGGGGTGTGGCGCCCCTTGGCGTCGACGCCGATGCACACTGCCTGCGGCGTGGCGTGACGACGGCGGTCGACGCGGGCTCCGCTGGGGCCTCGACCTTTCCAGGCTTCAAGCGCTACGTGATCGACGTGTCGCTGACCCGCGTCGTGGCCATGCTGCATCTCTCGGCCATCGGGATGGCGCGCGACGATAGCTTCGGCGCCGAAGCTATCGGCGAGCTCGAAGATATTCGCTGGGCGAATGTCGAGCGCGCGCTCGCGGTCGCGCGTGCCTATGCCGACACGATTACCGGTATCAAGCTCCGCATCAGTGAAGAACTCGTCGGCCCGGACGCAGAGCACACCCGCGAGGTCCTGCGGCGGGCCAGACAGGTGGCCGACGCGATCGGGAAGCCGGTGATGGTTCACGCCGGTCACACCGCGATCCCACTGGATGAGATCCTGGGGAACCTGGTGCGCGGCGACGTCGTCACGCACGTGTACCACGCGCGCACCGAGGGAGTGCTCGACGAACACGCACGTGTGCGGGCCTCGGTCCGTGCCGCCGTCGACCGCGGGGTGCACTTCGATGTCGGCCATGGCGCCGGCAGCTTCGACTGGACGGTGGCTCGGGCTGGCCTGGCGCAGGGCCTGCTGCCGACAACCATCAGCTCAGACATCCACGCGTGGAACATCGCCGGGCCGGTGTACGACCTGGCGACGACGGCCAGCAAATTCCTCCACCTCGGCCTGACGTTGCCAGCCGTCCTGGAACGGGTAACCACCACCCCGGCCGCGTGTATTGGCCGCGCGGACGAGCTCGGCACCCTGAGTCCTGGTGCCGCTGCGGACATCACCCTCCTGCGCTTGACCGACGGCGAGTTCCGGTTTCGAGACAGCGCGGGCGTCGAAGAACTGGCGGGTACCCGGCTCGACCCCGTAGCCGTGATCCGCGGCGGCCGTCACTACGCGTGCACCCCCGGGTTGCCCGCGTAGCCGCAGGCTGGCACGGGCGCATTAGGATCTCTGCAACACGGAGTGACGCATGCGAGCGGCCATCCAGAACGGTCTTTCTGAAATCGACGTGCGCGATGTTCCGGCACCCGGCCGGGACGGCGCGCTGGTCCGCGTCGTGGCGGCGGGAGTGTGTGGATCCGACCTGCACGTCTATCTCCACCGCACCGAGCCGCAACCCCTGCCTGAGGGCCACGAGGTGGCTGGCGAGGTGGTATCTCTGCCAGACGCCTACGCAGGCCCGATTCGCATCGGCGATCTGGTCGCCGTCGACACCATCTGTCACGGGCGGGCATGCGGAGCGTGCGGGTTCTGTCGGGCCGGGCAGACGTTCCATTGTCTCGAGCGTGACAAAACGGCCGGTTGGGGTGGCGCCTTCGCTGACCTGATCCAGAGGCACCCCGCCGGGTTGTTCAGGCTCCCGCCTGGCATGTCCGCGGAACAGGGTGCGCTCGTCGAGCCGCTGGCGGTTGGGGTCCACGCGATTCGCCGGGCCCGAATGGCGCCGGGCGCGACGGTGGTCATCGTCGGCGCAGGCACGATCGGTCTGATGACGCTGCTCGCCGCCCGAGCTCTGGGAGCGGACAGGGTCCACGTCGTGGCGCGCCACGCGCATCAAGCGGCGGCGGCAAGGACCTTTGGCGCCGCGACGGCGGTGCAGGCCGAAGGGGCCGATGCGGTGGCGTGGATACGCGATCTCACCGGCGGAGTCGGAGCGGATCTTGTCGTCGAGGCGGTTGGGCGGCACGCGGAGCCGCTTGAACTCGCGTGGCAACTGGTGCGGCCTCAGGGCAGCCTCGCGGTGCTCGGCATCTTTCCGCAACCCGTAATGCTCAACCTGATGCGCCCGATTCTCCGCGAAGTGTCCATCACGTTTCCGATCTGTTATGGCGTCATTGACGGACGGCACGACTTCGACGTCGCCATCGAGATCATCGCGTCCGGCCGAGCGGGGACACAGGGGATGGTGACCCACCGGTTCCCACTCGAGCAGGCGGCGGCCGCATTTCAGACCGCCGCCGACAAATCGCACGGTTCGTTGAAGGTCCACATTCGTCCGTAGGAGGCCACGTGAACATCGCAACTAGCCAGAGCTCCTTCGTCGACAACCGCATCGCCACCTCGACCGGTGTCGTGGAAGGAACCCGCGAGCCGGGTTCGGACCTCCTGAGTTTCCGAGGGATCCCGTTCGCCGAGCCGCCAGTGGGCCCACTGCGATTCGCGCCGCCCCAGCCGGTTAGAAGCTGGCTCGGCGTGCGCCGGGCGGACGGGTTCGGCCCACGCCCGATGCAGTTGTCAATGTTCGGCGACATGAATTTCCGCTCGAACGGGATGCGCGAAGACTGTCTCTACCTGAACGTCTGGACGCCGGCGAAGTCGGCGGACGACCGGCTGCCGGTGCTCGTCTACTTCTACGGCGGGGGAAACATGGCTGGCGACGGCTCGGAGCCGCGCTACGACGGCGCGGCGCTCGCGCGCCGGGGCCTCGTCACGCTGACGGTGAACTATCGGCTCGGCGTCTTTGGTTTCTTCGCGCACCCGGAACTGTCGCGCGAATCGCCACGCGGTGCGTCGGGGAACCAGGGATACCTCGACCAGAACGCGGCGCTGGTGTGGGTACGCGACAACATTCACGCCTTCGGCGGCGACCCGCGGCGTGTGACGATCGCGGGCGAGTCGGCCGGGTCGATTTCGGTCAGCGTCCAGATGGCCTCGCCGCTGTCGAAGGACCTCATCGCCGGCGCGATCGGCTCGAGTGGCGCGGCGCTCGGCTCGGTCCTGGCGCCCGTCACGCTCGCCGACAAGGAGCGCACCGGCGCCGAGTTCGCTGCCACGGTGGGTGCAGGTTCACTTGCGGCGCTGCGCGCCATGCCTGCTGACCACCTGCTCGAAGCGACAAACGGACTGAATGTCGCGGCGTTCAGTTCCTCGGTGGACGGTTACCTCCTGCCGAGGTTCGTGGACGAGACGTTCGCCGCGGGCGAGCAGGCGCGCGTGCCGCTGCTGGTCGGCTGGAACTCCGAGGAGGCTAACTTTCAAGGCACACTGGGCGACGCCGACCCGACGCCCGAGAACTACGTGAAGGCGGTTCGGGCGCTGTACGCCGAGTCGGCCGACGAGGTGCTGCGACTGTACCCGGCGAGTACCGCTGAGGAGGTGATGGACGCGGCGACAGACCTCGCGAGCGACCGATTCCTTGGATATTCGACGTGGAAGTGGTCGGAGTTGCACGCTGCTACCGGCGGCTGCCCGGTCTACCGCTACTTCTACACCCACCCGCGCCCGCCAATGGTTCCCGAGATGGGCAATGCGGTGGCCGGTCTGGCTGGCGGTATTCTGACGGACCCGGACGCGAAGGCGGCGCCGCCGCCGCGCGGCGCGGTCCACTCCGCGGACATCGAGTACGCGATGGGTAACCTCGCCACGAACCGCGTCTATGCCTGGACCGCCGAGGACTACGCCGTCTCCGAAACGATGCAAGCGTGCTATGCGAATTTCGTCAAGACGGGAGATCCGAACGGTACGGGCCTACCTGGCTGGCCACCCGCGAACGGCGACGGCCGCGAGATCAGCGTGATGCGCTGGGATGTCCAATCCCAGACGGAACCGGAGCGCCATCGCGAGCGATTCGCATTCCACGATCGGTTGCTCGGAAGGAAGTAGGCGCATCTGTCCCCGACTTGTCCGACGGTTACGGGATCGACGTACCAGGTGTCCTTTCCCTCCTGCCGTCGGTCGACAAGAATCCCGTCCTGCCCGCGCTGTCGTACCCAACCGGGCTTGGCGAAGCTCACGCCGAGGTCCAGGCTGGGCGACGCCACAGGCTATAACTCGGCGATAACCTCGCCGATGAATTCGACCGGCGCACCGACCACAACCGGACCAATTCGTTCGGCGGCTTGCTGTTCGGCCACGTCGTTCTCGTGACGCGCGTCGGCCTCCGCGCTGGCCCACACCGAGATCAGCGCATATTCATTACCGTCCGCTGAGCGCACGACCTGCATTGAGCGCAAGTCGCCGCCGAGAAGAGGTCGGCGTGCATCCAACAACGCTTGCACAGCCTCTTGCATCCGCTGACTGTTGCCGGGCTGGAGCGCAATTCGGGTTATAGCTACATGCGTCATGACATCAACTCCGTTTGATGCGTGGGATCTTCATTTTCACCGGCGGGTAATCTGGCGGTTACCGGCACGGGCGAGGGTCACGCCTGCCGCCGCCAGGGCGAGCGACAGCGCGGTGCCGATGAGGGAAGACCATTGGACACCGCGTGGCACATCGGGTGTGGCCGCCGCCAGAAGCTCACCGAGAGTGGACACCACACCGATGAGGCCGACCGCGGCGATGAGTCCGCCGCCAATCACACGCCAGGACCGGCGTGTGGCCGCAAACGCGAGCACTCCGCCCAGGATGACAGCGATGAACAGGAAGAGCGGCGGTGAGATGGCGGTGCCCATGGTGATCCACTGGCTCGCGATCTTGTCCGGATCGCCGATGCCCCCGAACTGTGCGGGCCAGCGTTCGGTCACGCCGACCACTGTTTCAATGGCGGCTCCGGTCCACCACGCGACACAGACGGCTAGCGGCCATCGGGTTGCTGTCGGAATGATCGTCGCGGAGGGCCTCGTGCTCACAGTTGTTGGCCTCGACTGGATCGTCAGGATAGGGTTGGTCATCACGGTATTCCTCTCGTGGGTGGCTCAATACGGCACTCTGGTGGCCGCGAGGGCGCGTTCTGCGAGCGCTGGGTCGCCGATCACGCTGACCGGCACCCTCCGTCGACCAGAGGCGAGCAGGTGGAAATCCGGCGCATCGAGCGTGATCTCGGCATCAGGCTGGTGTCCGCGGCCCAGACGCCAGCTGCCGCCCGCGACGCCAGTCAGATGGTAGACAACAGCACTTGAACCGCAGGCTGCTCGCCAGGCCCGCTGTTGACCGAGGTCGCGCATGACGAGGGCGGTCATGCGACCGTCGTGCTCCGAGTCGAGTGCCATCGGCCGGTCGGCTGCGCGGCAAATATCTAGGCGGTGCATCCACATGTCTCGGGGATAGATCACGTCAGTCAGGTAACCGATCGGGACCCAGCCGCCCAGCGGCGGCAGCGGGACGCGCAGCGCCCGAAGCGGGAACGGCAAACGCCGGCGGGTCGCGATCGCACGCGGACCCGCCTGGCGCAACTCGGACAGCAGTTCGGTGGGGCTACGGTCAGCGCGGTCATCCACCTGGATCTGGTTCATTGCGTCCAGTTGGCTCATGCCACGCTCACGGTAAGGGCGCTGGACCGACGGATCTCCCTGGCGGCGGACCGTGCCCAACTGGTAAAGGCGGCCGTGGCGCCGGTGACATGGGCGACGACCTCGCGGACGTTCCACAGCGGGCAGGCGGTTGGGCGGTCCCAGTCCTGGTGGCTCAGGGTTTCGAGCACGGCTAGGAAGCGCTCGAGCTCCGTCTGGGCCACCGCTGCGGCCTCGCCGTGGCCAAGAGCAGGGATGGAGTGGGCATCGACGACCGGGGGATTGGCCGCGTCGGACGCGATCGAGCTGCCGAGCAGCGAGGTCATGGATGATCCCTCCCTGAAGGTGGTAGTGAGGCGTTGCCCCAGCTGGTGATAAAGAGGGCGACGGCGGCCTCGATCAGCCCACCGAAGCGGCCCTGCCCGACTGGAAGGTGCGGCTCGTTCGCCAGGTGGAAGGCCGTCAAGCCGTGCTGTAACGCGATGAACAGATCGTGCGACTGATCTGGAGTGAGATCCGGCTGGAGCTCGCCGCTCGACAGCATTGCGGCCCACGCGGCGCGGCTGGCGGCCAGCAGGTCGGTGGCGGCAGCCATGTTGGCTGCCGAAGGCTCGAAACCGGGTACCGGTCGCTCGAAAACGAGTGAATAGAGATCCGGCTGCTCATGCGCAAAGGTGAGGTACTGGATCAAACGGGCGCGCAACTGTTCGGCGGTGGAGGAGTTCGGCGTGAGCTCCGCCGAGGCGCGCTCGACGTGCTGGGCGAAGAGGCGCACGCCAAGCAGGAACAGCGTGTCATAGAGCCCATGCTTGCCGTCGACGTATTCGTAGAGGGACGGCGCACGCAGGCCCACGCGACGGGCGACCTCGTGCAAGCTGAGGGCGGCAACTCCGTCGGCGCGCATGACGTCGCGCGCGGCCAGGAGGATCGCGTCGAGCACCTCCTGGCGCTGCCGCCTGCGACGCAGCGTGGGCGGGTCGAGTCTCGACATTTCTCTAACAGTCATCGGTCTCCCGAATACTATTAGGAAGTGCGGGTACTGTCAAGGCCCGCCTCGAACGAACCCATGGTCCATTGCTGGCGCCCCAGCGGGCCAGACACCACCCGACTTCATAATCGGCCTGGCACCGGTAGCATTCGCAATGGTGATGGCAAGCCCGCTGCGTGTGCTGATCGCTGAGGACCAGTACCTCATGCGCGAAGGAACGCGCCGCCTGGTCGCCGAGGTCGAAGGCGTTGAAGTGGTCGGCACCGCGTGGGATTACGACAGCGTCCTGCGTGAGGCCAAACGGCTCCGGCCGGACGTCGTTCTGATGGACATCAAGATGCCACCGACGGAGACGATGGAGGGCATCCAGGCCGCGCATGTCATCAAGCGCGAGCGACCGGAGACCGGGATTGTCATTCTCAGCCAGCATGATGACGAGAGCTACGTGTGGGCCCTGCTGGAGGGCGGCGTCGCCGGCTACGGGTATCTGCACAAGGTTCGCGTTGGGGACGTCGACCAGTTGGTGCGGGCCATGCGCGAGGTGGCCGCCGGCGGATCTGTCCTCGACCCGCGGATCGTGCGGGACATCCTGGCGCACCGGAGCGGTAAACGCGGCACGCCACTCGCCGACCTGACGCCCGCCGAGCGCGAGGTGCTGCGACTGATGGCCGAAGGCCACAGCAACACGTCGATCGCGGGCCGTCTGTCAATATCGGTCGGCACGGTGGAAAAACGCATCGCGAGTGTCTTCTCGAAGCTGAGTCTGCCGGAGGAGGCAGCGGTGAACAGGCGCGTGGCGGCCGTGCTGGTCTACCTGCGCGAGACGATGCCGGGCCGCTGAACCGGCAGCCTCTCCGCACGCACGGGCAGGTTCGCCACAATCCAGGTACCGGCTCCCGGCGCGCCGCGCACCTCCAGCTGCCCGCCGAGCGCCGCCAGTCGATCGCGCATATTCTGGAGCCCACGCCCCGCGTGCCGCCTTTCACTGACGAGGGTTGAATCTGGCTTGAAGCCGCGGCCATCGTCGTGGACCTCCAGGACCACGCCACGCGGCTGCGGCCGAGCGTGCATGCTGACGGTCACGGCGGAGCAATCGGCGCGCTTTTGGGCGTTCGTCAGAGCCTCCATCGCCACGAAGTACAGGCACGCTTCCGAGTCGCGTTCGAACCGGGCATGGGCCAGCCCGGGCTCGATATCCAGTCCCAGCTCCAGCGGCAGCCGACCGCCCGGGCACCGCCAGGATGAGCACCCGCACCTCTGACCTGGCCACCACGCGGCCATGATGTCCGGAACCAGCCGCGGCGTCTAACCCAGCTAGCCCCCGGCAACCGGGGGGTTTGCCAGAACGATCTGGGGGGCCTGTCGGGTTTCGGGACGCACGGTTGGCCCGCAGACTGGGCGGCAACCCACACAGGAGGGGTGACGACGATGACTACTCAGCTGGACAGAGCGACCGATCTGCCTTCCACCGCGACGGAAGCCACCGCCCGAGACGGGGCCCTGCACGATCGACAAGGCGTGTGGGTGATCACGACCGCCATTCGCGACACCGTGGGCAACAACTTCCGGTCTGTCGAGCTGGCGATGGTGGGCTGCGTGCTGCTCGGTGACCGCCGCAACTGGCTTCGGCGGATTGGCGCTGGTCAATGCCGCGCTGGGCTGGCTCGATCTGGCGTTCGCGCGGGCCCTGGGTCTGCCGCCGCACGTCAGCTTCCTGCTGATCGTCGTCTGGCTGGTGATGCTCGGCAGCTCGACATGGCAACGCGGCGCGCTTGGCGAGGACAGCAACCGTCCACGGTTCACCGCGCAGTCCGCGGCTGGGTAGCCGGGCTCCGATGACGACGGGTTGCGACGGGTCTCAGCAGCAGCCAGCACAGCGCTTCGACCGTCCAGGCCTCGCAGTTGTGCACGGTCCAGCCGTGGCGGCGGGTCAACTCGGCGAATACCTCCGGCGCGCACAGACTGGACAGCAACCCGACCGCCTGGACCGGTTCCAGCTCAGCGCGGAGCGCGCCCGACGCCTGGAGACTGTCGATCAGCGAGCGCATGCCGTCGTCATGCCGGCGCGTGCCTTCGGCGTAGACGTGCGCGAGCGTAGCGTCGACGGCCGCGCCTGCGCGGGTCGCCTCGATGATGTCCCCGCAGTGTTCATGCAGGCTCAGGTTCAACGCGACGGCCGCGGCGATCAGCTCCGTCGGTTGGCTGGCCAGCGCGACGCGCTGGGTGTATGCGGCGACACCGGCTTCCTCGTCGATCAGGTCGTTGAGCTCGCGCGCGATCGCGGCTTTGGTACCGAACGCCTTGTACACGGTGGGGACCGCGACGCCGGCTTCGGCGGCGATCGCCTCGACGGTCGTACCGACGTAGCCGAGGCTGACAAACAGGCGGCGGGCGGCGCGGACGATCTGACGTCGCGTTTCGAGCGCCTGGCGCCGGCGCCACGTCTGCGTGGTCATTGACAGCCTCAGTCTACCAGATATAGTCTACATCTACTCAATATATATCGTCTACGAAAGGGAACCGCGGCATGACCGACGCTTTGCACCCCACCGACCATCGCGCCCAGGCCTACGTGCTCGCCCCTGGCGACGTTCGTCGCAACCCGACCGTCTCGCCCGGCGTCAAGGCCGACGCCACCGACACCGCCGGACTGCTCAGTGTTTTTCAGGACACTCTCGCGCCCTGGCAATCTGGGCCGCCGCTGCACCTCCACGGGGAAATGGACGAGGCCTTTTACGTGCTCGAAGGGACACTCGTCGTACAGCTCGGTGACGAAGAGCGCGAGGTCACCACTGGATCCTTTGTGTGGATACCGCGCGGGACTCCACACGCGTTTGCCAATGCGAGCGGGAGCGCGACCCGCCTGCTCAGCGTGGCCGTCCCCAGCGGCATCGAAGAATTCTTCGCCGAGCGGCAACAGTATTTCGACCAGCTCGACGGTCCGCCAGACCTGGCAATACTCGGCAGGATTGGAACTCACCACGGGAGTCGACTGCTAGGTCCGCCGATCGAGGTTCGTGCGCCGGCCGCGCGAGCGTCCTGACCTCACTCCCATGGATCTGGTCCTCAGTATCTCCGGGCTGCTCGTCGGAGCCGTGCTGGGCGGTTGGTTCGCCACGCGCGCCTGGCGAGTGCGTGGGGCCGTGCTGCGTTGGCTCGGCGCCGGCGCTCTGGCGCTGGGAACCGTCGTGCTCGCGCTGGTGGCGATTCTGGCGCTGATTGGCGTCTACCGCTTCGAGCGTCCGCCCTCCATCCCAGCCGCAACACAGCCGATTGCCGCCAGCCCGGAGCGACTCGCACGCGGCCAGCATCTCGCCAACCTGTGTTCCGGATGCCATGCGACGACGCAACAACTCCCGCTCGGCGGCGGTAACGAGGACTTTCTCGGGCCGCTGGCCACGTTGTACGCACCGAACCTGACACCGGCCGGGCCGCTGGCCGGCTGGTCCGACGGTGACATTGTTCGCGCGGTGCGCGACGGCGTGGCACCCGACGGACGATCGCTGTTGATCATGCCTGCCGAGACCTTTCACCTGATGTCGGATGATGATGTGCAGTCGCTGGTCACGTACCTGCGATCACAACCGCCAGTCGCACGCACTGCCGTCCCGACTCAGCTGCACCTGCTGGGAGCAGTCCTGGGCGCCTTCGGCGCACTCCCGATGACGGCGCAAACGCCGACCACCGCGCCGGTGGTGGCGCCGCCGGCGGCGGTGACAGCGACATACGGCGAGTATCTGCTGAACATCTCGGGCTGCCGCACGTGCCACGGGCAAAACCTGACTGGCGGCACAAATACCTTTGTGCCACGCGGTCCGTCGCTGGTGGCACTGGTGGCAACCTGGTCGACGGATCAGTTTGTCAACACGATCCGCACTGGCACAGACCCGTCCGGAGTCCAGTTGCCGCCTGACATGATGCCCTGGCCCCAGTTTTCGGCCACGTGGAGTGATGATGAGCTCAGAGCCATTGACGCCTATATCCGCACTGTCCATTGAGCATCCGACGTGAGCATTTCCATGCTTGAGGGCGTGCTGGTTGCCAGGCTCCTCCTGGCCGTCGTGTTTGCCGTCGCCGGGGCGACCAAACTCATGGATCCGAGCGGTGCTCGCCATGCGCTCCGACAGTTTGGCGTTGACGGCTGGTTGGTCGGCGTACTTGCATGGGGCTTACCCATTGCAGAGCTGGGTGTCGCTGTCGGTCTGCTCGCGAACGTGTCGGCGCGCTGGGCCGGCGCAGGTGCGCTCGTGCTGCTGGGTGTATTTGCCGCTGCTATCGGTCTCAACCTGGTGCGCGGGAAACACCCTGACTGCCACTGTTTCGGGCTCCTGCATTCGGCACCCGTCGAATGGTCCACGCTGGTACGCAACGGCGTGCTGGCAGGCGCGGCCGGCGTGATCGTCTGGCAGGGGCCCGGGCTCGACGCGGGCCTGTGGCTGGCAGGTCTGACGCCGCTGGTGTGGGTGTCCGCGGCCGTCGTCGTGGTAGCGATCGGACTCATCCTTGTGGAGGGCTGGTTGCTCCTCAACCTCACCTCCCAGCAAGGACGGCTGCTCCTGCGGCTCGAAGCTCTGGAGGCTTCGATCGGCACGCCCGCGTCGGCTAGCCGTGCGGCAAACGGGTCGCACGCTGGGCTTGCGATAGGCAGCCAGGCGCCCGACTTTGCGCTGCCGCGGCTAACCGGTGGGTCTGTCACCCTGCGCGCCTTGCTGGAGTCGAGTCGGCCGCTGCTGCTGGTGTTCTCAGATCCCGGCTGCGGCCCCTGTAAGGCGCTGCTGCCGGAGGTCGCACGATGGCAACGTGAACAATCGAGCAAACTCAACATCGTTCTGATCAGCAGTGGTGACATCGAGGTCAATCGCGAAAAAGCTCGTGAATACGGGCTGAGTCAGGTGTTTCTACAGAAGGACCGGGAGGTGGCCACGATCTTCCAGTACGCTGGCACGCCGAGCGCGGTGCTCATCGGAGCAGATGGGCTGATTGCAAGCCCGGTCGTTGCCGGCGCTGACGAGCTGCGCGGTCTGTTTACGCAAACCGTGCGCCAGTCCAACGCCGTGAAATCCATGCAACATCCGCCTGTGGTTCGAGCCACGGTATGAGCGTTCTGTTCGATGAGTTCTCACGCGCCCTCGCGGGGCCAATGCCACGTCACCGGGCACTCCGGATCACGCTGGGCGTTGTCGCCGCCAGTATGTTCTCCGCGTTTCCACGAACCGTTCACGCGGCCGATTGCGGCGACCGAGGAACGTGTTCCAACGGCAAGTGCTGCAGTGCTGGCTCCACCCACTGCTGTCCAGGCGATGTCCACTGCTGCTTCAACAACGGTCCGCAGTCGGTGTGTTGTGGCCTCGCGGTGTGTTGCGGCCCGGACGACGTGTGCTGCCCCAGTGCGCACGGCAACGGGTTGGCGAACGGCGGGGCTTGCTGTCCAGCCGGGAGCACGTGCTGTGGGGACACCTGCTGCCAGTCGAGTCAGAACCAGACCTGCGTGAATGGAGTGTGCGTCACCGCCAGCTGCGACGTGCTTCAAGCCAGGGCGGATACCGTCGCGGCTCAGCTCATAGCAGACAACGCTGTTGTCAGCGGAATGCTCGATCAAATCCAGAACCTGTCGACCATCCTGGCAGGCATGGCGCCCGAGCTCACTCCCCTTGCAACGCAAATAGCGCGTGACCTCACCCAGCTCAGCGCGATGTATCAGGATCCATCAATCGACGGCGGTGCGTACGCCGCAGCCGCCCAGGCATGGGCACAGGGCCTCGGGGTGCAGGAGCTCAACCAGCAGTTTGCCCTGTCGACAACGGCCTCGAACGGGCTGGCGAGCGGGCTTGCGGCTAACGCGCAAGCGTTGTTGACGGAAGCGCAGGGGTTGATTGAGAACGCGGTAACTGACGCACAGCGCCTGGCCGACGCGCAGGCGGCACTCGCCGCGTGTCAGGCGGCCGCTTGACACGAACCAGGGCGCGTTTTAGCGCCGGTGCGATTCGGCGTGGTCAACTTCGGCTTCCGTGAGACGTGCTGGGAGCACGTGGCTGACCTGAATCCTTTGCGTCGACCATCTCGCTGGGGTCGCGCAGACTCAGGGTCATTGGCCTGACGGCTCCTTGGTCTGTTCGCGATCCCGAAGCGGAGGATTTAGCCCGACGATCCTTTCCGTCCCACCATCGCCGTCACCACTGAAGCCTGCCAAACCGTCGTTACCCACAGTCGCGAATGACGATCATCTAATCCCGCGAGCAACACGCGGCAGCGTTGAGAGCTTCCGCTTGCTGGTCGATGCGGTCCGTGGTCCGCACGTGAACGACAGAGCGGCCGCGGACGCCGGTCCGCCCGACCGTCAAGAAGGAACACACGCGGTAACCGTGATTTCGATCACGAGCTCCGGTGCGTTCAGCGATGCGACCGTGACCGTGGTCCGAGCCGGCTTGGCGTTGTGAAAGTACTTCGCGTACTCCTCGTTGTAAGCCGCCAGATCCTGACGGCTGGTCAGGTACGTGGTGACGGTGAGCACGTTGTCCAGCGATGTGCCCGCGGCCTCCAGGACTACCCTGATCCGTTCCAGAACGTTGCGCGTTTGTTCGCGGATGTCCTTGCCCACTTCTCCGGTGGTCGGGTGACGGCCTGTCTGCCCGGCGACGAACACGAGGTTCCCGAACCTGGTGGCGGGCGAAAGGTTCGGATTGGCCCCGGCCATTTCTACCTTGATGGTTTCTTTGTTTGGCATCTGGGCTCCTTTGTGACTCGTGCAGAGGTTACCGCCCAGGCCGATCCTGACGGACGGTCAGTCCGGGGCAGGCGGTGTGACGCTGATCGTGCGCACCTGACCC
>Ga0070730_10003104_pt1 | contig 14984 bp, 14 predicted proteins | sample Coa_R1_3_FD_66447 | JGI IMG/M metagenome (GOLD analysis project Ga0070730, IMG submission 66447) | Surface soil microbial communities from Centralia Pennsylvania, which are recovering from an underground coalmine fire - Coalmine... | ecosystem: Environmental > Terrestrial > Soil > Unclassified ...
GCTGATGGGCCGCCTGGATGAAGCACAGCAGGAGTATGCATTGGCCAGACAATATGGATATAGTGGATGATAGAGAGTATCTCTTGCAAGAGGGGACGATGTGTCTGGTTCTCTCCCTTGAGATCCTGTTGGCGAAGAGACAAAGTCTGCACTCGCCCTGAACTGCAGACTTCTGCAGACTTTGCTAGAGCCGCTTCTGGACTGGCTTGAGGGGGTAAAGTCTGCAAGTCTGCAAGTCTGCAGCAGCAATTTGCTAGCAGGATCTCTTGAGAAGAAATGTTGCAAGCTATATTAGAATGGATAAGGTAATGTCCTGCCAGGACATTACCTTATCCATTCTAATAATGATCAGGGATTCCCCAGGCGGTAAGAATGTGCCAGGTTGCTACAAAGTCTGGTTGCTGCATATCGGAGAGCGCTTGCTGATAAATTTTCTCATAGTCATCAGGGATAACGATCTATTTGTGGAAAAACGGGACAATCGTGCGAAAGAGATGGCTCATATCCTCATAAAAAGGAATGCATGCCGCATGTCGAGGGCTATTTCAAATAAAAAGGTTTCCTAATAGAGGCAAGGAGTTGAGAGATGCGCACGGGAAAGGTACTGCAACCTATACCGATCAGCACGCAAAGAGTGGCTACCCAATGGACCCATGAGACGGGTTCTCCGAGAATGACATAAGAGAGGAAAACAGTGCTGATGGGTATCAGGCCAGTAAAGATGCCAGCGGTGCTGGCTGACACTCGCGATATGCCATAAAACATGAGATAGTAGGCAATGACAGTAGCAATGGCTAAGTAGACGATGGCCAACCATGCTTGCATGCTGACCTGGGAGAAGTCGAAGTAGATAGCTTCAACCGCGGAGAAGGGGAGAAACATGAAAAAGCCAAGCAGACTCATCAAAGTTGCCGTTGCCAGAGGCGATACACGTGGGGATACCGCTTTGCCCAGGATAGTATAGAGAGCCTCACCAATCACGGCAGCAAACATCAGGAGATTGCCCAGCAGCATGTTGCCGCCTGATGTTCCTCCAGCGGGCGAAGAGGTCGCTACATTGACGATCAGCACACCCAGAAATGTCACAATAATACCCACACTCTTACGCAGAGTAATCTTCTCGCTGAAAAAGAGGAGCGAGAGAAGTCCGACTATGATGGGCATTGTACTGGTAATAATACCGCCAATGGCGGCGCTGGTCAGGCGGAGACCGTAAAGCGAGCAGACGTTGAATAAGAAGACGCCGGTTAGCGCCTGCAGGAAGAGCAGGCCATAATCTGAGCGCTTGATGATGGGGAATTTGCGTTCCCGCAGCAATAGAAGTGGTAGCAAAAGTGCGGATGCCAGAGCAAAGCGCAGAGCGGCGATGATAAAGATGGGAATATGACCAACGATCATCTTGCCTGTAACGATAGAACTGCCTATCAGGATCATTGGGATGACGATAGCGAGATAGGCTCCCACTGGTTTGTGCATAGCGCACCTCCTCATCTATTTGTTTGCTACCATAACATGCTATACTGGTCTGCAGTAGAACCACTTATCAATGCCAATGAGAGGACCACTTTGAAAAGAGGACAGCATAGACCGCTCTGGATCTCGCTTGATCGAGCGCGAAGCAGACCGCTGATGCAACAAATTTATGAGCAAATTCGTTTGGCTATTTTGCAGGGGGACCTGCTAGCTGGAGAGCGCCTGCCATCGACACGCGAGTTGGCGGCAGAGTTGCGGGTGGCGCGATCGATGCTGGTAGAGATCTATGATCAGTTGCTCATCGAGGGGTATCTGACGAGCCAGGGAGGATCAGGGACATACGTTGCGGAAGGGGCATATGTTGGGGTGATGCCGCTGGAACCTGATGAGGGAATGCACCCTCAACCCGCAGAGTGGGTCGGTCTGGCGAGCGGAAAAGTTATTGATTTTCGCTCTGGCATACCCGCGCTTGATGAGTTTCCGCGTAAAATCTGGGGACAACTGGGGCTGCATGTAAGTATAGAAACGGAAGCGGGCGTGTTCAGTTATGGGCAGACGGGTGGTCGCTACGAATTACGGCGGGTGCTGTGTCAGTATCTCTTCAGGCAGAGAAGAGTGTGTTGTCGCCCTGAGCAGGTGATCATCACGACTGGTGCGATTCAGGCACTGGCAGTGGCGGCGCGGGTACTGGCGCGATTCAGCTGGACTATGTTCATTGAAGATCCGGTGAATTATGAGATTCAGCAGATCCTGAGGGAGGCCGGTTTGACGCTTGCTCCTGTAGCGGTGGATGATGCTGGCATCAACATGGACGCTCTGTTTGTGGGGGAGCGGGGCGATTGTATTTTTGTGACGCCTTCGCATCAATTTCCGCTTGGCAGCATATTGCCGATTCAGCGCCGCTTACAGTTATTGCAATTCGTGAAGAGGACGAGAGGATATATTGTTGAGGATGACTATGATAGTGAATTTCGCTATAGTGGCACTGCGGTCAGTTCGATGCAGGGATTGGACCCGGAGCGCGTCATTTATATTGGCACATTGAGCAAAATTTTATCGCCAGCACTGCGGCTCGGCTATATCATTCTGCCTCAGTCGCTCTTGCAGGATGGGCTGGCCGTGAAACATCTGATGGATGTGCATACGCCATCTCTGGAGCAAGTGGTGCTGGCACGTTTTATTGAAGAAGGTCATCTGGATCGGCACGTGATCAGGATGAAGAGGATATACCGCAAACGCCGTATCGCACTGATCAACGCATTGCAGACACACTTTGCCGGACATGTACAGGTGCATGGGGACGCAGCGGGCCTGCATCTGGTAGCGGCATTTGATGGTATTACCTTCACCGAACAGATTGTGGACGCGATGCAGCAGGGAGGAGTGCAGATCTACCCGGTCGAGCAGCATGCGATCCAGAAGGGGCGGCATCAGAATAAGCTGATATTGGGTTATGCAAATCTGACGGAGGAAGAGATTGAGGAAGGGGTGAAGAGGATGAAGACAGAACTTTCCAACCATGATTTCCGTAAACGATGACTGATTGTGTCCTCCTTCGAAGGTATACTTTGAGTAAGAAAGACGTGAACCACCAGATAAAGAGGAAAAGGAGAGACCATGACAGAACGCATCCTCACCCTGCGCGAACTGAATCGGGCCACCCTGGCGCGCCAACTCCTGTTGGAGCGGTCAGCCCTTGCGCCCCTCAATGCTGTCAAGCAGATCGCTGGTCTGCAAGGCCAACTGCCTAACCCTCCCTATATTGGCCTGTGGAGCCGATTACACGCTTTCCAGCGCACTGATTTGACCTGTCTACTGGAGCAGAGGCAGGTGGTAAGAACATCGATGATGCGCAGAACATTGCACTTAACGACGACAGAGGACTATATGTGCTTCCGCCCTGCCCTCTACTCGCTGCATACCAGTAATCTGGACACCTACTTCAGCAAACAGCAGGGGAATGGTCTTGATAAGGATCGCCTACTCGCGGAAATACAGGCATATCTCCAAGAGAAGCCGCGTACAAACGTAGAACTACGGGCGAAGATTGCGGAAATGATTCCCGACATGGGCGAGCGTTTACTCTACATGGTGCGAGCATATCTCTCACTTATCCAGGTCTTCCCTGGTGGCGCCTGGGGCGTTGGCGGCAGCCCAGCCTATGCTGAGGCAACGCGCTGGCTTGGACGCTCATTTGTATCTCCATCAGAGGGCCTACGATACCTCATTCTGAGCTATCTGGCGGCATTTGGCCCGGCAAGCGTCAAAGATATTCAGGCCTGGTCGGGATTAAGCAGGCTTTCTACTGCTGTTGACGCCCTCAGACCGGAGTTGACCATATTCCGCGATGAGCAAGGGCGAGAACTTTTTGATCTGCCGGGTGCGCCCCTACCCGAAGCAGATCGACCGGCGCCTGTACGCTTCATTCCAGATTTTGACAATCTTGTGCTGGCCTATAATGATCGCAAGCGCATCATAGCGGATAGATACCGTCCTTATGTCTTTCCAGGCTACTCATCGGTGCTGCCAACCTTTCTGGTTGATGGCTTTGTACGCGGAGTATGGGAGATCAAGCGCACACAAACTGGAGCAACGCTGGTGATCCAACCGTTTGAGCCTCTGGCAGACCAGGTTCAGCGGGAGCTGCGAGAGGAAGGGGAGCGCCTGCTCTGCTTCGCTGGGGATAGTGAGATCCCCTGGGAGATCGAGTTTATCGAATATGGCACAAGGGCGAGCGGACAAAACCTGTGGGGGCGCCTATGAGGATGACGAATCCCTGAGAATATGCTAAAGTGCGTGTGGTGCTATTGCCACCAAATTCTGTGAGTGGAAACTGAAAGTTCCCAATGAGGGTAGCCTGATGCATATGATCGTCCTTGGTGGAGCGGGCGCGATGGGTCGCATAACGGTGCGTACGCTCACAGAATATGAAGATATCGATCAGATCACACTTGCTGACTACAACGAGGAGCGAGCCCGCGAGGTGGCTTCCTCGCTGCAGAGGAACAAGATTCAGGTCAAACAGATCGATGTGACCGATCGTGGGCAACTGTGTCGCTTGCTGCGTGGCGCAGATGTCGTGCTAAACGCAGTGGATTACACCTTCAACTTACAGGTGTTGCGGGCATGCATTCAAGAGAAGGTGGATTATGCCGATCTCGGTGGCCTCTTTCACATGACCCGCAAAATGCTGGAACTGGACGCCGAGGTTGCCGCAGCTGGTATCACCGCGATTGCTGGTATGGGCGGTACACCTGGTATCACCAATCTGCTGGCACGTGTGGCGGTAGATCGTCTCGACAGGGTGCAAAGCATCAAGGTCCAGCTTGGATGCGCCGATAGCACGCCCTCGCAGGCCCCACTGGTCGCACCTTACTCCATTCGTACCATCCTTGACGAATTGACCAAGGAGCCGCAGGTTTTCCAGGATGGAAGTTGGTCTGCTCAACGACCATTCTCGGGGCAGGAGGAGATCCTCTTTCCCGCTCCGGTGGGGCCTGCGATCGCTATGTATTCGTTACATTCGGAATGCGCCACCTTTCCGCTCTCATTTCGTGAGAAGGGCGTGCAGTATGTTTCCTTCAAAATCGCCTTTCCCGGCGATTTCCTGGCGAAGCTCAAATTTCTGGTGGATCTCGGTCTAGGCAGCGACGAACCGATCACGGTGCGAGGGGTGCAAGTGTCCCCCCGTGAAGTGCTGGCGAACTTGCTCGAACAATTCCCCGCTGAAACCGCCGAGCCGCAGGATTGCGATGTGTTACGTGTTGTCACGACCGGAAATGTGGGCGATCAAACACTGGAGATTACCAATCAGATCATCGTACAGCCGTACCGTCGTTGGGGGGTGAGCGCGGGAGCGTTGGATACCGGGACGCCGCTGGCAATTGCGGGCCACATGCTTGCGAAAGGGGAAATCACGAGACGTGGTGTGCTTGGCCCCGAACTCTGTGTGCCGATCGAGCCATTTTTTACCAAACTTGCGCATTATGGCATGCATATGGAGACGGAAACGCGTATTCTCTCGTAAAACTTGCTCATTATAGTTCTGTTATCAGACATACGAGCCCCCGCCAGTTTTCATATTCAGCCATTGCCGAGGATAAATTAGGGCATTCCCGCTGTACCCGGATTAAGCTACTGTGATGACAATATTGCCCCTTTTGTGGCCTGTTTCGGCATAGCGGTGGGCTTCGGCGGCCTGTTCCAACGGATAGCTTTTATCGATGACCGGATGGATCTTGCCCGCCTCAATAAGCTCTTTGAGGAAATTGACGTCTGCAGCAGTTTCGCTCGCTGTGCGGGATTTCCAGGGGATGACCTTCCGGCCACTGCCCGAAGCCCATCGCCCTAGAATCCTTTGTGAAAGCGGAGGGTTAGCCAGAAGAAAGCGTCCTCCGTTGGGTGCGAGCGATCTTGTAGCCCGGTAAAAGGGACTCTTGCCTATCACATCGACGATGACATCGTAGGTCTCACCGTTCTTCGTGAAATCCTCTTTCATGTAATCAATGACGTGGTCTGCCCCGATCGAGCGCATCATCTCTCCTTTCCAGGCGTTGTCTACGGCCGTTACCTCAGCGCTAAAGTATTTGGCTAGCTGGATGGCATACGTGCCGATACTGCCCCCTGCGCCGTAGATCAGCACCTTTTCTCCGGGCTGGATATTGCCTCTTCTCAGAAAGTACGCTGCTTCAAGTCCGCCGACAGCCAGAGTAGCAGCTTCTTCGTAGATGAGATTGGGCGGTTTGATGGCCAGCGTCCCGTCTTCAGGCAGAGATTTGTACTCGGCATACGCGCCCAGACTCAGGCCGGTCCAGGCAAACACCTGGTCACCCTGCTTGAAGCGTGTGACAGCCTTGCCGACTGCCTCAATTTCTCCGGCCAGCTCCTGTCCGAGGATCAGTATTCTTGGCCTTCTGAGACCAAGAACGAGGCGGATGGGAAGACTGAACGCGAGCGGGAATTTTAAGCCTCGCAGATCATTGTCCCCGGCTGTAACTGACGTCGCATGTACTCTTATCAGGACTTCGTTGTCCTTGGGAGTAGGCTTCTCCACCTCCTGTAGTTGAAGGACATCAGGAGGGCCGTATGTTGTCCATATCATGGCTTTCATGCGTTTTCTCCCAGAGTTATTAAGCTGTATGTTGTGGACACAATTGCTTCCATGTAGGTCTCCTTCCATGATCTATCTTTCCTCTATCCGTCCCTATCCATCCGTTCGGCGTATGTTAGATCAGGCAAAGGCAAGAGCGCGTTTTTGCCATTGTTTGGCGTTGACGCCCATGATCAGAAGGTACAAGGGTAATAATATTTCTACCCAACCGATGTAGAGGATAAGATTCACGTTGTTGTTGGGCAAAAGCAGATCCAGAGAGCTTTGGATCAGGTAGGCGAAACAGGCGATCATCAACAGGGGGCCGATGATTCTGGGGAGGAAACCCGACTTGAAGACCAGGTAGCCCATAGGGAAGAGCCAGAGGCCCCAGAAGAGCTGGGCGATAGTCAGTCCATTAGCACGTAGATCAAGGAAGAGGAGCACCTGAGCACGCACCTGATCGGGAGTGAAAGCCTTCAAAGAGTCAGCGCTGTGTAGCACGAGGAGGGCGCCGAGCTGGTTCAGGTCATTGAGCATGGTGATGGGGGTGCCGACGAGATTGAGGAGAACCATCAGCGCAGCCATGTTCTTGTTTACTGGCTTGAATAACAGGTAGAGCGCCAGGCTCGCGAATATAAAGGTGATCTGGCTCAGGAGGTTGCTCGCGATGCTCAGACGAACCAGCGATTCAGAGGCCAGGATGTTATGGACAGTTGCGGTCGCATTTCCGGGCACAATGAGGGAGGAGACATAGAGCAGACCGAATGGAGCTGGGCCGATGAGGTAGAGCACTCCTGCAATCCTTGCTATTCTTTTGACGTGTTTTAGATCTTCAAGAGAGTTTGACATTTCAATCCTGCTTTCCTTAGTCCCCAGGCTGGCCTAGCATAAACGTATACGCCATGATGCCCATGATAACGAAACACGACGCGACGAAACTGGTCCACCCTGCCGTTCCGCCGACGCCGATAACGAAGATCCAGGCGAAGAGGAGCAGCATCCCCAGCGCAATCAGAGGCATTGCTAAACGGAAGATTTGCAGTTTGCTTTGAGAGAGCGGATAGACTTTGCCGGATTGGCCCTCTCTCACATCTTGCACGTAAGATGGCTCAGAGGGCTGGCGAGCATGGCTGCCCTCGTATCTCCCATAATCCGGGGTTGTTTGGCGGTGGATCGCTTCACCGACTTCCTCTTGTGGCATCATATGATCTGCTCCTTTCGTTCGCTAGCGCTTTTTGATGGTTGCCATGCCTCTCCCTGATATGAAGAGGAGAGGTATGTCTCTGGTGGGCCAGCTGCTTCGCCTGTCCCACGCGCTTGATCTACAAGAAGCATAGCTTTATGACGGCTTCACGAATAGACACGAAAGTGTTGTTTGGGGTGTTGTTTTGGATACATGACCAACGCCCGGGGTATGTATTTGGTTTTAACCATACTACGGAAAGACAGCATAGAGATACACAGCAAGCCGTGTACCTCTACGAAATGGGGGTTTTGTAGTATAACAAACGAAAGGCCATGGCCTTTGGAACTATCAGACGGCCTCAGCCTCGACCTGTTGGATCAGCTCTGCTTCCGTAGTATCCAGGGGTAGGACCTGGCAGGCGCTGGGAGGGAATGAGACGGTGATGTTTTGACCTGTCTCATAGCCGCGAACTTGCTGGCTGGGAATGTCCGCCGTCAGCGTCTGGCCGTCATTGATGCGCACGTGAAAGCGAGTGAAGGGGCCCAGGAAGGTGCGCAGCTCGATGGTACCTGTGATATGGTTGCCGACGCCGTTGGAGCTATCAATGCTTTCCTCACCGGGCTGGAGTGTAATCTCTTCCGGGCGCACGATGATCAGAACGCGATCGCCTTTATTGTAGGCGGGCTGCGTATTGGAAAGTTTCACGTGCGGCAGCGATGGCACATGCAGGGTATACGGGCCAGCCTGGCAGAGGCCTGCGCTGGCAGACTCCACAACGGCTCTAAATTGATTACTGGTGCCGACAAAGGTCGCGGCAAAAACGGTTTGTGGATTGCTGTAAATCGTTTCAGGCTGATCGAGCTGCTCAATTTTACCCTTTGCCATAACCGCGATGCGATCTGAGATTGCCAGGGCCTCTTCCTGATCGTGAGTGACATAGATGGCCGTCATCTTGAGCTGCTGCTGGATGCGGCGGATCTCATTGCGCAAGGAGATGCGTACTTTGGCGTCGAGCGCGGAGAGCGGCTCGTCCAGCAAGAGCACTTTGGGTTCGATAGCTAAGGCGCGTGCCAGAGCAATGCGCTGCTGCTGACCACCCGAGAGTTGGTGAGGGTAGCGCTTGCCCATCTCGCCCAGGCCGACCAGCTCCAGCAACTCGGAGCAGCGCTGTTTAATATGCTCTCTTGATTGGCGCTTAATATTCATACCAAAGGCAATATTCTGTTCGGCGGTCATATGGGGGAAGAGCGCGTACGATTGAAAAACCATGCCCATGGGGCGCTTATTGGCCGGGCGATTGGTGATATCATCACCATCAAGCGAGATCGTACCCGCGTTGGGAAGCTCAAAGCCCGCGATCATACGCAAAATGGTAGTTTTGCCACAGCCACTGGGGCCGAGCAGCGTCAGAAATTCGCCCTGCTCAATCGAGAGCGCGATAGTGTCAACAGCCGTGACCCGCCCAAAGCGTTTAGAAATGCCTTCCAATTCCAGAAAAGCCATGATTTGCTCCTTATTTTACCGCAGCGATTTCAACATCGCCCTTTTGTCCGGCAGGTCTGCTGCGAACGAGAAGAATGATAGCAAGCACGCAGATCAGCGTGAGAATAAAGCTTAAGATCGAGAGAGAAGCCGCCTTGTGAGCATCATTTTGCCCGGTCTGATCCAGATAGATCGGGAAGGTATAGATACCAGAAAGCTGGGCCAGGGTAAATTCACCCATCGCCGTCGAGAAGGTCAGCAGGGCCGCGCTGGTGACGCCGGGCCAGATATTGGGCAGAATAACCGTCAGAAAGGTTTTCCACCAGCCACTGCCCAGGCTGGCAGCCGCCTCAGAAAGCACACGTGTATTGATAGCGCGTAGATTCGTATCAATGGGACGATAGACGAATGGCAACGAAACAATCACATAGGCGCACACTAGAAGCGGTGGCGTGTTCACAATATTGAAGGGTGGATTGCTGAGCAGGGGCACCAGGCCGAGAGAGAGCGCGCTGAGCAAGGGGTTAGGGCTACCATAGACTTCGAGCAGTCCAAGCGACATCACAATGGCTGGAACGGCGAAGGGCACGAGCGAGAGAAAATCCAGCAGCGGACGCGCCTGTGGCAGACGTAACTGTACCCAGTAGACCGTAGGCGTAACCAGCACGACCGCCAGAATGGTGGAGGCGCAGGACAGAGCCAGCGAGAGCAGCAGAGTCTGTGAGAAATCGGGATCGCTAAAAATCTGCCGGAAGGTAGCAAAACTGAAACCAGCGGCGCCTGAGAGACCGAAGGCTAAGGTTGCTCCCAGTGGTACAAGTAGATAGAGGACGACCACAATGAGAAAGAAGGTATCCACACCGAAGCGAATACGCCAGGGTTGACCGTTTTTCTGTGTAATACGCATAAACTTCTCCTACCTTCCCTGCCAGATACTGGCGCGGCGCAACATCGTCGTATAGAGCGTGACAGCGATGAGCAAGACCACGACCATGCCGCCAGCCAGCGCGTTGCCCAATCCTACATCAACACTGACATTTCCGGCCACCACAAAACTGATCAGGATCGTGACCAGATTGATATTGCCCTGGCCCAGAGCATAAGCGGTAGCGAAAGCGCCAAATGAATTGGCGAAGAGCAACATAGAGGCCGCCAGAATCGAAGGCAGCAGGACCGGCAGGGCCACCTTCCGCCAATAGGTAAAAGTGGAGGCGCCCAGGTTTGTCGCAGCCTCGCGCCATTCCGGACGCAGCGCATTCAAAGCCGGGACCGTCACGAGAATCATCAGCGGGAGTTGAAAATAGACATAGGCCAGCACCAATCCCCAGAATTTGTAGAGACTGAAGCCCAGATCATAGAGGTTCACGTGGAACCAGGCATGGATAAGGACAGTCACAAAACCAGTCACACCGAGAGTCGAGATAAACGCAAAGGCCAGAGGAACGCCCGCGAAATTGGCCGCGATACTTGAAAAACCGATCAAGAAGTTGCGCAACCAGCTAATGCGTAAATTATAGACGCCATAGGCAGCGAGGAAGCCAAAGATCGCCCCGATAATCGCCGTCACCAGCGAGAGCGAGATACTCGTTTGAAAGGCCTGTACCGTGCCAGGCTGGGAGAGCATCCGTTGATAATTGTTGAGCGTCGGCGTGCCCTGATCATTGGTGAAGCTACTCTGAATGATAACCAGAGCGGGCAATAACTCAAAGAGCAGGCAGAACACTAAGAAGGGAGCCAGGCCCAACCAACTGGTGAGCGTATAGCTCCAACGAATGCTGCGTCCGTTCTTTGTGCCTACCCCTGTCTTTGTAGTAGCCGTTGTCCCAGGCGCGGGTACTTCCATCACATACCACCTTTTAGAAGATAGAGTGTATGGGCGCGAAGCTTCGCGCCCATACAGGTGCAACAGTCAGGTGGGAATCTCCCACCTCCTGCGCGTGAGAACAATGTTATTGGCCGAGCACCTGCGACTGCCAGTTCTGGGTCAAAACGGCGGCAGCGGCATCTAATTTAGCCAGGTCGGTAACGAATTTGACGTTGGCATACTGCTCGGCAGCGGGGAGCTTCGCCGCCAGGTCAGCAGGCACTTTGCCCGCCGCCTGCAACTTCTGATAGCGAGCCGGGTGGGCATAGCCCTTCAAGAAGAAGAGCTGTCCCTCGTCGGAGAAGAGATATTCGATCCAGAGACGAGCCGCGAAAGGATCGGGCGCAGTCTTATTGACGACAGAGACATAGGGGCCAGCGATCGAGCCATCAGAAGGGATAACGACCGTGAGATTAGGCTTACCTTTCAGTTGATCGCGGAAACCCAGGCCCAGATAATCCCACATAATACCGATAGCCACTTCGCCTTTGGTCATATTGGCGATATTAGCACGAGCCGCAGTGAAATTGCCCTTCTTCTTTAGCTGTGAGAAGAAGTCAACGCCAGGCTGGATGTTGTCGATGCTGCCGCTGGTCGCCAGGGCGGCCGAATACACCGCCATAAAGGCGTCATTGGCCTGGCGAGGATCGCCATCGATGCCGACCATATTCTTATAGTCGCCACTGAGAAGATCCTTGAACGAGGCCGGGGGAGTCTTCACCAGATCGGTATTGATCACAAAGGCCTGGGTGCCCCAATACTCGGTACACCAGTTGCCGTCGGGATCCTTCAGATCGTCGGGAATGTCAGCCCACTGGGAATGCTTGTAGGGGGTCACCAGGCCCTGCTTGATAGCCTGGGGACCAAACTTGAAGCCAACATCGCCAATGTCGCCGTGGGGGTGCAGCTTCGACTTGGAGAAGACTTCGAGTTCCTGAGCAGATGAGAACTCCGCTTCTGCTTTATACTGAATCGTCACATATTTGGAAGTGTAGTTATCCAGGATATCCTGGTAGTCGGCCCATTCGGGTGGAATACCGATAGCCTCAAGCTTGCCCTCTTTCTTCGCATTGGCGATCAACGTCTGCATGTCGATCGGGCCAGCCATATTGGTGTTTGTGGATGTTGAGCCTGCAGTGGTTGGGGCGGGGCTGGGAGTGCCGCCGCAAGCCTCTAAGAACGCTGAGAAAGCCGCCGCAGAGACGCCGAGTGCGCCAGCCTGCTTGAAGAATTGACGACGATTATTACGAGCATGAACAAAGTCGCGAAATAAATTCTGGTCGCTCATAAAGAGGATACCTCCGTTTGCCTAAGGCATGTAGAAACGCTGAATTGACGTTTGTAAATACAGCATGTCATGGAAAACCTGTAAGCCTGGTCGAGCGCCCAGATAAAGGGCTCGTAAGGGGGCTAACAAGTTATTAAGGAGGCAAGGCAGAGGTTTTGCAGAGAGTTCATATCACTTTTCATGATATCCGCAAAGAGTGTACCGTTTAAGATGATAGCAGCGCAATGGTAAAGTCATCCATGTCGCGGGTAGTTGAGATAGTTGTTTTATACATAAAAATGGATTATTTTTCTACTTAACCATACGTTAACATATGACGCTATTTCTATTAAGAATTCCTTAACGAAACTCAGCCATTCTGTTAAAACACAGTTAACATATGAACTCTATAGTTGGTTATGCAGAGATAAAAATATATTGGCAAGGCAGAGGTTATCAAAGAAGGATCTAGAAAGAGACGGCTGGCCTGGCGCTAGTGGTCTCTTTCTGCATGTATGGAGAACGTATTTATGGATTCCCCTTCGCGACATGCGGACATCATTGTCGTAGGAGCTGGCATTTTAGGTACATTTCACGCGTATTTTGCGGCGCAGAAAGGGTATAAGACGATCCTGCTGGAGCGCAATGCCTATCCCAGCGATGCCTCAACGCGTAATTTTGGCATGGTGGTGCGCTCAATAGTAGAGACTGATAGCGAGTGGGCAACCTTTGCTCGCGATACGGCGGAGATCTATCGCGCGATCCAGCAGGAACAGGATATTTCGGTCAAGAGACGAGGAAGCCTGTATCTGGCCTCGACAGAGACGGAGCGTGTTGTTTTACAGGAGTTTGCGCAGGCGTATGGGGAATCATACCAATGCTCCTATCTTGAAGCTGAAGAGGCGCTTGCTCGCTATCCCTTTGTGCAGGCATCGTACTGCACAGGGGCGCTGCTCTTTCATGAAGATCTGACAGTGGAGCCGAGGCGGCTGTTGCGGCAATTTATTCCTTCACTGATACGCAAGGGTCTGGTAGAATATGTACCACAGACAACAGTGGTCTCGGTTGAAACAGCAGGGACACAGTGCGTCGTCAGGGATGCCCGTGGACATGTATTTACGGCAGGGCGCGTCTTTGTGTGCAGCGGCGCCGATTATCGCACCCTCTTCCCGGAGTATTTTGTCAAGAGCGGGTTGAAGGTGTGCAAATTGCAGATGATGCAAACGGTGGCACAGCCACAGGGGACGCTGCCACATTCGATTCTCTCAGGCCTCTCGATCCAGCGCTATCCAGCCTTTGAGTCGAGCCCATCCTATCCATTATTAAAGGAGCAGCCCTTTGAGGAGCGTTTGCGCGACTACGGCATTCACTTGCTCTTCAAACAGGCGGCGGATGGCTCGGTGATCATCGGCGACTCGCACGAATATAGCCTGGTGCAGGAGGAAGGGGTGAGCCTTGAGTATACCAATTGTCAGATCAACGAAGCAATTTTGGAGTATGGCAAGCGCATGATAAAGCTGCCATCCTGGGATATTCAGCTGATGTGGAATGGCTACTATCTGGTGCATCCGCAGCAGCAGGTCTATACGGAGACGATAGATGGCGCGATCCATATTGTGACAGGGATTGCGGGCAAAGGCATGTCAACCGGGGCAGGTTTCTCGCGCTGGCACATTGAGAAGGTACTCGCGAAATCGTTGTATTGAAGAATGTTTATTTTTGAGAAGGTAGAGATATGGGACCAATTCAACTGGTAGTTTTTGATATGGCAGGTACAACCGTCGAGGATAAAGGTGGCAGGGTGCTGAATTGCCTGGTCGAGACGACAAAGCAGCATGATCTGCCCGGCACCCCTGAGGAACTGAATGCCTTGATGGGGATGAATAAGCTCGAAGTCTTCCGAATGCTGGCCGAGCGGCGCTTCCCCGGCACACTTGCCGATGCCGAGCGCCTGGCGCAGACCGCGCTGGCAACCTTCGTCACGAAGATGCGTGCGGCCTACGAGATCGATCTGGCCCCCATTCCCGGCGCGGAAGAGACCTTTGCCTTCCTGCGTGCTCGTGGTATGAAGATCGCCGTCGATACCGGATTTGATTCCGGGGTTGGTGGTCTGATTATGGAACGTCTCAACTGGCCAGGGCGCTTGATCGATTGCGTCGTTTATTCCAGCGATGTCTCGCGTGGACGGCCAGCGCCCTACATGATCTTCCGCGCTATGGAGCAGGTTGGCGTGTTGGATGTGCATCAGGTGATGAAACTGGGAGATTCGCCCGCGGACCTGGAAGAGGGGTATAACGCGGGGTGTGGCGAGGTCATCGGCGTGCTCAGTGGGGCACACACTGCGGAGTCGCTGAGCCCATATCCACATACGAGGCTGATACAGAGCGTGGCTGATCTGCCTGCTCTCTTCTCTTAAACATATGTACGGACGCTAAAGGGGTGATGAAATGGTGGATGAACGTTTTCCACCATCTCATCACCCCTTTTATGAGGTCATGCTTTTACTTCTTCAATTACGACCTCGTATAAAGAGGCATATGAGTTCCAGGGCATGTGGCCGCGTAGCTGCTGAAAGGCCTCGGAACTCATGGCCGCCTGGAAGTGTTGCGCCGACTCCCAT
>Ga0070730_10003105_pt1 | contig 14981 bp, 9 predicted proteins | sample Coa_R1_3_FD_66447 | JGI IMG/M metagenome (GOLD analysis project Ga0070730, IMG submission 66447) | Surface soil microbial communities from Centralia Pennsylvania, which are recovering from an underground coalmine fire - Coalmine... | ecosystem: Environmental > Terrestrial > Soil > Unclassified ...
CGCCGACGGCGACGACCCGCGGCCGGCGGGCCAGCGCCTCGATCTCCGCGGCCGCCCCGGCGGGGACCGCCGCCACCTCGTTCGGATGGATCGCGACCGCGGCGTACAGCCCGTCGTGCTCCGCGGCGCGCTCCGCCGACCAGCGGGAGGACCCCAGGTCGGTGCCGACCGTGACCACGCGCTCGATGCCGACCGAACGCGCCGCCGCGAGCACGTCAGGAATCGGCACGTCGATCATGTCCAGGTGGGTGTGGCTGTCGAGGGCCGGCCTGGGCAGAGGAGAGGGCGGTACCGGGGGAGTCACCATCGCTCGTTCGGCCAAAAATGGCTCGTCATGAGGCCCCGAGGCGGGCCAGTTCCTCGTCCACCACGGCGGTGTCCAGCTTGGTGAACAGCGGCGCGGGCACGGCCAGCGGGGTGCCGGCGCGCAGCGGCGCGGACGACCAGCGGGCGGCCCCGTCGTACCGGCCGGTGATGACCGGGTAGGGAACCCCGCCGTCCTCGTAGACCTCGTCGACGCGCGGCATGTCCGACCAGGTCCCGGTGCCGCCCAGCATCTCGTACACCAGCTGGGACGACCGGGGCAGGAACGGGGTGAGCAGGGTCTTGGCGTCGTCGACGAGCTGCAGGGCCACGTGCAGCACGGTGCGCATCCGCTCCGGGTCCGACTCGCGCAGCTTCCAGGGCGCCTGCTCGGAGAAGTACTTGTTGGCCTCGGCCACCGTCCGCATCGCCTCGGTCATCGCGAACTTGAACCGCGAGGCGCCCAGGTGCTCGCCCACGGTGGCGAAGGCCTGACTGGAGCCGGCCAGCACGTCCCGGTCGAGGTCGGTCAGCGCGCCCGCCTCGGGGATCGAGCCGATGTTGCGGGCCGCGAACGACACCGCGCGGTTGACCAGGTTCCCCCAGGTGGCGACCAGCTCATCGTTGTTCCTGCGGACGAACTCCCGCCAGGTGAAGTCGGTGTCCTGGTTCTCAGGCCCGGCGATGGCCACGTAGTAGCGCAGCGCGTCGACGTCGTAGCGGGCCAGGAAGTCGCGCACGTAGATCACCACGGCGCGGGAGGAGGAGAACTTGCGGCCCTCCATGGTCAGGTACTCGCTCGAGACCACCTCGGACGGCAGGTTCAGCGTGCCCAGCGGGCCCGGCGAGCCGCCGCGGGCCCCGAGCCCGGCGTAGCCGAGCAGCATGGCCGGCCAGATCTCGGCGTGGAAGACGATGTTGTCCTTGCCCATGAAGTAGTACGCCTCGGCGTCCGGGTCGTTCCACCAGGCGCGCCAGGCGTCCGGGTCGCCGGTGCGGCGGGCCCACTCGATCGACGCGGACAGGTAGCCGATCACCGCGTCGAACCAGACGTAGATCTTCTTGTCCGGGCGGTCGCGCCAGCCGTCGAGCGGGACGGGGACCCCCCAGTCCAGGTCCCTGGTGATCGCCCGCGGCTGCAGGTCGTCGAGCAGGTTGAGGGAGAACTTCAGCACGTTCGGGCGCCAGTGCCCCGCCTTGGCCTGCAGCCAGCTGCCGAGCACCTCGGCGAACGCGGGCAGGTCGAGGAAGTAGTGCTCGGTCTCGGTGAAGACCGGCACCTCGCCGTTGATCTTGGACCTGGGGTTGATCAGGTCGGCCGGGTCGAGCTGATTGCCGCAGTTATCGCACTGGTCGCCGCGCGCGCTCGGGTAGCCGCAGATCGGGCAGGTGCCCTCGATGTAGCGGTCGGGCAGGGTCCGCCCGGTGGACGGCGAGATCGCGCCCAGCGTGACCCTCGGGAAGATGTAGCCGTTCTTGAGCAGCCCGGTGAACATCTCCTGGGTGACCGCGTAGTGGTTGGCCGTGGTGGTCCTGGTGAACAGGTCGTACGTCATCCCCAGGCTGGTCAGGTCATCGACGATGACGCGGTTGTACCGGTCGGCCAGCTCCCGCGGCGACAGGCCCTCGGCGTCGGCCTGCACCGTGATCGGCGTGCCGTGCTCGTCGGTCCCGCTCACCATGAGCACCCTGTTGCCCGCCATCCGCTGGTACCGGCTGAACATGTCGCACGGCAGTGCGAAGCCGGAGACGTGCCCGATGTGACGGGGGCCATTGGCGTAGGGCCAGGCCGGAGCGGACAAGATGGTGCGCATGGGCTAAAGCCTAGGGGCAGCTGCCGACTGCTCACGGTGATTAACGGCACTATCCCGAACGGACGGTGGTGACTGTGTCACAGGATGACGGGTGTGCTTGATGCCCAGGATCGAGAGGAAGAACGTGCCGAGGATCACCTGGGAGCTCACGATCAGGGCGGTCACCGACGGGATCATGAGCCGCAGCGAGTGCTCGTAGTCGAGCTGGCCGAACTTCTGGCCGCGCCAGTACACGAGGGAGACGACGAGCCCGACCAGGCCCGCGACGCCGATCGCCGCGCCGAGGAGCAGCCCGCGCTCCAGGCTCAGCTTCCCGAGGACGCGCTGCACCGTCGGCTCCTCGGGCAAGAAGCCCTCTGAGCCGGCGTACACCTGGGTGAACAGCCAGAACAGCACGGACTGGAACCCGATCACGACCATCGCCGAGGCCGCGACCAGGGTGTCGACGTCGAAGGTCACCGCGCCGACCTTGAACGGGTGCGGCACCACGATGACGCCGATGGCCAGGCCTGCCGCCAGCAGCACCAGGCCGGGCAGGAAGAACAGCCAGCGCGGGCTGAACAGCAGCAGGAACCGCAGGTGCCGCCAGCCGTCACGCCAGGAACGCAGGTGCGGCGGCCGGCTCCGGCCGTCCTTGGCCAGCGTGGTGGGCACCTCGGTCACCCGCTGCCTGGCCAGGGTGGCCTTCACCACCATCTCGCTGGCGAACTCCATCCCGGTCGCCTGGAGGTTCAGCGCGAGCACGCTGTCCCGGTTGAACCCGCGCAGCCCGCAGTGGAAGTCGCCGATCTTGCTGCGGAAGAACAGCCGGCCGATGAAGCTGAGCACCGGGTTGCCGAGGTACCTGTGCAGCGGCGGCATCGCGCCCTCGGCGATGCCACCCTTGAACCGGTTGCCCATCACCAGGTCGGCGCCCGCTCGGAGTTGCTCGACGAACGGCATCAGGTTGGTGAAGTCGTAGCTGTCGTCGGCGTCGCCCATGATGACGTACGTGCCGTTGGCGGCGAGGATGCCGCCCATCAGCGCGTTGCCGTAGCCCTTGTCGCCGATCGGCACGACCCGCGCGCCCGCCTGCTCGGCCAGCCGCTGGCTGCCGTCGGTGCTCCCGTTGTCGGCGACGACCACCTCGCCGCTGATTCCGCTTTCCTGCAGGAATCCCATAGCCTTGCGGACGCACGTCGCCACGGTCTCTGCCTCGTTGAGGCAGGGCATGACCACGGTCAGCTCCACGTCTTCCTCGTCTCCTTCACCGTGTCTTAACCGCGGATCCCGCCTCATCGGCCCTCCCTGGTCGCGCATCGTATTACCGTAGGCGGGGACGAAAGCGCGCAGTCGGCCGTTTGGTTCGTTGTCAGGGTTGTCAGCCCAGCACAGGAGGGTACGGCTTGAGGGTAATGCCTGGGGCCACGTCCCGTGCGCCGTCGGCGCGGCAGGACGGGTCCGACCAGCCGACCACTCCCGGCCTGGCTCGCGCCCGCTCGCTCGCCGCCCGGGTCTGGTCCGGCCACCGCTTGTTCATCCTCGTGCTCGCGCCCGCGGTCCTGCTCCGCGTCGACGCCGAGCTGGGATACCGGTGGCAGTCCTGGTTCAACGACTCGTTCGTGTACCTGGCCCACACGATCAGCTTCTCCCTCGACCCGACCCGGGTGTCGGGATACTCCCTGTGGCTCAGGATCCTGGAGCCGTTCCACAGCTACGCTCTCATAACGATTCTGCAACATCTGGAGGGGCTGTCGGTCGGCGTCATGGTCTACGCCCTGGCCAGGCACCGCTTCGGGGCTAGGGCGTGGATCGCCGCGCTGGCGGCCGTCCCGGTGCTCTACGACGGGTTCGAGATCCAGCTCGAGCACCTGATCATGGCCGACACGCCGTTCCTGTTCGTGGTCATGCTGGCCACCACGCTCCTGCTCTGGAACCCGGCGGGACCGTCTACCCGCGTGTCCGCCGTCATCGGCCTGCTGCTCGGCCTGGCCGCGGTGCTGCGCTCGATCGGGCTGCCGCTGGTGGCGATATTCGGCGTGTACATGATCATCAGGCGGATCGGCTGGCGGAAGGTGGCCGCCACCGTCGTGGTGTGCCTCATCCCGGTCTTCGGGTACGCCGGGGTGTTCTACCTGGAGCACGGGCAGTTCGCGATGAGCAACGCCACCGGCGTGTTCCTGTACTCGCGCGTGATGACGTTCGCCGACTGCTCCGTCGTCCACCCGCCCGCCTACGAGCTCGAGCTGTGCAGCACCGTCCCGCCAGACAAGCGGGGGATCGATCAGGCCTACATCTGGACCTCTACCAGAGATACCCCCCTTGACCGGTTTCCGCCGCCGGTGTTCAACCCGGTGACCAACCGGTACGGGGAGGACTTCGCGATCCGCGCCATCGAGGCGCAGCCGCTCGGCTACCTCAAGGCGGTCGTCCACGACACGGTGATGGCGTTCGGCTGGAAGCGGATCGTGTTCCCGCAGGCGGCGACCTACGACGAGTACCTGTTCGGCAGGCACTCCCTGCCGATCCCGGGCTGGGACCGCGTCAACCTCGGGAAGTACCGGACCTACGCGTCCTTCTACGTGCGGGGCAACCCGGTGACCGACGTCGTCAACCCCTACGCCTCGATCATCCGGGTGTACCAGGAGTACGTCTGGCTGCCCGGCACCGTCTACTGCCTGATCCTGCTCGCCGGGCTCGGCGGGATCGTGCTGGCCTGGCGGCGGCTGGGCGGGGAGGCGCTGCTGCCCTGGGCCATCTCCTTCGCGATGATCCTCGTCCCAGCGGCGACCGCCGAGTTCGACTACCGGTACGTGCTGCCGGCCGTTCCGTTTGCCTGCCTCGCGGCGGTCATGGCCTTCAGCCGGGGCACGGCGGGCCGCGACGCGCTGGAGCAGCTAACCGGGCGGCGGCGGGCCGAGGGGGCTGTTGATATCTCCCGCGTCGCCATCGATGGAGCTGCGCCGCCGGCTTCGGCGGTCGACTCCGGCGACGACGAGCGTAATCTCGCCGCGGACGGCGCCTGAGCCCGGCTCCTTCGGCGTCGCCCACGCGGCGAGCTCGGCGAGCGTGCCGCGGACGATCTCCTCATGGGTCTTGGTCAGCTCACGGCACACCACGGCCCGGCGGTCCGCGCCGTGGGAAGCGGCCAGCTCGCCCAGTGTGCTCGCCAGCCTGCGGCCGGACTCGAAGTAGACCTGGGTCCTGACCTCGCCGGCTAGCTCGGCGAAGCGCCTGGCCCGCTCGCCCGGGCGGCGGGGCGGGAACCCGTCGAAGCAGAACCTGTCGGTGGGCAGCCCCGAGACGGCCAGTGCGGTAGTCACCGCGGACGGGCCGGGCAGGGAGGTGACCGTGATCCCCGCCGCGGCGGCGGCGGCGACCAGCCGGTACCCGGGATCGCTGATCCCCGGGGTCCCCGCGTCGGTAACCAGCAGGATGTCCTGGCCCGCCAGCAGGTCGGCGAGGAGCCCGGGGGTGCGCCGCGCCTCTACCGCGTCGTAGTAGGAGATCAGGCGCGCCTGGAGCGAGATGTCCAGGCTGGCCGCGAGCCAGCGGACGCGGCGTGTGTCCTCAGCCGCGATGACGGTGGCGCTGGCCAGTTCCGCGGCTAGCCGGCGCGACGCGTCGTCGGCCCGGCCGATCGGGACCGCGGCCAGCGTCAGCACGCCCTGCTTGCCCGGCGGGACGCCCCCCGCGGACCCCCCCGCACGGCCATCCTGTGGTTCGCGTCCCGTCATGCGGAGCATTCTTCACTATGACCCGGGCTCGGTCGTCTGGCTGGCCGGACCTGCCGGGCGCCAGTAGCATGTGCCCGATGATGGGTACCGAGACCGACCTCACCGGGACGGCTGCCTCTGCGGAGGCCAGCCGGCTGTCGGCGCTGCGGGCCCGGCTAGGTACGCCGATGCCCGACGACCGGCCGTGGGGCTGGCTCGGCCCGCTGCTCGTGACCGCGTTCGGCGCGTGGCTGCGCTTCGACCGACTGCAGGTGCCGCGCGCCGTGGTCTTCGACGAGACCTACTACGCCAAGGACGCCTGGAGCATCCTGCAGCACGGGGTCGAGTGGAACTACGTCAGCAACGCCAACACGCTCATGCTGCAGGGCCATACGGCCAGCCTGTTCGTGCCCTGCAGCGGGACGGGCTGCGGTGAATACGTGGTGCAGCCGGAGCTGGGCAAGCTGATCATCTCGGTGGGCGAAGCGATGTTCGGGCTGGACTCGTACGGCTGGCGGTTCTTCAGCGCGGTGTTCGGCTCGCTGGCCATCCTGCTGATATGCCGGATCGCCCGGCGGATGACCAGGTCCACCCTGCTCGGCTGCATCGCCGGGCTGCTGATGTCGCTGGACGGCCTGGAGTTCGTGCTGTCGCGGACCGGCATCCTGGACATCTTCCTGATGTTCTTCGTCCTGGCCGCGTTCGGCTGCATGGTCATCGACCGGGACTACTCCCGAGAAAAGCTCGCCGTGGGCGTCGCGCGCGGCGAGGGCGGCGACGCGGGGCCGCGCTTCGGCATCAGCAAATGGCGGGTGGCCGCCGGGCTGTTCCTGGGCCTGGCGGTGGCGACGAAGTGGGACGCGGCCTGGTACATCATCGCGTTCGCCGCGCTCGGCACCGCCTGGGACATCGGCGCGCGCCGGGCGGCGGGCCTGAAGTCCTTCGTCCGCGGCGCGTTCCGCCACGACGCCCGCTGGTCGCCGCTGACGTTCATCGCGATCCCGGTGGCCACCTACATCGCCACGTGGACCAACTGGTTCGCCACCAGTACCGGCTACGACAGGAACTACGCCCAGGTGCATGGGGTCAACATCCCGGTGATCTCGGCCCTGTACTCGCTGTGGGAATACCACTGGCAGGCGATCAGCTTCGGCCTCGGCCTGACCGCGCGGCACCCGTATCAGTCGCAGCCCTGGGACTGGCTGCTCATCACCAGGCCGGTCGCGTTCTACTACAGCTGCTACACCGGCCCGGTGGCGAGCCCGCTGCACGCCTGCCCGTCGCCGTACAGCGGCCCGGAGTGGTCGCAGGAAGTGCTCGCGCTCGGGACCCCGGCCCTGTGGTGGGGGTCGATCCTGGCCCTGCTGTTCTGCCTGGGCTGGTGGCTGCTGCACAGGGACTGGCGGGCCGGCGCGGTGCTGCTCGGCGTGCTCGCGGGGTGGGGACCCTGGTTCCCGCTCGTGAGCAGGACCAAGTTCTACTACTACGCCCTCGAGTTCGAGCCGTTCCTCATCTTGTCGATCGTCCTGTGCCTGGGGTTGATTCTCGGGCCGGCCTCGGCGAGCGTGCTGCGGCGCTCGGTGGGGGCGGGCATCGTCGGCGCCTACGTGCTGTGCGTCCTGCTGATGTTCTGGTTCTTCTACGCGATCTTCGCTGCCAAGGTCATCCCGTACCCGGACTGGCTGAGCCATATGTGGTACCGGGTGGGGAAGGGCTGGATCTGAAGGCTGAAGGCCTTCAGGTAGTTCTCAGCTTCCGTCCAGCTTGCTGCCGGGATGCCTGGTGCACCATGATTTGCGGGGGGTTAGCAGTTCGGGGATGAGTGAGATGATTGACGGCAACAGGGGGACGTTTTCTGCCAGGTTCAGCGTCTATATACAGTGGGATGACAATCACGGGGTGAACGATGAGCAAAGCTGAACATTCCAGCGAGGACCGGGAGAGATTCGAGCGCGACGTCGTTCCGCAGCTCGGGCAGCTCTACCCGGCCGCGCTGCGCATGACGAGAAATCCCACCGACGCCGAGGACCTGGTCCAGGAGACGTCGGCGAAGGCCTACGCGGCGTTCGGGCAGTTCACGCCGGGCACCAACCTGCGGGCCTGGCTGAACAGGATCCTGACCACCACGTTCATCAACGTCTACCGCAAGCGGCGGCGGGAGCCGCAGCAGGCGCTCGGGGGCGACCTGCAGGAATGGCAGATGTCCGCGGACCGGCTTTCGCCGCCGGTGCCCTCCGCCGAGGCGGAAGCGCTGGACCGGACCACCGACTCCGACCTGCTGCGGGCCCTGCGTGAGCTGCCGGGCGAGTTCCGTACCGCAGTGTACCTGGCGGATATCGAGGGCTACCCGTACCGGGAGATCGCCGAGATCATGGGGACACCGGTGGGAACGGTGATGTCACGCCTGCACCGCGGGCGCAGGAAGATCAGGGAGCAGCTGCTGGCCGGCGGGTTCGGCGCCACGCCCGCTGAATCGCCGGGCGCCTGAGCCCTCCCCGGGTTCGAGGTGTCACGCCCGCGCCTAGCGCTTAGCGACAATCGGCGCTAGCCGACGGGCGCAGGCTCCCAGCCGAGGGCGACCGGGTCGTAGACGCTCTCCACGTAGATCTGGTGCCACAGCGAGAACACGATGAGCAGCCATACCTGCCGCCAGGTCACCTCGGGGTCCCCGGCCCGGAACCGGCGCATGAGGTCCACGGCGGCCCCCTTGTCTAGCCACTGGCCCGTCTGGGCCGTGCGGACCACCTGCTCGGCGAAGCCGTACATGCCGCCGCTCAGCCAGTGCCCGAGCGGCACGGGAAAGCCGAGCTTGGCCCGTTCCGCGGCGGCCTGCGGGAGCAGGTCGCCGATGGCCTCCCTGAGCGCGAACTTGGTCGTGCCCGCGGCGGTTTTCTCCGGCCTGGCCAGCCGCGCGGCCACCCCGAGCACCTCGCGGTCCAGGAACGGGGTGCGCAGCTGCAGGCCGTGAGCCATGGCCATCCGGTCCGCCTTGACCAGGATGTCGCCCGGCAGCCAGGTGTTGACGTCAACCAGCTGCATGGTGGCGACATCGTCGAGGCCGGCCTCGGCCGCCTGCCGGTAGACCGGGTCGGTCACGTCGAACGCGCTGCCGCTGGCCCGCCTGACCAGCATTTCCGCCTGGTCAGCGCGGAAAACGTACGCGTTGCCGATATACCTGCGGCGCAGCGGCGTCGAAGTCCGGTTGAGCAGGCCCTTCCCCTTGGCGCCGGCCGGCAGCTCGGCGGCGACCCGGCTGATCGTCGCGCGGCCCCACGCGGGCAGCACCTTGCCCGCGCGGACCATGCCGGGCTGGTAGTAGACGCCGTACCCGCCGAAGAGCTCGTCGGCCCCCTCGCCGGACAGCACCACCTTGACCTGCTTGCGCGCCTCGCGCGCCGCGAACCACAGCGGGACGGCGGCCGCGTCCGCCATCGGGTCATCGAGGTGCCAGACGATCCGGGGCAGGCAGGCCAGGAATTCCTCCGGGGTGATCACGTACGACACCGGCTTCAGGCCGAGGGCCTCCGCGGTCTCGACCGCCAGGTCGATCTCGCTGTACCCCTCGCGCTCGAACCCGACCGTGAAGACCGGCAGGCCCGGACAGGATTCGGCGGCGAGCGCGCAGAGGGTGGCCGAGTCCACCCCGCCGGACAGGAACGCCCCCACCGGCACGTCACCGCGCAGGTGAACCCGCACCGAATCGCGCAGCGCCGCCAGGATCTTCTCCGGGTTGCTCGACGACGGCGACCTGGCCGGCCGGAATTCGGGGCGCCAGTACCTGAACACGTCGACGCGGCCGCCCGGCCGCGCGATCAGGACGTGCCCGGGCGGCAGGGCCCGGGCCGGCGGCACCAGGGTGGCCGGCGCGGGCACGTACTGGAACGACAGGTATCTCCGCAGCGCATCCGGGTCGATCGCGGTCACCTCACCGGAGTCGGCCAGCGCCTTGCGCTCGGAGGCGAACCTGAGCTGGGGACCCTGCCTGGATCCCGTGGTCCCCTTGCCTCCCGGATGGCGGTGACCTCCGGAGTTCACCGCGTAGAAGAACGGCTTGATGCCGAAGGGATCGCGCGCGCAGAAGAGCTCCCGCGTGCGCCGGTCCCAGATGGCGAAGGCGTACATTCCCCTGAGCTGGCGGACGACGTCCTTGCCGAGCCACGCGTACATCTCGATCAGGACCTCGGCGGACGACCTGCCGCGCAGGTGGACCCCGCGCGCGGCCAGCCGCTGGGTGAGCTCGGGGTAGTTGTAGATCTCGCCGTCGAAGACCATGACGTAACGGCCGTCGGCCGAATGCATCGGCTGGCGCCCGGCGGCGGACTCGTCGATGATCGCCAGCCGCCTGAACGCCACGGCCAGGTCGGGGTCGGCGAAGAAGCCCTCACCGTCGGGCCCGCGATGGCCGATGCGCGCGACGGCGCGGCCCACCCACTCGGTGTCGGGTCCTGCTCCGTCTGCCAGCGCCAGGCAGCCGGTCATTCCGCCCATGCGCGCCGCCATACGATCGCGAGACAGGAAACGTAGCTCAACTGCCCGACCAGCCTACTTGGGCCAGGCCCCGATCCCGGCCATCCCGGCGGCACCCGCGTCCCTCGTGGCCAGAGCGTATGCGCCGGAGCTAGGGTCGGGAGCATGACGAAGCTGCGCGGAAACCCGTGGGCGGTCCTGGTCGTGGTCTCGCTGGGTTTTTTCATGACGCTGCTTGACCTGACGATCGTGAACATCGCTATCCCCAATATGATCCTGAAGCTGCACGCCACCCTCGGCGACGTGCTGTGGGTCCTCAACGCGTATGCGCTCGTCCTCGCGGTCCTGGTCATCACGGCCGGCCGGCTGGGGGACCTGCTCGGGGTGCGCACGATGTTCGCGGCGGGGATCATCGTCTTCACCGCCGCGTCGGCGGCGTGCGGATTCGCGCCCGGGCCCGGCTGGCTGATCGGCTTCCGCGCGGTCCAGGGGCTCGGTGCGGCCATGCTGATGCCGCAGACGCTGGCCATCGTGACCATGGTCTTCCCGCCGGAGCGGCGCGGCGCGGCGTTCGGCATCTGGGGGGCGGTAGCGGGGCTGGCGACCATCGCCGGGCCGACCCTCGGCGGCCTGCTCGTCACCGCCTTCGACTGGCGGTGGATCTTCTTCGTGAACCTGCCGATCGGGATCGCGGTCCTCGCCGTGACCTTCGCCATCGTTCCTGACCTGCGCCCGGGCCGGAGGCACCGGCTCGACATCCTCGGCGTGGTCCTGGCCAGCCTGGCTCTGCTCGGCATCTGCTACGGCCTGGTCGAAGGCCAGCGCTACAACTGGGGCACGATCGCTTCTTTCGTGTCCATCCCGCTGGTCATCGGGGCCGGCATCGTGCTGCTCGCCGTTTTCCTCCTGGTGCAGAAGCTCCGTCAGACCGGCGAGCCGCTCATCCCGTTCGCGCTGTTCAGGAACAGGAACTTCACCCTGATGAACTGGGTGTCGGGCACGCTGTCCATCGGCATGCTCGGCATCTTCCTGCCGTTCACCATCTACCTGCAGGACGCGCTCGGCTTCTCCGCGCTGAAGGCCGGCCTGACCATGGCGCCGAGTTCGCTCGTCATGATCCTCATCGCCCCCTTCGTCGGCCGGCTCACCGACAAGATCGGCGGCAAGTACATCCTGATGAGCGGCCTGACCCTGTTCGGGGTGGGCATGGGCTGGGCGGTCCTGGTCGCCGCACCCAACTCCTCGTGGCAGGACTTCCTGCCACCGCTGATCGTCGCGGGCATCGGCATGGGCGCCACGTTCGCACCGATGACGACGACCGCCATGCGGCAGGTCGAGCCCCAGATGGCCGGTGCCGCGTCCGGCCTGCTCAATACCGTCCGGCAGGTCGGCTCGGTCGTCGGCACCGCGTCGGTGGGCGCCCTGCTGGAGAACCGGCTGGTGGCCTCGCTGACCAGCCAGGCCACTACTAGCTCGGTCGGGTTGCCCCCGCAGGTCCGCGCGACCTTCATCGGCGGGTTCCGCAAGGCCGCCTCCAGCGGCCTGATCGGCGGCACGCCCGCCAACTCCGGGGCCCAGCACGGCATCTCGAAGGCGCTCGCCGCCGAACTGCACCGGCTCGGCGGCTACGTGTTCAGCCACGGCTACGTCCTGGCCATGCGCTGGACCATGGTGCTGCCCATCTCCGTAGTAGGGCTGGCCGCGGCGAGCTGCCTGGCCATCAAGAAGGACGTCGGCCTGGACCGCGCGCCGGTCCCCGGGGAGGAACCCGGTCAGATGGCGGGGACCATCAGCTCGCCCGGGTCGTCGGGCCAGAACCCGGGCAGCTCGTCGGGGACCGGCTCGTAGGCGGCGGGCTCGAAGGGGAACCGGGCGGCAAACACCGGCTCAAGGTCGGTAAGCCAGGTCGCGGTCGGGTCGAACCTGGCGAAGAACGGCGTCCCGACCAGGCCCGGGTCGCGGGCCTGGAGCATGCGCAGCACGAAGACCATGATCCCCGCCACCTCGGTCACGCCGTCGACGCACACCTTGCCGGGGGTGGCCGACATCGACGGGCCGCGGACCGTCCGGCAGAGGCCGGACACCCCCTGGTAGGCGTCGCGGAAGATCTCGTAGGCGCGAGCCAGCGGCACGGCGAAGTAGTCCTGGGGACCGGTGTCCCGCTCCACGAACATGTAGTAGGGGACCATGCCCAGACGCACCTGCGTCCGCCACATAGCCCGCCAGGCCGCGGGGTCGTCGTTGACGGACCTGATCAGCGGGGCCTGCGTGCGGATCACCGCCCCGGTGCCGCGGATCCTGCGCACCGCCTCCCCGACCACCGCCGGCTCAAGCTCGCGCGGATGGGAGAAGTGCGACATGAGCGCGAGCGTCCGGCCCGAGTCGGCCACCTCGCCGAACAGGCGAAGCGTGGCGTCGGCGTCGGGGTCGGTGACGAACCGCTGTGGCCAGTACGCGAGCGACTTCGTGCCGATCCTGATCGACTCCAGGTGCTCCAGGCGCGGGTCAAGGAGCGGCTCGACATACCGCCGCAGGACCGCCTCGCCCATCACCATGGGATCGCCCCCGGTGATCAGGACGCTGGTCACCTCAGGATGCTCGCCGAGGTAGGCCAAGAGCGTGCCGATATCGTCGGTGGCCATCTTCAGGTCGGGTTCGTCCACGAACTGGGCCCACCTGAAGCAGTAGGTGCAGTAGGCGTGGCAGGTCTGACCCTGGCGGGGGAAGAACAGCACGGTCTCCGGGTACTTGTGCTGCAGGCCGGCCAGCGGCCTGCCGTGCAGGCTCGGCGCGTTCAGCAGGAGCTGGCCGGCCGGGTGCGGGTTCAGGCGCATCCTGATCTCGTGCGCGGCCGACCACACAACCGCTCCGGGCGCTCCGCTGCTGAGCAGGCCGGCCAGCAGGCTCACGTCCGCCGCGGGGAGCATGTCCGGCTGCGGAAACACGAGCCGGTAGATCGGGTCGTCCGGGGCCGCGTCCCAGTCGATGAGGTTCTCGGTGACATAGGAATTCGTCCGGAACGGAAGTACCGTCGCGACCGCCCGGACGGCGAGTCGTTCGGCAGGCGACAGACCTGCTCGCTGGGTGAGCATTTCCAGGTGCCTGGCCGAGTAGGCCTGAAACCCGCGCCCGGCTGACCGGGTCGGCGGGATCACCTGCAGGGCATCGATCACGCGCTTTCTCCCTCCGTGATGCGCGCGCGCACGCCAGCGCGCGAAAAGAGCCTGATGACACCCGCTCCCCAGCGGTTCCCCCCGGCCTGGCCGCGTTCCCCGTGACCCGCGCGCCAGAACTGCCTCCACGATGATTTACTCTCTGGCAGCCTCGCCGGTACCGATTCTCCATCCGCCTTTCTCCCGACGGGAGAAGTACCGCGGTTCGCAGGAAGTATTCGACGCATTCACAGCAACTTGTAATCGCCTGCTTCGGAATTCGCTCCATTGGCCGAGCATTTCGGCCGTACAATCCGCGGGCTGCGGCGGTAGCGGCCAGGACCGTCAGCCCGGACCGAACCTGGCCCCGATCGTGGCCCAGGTTCCGGGGGGCCGCGCCAGCCCAGGCCTCCGCCGGGGCCATAATGGGGCGCACCACGTAGCCCCTCTTCGCCGAAGGACACGCAGGATGAGGCATCATCGCCGGCCGCACGCCCCGGTGACCAGCTGAACGCGGAACCGGACAGCCTCGGGCGGCCGCCAGCGCAGCGAGACGGTCAGGGAACTGGCGCGTTCCGCCCCCGGCCCGACCCTTCCCGGCCCGTGCTGGCCGTGGATGCCATGGGAGGCGACTACGCGCCCGACGAGATCGTCGCAGGCGCGCTGGCGGCTCACCGCGAGCACGGTATCCGGATCCTGCTGACCGGCCCACCGGCGCGCCTGCGGCAGGCGCTGGCCGGGCTGGGCGCGGATCCCCGGGCCGGGGAGGTCGGCATCGTCTCGGCCGAGGACACCCTGGCCATGGACGAGGGGGCGCTGGCCAGCCTGCGCCGCCCGCGGTCAAGCGTCGCGGTGGCGTGCCAGCTGGTCCGGCGCGGGGACGCGGCCGCGGTGGTGTCGGCCGGGTCCACCGGCGGCGTGGTGGCGACCGCACGGCTGCGGCTGCGCTCGCTGCCCGGCGTGCTGCGCCCCGGGCTCGCCGTGGTGCTGCCGACCCGCCCCGGGCGGACGGTGCTCATCGACGCCGGCGCGACCGCAGACCCCAAGCCTGAGATGCTCGTCCAGTTCGGCCAGCTCGGAGTGGCCTACGCGCAGATCGCGCTGGGCGTCGCGGTACCGAGGGTCGGGCTGCTCACCATCGGGACGGAGCCGGGCAAGGGCAACAAGTTCACCAGGCGCGCCCACGAACTGCTGGCCGCCGATCCGCCCCACGGCGCCCTCCCGCTGACCTTCGCGGGCAACGTCGAGGGCGGTCACCTGCTCGCCGGCGAGCTCGACGTCATCGTGACCGACGGCTTCACAGGCAACGTCGCGCTTAAGACGCTCGAAGGCTCGATCAGGTTCGCCGCGGCCGAGTTGCGCACCGCGGTGACCGGGAGCAGGGCCGCCCGTCTCGGCGCGCTCCTGCAGCGACGCGGCTTGCGCGAGCTCTCCGCACGGCTGGATGCGGAGAGCTACGGCGGTGCCGTGCTGCTCGGCCTGGGCGGGACCGTGGTCATCGCTCACGGCGCGAGCACGGCCCGCGCCATCACCTCGGCCTGCAGGCTCGC
>Ga0070730_10003106_pt1 | contig 14981 bp, 13 predicted proteins | sample Coa_R1_3_FD_66447 | JGI IMG/M metagenome (GOLD analysis project Ga0070730, IMG submission 66447) | Surface soil microbial communities from Centralia Pennsylvania, which are recovering from an underground coalmine fire - Coalmine... | ecosystem: Environmental > Terrestrial > Soil > Unclassified ...
CCCGGCGTCGTCACCGCCTGCGGCGACGATCTCGATTTGAGCCCGCTAGAGGGCATCCCCCTGGCCCGCGCGCCCTCCAGCCACAGCACCACCTTCGAAAATGTCTATAGCCCGCAAGGCCGCCAGCAATTTGTGCGCGCCCTGGCCGCTCCCCTCACGGCACAGTCCATTCCGCCGGCCTGGCTGAGCGCGCCAGTGATCCACCTGGCGCCACTGGCACAGGAGATCGACGCCAGCATACTCCCGGCCCTGGGCAGCGCGTTTGTGGGGGTCACCCCCCAGGGCTGGCTGCGCCAGTGGGATGTCACGGGCAAGGTGCGGGCAGCAGTAGATGAATGGGTGGGCGCCGCCGACGTTCTCAGTCGGGCCAACGCGGTGGTGATGAGCCTGGACGACGTAAACCGCGACTGGGCCGTGGCCGAGCGCTGGGCCAGGCTGGCGCCGGTGCTGGTGGTGACCCAAGGGCCCGAAGGCTGCACGGTTTTTGTGCGCGGGCAGGGGGCTCGGCAATTCCTGGCGCCGCGCCAGGACGAAGTGGACCCCACCGGCGCGGGCGATGTGTTCGCGGCGGCGTTCTTTGTGAATTTTTACGAGACCGGGGATGCCTGGGGCTCGGCCCGTTTTGCCAACCAGGTGGGGGCGCTCTCGGTCACCCGCGTGGGGCTGGCCGGGGTGCCCAGCGTGGATGAGATTGGCATGTGCCGGACGAAGGCTGTCTAAGTGGCTCGTATTTACACGCTGGTCAACCAAAAAGGCGGGGTCGGCAAAACCACCACCGCCATTAATTTGTCGGCCTATCTGGCCCGGCTGGGCCAACGCGTGCTGCTGGTGGACCTGGACCCGCAGGCCAACGCCACCTCGTCGTTGGGCATGGATAAGAGCAAGGTCAACGGGGGGGTGTACGACGCGCTGGTCAACAGTGTGCCCCCGCGCGAGCAGGTGCTGCACAGCCCGCAGCTCAAGCTGGCGCTGCTGCCGGCCTCACCCGCCCTGGCCGGGGCCGAGGTGGAGCTGGTCACCATGCTGGCGCGGGAAAACCAACTGCGCAATGCGCTGGCGGCCCTGGAAGCCAACTATGACTATATCCTGGTGGATTGCCCGCCCTCGCTGGGCCTGCTGACCATCAATGGCCTGGTGGCCGCCCGCGAAGGGGTGATTATCCCGGTCCAGTGCGAATACCTGGCGCTGGAGGGCCTGGGCCAGCTCACCAACACCATCACGCGCGTGCGGGCGGCGCTGCACCCGGGTCTGCGCGTGCGCGGGCTGGTGATGACCATGTACGACGCCCGCGCCAGCCTGTCGGCGCAGGTGGTGGCCGAAGTGCACAAGCATTTCCCTGGAAAGGTATTTAAGGCTATCATTCCACGCAGTGTGCGGCTGGCCGAAGCGCCCTCGCACGGGCTGCCCATCTCCATTTACGCGCCCAACTCGCCGGGCGCGCTGGCCTACCAGGCGCTGGCCGAGGAATTGCTGGAGGGAGATACGCCAACGACCAGACCCTAGGGGTCGCGCGAAGCGTCCCGGGTGCAAAGTCAGACGACGTGGTTGGATCATCGGTAGGGGCCGCCACACGCCTGCGTGTGCGCCCTGGGCAGACACATAGGCGTGTGGCGGCCCCTACGGATTCCAAACAGGTCCCCTGATCATGCACTAGGATCTATGGATGGTTGATCACACACGCATGCCTGCCAAACGCGGTCTAGGACGTGGACTTGAAGCACTGATCCCCAGCGGGCCGGGCGGGGACTTCGCCATGAACGGGGTGTCTCAGATTGCCGTGGGCGCCATCGGCCGCAATCCGCGCCAGCCGCGCGCGCGCCTGGAGCCGACCGAGCTGGAGGAACTGGCCAACTCCATCCGCGAGCATGGAGTCATCCAGCCCCTGATCGTGGCCCAGACCGCCTATCCCGGCCAATACACGCTCATCGCCGGCGAGCGGCGCCTGGAAGCCTCGCGCCTGGCCGGGCTGGCCACCGTGCCGGTGATCGTGCGCGAGGCCACCGAACAGCAATTATTGGAAGTGGCGCTGGTCGAAAACATCCAGCGCTCGGACCTGGGCCCGCTGGAGACGGCGCTGGCCTACAAGCACCTGGCCGACGATTTTGGCCTGTCGCACGAGGCCATCGCCGCCAAAGTCGGCAAGAAGCGCGTCACGGTGACCAACACCATGCGCTTGTTGCGCCTGCCGCAGGCGCTGCTGGAGGCCCTGGCCGCGGGGAGCATCAGCGAGGGCCACGCCCGCGCCCTGCTCCCGCTGCCCACTGCAGAAGCCCAGCTATCGGCCTATGCTACCGTGTTGCGCAAGAACCTGAGCGTGCGCCAGACCGAAGAGCTGGTGAACCTGATGCAGGGCGAAAAGCCCCGCCGCAGCGCCCGGCCGCCCAAGAACGCCGAATCCGAAGCGCTTGCCAGCCGGCTTCGTGAACGGCTAAACACAAAGGTCACCTTGCGCCGCGGCCGCAGCCGCGACGGCAAGGTCACCGGCACAATCATCCTCCATTTCTACTCCGACGAAGAGCTTAACAGCATCGCCGAAGCCATCTTGGGGCAGGAGTAGTCCTCGGCCAACGCAAACGGCCCCGCAACAAAGTGGCGGGGCCGTTTGCGTTGGCCGATATTTTCTTGGCCCGCCAGGCGGGTCAAGCACGGACGGCACGAATTGCTGCTACCACAATCAACCTTACCAGGTGCCCCGCCAGCGGCCAAGCCGAAGGGCACCGGGCAAAGCCATAACACCAAAGCGGCCGAGGAAGAGCGGGCAGCAGGTGCGGCGACGAAGCGCGCAGCGCTGGCAGCCAAACAGGCGGAGGCCAAAGTCCGGATGGGCCGGCCACGGAAGACGCGCTCCGATAAGGGCACGAAGCGAGGGCCACACAAGCAGAAGTAATGCGCGGTTGAGCGGCTGAACAATCGGTTGGCAAGGACGAAGTTGGCTCCAGCAGGGGCCGGGCTAGGCGCAGAATTTGCTTTATTAAGTTGCTGGATTTGCAGCCTGATTTGTGGGATGGCGGGTTGGTCTCGCTATCACCCGTCTTCGTCAGATAGCCGAAGGGCGCGATAAGTTCAGCAGATCAACTTGCTTTTGCCCCAACAACTCCTCAAAGCGCCTGGAATGTTGTTTTAGCCAAAACCCATACTCTTTCGCAGATATGAGATAGCCCACTTGTAAAGTCCCTTCCTTCCCCCGACAAGACACATAGCTGAATGCCTCCGGCAGCGTTGAAAGCGTATGTGCAGTGGTGAAGTAGAATGCTGTCTTGCCAAAAAACTCCGCAAAATGCGGCCTGACGAATTCAAAACCGCCAATAACTACCCCGGGTCCAAAATGGATCGGCTGTTGGATTATGTAGAACAGCGAGTGAGCAAGGAGGAAGGGAATGTCATTCCAACCGGCATCGACCGCGACTAAGACTTCGCTAATGGTGCCAATGATAGACGAGTAATGGGTTAGGCCCAGTGAACAGAAAACCCGACAACCCTCGAAAACATCGTCATAAACCAGGATTTCAATTGGCTGGCTTATCGAGTCTTGCCGAAACGCGCGTCGTTCAATCGGATTTCGAAACAGATTGTGGTAGTGACTGAAGTAACACTCGACCCAGCTATCGCTCATAATGGTTTTCAGATTCCTATGCGCCACAGGTGCCATTCATGATCACGGCAACCAGTCCATTAGGTCGCTAAGGTTAACCTCCCATCGCGTGAATTGGTCAGCAAATGGCAGTTCGGAGGCTGGCGTGTCTTCCCAAATATGCAAGCGCTTACATTCGCTGCAAAGCACTCGCAGTTCAGGGGAATTATAGGCGGTGTTCAACGATTCTGGGGATACTTGGTCGACTGGGTCCTGTTGGCCAATCAACCACTTTGCGCGATCAGTCCAACCAGGATAGTGATCGACCTCCGCTTCACCACTCTCGAGCGGGTCACCGCACGCAGGACAGCGTGGAGTCCCGTTCTTATCCACAAAAACACTGCCCTCGGTGCTTGGCCGGAAGTGGTGCGGACGTGGAAGAATCGGTCCCGCCGCAAGAACCGATGGAAAAGGCTGAGTTGTTGGAGTTGATTGTTTGCTTGACCCGACCCCAAGTCGATCAGCAATCCCATGCCGCGCCAGGCCTGCAATAGTCCACTCTGGAGCGACAATCCCGCCGAATGCAAAGGCTACGATGTCCGAATAATTCGGGCAGTTTGAACCGCTTCCATTCGCGCAAGCTTGAGAGTATGCTCTTTGCTCATTGTAGTTCTCCTGGGCCGCGGCCGCGGCTGGATCGCAGCCTTCAGTCTGGCCCTCTTCGCATCCGCTGATTGGACGATGGCCCGAAGGGTCGGTATAATTAGTTGGGTTGCCATACGCGTGTCGGCCAGCAAGAAGTACAGCGCGTTGCCGGCGTCGCGCATCGCCACGCGCTCGGCGCAGGCGTAGTAATACTTCACCCCGGCCGCGCCGTTCCACTCGTAGTAATTGCTAATGTACGTCGTCGTGAGCCCGCCCACCGTGGCTCTAACCTGGTTGCCGACGGCATCGTAGACGTAGCTCGCGGTGGCGGCGCCGTTGATGCTTACCAGCCGGCCTTCCGTGTCCGGCGCGAGCCAATACGTGTTGCCGCTGACGGTGATGCCTTGACCCCCCGCCTCGCCCATGTCATCTCAACCTTATGTCCGTCACAGCCCCCCAATCAGTGGCAGAGCGTTTTGCCCTTCATGGGGTTAGGGGCCGGAGTGGCACGCGCGAAGCGGGCACACGAAAACAGAGTGACCTACCTACGTCAAACTCGGTGCCACACGAACAACAGCACTCCTGGCATTATGTCACCCGCCACTAGTACCCCAAATTTCCCGCCACTTCTTTTTGCGATTTTTGCCGTCTTTTCAGGCATTCCGCCACAGCCGCCACTGCCGCCACAGGAATAATGACACCCCCACCGGCATCCTGCACAATAAGACGCGATAGCCCTGCCCACGTACCGGTCCTCCTTGGAACCCGCTATAATTAGCCAATCTTTATAGACCCGAGGCCACTTGCATGAAATTAGGGCGAGTTTTTTCAGGTGCGCGGCCCACCGGCCGGCAGCACCTGGGCAACTACCTGGGCGCGATCCAGAATTACGTCGCGCTCCAGGACAGCTATGACTGCATCTACTGCATCGTGGACTTGCACGCGCTGACCACGCTAGATGAATTTGAAGATCTCAAACAGAACTCGGCCGAAATGGCGCTGGATTGGCTGGCCGCCGGCATCCGGCCCGCCGAAACCATCATGTTCGTCCAGAGCCAGGTGCCGCAGGTCACCGAGCTGCATACCATCCTGTCGATGTTCGCGCCGCTGGGCAAGCTGACCGAGCTGCCCACCTTCAAAGAGAAGATCGCCCAGCAGCCGCACAACATCAACTATGGGCTGGTGGGTTACCCGGTGCTGATGACCGCCGATATCGCCCTGTATCGCGCCACGGTGGTGCCGGTGGGGGTGGACCAGGCCTCGCACCTGGAATTCGCGCGCGAGATCGTGCGCACCTTCAACTTCCGCACCCAATCGAATGCGCTGGTCGAGCCGCAAATGAAGAACACCGAGTATCCCAAGGTGCTGGGCACCGACGGCGTCCAGAAGATGAGCAAGAGCCTCAACAACCACATCGAGCTGGCGGCCACGCCCGAGGAGACGCAGAAGCGGGTGATGACCATGGTCACCGACCCCCAGCGCGCCCGGCGTAGCGACCCCGGCCGGCCCGAGGTCTGCAACGTGTTCACGCTGCACCAGACTTTCTCGCCCGCCGAAGTGCCGATGATCGAGCGCGAGTGTCGCGCCGCCGGCATCGGCTGCGTGGACTGCAAGAAGATCCTGGCCCAGAACCTGAACACCTATCTCGAGCCCTTTCGCCAGCGGCGGGCCGAGCTGGCGCGCAATCCCAACGACGTGTGGGATGTGCTCCACGACGGCGCGGCCCGGGCGCGCGTGCTGGCCGATGAAACCCTGGGGGATGTGAAGGCAGCGGTGGGACTACCGACGTAAAGACGAAAGACCGATTCGCGGGACGGAGGACGAATTGCTTGTTATTTTTCGTCCTTCGTCTCGCGAAGCGGTCCTTCGTCTGGTTCAAAAGCACAGCGGGTAAGGAGATCTCCCATGGATATTTCACTCGCCGACGAACGCGCGTTTCAAATCAGTCCGCAGGTGACGCTGGACGTGGCCCGGGTGCGCGTGGACGATAAGCGCACCAACCTGGTGGCCGGCACGGTCGGGGCGCTGCTGTCACGGCCCAAGCCGGACGAAATACGCATCGTAAGCGTGGAAAACCGCCTGGAGCCCTTCTGGGTGGTGACGATCCGTACCCACACGGTGTTTGACCGCAATCGCTCATTCACCTTCAGCACGGCCGGTCCGGAAGTGAAGAGCGTCACCCTGCTGGAACATGAGGTGCCTACCCAATCGCAGCTCAAGGGCCCGTCGACCGTCACGCTCCAGGGCGTGGAGCATTGCCTGGAGGAGACCGAGGTCACGCGTAATTTCGACGCCACCTCGGGCGCCAAGGGCGACTACAACCGCTATTTGAGCGTGCCCAGCCTGGAAATCCTCAACCTGGAGACGTTCGCGCCCGAAAATGTGCTGGTGGTCCCGCCGCAGGCGCGCGCCTCGGCCGTGGTGCGCCAGGTGATGGGCGAGGTTGTGCAAGCGGTCCAGGCCCAAACCATCCTGGAAGAGCGCGTGGACGTGACAGTCATAGACCTTTATTTTCGGCCGGTGTACGCCTTTGAATATGAGTGGGCGGCGAAGAACAAGAAGGTCGTGGTGGAGTATGACGCCGTGACCGGTGACGCCCGCGCCGGCGGTAAATGGATCGGCGAACAAATCCGGGGCATGGTCACGCGCGATCTGGTGTTTGACGTGACCGCCGACGCCGTGGGGCTGATCGTGCCCGGCGGCAGCATCGCCGTCAAGCTCGTCAAAGCAATTGCTGATCGCAAATAACACGGATACCTGTCAAAAAGCATGCGGGCGCGAGCTATGCTCGCGCCCGCATGCTTTTTGACAGAATCACTTATGACAGGAGCAATACCGTGCGCACCGTAATTCAACGCGTCAGCCGTGGATCGGTGACGGTCGACGGCCGGCAGGTTGGCGCGGTGGGGCTGGGTTTGGTGATCCTGGTTGGCGTCGGCAAGGGGGACGCCGAGGCCCAGGCCGATTGGCTGGCGGAGAAGATCGCCACCCTGCGCATCTTTGAAGATGACGCCGGCAAGATGAACCGCTCGGTGCTGGAGGCCGGCGGCGGGGCGCTGGTGGTGTCGCAGTTCACGCTTTACGCCGACGCGCAAAAGGGCCGGCGGCCATCCTTCCTCGACGCGGCGCTGCCCCAGGAGGCCGAGCCCCTGGTGACCTACTTCGCGCGGCGCCTGGCCTTTTACGGTGTGCCCGTGCAAACCGGTGTCTTTGGCGCCCACATGTTGGTCGAAATCAACAACGATGGGCCGGTGACGATCATCCTGGAGCGCTAAACCCTACTCGCTCTCAATCTCCAGGGCGCGCAATTCTTCGACAATTTTTGGTCGAGCCCAGATGGCGGCATCCAGCTGCATGGCTACCGCGCCGGCCTCGAGCATAGCCCGCGCCGCCTCGACGGAATAAATTCCCCCCGCACCGATAATCGGCCGGCCCAGGTTGAGCGCGGCCACCTCCCGCACGGCTTCCAGCGCCGCCGCCAGGCAGCCCGGCCCATAGAGGCGGCCACGGATCGTTTCCCGTTCCACCCGCGTTTCAACCCGGGGCGGGGCGCCCACCACCAGCGCGTCGGCGCCGGCCTGGGCGGCGGCGGCCGCTAGCTCGGCCGTGTTGTGGGTGAGCGGCAAACGCACCAACACCGGCGGTCCGCCCAAGACGGCGCGCACCAGTTGGCCGGCTTCAAACTCGGTAATGTCGTCGCGCAGGCCAAGCTCGATGGCGGCAATGCCCCGGGCGCGCTCGATCATGTCCAGGCTGTGCACGGTCTCGGCCGGGGTCGTAGCGGCCAGGTGCGCGATCACCGGCACGCCCAGGCGCCCCCACTCTTTATCCCAGCGCCGCACCGCCTGGCGCACGCCGGGGTTGGGCAGGCCAGTATGCACGAGCAGGCCGTCGCCCAGCACCAGCGCGTTGGGCGCATGGGCGGGCGTGCGCGGCTTGTAGGTGAGCGGGTTGGTGACAAACGCGGCCAGGTGCGTCGGGTCGATCACGCCGCGGTATTCGCGCCCGAAGCCCAGTGTGCCGGCGGCATTCATCACCGGACCGGACAGCGTTAGTCCGTGTTTGTGCGTGGGCGCGAGATCGATCATGGGGCGCTCATCCATCCAGCCAGCCGTGCCCGGCCTATTTTCCCTTGACCCACTCCAGGAACAAGTCGCCCGTCACCTGCGGCGGCCATTGGCGGTGAAAGCCTTCTTCCGTCAACAACACCTCGCGCAAGCTCACCGGGTGGCCGGCTTGCTCAGACCGCCGGCGCACAAACAGCGCATTCTGGGTCGCGTGGCACACGGCCGCCGCCAGCTTTTGTTCCAGATAGCCAGACACGTCGACCACCACGTCGGCCGGGTCGTCGACGTTGGACAGCCGCGGATAGGGATGCTTCTCGTAGCTGGCGGCGAACGAGTATACCAACGGCGCGGCGTTGCCCAGCGAGGCCGCGGCGACCAGCGCCGCCTGGTGCACCAGCTTGTGCGCCGGGTGCCCATATTCGCCGTTGCTGCCATGCGTCAGCAGCACCTGGGCGCCCGTCTGTTTCAAGCTGGCAATGATTTGCCCGCTGAGCATGGCCAGGTCGTGCTCGGGCGCGCTCAGCTCGTTGTTGGGGCCGACGGTCGGATCCACATACCCTAAAAACGTCAGGCTTTTGCCGCCCAGCTTGCCGACGGCGCAGACCATCTCGCTCTCGCGCACCTGGGCCAGGTGCGCGCGGTCGGTCAGCAGCGGCTCGCCCATCTCGCCGCCTTCGCCGCGCGTCAAAGCCGCCACATGCACGGCTATCCCGCGGGCAGCCAGCAGGGCCAGTGTGCCCCCGCACAAGATGGTCTCATCGTCGGGGTGGGCCACCAGGCAGAGGAGTGAGGGCATCTACAGGCTCCTGGAGGGGAATACGAAAGACGAAGGACTAAGGACGGAAGTCCCGCAAGGCCAGTGGCACGTGAGGACGGGCAGATCAATGGACCTACGTCCTCCGTCCTTCGTCTCGCGAAGCGGTCCTTCGTCTGCACCTTAGAACGTAAATACGGGCCCTTCCACGCACGCCAGCTTGCGCACGTTCGCGTGCGGCAGATGGACCCAACACGCCTGGCAGGCGCCCACGCCGCAGGGCATGGGCGGCTGGAGCAGGGCCTGCACAAATTCTTGGCCGCGCTCAGGCGCCAGCTCGCGCAGTCGCGCGGCGCGGGCCGCCGGGTCGGCCACATCCAGCGCCACCCCATCCGCCCACTGCGCCAAATCGGCCGTCAGCGGGCCGCGGTGAATTTCCACGTCCGAGGGCAGCAATTCGGCGCTGCGCGGAGTAAGCACGGTCACGGCCAGCCCGCGCCGCAGCGCCGCTTGCACCAGGCCAGCCAGCCGCTCCAGGCTGCCGGCGATGACCAGCAGGCGCCCGCCTTCAGCCGGCAGACGAAAGCCGCGACCGGCTGGCCCAAGCAAGTCCAGCCGGTCGCCGGGCGCCAGGCGGGCGTAGGGGTGCGAGGCCGGCACGTAAAACCCCGGCCGGCGGTCGCCGAGCGAGAGAAAAAAAAGCGGGACGCGTAGGAAAGGCTGGTTGGGCAGGGCAGCCAACGCCAGGCACATCTGGCCAGCAGCGGTCACCGGGTGGGTGCCTTCGCACTCAATGCGGATCGAGCCGCCGACTGCCGCCACCTCGACCACGCGCAGCTCAAATTCACGCACGGCGAGATACTAACATAGAAATGCGCCTCCCTGCCCGTTTGGCCCCAATTCAGTCCGGGTCCCTTGCCGTATAATAACCAATAAGTCGTATTGGTCCAAAAAGGAGAAGAGTATGAATATCGGAAGCCTGTTACAAGGGGTAGCGGCGCTTGCCTGGTTGGCGGCTCTGGGCGCCTTGGGTTTTGTAGTGTTTAACGTGGCCCGCGGCAGAAAATTTGGCAATGGCGCGCCGATTATCGTTATCGCGGTGGTGGCGGCGGTGCTGTTGACCACGGTGGCCTCCGGGTTGGTCTTCATCGACCCCGAGCAGCGCGGTGTGGTGATCTCAGCCCTGGCGCCCGGGGGCTACCGGCCCGACGCGCTGACGCCCGGCCTGCACTGGATCATCCCCTTCGCCGAGCGGGTGCAGCCGTATGATATCTCGCGCAAGACCTACACCATGTCATCCTCGCCGGCCGAGGGCCAGGTGACGGGCAACGACTCGATCGAGGCCCGCACCAAGGACGGCCAGCAGATCTTTATCGACGCTTCGGTTATTTATTCAGTTGACCCGACCAAGATCGTCGAGCTCAATATCCGCTGGCAGGATCGTTTCGAGGATGGGGCGGTCCGCCCGGCCGCGCGCGGCATCATCCGCGACACGGCCTCACAATATGGGGTGGAAGAGATCGTCAGCAGCAAGCGCATCGAGCTAGAAAACGCCATCACCCAACAGTTGGGCGACGCGTTAAAGGCTAACGATCTGGTCCTGGTGGATTTCGTGCTGCGCGACATCCGTTTCAGCGACCAATACGCCGCCGCGGTTGAGCAAAAGCAGATCGCGCAACAGCAGGTGGAGGAGGCCACCTTCGTGGTGGACCGCAAGAAGCAGGAGGCCGAGCAGGCGCGCGTGACCGCTCAAGGTGTGGCCGACGCGGCCGTGATCGCGGCTCAAGGTTCGGCGCAGGCCACGGTGCTGCAGGCCCAGGCCAACGCCCAGGCCCTGACGCTCACCGGCGATGCTCTAAAGGGCCGCACCGATGCGCTCACGTTCCGCTACATCGACAAGCTGGCGCCCAATGTGCAGGTGATCTATTTGCCTTCCAACAACAGCTACTTGATCCCCTTGCCGCAGCCGAGCATCACGCCCACCCTGCCGACGACGACCACGACAGCCGTAAGCTCACCGGACTCGACTTTGCCGATTACATCCACGACGGTCATCACCCGGTAATTTGAATTGAATCAAAAATTTGGCCAGGGCGGTCCGTCACGCGGACCGCCCTGGCCAAATTTCGATAACGACTTTTATCTGGGCAAATTGACCCACCGCACCGCGCCGAAGACGACGATCTGGCGCGGAGCATCCGGGCCCTCGTCGGTCAGGCTCACCTTGCCGGCGTCAGTCTGGGAGGGGTCGAAGTCGTAGTCGCCCAGGCTCACCCATTGGTTTGAAAAACGGCCCTGGTCAATGGGCGCGGTCACGATTTCGGCGTCGGGCTGTCCGGGCCGATCCATCACCCGGTACTGCACCTGGGCGTTGGCCAGCCGGGCCGGAATGAAGACCTCCACCCGGTAGGCGCCGCGCGCCGGCAGGGGCGGGCGATATTCGATGGTCGCCCCCTGCGCGGACACCGTGCCCTTGTAGCGGGCGGACTTGCCGTATACATCGGTGATGGACTGTATGGCGGCATCCGGCGGGTTCTCGGGATACAAGGTCTCGGTGTAGCCCGCGTCACCGGGCCACATGACCACGCTGTTGGGCGGGATCGGCGGCGGGATGGGGGGCACGCTGCCGGGCATCTGCACCGCCGCCAGGCCCGGCCACTTGGACGATTGAAAGTGATCGGTGCCGGTGCGGAAATAGGTGATCCCCAGCGCGCCCAGCTTGAACGCCCAGTCGGCCTGGCCGCTGACCTCTTCTGGCCGCGTCAGGCGTTTCACCGGCCCGCTGGCGTCGTGCAGCTGCAGCATGGGCACCACCGGCTTGTTGAACGGCTTGAGCTCGGCAAAGGCGCGCCGCATTTCGCGCTCGATGGGCATATCCTGGGCCGCTGGAAAGAATTCGCCCGGGTAGACCATCGGGTGCAGGCTGTTGGCCTGGTTCGCCCACGTGGTGATAAAGGCCGCGTGCCCCTGGGTCCGGAAGCGATAATCCAGGATCACTGCCACGTGCGTATCCGGCAGCCCGGTGCGCAGCCGGCCCCAATATTCCGACACATCCTGGTCATTTCCCATCCAGAACCCGGCGCCGGTCTCGACATCCAGCGAGAGGGACTTGAGCCCGACCCCGTCGACCTGTGTCGTCATGATCTGCGCCAGAAGGCCGGTTTCTTGTTTGACGAGGCTGTTCCCGTTGACGCGGCCCACCGGCACGCACCAGGTGTGTAGCTCCAGGTTGGCTTCGTTGCAGGCCCGCAGCCAATCTTTCAGCCGGTCTAGGCTGGTGATGGCGCGCACATCTTGCGGATCATCGCTGCCGCCCGAGCCCTGCCATACCACACCGTGCAGGGTCTTGACGGAAATGCCACTCAGGTTGGGAAATGTGCGGCGCGCCCATTGGCAAAAGTCGCGCACCGAGATGCCCAGCTCGCCGGCGCGCGGGTCGATGTTGCCAAAAATGTCGCGCGTGGGCCGCAGCGGTTTGGCGATCCAATGCACCAATAGCAAGCGGTTGTCGAATGGAGTTGCCACGGGTCTTGCGCCTCCAGTTGTGCGCCGATTATAGCTTTGAACCAGGCAGGGGCTGCAAAAGTCGTGCCGCGGCCCGCGGGGTGAGCAATCCGGCAGGGATTTACTGGGTTTGAGCCAATTTGGGTGTATAAACCCGTCAATTCATCTGAATGGCAGCCGGGAGTTGGCATGCTGACACACACCTATCCATCGCGCTTTACCATGCCCCTCAGAGCGGCGGTTGCGCTGGCAATTCTCGCTACTGCGTCTCAGGCGATTGCCGCTAACGATTTGCCTGCCCGCGCGGAACCGCCGCGCATCTCAGCGCCAACCGCCACCGATTATGGAACAGAATTTGTCCAATTTGCAAACACAGGCAATACCGCTGCAAACCAGACGATCATTGACCATCCACTCACTAATGGCAACGCCAACGCGGTCATTATTGTGACACCTAACTTCAGCCCCGGCGATGTAACCGGGGGCATATATGACGCCCATCCGATTGGGGTGTTCTACACGGGTTCAAATTGGGCGATATTTAACCAAGACCTGGCAGCGATGCCCGCCAACGCCTCGTTTAACGTCTTAATCCCGAACGCCGGCCCAGGCGTCTTTGTGCATACCGCCTCAGCCGGAAACACCGAGTGTGTCTCATCTCAGTGCACCCGGATCGATAATCCCCTCAGCAACAACAATCCCAACGCAATCCTCCTGGTTACGCCCAACTGGAATCCCGGTGGCACCGGCGGCGTCCCTGACAACCATCCGATCGGGGTCTATTACAGGGGAACTAAGTGGGACATCTTCAATCAGGACCTGGCCGCGATGCCTGACGGTGCGTCATTCAACGTTATGATCCTCAGCCCGGGACCAGGGGTCTTTGTTCATAAGGCTACGGCTGGAAACACTGTGGGTGACCACACCAACACGGACAGTCCGCTATCCAACTCTGATCCCAACGCGATAGTATTTGCAACGCCGAACTACAATCCAGGTGGGCTGGGCGGCGTCTATGACAACCACAATATTGGCGTGTACTATTTGGCCGTAGCCAAGAAAATCGCGGTCTTTAACCAAGACACCGCTGCCATGCCTTTGAATGCCGCCTTCAATATCTTGGTCTCGCCGCTCAATACCGCCGCGTTTGTCCACACCGCCACGGCGGGTAACACTGTCACTAATCACACCTTCATTGACAACCCCCTGTCAAATGGTAATCCCAATGCGATCATCCTCGTCACGCCCAACTGGAATCCGGGCGGCGGCGCTGGTGTATACGATGACCATCCGATCGGTGTATTTTACGAATGGATCCGCCGCCGATGGGCCATCTTCAATGAGGATGGGGTTCTAGCTGCCATGCCACTCGGCGCAGCGTTTAACGTGATGATATTCACCACCGATGCCGCCGAGTTGGTGCACAAAGCCACCGCGTCCAACATCTCAGCAAACTATACGACCATTGACTATCCGCTTGCTAATAACCAGTTCAATACCATTTTGCTCACCACGCCGAATTGGAATCCAGGAGGGGTTGGCGGCGTCTATGACAACAGTCCGATCGGCGTGGACTATAACGGAACGCCGGGATGGATCGTCTTCAACCAGGGTCCCTCACCGGTCGCTATGCCGACGGGAGCCGCGTTCAATATCTTCATTCCACCCGCCGGTCCGCCGGCCTTTGTTCACATTGTCACGCCGGAGAACATCGCCGGAGCTCTATGCGGTCTTGGAAATTGTACAGCAATTGACAACCCACAAACTAACAATAATCCCAGCGCCGTCCTCTTCGTGACGCCCAGCTACGGTCCGAACTCTATCTACAACAAGCACAACATTGGTGTCTATTACAACGGCTCGCAGTGGTCGATTTTCAATCAAGACTCGGCCGCCATGCCGGTGGGGGCGGCGTTCGATGTCTTTGTGGCCGGCAATCGTCTCAGGCTACCGATTGTCATCAAATAGCATGCTGCGAGGTCCGCGGACTGTCATCCTCCGGGATCTGCCGGGCGGACAACCATAAGCTCGTTGGGGGTAGGCGTGTAGCGCCTGGCGTTACGCTTTGAGCAGCGCGACCGGCGTCCGAACCGGCATTCGCACCGGGATGGGCCGCTCCGGCGCTGGCTGATCCTTGGGGACAATCTTGAGGAACCGCCCGGCGTACTCGAACCAGTCCGCCAAGACCGCCTGGGCGTGTTGGCTGCCCGTCAACTCCATGTGCAGCGTCAGCCAGCCCTGCAAACAGGCCTCATCCACGGAGTCGAGCGCTTCGCAGCGCACGAGCTGCGGGTTGATGTGGCTGAGCGTGCCGCCTTCGTCGAGCAGGTAGGCGATGCCGCCGGTCATGCCCGCGCCGAAGTTGTAGCCCACCCTGCCCAGCGAGACCACCAGCCCGCCGGTCATGTATTCACAGCCATGATCGCCCAGGCCCTCGACG
>Ga0070730_10003107_pt1 | contig 14980 bp, 14 predicted proteins | sample Coa_R1_3_FD_66447 | JGI IMG/M metagenome (GOLD analysis project Ga0070730, IMG submission 66447) | Surface soil microbial communities from Centralia Pennsylvania, which are recovering from an underground coalmine fire - Coalmine... | ecosystem: Environmental > Terrestrial > Soil > Unclassified ...
TCGTGTTCGGCTCGGTGCTGGTCGAGGTCGAGAACCACACCCACCTGCACAAGGTTCTGAAGGCCGTCCGCAAAGTGAAGGGCGTGACCGAAATTGCGCGCCGGGATTCGAGCGGTCCCGCCGAAGTCGTCGTCGGTTAGCTTTCCCCATATGCCTTTTGAGCTTGGCACTGCGCCGCCCCCGGCGGGGGATCAGCCACGCGCCATTCGCGAGCTGACCGAGGGCTTACGGCGCGGAGACAAGTACCAGACCCTGCTCGGCGTCACGGGGTCGGGGAAGACGATGACCATGGCGCACGTCGTCGCGAACTTCAACAAGCCGACGCTCGTGCTGTCGCACAACAAGACGCTCGCGGCCCAGCTGTACGGCGAGCTGAAGACGTTCTTCCCGACGAACGCCGTCGAGTTCTTCATCTCGTATTACGACTACTATCAGCCCGAGGCGTACGTGCCGTCGACCGACACGTACATCGCCAAAGACTCCTCCATCAACGACGACATCGAGCGGCTGCGGCTGCGCGCAACCTCGAGCCTGTCGGAGCGCGAGGACGTCATCATCGTCGCCAGCGTGTCGGCGATCTATGGCCTCGGCGATCCGGAGCTGTACAGGGAGCTGCTCGTCACGGCGCAAAAAGGCGAGACGCGGGGGCGGGATGCGCTGCTCGCCGATCTCGTGGCCGTGCAGTATCAGCGCAACGACATCGGCTTCGAGCGCGGCACGTTCCGTGTGCGGGGTGATACCGTCGAGGTGTTCCCCGCCTACGACGAGCAGGCCGTGCGGATCGAATTCTGGGGCGATGAGATCGAACGCATCGCCAAGATCGATCCCCTGACCGGCAACGTCATCCGGCAGATGGACAAATCGGCGATCTATCCGGCGACGCATTTCGTGACGCAGCGCGCCACGATCGAGCGCGCGGTCACGCGGATTCGCGCCGAATTGGCGGAGCGCCTCGCCGAGCTCCGGGCGCAGCACAAGCTGCTCGAAGCGCAACGCCTCGAGTCGCGCACGCACTTCGACATCGACATGCTGATGGAAGTTGGACGCTGCGCCGGTATCGAGAACTACTCGCGGCACTTCGGCGGCCGCCAGGCGGGCGAACGTCCCGCATGTTTGCTTGACTATTTCCCGAAGGATTATCTCTGCATCATCGACGAGTCGCACCAGACGTTGCCGCAGCTCGGCGCCATGTACGAGGGCGACCGCTCGCGCAAACAGACGCTCGTCGACTTCGGCTTCCGCCTGCCGTCGGCACTCGACAACCGGCCGCTCCGGTTCGACGAATTCATGGGCCTCGTGCCACGGATGGTGTTCGTGTCGGCGACGCCGGGCGCTGATGAGCTCCGGCTCTCGCAGGGCGTGATCGTCGAGCAGATCATCCGGCCGACGGGGTTGGTGGATCCGCAAGTCGAGATTCGTCCTGTGGCCGGTCAGGTGGACGATCTGCTCAGCGAAATCCGGCTGCGCGAGAAGAAGAATGAGCGCGTCCTGGTCACCACGCTCACCAAGCGCATGGCCGAGGATCTGACCGACTACCTGCAGCAACACGGCGTGCGCGTGCGCTACCTCCACTCCGAGATCGACGCGATCGAACGCGTCGAGATCATTCGCGGACTACGGCTCGGCGAATTCGATGTGTTGGTCGGGATCAATTTGCTCCGCGAAGGGCTGGATCTGCCTGAGGTCTCGCTCGTCGCGGTCTTGGATGCCGATCAGGAGGGCTTCCTGCGCTCGGACCGATCGCTGATCCAGACCGTGGGCCGCGCGGCCCGCAATCTCAGCGGCAGAGCCATCCTCTACGCGGACCACGTCACCGGATCGATGGAGCGCGCGCTGCAGGAGATGAATCGCCGGCGCGTCACGCAGATTGCCTACAACACCGAGCACGGCATCACGCCGCGGTCGATCGTGAAATCGGTCGGCGATATCCGGTTTGTCACCCGCGTTGCGGATGCGCGCGCGGGCAAGCCGGCTGCCGGTGCGATTCGCCGACCCGCCAATGCGGCCGAGCGCGACACCCTGATCCGCATGCTGGAGCAGCAAATGCAGGCCGCCGCCGAGGAGCTCGACTTTGAGCTGGCGGCGGTATTGCGCGACCAACTTCTCGAACTGAAGGCAGTTCCACCCGATGCGCCTGTCCGCGATCGAGCTCAGCCGGTTCGGTGAGGAGTTGGGTGCCCAGCTCCGTGCCCCTACGGCCATCGGACTCTCGGGCGAGCTGGGCACCGGGAAGACCACGCTCGTGCAGGCGATTTGCCGCGGACTTGGGGCCAGGGCGCGCGCAACGAGCCCCACCTACGCGCTGGTGCATCACTATGACGCCGGGCCTACGCCGGTGTATCACGTGGACTGTTACCGCCTGCGTCATTCCGACGAAGCCCGCGATCTCGGCTTCGACGACATGATGCGCGCGCGGGCGATCATCTTGATCGAGTGGCCCGAGCGCGCGGGCGTCTGGGCGCCGCCGCTCGACCGGCATTTCCAGCTTTCCTACGACGACGATCCGGCGCGCCGCGTCGTCAACGAGCTTGCGGTCGCATGAGCACGCATTGGCTCGCGATCGACACGGCGACTGAATTTGCCAGTGTCGCCGTTCGCACTGATCACGGTACCGTCGCCCGGTCGACTCGAGGCTCGCGACAACACGCCGCGCAAATCGTACCGATGATCCACGAAGTCCTGGAGCGGGTCGAGGTGTCCGTCGGTCAAATCCGCGGGGTCATCGTCGGGGATGGACCAGGCAGTTTCACGGGTCTGCGCATCGGCTGGGCCGCGGCGAAGGCTCTGGTGCAAGAGCGACAGTTACCGCTGGTCGCGATTCCATCACTCCTTGCTGCTGCGTACGGTGCTGGTGTCGACACCGTCGCGGCGTGCTATGATGCGCTCCGCGGCCAGGTGTTCGGGGCGATTTACGCGTTCGAGGCGGACAAAGTCGCCACACGCGTCGCCGCCGACGTATTCACGATCTCCGAACTCGCGGCGGCAGGCGGTCAGCCGCCGGTCCTGGCCGTGGGAGATGGCGCGCAGCGGTATCGCGAATCCGTCTTGTCCTGGACTGGACGGGAGCCCGTTGGCCTGGAAGCATTGCCTCCGCTCGCCGGATCGCTCTTGGCGCTCTTCTCGTACCACGGCACGCGCCGGTCGATTGGGGGGAGCACGTCTGAACCCGTCTACGGCCGTCCCGCCGAAGCGCAGGTGAAATGGGAGACTCGCCACGGCCGCCCCCTTCCGCATTCGTCCCGCTAAGCTCAGCGACGTCGGCGCGGTTCACGCGATCGAGCAGGAAGTCTTCAGCGATCCATGGTCGCGTCAGGATTTCTCCGACTGTGTGACGTACGCGCTGTTTTTCGTTGCCGCAGCAGAGGGCGAAGCGCTTGCGGGCTACGTCGTGGCCCTCGATGCCGCGGACGAAGGGGAGATCCTGAACCTCGCCGTCGGCCCGGACGGCCGGCGTCACGGACTGGGCCGCGCACTCGTGGAGCACGTGGTCGAGGCGCTCAAGGCGCGCGGCGTCGGGCAGATCTACCTCGAGGTGCGCGAATCGAACGCGCCTGCGAGAGGCTTATACGCCGCTGTGGGATTCAAGGAAGTGGGTCGGCGGAAGCAGTATTACCGTCGCCCGGTGGAGGACGCGATCGTGCTCCGACTTGATGCATAACTTCGGTACACGTGGCGTATCTTTGATTGACAGAATGACTTGCGATTTATATAGTGTTGGGCACCCTTGGACCCCTACCCGCAATATCGCTGGAGGTTGTTGTGAGCCGCAGTCTCAATAAGGTCATTCTGATCGGGAACTTGGGTGCCGATCCCGAAGTGCGCAGCACGAACAGTGGATCCCGCGTCGCGACCCTCTCTGTGGCGACGAGCCGGCAGTGGACGGGCAACGGCGGGGAAAAGCAGGAAAAGACGGACTGGCATAGGGTTATCTGCTGGAACAACAAGACCGGGTCCGGCCTGGCCGACGTTTGCGAGAAGTACCTGAAGAAGGGCGATAAGGTCTACGTGGAAGGCCGGATCGAATACCGGACCTGGGAAGACCGTGACAAGCAGACGCGCTACGTCACCGAGATCATCGCGCGCGAGCTGATCATGCTGGGATCGAGAGGCGGAGCTGCTCCAGTCGGAGCGGGTGCTGTTAAGGGGGCCGCAGAGGCTGGCGGCAAGGCCCCAGAATCGCTCGACGCGTTCCCGGAGGCGCTGGATGAGGAGGACGACGATCTGCCGTTCTAAGCGCACCGTAGTGCTGGCCCTGGCGGCGTTGCCGCTACTGTGTCGTGTCCTGCCCGCTCAGGACACCACAAAGGTCAAGGGGCAGGACACGACGAAGGTGGTGCAGCAACAGCAGGACACCACGCAAGCGGCCGCCGCTCCCCAGGGTCTTCCGTCATCTCACACCGTCGTCAAGGGCGAGACGCTGTGGTCTATCGCCCAGATGTATTTCAACGATCCGCTGCTGTGGCCCGAGATCTATCGCCTCAATACCAACGTCATCGAGGATCCGCACTGGATCTATCCCGGTGAGGTCCTGAGCATTTCGGAGTCCGCGACACTCGCGCAGGGCACCGACACAACGGTCTCGGTGCCGCAGGATACGACCATAGCGGCTGGCGACACCGTAAAGGCGGCGCCGCCGCCGCCACCACCCGGTGATACTGTGGTCGCGGTCGTACCGGTCGATACCACGAAGGCGGCGCCCGTGGATACGATTCCGGCCGATACGACGCAGTTCGCGCCGGTCGAGGCGCCGCCGCCGACGACCGTGAACGAAAGCTACGAAACCATCTTCGACCGCCGCCGCACGAGTCAACAGGTGGTGCAGGACGTGCTCCGCGCATACGTCCATCAGCCCTACCGGCCGATTCGCGCGGGTGAGTTTTATGCCGCCGGATTTCTGAGTGAGAACGAGCGGCTCCCGTGGGGGCAAATCCTCGGCGCCACCGCGACGCCGGCGATTCACCGGCTCACCGAACGCACGTCGGCGACGACCTTCGAAGAAATTTCGATCAAGCCCCCGCACAATGCGTCGTATCACGTCGGGGATTCACTGTTGCTTGCGCGTCTCGACCCCGGGCTCGATTTCGGCAACTGGGGCGACGTCGTCGTACCGATCGGGGTCGCGCGCGTGACGTCGGTGGAAAAGGAACAGGTGCTCTCGGAAGTCGTGATGCAGTTCGCGCGAATCCACGAGGGTTTCGTCGCGATGCCGCTCGAGCCGTTCCACGATCCCGGCCAGGTTCGCCCGACGGCCGTCGAGCACGGGCTCACCGGCAAGCTGCTGCGCGCCCGCGATCCGCATCCGATCGCCGGAGCGCAGCAATACTACTTCATCGACAAGGGACGCCGTGACGGCGTCGCGGTGGGGGACATCTTCGAGGTCTACAAACCCGCGGAAGGTTTTGCGGGCTCGGCATCCGAAGAAGTTCGCGCGGTCATGATGATCGTGCACACACGCGAGCGCTCGGCGACTGGACTGCTGTTACAGATCATGAATCCCGCGCTGGAACAGGGACTGCCCGTACGACTGGTCAAGAAAATGCCGTCCTGAACGGCGGCCGGGCCTGCGCCCAACGCGGGCCCGGCAGGCAAGTGTCGTGATCATCACCCTCCATCTCGTTGCGTTCGCGCTGTACGGTCTGGCGGCGGCGCTCGCCTGGGCGCCATTCATGGGGTTCCGGCCGGCGCCCCGGGCGCTCATCATCGCAATCCCGTGCGCGGGCGCGGCCGTCCATGTCGTCGCGATCTCGCAGCTCACGCTCGTGGGCTTGGGCCCAGCGCTCTCGATGCTCGCTCTCTGTCTGGTGCTCCTACAGCTCGCGAGCGAACGCTTGTTGCGCGGGTCCGCGGTGTCGTTTTTCGCCGGACCGCTCGCAACCGGCCTGCTCGGGCTCGCGTTGCTGGCCGGTCTCACGCCGGCGCCGGAAATCGGGGCCGCGCGAAACGTCTGGTTCGTGCTGCACGTCGCCCTCAGCGTCCTGGGACTCTCCCTGATGGCGTTGGCGTTCATCGCCGCGGCGCTGTACCTGCTGCAGTTTCGCGAGCTCAAGGCACGCCGGTTCGGTCAGGTGTTCCAGCTCTTTCCGCCGCTCGAGCGTCTGGATCAGCTGAACCAATTCGCGCTCGTGGCCGGGTTTCCCGCGCTGACGCTGGGCGTGCTGCTCGCGCTCGGGTACGGGGCGCAGTTTGCCGGTCAAGGCGGCTTGCACGTCGCCAAGGCGCAGATCGTTTGGGGCCTGTTCACCTGGGTCGTCCTGGGATGGACGGTGTGGGTGCGGGTCGTGCGCCATTGGGCCGGCCGCCGCGCCGCGCTCGCCAGTATCGCGGGATTCTGCGCGGTGCTGCTCGTCTACGTCGCGCTCAAGCTCACACAGCCGGGCGCCGAACGGTTTCTGTGACGGGTCACAAGGCCATGGGCATCAAGGTCGCCGGCGTGAACCACAACACCGCGCCCCTCGATGTGCGCGAGCGCTTCGCGCACGGTGCGCACGAGGTGCCCGGTGCGCTGGCCCGCGTCATGGCGGCGGGCGCCAGTGGCGGCGTGTTGCTCTCGACCTGCAATCGCACCGAGTTCTATCTCGTCGGGGACGATGACGATCCCGTGCTGGAGACGGTCTGGGCGCTGCTGGGCGAGCGCCTTCCCGCGAATCCCGCGCCGGGCGGAGCGCGCGAGTACGGCTACATCGCGCGCGACCGCGAAGCGGTGCGACATCTGTATCGCGTCTCCGCCGGACTCGATTCCATGATCCTCGGCGAATCGCAAATCCAGGGGCAGGTACGCGACGCGTGGGAGATGTCGCGCGCGCAGGCCGGTCCGGTACTGCACCGGTTGTTCCAGACCGCGCTGCACGTCGGCTCGCGCGTGCGCACCGAGACGGGACTGGGGATGGGTACGGCGTCCGCCGCGTCCGCCGGCGTGGCGGTCGCGGGAAAGATCTTCGGTGATCTCGCCGGCCGCACCGCCCTCATTCTCGGCGCCGGCGACGTGGCGGAGCTTGCGGCGACCTGCTTGAGCGACGAAGGCGTCCGGGTGACGCTCGTCGCCAATCGCACGCACGAGCGGGCCCGGGCGATCGCCGAGCGGTTGGGTGCCAAAGCGATATCGCTGGATGAGGCGTGGCCGCATTTCGCGACGGTCGACATCGCGCTCTGCTCGACGGCGGCGCCGCATGCCGTCGTCACCTGGGAGCGCGTCGGCGCCGTGATCGGCGGTGGCGCGCGCCGGGGCAAACCGCTCTGCATTCTCGACCTTGCCGTCCCCCGCGACGTGGATCCGTCGATCGCGCAGCTCGAGAACGTCTTCCTCTACGATGTCGACGACCTGCAGACCGTGGCCGCACAGGCGACGGCGCGCCGCCGTGACGAAATCCCCGGCGCCGAGCGCATCGTCGAAGAAGAAGCCGATCTGTTCTGGGCATGGTACGGCGGCCTCGGCGTCGTGCCGACGATCAAAGAGCTGCGCCAGCGGCTGGACCACGTCCGCGCCGCGGAGCTCGAGCGCGCGCTTCGGCGCTTCGGGCACTTGAGCCCGGACGATCGCGCGCAGCTCGAGCAGTTCAGCCAGGCACTGCTCAACAAGTTTCTGCACGAGCCGACCATCGCCCTGAAGAGCGCGGCCGAAGAAGGGCGCGGTTACGGCCTACTCGAGGCGGTCAGGCGGCTCTTCGGACTGGAGCCGCCTGAGTGACGAGCGACGCGCGCATTCTCGTCACCGGGGGCGCAGGGTACATCGGTAGTGTCGTCGTAGATCAGCTTCTCCAGCGGGGCTTTCACGTGGTCGTCCTGGACGACCTGAGCGCCGGCCACCGGCAGGCGGTCGCCCGGGAGGCCGCGTTCGTGCAAGGCAATGTAGGGAACCGCGAGCTGGTCGCGGCCCTGCTGGAACGGGAGCGTATCGACGCCATCATCCACCTGGCGGCCTTCGCGCTGGTCGCCGAGTCGGTGGCGCAGCCCCAGAAGTATGTGACCAACAATGTGACGGCCGCCCGTGTACTCTTGGAGACGGCCATACGCGCCAAAGTGCGACGCTTTGTGTTCTCCTCGTCGTGCGCGGTGTATGGACATCCGGCACAGGTGCCGATCACCGAGGACACGCCGCAGGCTCCGGTGAATCCTTACGGCGAGACGAAGCGCGATTTCGAGCGGTTGCTCGCTGAATCGGGTCCGCAGAGCGGCATGGGAGTCGTGAGCCTGCGGTACTTCAACGCCTCCGGCGCCACGGAGCGGTTGGGTGAAGACCACGACCCCGAGACGCATTTGATTCCGAATGTGCTTGCCGCCGCGCTGGGGAAACGTCCGCTCGAGATTTATGGGACGGATTATCCGACACCCGATGGGACCGCGGTACGGGACTATGTTCATGTCAGCGACATCGCCGACGCGCATCTCCGCGCGCTCGACGCGAAGCTCGACGGTGGCGCGCCGCTGGCGGTGAATTTGGGGACGGGAACGGGACGTTCCGTGCGCGAGGTCGTCGCGGCCGCCCGGCGTGTCACGGCTCGAGCGCTCGCGACCGTCGAGCGTCCGCGGCGCCCCGGTGATCCACCGGAGCTCGTCGCGGCAGTGCAGCGGGCCCGGACGGTGCTGGGATGGCGCGCATCGCACTCCAGTCTGGAAGAGATTTTGAGCAGCGCCTGGCGCTGGCATCAGGCGCACCCGAACGGTTACCGAGGAGGTTAAGGGTGCTGTTACAGGTTCGCGGAGCGATTCCCACGACGCCATGGGAGCTCGTCCTCACGTCCAGTCGCGAGACCCAGTTCGTGCTTGCCATTCTCGCCGTCTTCTCGGTGGTGTCGTGGTATCTGATCGTCTTGAAGTGGTGGCAGTTTCGACGCATGCGGCAACTCGGCGACCGCTTTCTGGCGGAAGTGGAGAAGGCGCCGCGCCTCGAGGACGCCTACCACGCCGCGATGCGACTGCCGCCATCGTCCTATAACCGCCTGCTGCGCGAAGCCGTCCAGTTTTTCTCGGAGCTCAAGCCGGGTAGCCTAAAAGGTGCGGGCGGGCCATCGAATCCGGCCACGCCTGCCGCTTCCGCCACGCTGACGACGACGCAGCTGGAAGCGTTACGCATGGTACTGGCGAAGGAAGTGGCGGCGGAGCGCGACACCGCCGCGCGTTTCATTCCGTGGCTCGCGACGTTCGGCTCGGTCAGCCCGCTGCTCGGCCTGCTCGGTACGGTGCTCGGCGTGATGGATGCGTTCATCGGCATCGCGGTCGGCGGCTCGGGGAACATCACGGCTGTCGCGCCCGGTGTTGCCGAAGCGCTGGTCACGACCGTCGGCGGCCTGGCGGTCGCCGTGCCTGCCGTGATGGCGTACAACCTCTACGTCAACCGGCTGGGCCTGTTCGCCGGCGAGCTCGAAGGCTTTGCGCAAGAAATTGTGGGGACACTGGCACGGGAAGGACGGATCTAATGGCCGGGTTACTTGGGAGCGGCGGCGGAGGTCTTCGAGGACACGGGGAGTTGCCGCTCAATGCCGATATCAACGTCACGTCGCTCGTCGACGTCGCCTTCGTATTGTTGATCATTTTCATGATCACCGCGCCCATCATGCAGGGAGGCGTGGACGTCCGGCTGCCGCGCGCGCAGGTGCGCGCGATCGAGCCGAAGCAGGGGCTCGTGGTGACCGTCGACGCTGATGGCAAGATCTATCTCGACCAGGCCGCGCTTTCGTATGAGGATTTCGCCGCCACCTTTCCCGCTTTCGTGCGAACGAAACGCCCCACGGGGGTGTATCTGCGAGCCGATGGGAGAGTCACGTACGCGCGCGTCGTGCAGGTGCTCGCGGTGATCCGCGGCTCGGGGGTGCAGGACGTGGGACTCGTCGCCGAACCGGAGACGATCAATCGATGAGAGGACGCGGCGGGGCGCCCGCGCCGGTTGGCATGGCGCTCACCGGGACCGTGGTGGTGCACGGCATCGCCGTCGTTTTGCTGTTTGGGACGCCCAGCGGTCGCGCGCGCATGCCGCCGACGTATCGCGTGCATCTGGTCGCGGCCCCGGCTGCCGACATGGAGACGCGGAAGGCGCCCGAAGCCGTCGACCGGCCCGCCGAGGAGCGGCCCGCACCGGCACCAAAAACAAAGGCGCCGCAGAGCACGGTATCGCGTGCGACGCCGCCACCCACGCGCGACCAAACGAAACGTGAAGCGGCGCCGCGGACCACGCCGACCAATCAGCCGCTGCCGGGCGAGAAGCCATCGACGGGCAATGACGTTGCGACCGTCAGCACCGAAGGCGTGGCGTTCCCATTTCCGGAGTATTTGCAGAACATCGTCTCGCAGGTGCTCCGGCGCTGGCAACGTCCCGCGCAGAGCACACCGCTGGAGGCCGAGGTATCATTTTTCGTGCATCGCGACGGCTCCGTGACCGATCTGCAATTCATCCGGCGTTCCGGCAATTTCGCGTTCGATCTCGAGGCCCAAGGTGCGGTCGAGGAAGCGGGCCGGTTTCACGCGTTCGGCATGCTACCCGATGGCTGGAAAGGCGACGTGCTATTCGTGCGGTTCTATTTCTCGGGACAGAGACAATGAAGCGTTGGCATGTTGGCTTGTGGGAATGTGCTGCGGCGGTGGTGCTTCTTTCCAACCTTCCAGCCGGCCAACTCTCGGCGCAGGACACCAGCGCCATCGACCGCGGCGTCCGCATCGGTATCGTGTACAAGCCCGGTGTCCGGCCCGGCATGGTGCTGCTGCCGCGCACGGGCATGGGACTCGACTCGGTGCGCGCGATCGTGGCTCGCGATCTCGACTACAGCGACCGCTTCGAAATCATCACGATGCCCGGCGGCGATTCGATTCGCCTGGCCACGCCGTCACCCAGCCGGACGCCCACGGGCAACGCGCGGCGCTCGACGGCGGGCGGCAATCGATCGGCGAGCGGCGGAGGAGGCGGGCAAAGCTCGTTGAATTATCCGCTCTATCAGGCGCTCGGCGCCGATTTCGCGCTCGACATCACGGCCGCGAGCGACACGACCGTCGCCACGCTGCACGACATCGCCGCCGCCGGGATTCGCCGCGTCGTGAAGGCGCAATTGCCGCCCGCCTCGTCGCCGGCGTTCCGCCTCGCGGTGCACCGGCTCGCCGATCAAGTCGTGCAGGCGGCACTCGGCACCGCGGGCATCGCGGCGACACGGATCCTCTTCGTCAAAGACGGGAAGGTCTACCAGATCGATCAGGACGGCGCGGGCGAGAAGCTCGTCTCGTCGACGGACCGACAAGCGATGTCGCCCGCCTGGAGCCAGGACGGCGAGCATTTTTCCTACATGGAGTTTCAGGCGGGGAAGGGGTGGTTGTACGTGCAGGATATGGCGACGGGCAAACGCACGCCGGTGCCGACGACGGGCACGGCGCTCGATTTCACGCCTGCGTTTTCGCCGGACGGGCAAACGCTCGCCTTCAGTCGCGCCACGGAAGAAGGCACGGATGTTTATACGATCAACCTCAAGAACAACTGTTGTTTACGGCGCTTGACCGTGGGGCGCTTTTCTGACAACTTGTCCCCGACGTTCAGCCCTGACGGGCAGCGGATCGCGTTCGTATCGACGCGCCCGGGTCTGCCGCAGATCTATGTGATGGCGGCGGATGGCACGGACCAGCAATTGTTCGCACCATTCGATTACGGCGTCACCGGCGCGTCCAATGCACCCGAATGGTCGCCCGATGGGCAATCGGTCGCGTTTCACCGGGATGTGGCAGGGACGCTGCAGGTGTTCGTGCTGGACGTGCGTACGCGTACCGTGCGGCAGCTCACGTCGGTGGGACGGAATGAGGATCCGACCTGGGCGCCCGACAGCCGCCACCTCGCCTTTACGTCCGACCGGTCGGGCTACCGCCAGTTGTGGATCATCGATCTCGACACCGGCCGAATCCGGCCGCTCTTGCAGCAGAGTGGCGCGCGTTTGGCCTCCTGGTCTCCACGGCTTTCGGAGGCTCCTACTTCCACCCCCTCACTGGAGAGATAGATGAAATCGGTATCGTTGCTCCTCGTACTCGGCTTGGGTGCCGCGGTCATTTCGGCCGCGTCGTGCGGCGGCAAGCCCGCGCCGGCGCCGGTGACACCTAATGCCGATTCAGCGGCAGCCGCCGAGAAGGCGAGACAGGATTCGGCAGCAGCGGCGGCGGCGGACGCAGCGCGACGCGCGCGCGAAGACTCCGAGCGCGTCGCCCGGCAGCGCGCAGCGGATTCCCTGGCCGCTTTGAGCCGCACGAGCGACGAGGTGAAGACCACGCTGGCAACGATGATCCACTTCGACTTTGACAAGTCGAACATTCGGTCTGAAGACGCGGCGACGCTCGATCAAAAGGTGGCGATTCTCCAGGCCAATACCGACCTGAAGATCCGGATCGGCGGGCACTGCGACGAACGCGGCTCCGACGAATACAACCTCGCGCTCGGCAACCGGCGCGCGCAGGCGGCAAAGCAGTATCTCGTGAGCCACGGCATCGATGCCGGCCGGATCGAGACGCAGTCGTGGGGCGAGGAAAAACCGCTGGTGCAGGGCCACGACGAGTCGGCGTGGTCGCAGAACCGGCGTGACGAATTCGAGATCACGAGCGGCGGTGACAATCTCCGCCGTCCGTAAGGCGGGTGTGCTGGGCCTGTGGCTCGCCGCCGGCTGCGCGCTGAAAGGCGATGTCCGGAAGGTCGATCTCCAGGTCCAGGCGCTGCAGGCCGATCTCGCCAAGAGTGACGCGGCGCGGGCGGCGGAACGGGATACGATCCTGGCCGCCGTCCGGCTGCTGCAGCAGGCGCTCGCCGCGCAGCAGGCCTACCTCGTGCAGCTGCGCGGCGATCTCCGCACCGAGCTCTTGTCCGTGCAGCAGCAGTTGGTGACGGTGCAGGAGCTCACGGGCCAGAGCCAGCAACGGCTCACCGAGTTGCGGTCGCGCATTGAAGCGCGCGCGGAGCAGCCCGACGCGGGCGCGGCCGTTCCTGCGGCGTCTGGCGCGCCGGTCGGCTCGTCCGGCAATCCCGCCGGTCCGGGACCCGACCAGATGTACGATCTCTCGCTGCAACAGTATCGCCGCGGCAGTCTCATCACCGCGCGGTTGGGCTTCCGAGAGTTTCTGCGCGTGTATCCGACGCACGAGCGGGCACCGGACGCGCTGTTTTACATCGGAGAGAGCTTCGAACAGTCAGCACCCGATTCGGCTGCGGCGGTGTACGATCAGGTGGTGAAGACCTACCCGAATTCGCCGCGCGCCCCGTCCGCGCTGTACAAGCAGGGTCTCCTCGCCGAGCAGCGCGGCGATAAAGCCTTGGCGCGCACCTTCTACTCTCGCGTGATCGCGGGCTATCCCCGCTCCCCCGAAGCCGATCTCGCGCGGCAAAATCAGCAGCGCCTGCGACCGTAACAGGCCTCCGACCTGGCTGTGGCCGGACCCCCGACAGTGCATGCGCGCGGTGAAATGCCGTTCCTCGATCATCTCGAGGAGCTGCGCTGGCGCATTCTCTGGAGCCTGCTCGCGATCGCGATCGGCACCGTCGTCGGCTGGTTCCTCCTCGGCAAAGTCGACGTCATCGAGCTGCTGAAGCGGCCCATCGCGCCGTACCTGCCCGGCGGCCGCCTCATCTTTACGAGTCCCGCCGAGCCCTTCCTCCTGACGCTCAAGGTCGCCTTCGCACTGGGCTGCTTGCTGGCGTCACCGGTCGTGGTCTACCAGATCTGGGCGTTCCTCGCGCCGGCGCTGTACGATCGCGAAAAAAAGCTCATTGTCCCGGCATTGGCGGGAGGCGTGATCTTGTTTCTGGCGGGCGGGTTCGCCTGCTACCAGTTGCTGCTGCCGGCGGCGTTGCGCGTGTTCTTTGGTTTCCAACGCGCCGACCTTGCCCCGATGATCACGATCGACCGCTACTTCGGGATGGCGGTACCGTTCGTCATCGCGTGTGGCCTCATCGCCGAGCTGCCGCTCGTGGTCACGATTCTGGCGTCGCTGGGTGTGGTGACCCCGCAATTTTTGGCGCGCCAACGGCGTTACGCGATCGTCATCTCGGCGTTTCTTGCGGCCCTGCTTACGCCGCCCGATGCCGTGTCGATGTTGCTGATGTTGGGCCCGCTGATCCTGCTGTACGAGGTGAGCATCTGGTGCGCGTGGGTTGCCAGCCGGCGGCGCACGCGGCGTATGGCGGCCGTGACGGTGGCGCTGATCGTCCTGGGTGTTGGGTCCCTGCATGCGCAGAACCCACCGCCTCCTCCGCCGCAGCGCCCCGTTGTCCGAGACACGACGGCGAAACCGCCCGGAGCACCGGGCGATACGACGCGTGGCCGCAGCGTGGATACCGCGACGGCACGTAAAATGGGACTGCCGACGGCTCCCTCGCGATCCTTCCCTCCAGCCGACTCCGTCATCGACTCATTGCTCAAACTGCCCGAATACCGCCAGACGCGTTACGTCGCCGACACACTCGTCTTCAAGGGTGACAGCCAGACGATTTTCCTGCGGCGCGAGGCGTTCGTCGACCGGGAAGGCACGCAGCTCCAGGCCGATTCGATTCGCTATCACGAGGCGAGTTGCCAGCTCAACGCGGCCGGCGAGCCGCAGTTGTTCGACCACGGCACGGTGCTCGTCGGCGAGGGGATGCGCTACGACACGTGCCTGCGCCGCGGCACGGTGCGCGACGCGCTGACGGATTTTCAACAGGGCGCCGCGACGTGGTACATGCGCAGCGAAGGCCTCGCGATGGATTCGAACGCAACACGGGTGTACGCAAAATCGGCGAACGTCACGTCCGACCCGCAGCCCGTGCCGGATTATCACTTTGCCGTCGGCGAAGCGAAATGGATCAACAAGCGCACGATGATCGCCCGGCCGGCAGTGCTGTACGTGCGTGACGTGCCCATCATGTGGCTGCCGTTCATCTTCCAGGACATCCGCGGCGGCCGCCGCAGCGGCATCCTGTTCCCGCGGTTCGGACTGAACGACCTGGTGCGGCCCTCACGCCATTATGCCCGGCACCTGTCGGATTTCGGTTACTACT
>Ga0070730_10003108_pt1 | contig 14976 bp, 14 predicted proteins | sample Coa_R1_3_FD_66447 | JGI IMG/M metagenome (GOLD analysis project Ga0070730, IMG submission 66447) | Surface soil microbial communities from Centralia Pennsylvania, which are recovering from an underground coalmine fire - Coalmine... | ecosystem: Environmental > Terrestrial > Soil > Unclassified ...
ATTGGAAGCCCTGCTCAGGTCATTCAAGGACTTACCACGGATGTCTATATCGACGCAGTGGGGTGGGTCTAGAAGATCTGTGATACGTTAAACGATCTCTGCTCAGGCGAGTATCAACTCGCCTGAGCAGACTTTCGCAGCGTTTCTCTGCTCTGGTAGCCAGGTTGGCTGCTAGTTCTCCGTCCTGCAAAATCGTTCATCTCCCTGCACTTCTTGCCAGTCTTTTACATTTGTCCGCTTGCTTGTCCGCTACTATAGCAAAAATAAGAAGAAGTAGAGGGCCGATTTGCCTAAAGTAAACGTTATCTGATAGTATGATAAGGAAACGAGAACTTTTTTCTAGTGAGGAGTTACAATGGAATTACGACAATTAGGCAACACTGATCTGCGAATTACCCCCATTGGCTTTGGCACCTTCGCGCTGGGCGGCGAGGGCTGGTTGGCATCCTGGGGACCACAGGATGATAAGGCTTCGATTGATACCATCAAACGTTCACTCGATCTTGGCATGAACTGGATTGATACTGCGGCCGTCTATGGCCTGGGACATGCCGAAGAGATTGTGGGACAGGCCATTAAGGGACGTTCCGAGCGGCCCTATATCTTCACCAAGTGTTCGCGTAAAGGGACCCCCGATGGAAAGATTGAGGGCGTATTAAAGGCGGCTTCTATCAGGCAGGAGGCTGAAGATAGCCTGCGTCGTTTGCAGGTGGATGTCATCGATCTCTACCAGATCCACTGGCCCAACCCCGATGCCGATATCGAAGAAGGCTGGACCACGATGGCTGAGCTGAAGGCTGAGGGGAAAGTACGCCATATTGGTGTCTCTAATTTTAATGCGGACCAACTGAGAAGGGCGCAGGCTATTGCCCCTGTGAGTTCGCTGCAGCCCCCCTATTCGCTGGGACGACGTGAGATCGAGGCTGAGGTTCTCCCATACTGCCTGGAGCACAACATTGGTGTGATCGCCTATTCGCCTATGATGTCGGGTCTGCTGACGGGCGCGTGGACGCATGAGCGTGTGCACAATCTCCCGCAGAGCGATTGGCGCTCCCGGAGTCCACAATTTCAAGATCCGCTCTTCTCACAGTATTTGGAACTGGCGAAATTGCTAGGGGAGATTGGCAAGCGGCATGGACGCTCTGCGGGCGAAGTAGCGATTGCCTGGACGCTGCGCCACTCTGCGGTAACGGCCGCGATTGTAGGCGGGCGCCATCCTGAGCAGCTTGATGATGTGATTGGCGCCGGTGATTTCAGGCTGAGCCAGGCGGAGATCGGCGAGATCAAGGCATTTCAGCGGGCACAGCAGGAGAAATAAATTCTACCGGCAGAGCTTGACTTAGAGCGCGCTCTAAGTTATATACTGCGAAAAGGGAATGCCTGTTCCCCATCATATACTGCTTGTTCCCATCGTATGGAAAGAAAGAGTTGACGAACTGATGGCTACAAAATTTGGTGTGATTGTTCCCCAGGGTTGGCGCATGGACCTGGTGGGCATTAAAGATCCGGTCGAGGCCTACGAAACTATGACGCGCGTGGCTGTGACGGCCGAAGAGGTTGGCTTCGACTCAATCTGGCTCTTTGACCACTTTCATACCGTTCCCGTTCCCACGCAGGAATTTACCTTTGAATGCTGGACCAGCACCGCCGCACTCGCGCGTGATACCAAACGTGTGCGCATTGGGCAGATGGTGACCTGTAACGGCTACCGCAACCCCGCGTTGCTCGCCAAAATCGCCAGCACCGTCGATGTCCTCTCGCACGGTCGCCTGGACTTCGGCATTGGCGCTGGCTGGTACGAGCACGAGTATAAAGCGTACGGCTACGACTATCCTGATGCGCCGACGCGCCTGCGTTATCTGCGGGATGGCGTTCAAGTCATTCTGAAGATGTGGACGGAGGAGGAGGCCTATTTCGAAGGAAAATATCATCAAGTGCGAGGAGCGATCAACCAGCCAAAGGGAGTGCAGAAGCCGCATATTCCGCTGCTCATCGGCGGTAGTGGCGAACAGGTCACGCTCAAGCTGGTGGCGCAATATGGCGATGCCTGCAATATTGGGCATACCGATCCCGAGACCGTCGCGCGCAAATTCGGGATTCTGCGCCAGCACTGCGAGAAGGTCGGTCGCGACTACGACACGATCCGTCGTACCGTCATGATCAATTGTTCCATTGCCGATACGGACGAGAAGGCCTATGAGAAGGCCCTCCAGAACAATGTGCAGCGCAACACTGGTGGCGTCGAGAACATACGCACACGTGCCCTCATCGGCACGCCTGATTCTGTGCGTCAGCGCCTCAACGACTACATCCAGGTTGGCGCTCAGGAGTTTATCCTGGTCTTCCAGGATGCCAAAGAGCTGGAGCCCTTGCGCTTCTTCGCTAAAGAGCTGATCGGCAAGTAGGGATCGATTGATCGTGTCCGCCCCAAGCTTCGCGGTTTCTGGCGGGTTCAGAGGGAAACCACCCGGCGTAGGGATCGATTGATCGTGTCCGTCCTCTTTTGCTCGCATTGTGCTTGGGACGGACACGATCAATCGGTCCCTACGCCGCTCCAGCCTCCTGATAAAAAGCTGAAGTTGATGACAAAAGGGTGAGCCTACAAGTATTGGTATAAGAAAAATCAATGTAGGAAGCAAAAATAGGTGAACTCCCCGATGTCATATCAGAGGATGCATGCTATACTCCTTTCACTGCTATCTTTCAAAGAGCATGAAAGGGCTGAGGCCATGTCACTTCACTATCTTGTTTCTCCGCTGCGCGCTAACGAAAAATTTGCCCATTGGCTTCACGATTTCGGTATCGTGCTGCCTTCTTCCACAGAAAGTCGATTTCCCACGCTTCGCGAGATCTATTTTGTGCTTGAGCATCTTGAGGACTGTACCTTTGACTCTGCCAACGACTATTTTACAGGGGGCACCCATTGGGAAGCTGATATCATAAAACGTGATTGCTTCGATGATCAAGGGGTCGGCGAATGGGCCAATCTCTGTGTGATGAACTATCAAGGGAATGACGACACCCCTCTGGCCTTCTACTTTCGCAAGGGCTTTGTTCGGCTGATGATACTGATCGTCCAACGTCTCACAGAGATTTGTGGCCCGCTTGTCATCGTACAGAATAGTGGTTATATTCCTCTGTTGGTGACGCCAGAAACTGATATTGATCAAGTTGTTCAGACATGGGACATATGAGATCGGGCCAGATTTCTTTTAGATGCTTTCATTCCATCGAAGTCATAGAAACCTGTGCAGGGTACTCTATTTTTGCTTGCCTGTAATCTTGACAGGTGTCGGACATCTTCTCTATAATCCTGATAGGAAATCGTGCATTTTCGTCCTGACGCGTCCATTCTCCTATTTCCTCTTAAGAGAAGATTGGCGCGCTTATAGCCCGCGCCGCACCACCGTGGCGAAGAGGGCAAGGTCTGAGATGACCTTCACTTCATGACAACTTCAATCAGAAAAGAAGCTACTACTATTAGTAACACTGTCGACCGCCAGGTCATTAACAATGTCAACCACTACCACATCAGACGCATTCACCGTCTACGGTTACAGGATGTACGCGAACGAACCGGGCTCTATTACATTGAGGGCCTCCGTTTTGTGAGCCAGGCCATAGCGCGTGGAGTCAGCATTGAAACGCTGGTGGTTTCTCGCCCTCTTTTGAAACACCCCTATGCCCAACGACTTATTCATCAGCAGCAGCGGATCGGTACGCTCGTTTTGGAGGTCACGCCAGCTGTGTTGCATAGTCTCTCGCTCGTCGATGATCCGCAAGGCATCGGAGCTGTAGTCAGGCAGCGCTGGGAGCCATTGCAGCATATCAAGGTTGGAGAAGAGTTATGCTGGATTGCTCACCAGTTTGTGCGCCTCCCTGGCAACCTGGGCTCTATTCTGCGTACATCCGAGGCAGTTGGTGGGGCGGGCGTGATTTTGCTGGATGACACAACCGATCCCTATGACCCCGCTGTGGTGCGGGCCACAATGGGAGCAATCTTTGCTCAACGCTTTGTACGCACCAATGTGGCTGAGTTTGCGCGCTGGAAACAGCAGCATGAGTGTATGCTGGTTGGCACCTCGCCGCAGGCTACACAGGATTATCATTCGACCGTCTATCGCCGCCCAACCATCTTATTGATGGGCGAGGAACGGAAGGGGCTGACAGCGGATCTGCAGGCGCTTTGCGATACGATGGTACGTATTCCCATGGTTGGTCAAAGTGATTCGCTCAATCTGGCCATCGCTACCAGCCTTCTATTGTATGAGGTCTTCAATCAGCGCAGGATGCAGGTTATTTGATCTGCTGCTTGCGTGTCAGAAAGGCCGCGAAGACAGCTACAAAGCCCGCGATACAGAGTGGCAGGCCGATCTGGGCGCTGTGGGTGCTGGCCCATAGCACTGCCCCGCCGATTTCCAGGATCAGGCCGCCAATGAAGAGCATGGTAATCGCGAGCGACGAATTTTCAAAGGATCTGCGAATATCCTGACGTCCAAAAATAGGGGCTAGGTGAGCAGTTTCATCTGCTTGCTCGACCTCTATAGCGGACTGCGCCTCGGGAGCATAGCTTTCGATGGCCAGGCGTAGGGCGGAGTAGAGCGTCTCAATTTTCTGGCGAGGAGCGCGAATATAGACTTTGCGCTGCCCGTCGCTCACCATGAGTTCATGGAAGAGGGGCTCAAAGGTCTTTTGACGCAACGAGGCGCCAGTAATCGTAGACAGAGGAAATGCATCCAGGAAGAGACGCTCACGAGGGAAGCTGACAAAATAGTAGCCAAAGAGGCGTTGATTGGTGAGCACAATATCACAAGGTGTGCTTCGCTGACTCTGCCCATTGTCCCAGATGGCTGGAATTGCCATAATAGGCTGTTCATCTTCTTGCAGATGATTGCGCAACCCCTTGATGTTCGCTATGATCTTGTCAGCTGCGTCAGTATGTTTGGCCAAGTTTCGACAAAAGCCTTTCTGTTACATGGTAACATCCCGTCCAGTCGATCGGGATGTCGGAAAGCTCTGCTGTACAGGCTCTCATGTGTTGATGGGGTTTTCTCGTCAAGCACATCCTGAGTGTACTACTTGTAGTGTAGTAGTGTGTTGATTATTTTATATTTTTATTTTCTCATTGTCAACCAAATCCTGGAATATAGCGAATTCGGAGGGTCCTGAACATTCTGAGCAGGTTGACAAGAGCAGCAGAAAGTGGCTTAATGATAGAGAGATCCGACACGAGTAGATGTATCATATCCCTCGGAATCATAGCTCTCATGACAGAGAAAATCATGTGTGCGAAGATCCCCTGGTCATTATCCCAATAATGTTCGTATCTATTCACGCAGCAGTCAGGTACCCCATAGCTGAGGCAAGGGGCATTTTGTGAGACACATTCCCCTCACATAGATTGTGGAATGGTTTACCAAACAGAGAGCAGGCGTACCATCTGCCTCAAGAGGAGAAATGTGTCATGTCTTATTCACGTAGCAGTCGTGCACAGGAACAACAAGAGGCCTGCCAAAAAGCCACCCGCATCACCGAGATATGCGAAGAACTCAATATCACCCTGGACCCTATTGACTGGCAAGAGTGCGGCATGTGGGCGCCAGTGAAGGTACGCGGGGTCGAGATTGCCTATCTTGTAGATTTCGGACAACCCTCCGCCGATGACATTCTCCGTCGTGTGCGCATCAAACTGCTCGAACACGCTGCTCTTGAAGCCATTCACGCTCGACCCGGGCGCAAAGCCTTGATGTGGACTCCTGTTGATGTGATGCAACCGCAAGAGTTTTTGAGCCTCTGGATCATTACACTTGAGACCGATGAGCGTATTGCGATCGCCGAATTTATCAGGAATGGAGAACGTGTCTATGAGCACTATACGCCTGATATGAGCGATGGACACTATCTTACAAAGCTCTTTGGGCCGATGCATACTGGTGAGTATCAGCTTGGTGATACGGTCACAATTGAGGAACGTGAGCATCGCTGTACTGGCGAGATCGTCTATATTCTTCCGCCAGGCAAAGCCTCCATTCCCCGTAAAACTCCTTCCAGGGCTCGTCATACCATTTTGGGAAAAGTCTACACGAACGAAGATGCATCACGCTATATTGTCAATTGCCATGATGGTTTTCCTCATGTTGTGAATCAGTGGCAGGTTGTGACTGAAAAATAAGGGTAAAAATTACGCATACATTCTGCTCGGGTGATGGCATAACCTGAGTTTGATAACTTCCCCCTGATCTGAAAACTCAGGTGTCTATCAGGCATAGTACCGGGATAGCGATTGCGTTTGCCTGATTTTCCTCGCCAAAATGATGATATTTCATCACGAAGGAAGAAGCAGAGAGATAGCCAGCTACAGAACTCCTACGGATTATATCTGACCTTCACTTTACTGCTCAGCTTGTTGTGTAGTAACCTATCTCCTACAATAAAACGTGAGAAATAGAGATACACGCACCTGGGAAGAAGCGCGCATTCGCTTGTGCGGGAGAGAAGGATACTCCTATGATGACAAATTTGCTGGCGGCGCGAGCCCAAATGGGAACATCGCTGGCTTTCCATATTATCTTTTCAGCCCTGGGGGTCGGGCTGCCACTGCTGCTCTGTATCGCGGAAGGATTGGCGCTGAAAACACGCAACCCCACCTGGATGATGTTGACGCGCCGCTGGGCAAGGGCTTCGGCTATTCTCTTCGCCATTGGCGCGGTCTCGGGGACCATTCTCTCATTTGAACTGGGTCTGTTATGGCCTACCTATACCAAATATGCTGGTGCGGTAGTCGGATTGCCATTTCTACTGGAAGGCTTTGCTTTCTTTACCGAAGCGATTTTCCTGGGCCTCTACCTCTATGGCTGGGATCGCCTCTCGCAACGGGCACACTGGCTCTGCTCATTCCCTATCTGGATCAGCGGGCTCGCCTCAGCCTGGTTTATCGTCAGCGCCAATTCCTGGATGAATACTCCAGCTGGTTTTATCTTTAATAAGCAGACCGGGCAGATCAGCGACATCAATCCTCTGCAAGCTATGTTCAATCCCAGCACACCCTATGAGACGATCCATATGATGCTGGCCTGTTATGTGGCGACAGGCTTCGCGGTAGCGGCAGTCTATGCGACTGGCCTGCTGCGAGGCAAGCGGGACGACTATCATCGCAAGGGGCTGATCGTGGCGATGGCCATGGCCTTAATCGCTACACCGCTGCAGATCGTCAGTGGGGATTTTAACGCGCGTTTCCTGGCACAATACCAGCCGGTCAAGTTTGCCGCGATGGAGGGCGTTTTTCAGACGGAGAGTGGCCCCCCGCTCAAGATTGGTGGGCTGGCTGATCCGGCGACCGGACAGGTCTACTATGCACTGGAGATCCCCCATGGATTGAGTCTACTGTTGGGGACGGACGCGCCGATCAAGGGCCTCAATGAGGTTCCACGCGACCTGTGGCCCAACGCGACCATCGTCCATTCCTCCTTTGATGGGATGGTGGCCTCCGGCTTCTTTGTCCTGCTGGTGGCCCTCGTCTTCTGGCTGCTCTACTGGCGCAAGAAACGGGTAGTGCCTGAAAACCGGGTTGTGCTGTGGGGCATTGTAGTGTCTGGCCCGCTGGCTTTTCTCGCGATAGAGTTGGGGTGGATGGTCACAGAGTTTGGGCGTCAACCCTGGGTGATCTACCATGTGTTGTTGACAAAGGATGCCGCGACAACGGCTCCCTGGCTCAATATCAGTTTTCTGGTCTTCTCGGTCATCTATATCCTGCTCTCAATCGCGCTCATCTGGCTCCTGTTACGAGTAGCACGCGCCCCTCTGCCGAAAATCACAGCGGGGCTGCAATTGCAAGAGTCCGAAAAGGTAGGTGTGTGATGAGTGTTGCCTTTCTGGCATTGATTATCCTGTGGTGGGCTTTAATCGCTTATGCTGTGCTCGGAGGGGCTGATTTTGGGGCGGGCATCTGGGATCTGTTCGCGGTTGGACGGCTGGCCCAGCGGCAGCGGCAGTTAATCAACCATGCTCTGGGGCCGGTCTGGGAGGCCAACCATACCTGGCTAATCTTTTTGATTGTCGGGCTGTTTACTATCTTCCCGGTGGCGTTTGCCGCCCTTTCCATTGCGCTATTTATCCCGTTCACCATTGCACTGATAGGCATTGTATTGCGGGGAGCCGCTTTTATCTTCCGCTATTATGCCACCGATGAGCATGGGCCGTTTGCTCGCTGGTGGAGTCGGGTCTTCAGCGCGACCAGTTTGCTGACCCCCTTCTTCCTGGGGGCCTCCGCTGCCGCAGTTGCCAGCGGGCACCTGCTCGACGACTCAGGGAGTCCGCACGCTGACATGATAGCATCGTGGACCTCTCCATTTGCGCTGACGATCGGGGCGATGGCGGCTGCCCTCTGTGCAAGTCTGGCGGCGGTCTATCTGACGGTCGAGGCGCAAGCGGCAAAGGATGAAGAGCTAACCGAGTCGTATCGCATGAAGGCGCTGATTGCAGGGGCGATCACATCCGGGTTGGGCGCGCTTGGACTGCTGCTTTCCATCTCGGAGGCGCCGCTGCTCTGGGCTGGTATGCTGCAGCGTGCCATCCCGATTGTCGTCATTACCATGGCGATTGGGCTGGCGACGGCGGCGGCCCTGTTCTTCCGGCGCTATAGTATCGCCCGTCCCTTGATTGTCGCGGAGGCGGCTTTCCTGTTAGGATCATGGGGCCTGTCGCAGTATCCTTTTATTATTCCGCCACAGCTCACCATCGCGAACGCTGCCAATGAGCCAGGGGTGATTGTCACGGTGCTGATTGCTATTGGCTGTGGCCTGGTGATTCTGGTCCCGTCGCTCTACTACCTGTTCTCGGTCTTTAAGTTGCCATCCTCTCCTGCACCTGGACTGCGCAAGGAAGGAAAGGAGCAGCGGAAAGCAGAGGCGCAGGCGCAGAAACAATAGTACATATAGGGAGGAATAGAAGTTGTTGGAGAAAAAAGAACCCGAACCCCTACCAGATCTACAAGCTGCGCCCGAGAGGCGCAGTTTTACCAGTAAGAAGGTCTCCGATCATCTCGCCAATGAGCGTACGTTCCTTGCCTGGATCCGTACAGGATTGGCGACAATTACCTTTGGTTTTGTGGTAGAGCGCTTTGGCCTGCTGCTGCGAGAACTTGGCCTGAAAAGTGTTGCGCCCACTATCGACTCCGTCCATTATTCTTCAGTGATTGGGGTCGCGCTGGTTGTGCTGGGGGTTGTTATTATGATCGTGGCGCTCATCAATTTCTTGCAGATTCGTCGCGCTATCGATCGGGAGCAGTTCCATCCACCCGTCAGTTTCGCCATCTTCTTGACAGTGCTGGCGAGCTTGATCGGTGTTTTGCTGGCCATATATCTGTGGGTGACGGCTTAAGGAGCTACTCGATTTTTAAGGAGGTGGTTCAAAGAGGAAGGGGCTGAAAACAAGGGTGAGTATTTTTCTGACGATGAGTCCGCGGATATTCATTGGTACGGCTGGTGGTTGGTGGTGCTGCATATATCCGACCTCCTTCAGATGCCCTTTTCTAAGCAGTTATACTATTTTCTAAGTATGACGTGGAAGTGTGCGGAACTTGTAGAGAAATGTTCAAGAATTGGTCAAGAATGTAGGGAGACTGATCCTTTTTGACTTTTAGCATACGAAGCCTTATTATTTTTATTGCATGGTAAAAAGTAAGCTAAAAATATGAGTATAGATGCGGAGAGAGTTTGTTCATGAAAGATGCACATGCATTTCCGACCCAGAATGCGCAGCCTGCGTCGTGGAAAATCTGGGTGAAGACAAGTCGCCCCATGACCCTCACTGCAACGGTCAGCCCGCTGCTGGTGGGCACAGCCGTGGCTGGATATGAGGGGACGTTTCATATAGTAACATTTCTGGTGACCTTTTTCTCGTGCCTGTTCTTACAGATAGGGACGAACTATTTCAATGAGTATTTTGATTATCGCTATGGCCTGGATCATGCCGGGTCGCTGGGTGCATCGACGGTTATCTTTCGCAAGGAGATGACTGCGGGGCAGGTGCTCAGCGGTGGTATTGTCAGCTTTGCTCTGGCGGTACTGCTCGGTGTTGTGCTCATCTTCCTCGTCAGCCCTGTGATTATTCTCTTCGGGCTCAGTGGGATGGGCATCGCCTACTTCTATAGTGCCAGGCCCTTCAAATTTGCCAGCCGGGGGTTGGGCGATGTGCTGGTCTATATCGCTATGGGCTTTCTGATGACATGGGGATCGTACTATGTGCAGATTCCGCATTGGTCATGGAGGGCCTTTGCCGCCAGCGTGCCAGTTGGCTTCCTGGTGACGGCAATCCTCAATATGAACAATGTGCGCGACTACCAGGACGACCTGGCGGTGAATAAGAAGACGCTGCCGGTGCGCTTTGGCCTGAAGTTTGGGCAGCGCTTCCACGCCGTCTTGTTGATGGCTCCCTATCTTGCAACGACCCTCTTCGCCGTAGCGGGACTGTTGCCACCCCTGACCATTGCTGTCTGGCTGACGTTCCCCCTGGCGTGGCTCAATGTCCAGGCCGTGTTGAACGCAACGGATCGCAAGGTCTTTATCGATGGGATCAAGGAGACCTCGCGCCTGCACCTGCTCTTTGGTGTCGTGTTGGCGCTGTCGCTGATGGTGGCAACTGTGCTGCGCTGGTAAGAGAGAGGTTGATGAGTCATAAACGGACTATTTATGTGGTCAGACATTACTTATTGCTAGAATAGTGGTCTCCGAGACTATTGCCATCCTGGGCCTGATGATAATGTGAACGAAAATGTCTTCCGAAGACATTTTCGTTCCATCAGAGGTGATATGATCAAAAATGGTTTCGGAAGACATTTTGAATCACAATTACCAAAAATGGTTTCGGAAGACATTTTGAATCACAACAACCCTGAAAGCGATCACAATAATTATGAGCTTGAGTAGCCATCTCCAAACGTTTCCTCTTTTAGAAACAAAGCGCTTGGTGTTGCGCCAATTAGAACAAGAGGATGCGAAGGATATCATTCTTTTTCTAGCTGATGAGGAAACCATGCGTTTCTACGATCCACCATTCAAGCAATTTGAGCAGGCAGAAAAAAGTATAGCGCGTCATCAAAAGCGCTTTGCTGATCGAGAAGCAATACGCTGGGGTATTACCCTGAAAGGCGAAGGCAAGGTTATAGGGAACTGTGGATATTCTTGGGATGCGGATAACTTTTGTGCCACATTAAGTTATATCCTTGCAAAACCATATTGGAACAAAGGGATCATGACAGAGGCCCTGGCGGCAATCCTTCAGTTTGGTTTTGACTCCTGCCAACTGCATCGTATTGAAGCCCAGGTCGCGTTACCAAATCATGCCTCTGCACAGGTATTGAGAAAACTTGGTTTTCAAGAAGAAGGTCTGCTGCGAGAACGTCTATATGTAGACAATCAGTTCTATGACGAAAGAATGTTCTCTCTTCTCAACAAATCCAGCGTATAAAGCTCTGCCATATTATATACAACATGCTATAATGGGTGGCATCCTACAATAGCAGAAGTCGCATAATTGACCATAAAGAGATTGCTCAGCGCTCTGGAAAATCTATTAACAGAGAACTGAGCAATCTCTTTATGCGGCTACTCGCGAACTACTATCACCCCGCAAAGGCAGGTTGTTGGGTCCTTACCGGGCGCTACTTTGTTCTACGGGCTCTGGTTGCAGCTCGCCTGGCACTTCCTCGCTGGCAGGCTTGATCGCCTTTATCGTGCGAAAATTGTAGAGATACAGCAGACCACTCAGGACGAGGATTACCGCGAATGCGATCATCAGGTTGCTGTAGGCAAAGCCATGAGGCAGCGAGGGAGCTGGCAACAGGGAAATCTCCAACCAGCCGCCGGAGAGGATTTTCCCGACCAGCGCGGTCCCCAGAGCACCTGAGATGATGGAGACCAGATTGAATAAACCCATCCCCACGCCTGTGTCACTCTCTGGGAGCGTCTGGGAGACGCTGTTGATCATGGCCGTCTGGGAAAGGGAGAAGCCAACATAGATCAGCAACATGGCCGCGGCAATTATCAGCACAGACACTCCCATCAAGAAGGACATCAGGATGATGCCCGCGATCAGCAACAGCAGCCCGATGGCAACCACGAAGCTGTTCCCTCTGCGGTCGGCGAGGTTCCCGGCGAGAGGACCAAAGAACACGGAGCTGATGGCGCCCGGAAACAGAACCAGGCCAATCTGGCTGGCAGTGAGCCTATGAATATCGTTGAGCATCAGTGGCGTGAGAAACTGGACGCCAATAACAATGGAGAACAGGCAAAAGCCGATAACCATCCCAGTACGAAATTTAGCATTTTTGAACAACGATGGGTTGATAAAAGGGTCTGGCGCTGTGCGTATACGGAGGATGAATGCCCCAAGTAGCACAACAAAAGCCAGCAGGTAGTACCATTCGCTGAAGTTCAAAAAGACAACCAGTGCTCCCACGGTCAATGCTACCAGCGCGGCGCCAGGGATATCTATCGCCCCCTCCTGGCGCGGCTCCTGTGGCAGTTCCTTTCTGAAAAAGGGGATCGAAACCAGGGTAAACAGGGGCACTAAGAAGAGGTAGGCCCAGTGAAAGGTTCCCGCTACAAAACCTCCGACAACCGGCCCAAGGCCGATCGCTAAGGAAATCGTAGAGGTGACGAAGCCGAACACTTTCCCGCGTTCCGACTCAGCGAAGTAGCGTGCGACGACCACAAAGATCAGGGCCGGAATAGCTGAAGCCCCGATCCCCTGAATTGCCCGCGCTACGATAATCAGTGGATAGGAGAATTGCAGGGCAAACCCCAGGATTGAACCGATCGCATAGATGACGATCCCCTGAACGATCAGGCTGCGCAGACTGTAAATGTCGGACAACTTCCCGTAAATAACCGAGCCGATGCCGAAGAAAACCAGGAATATGGTCATCATCCAGCTGACACCTGAAGGCGTGAGCGTGAATTGTCTGGCAATTATCGGTGTAGAGACATTAAACATCGTTTCATTCAAAACGGCGAAGAATATCAGGTAGATAATCCAGGGGATCAACCTTTTGGTGTTCATAGAAATTTTTGTTCTTTCTAGATCAATTTGCATATCACAGTTTTTAATGACGCTTTTGCGATCCGCATTGAACACATCAAACGTTGTCACTCTACAATAACATATGAGATGGAAAAAAACTTCCTTAATCTTGCGCAAATCTGCGCGAGGAGGTAACTCTTCAGGTCATCTGAATTTTCCCAGCGTCGAGCCACCTGAACAGTGACGCGGAGAGATATTGGCAACCAGTATGGGGAGCTGCATGCTGATATACTCAAGAAAGATTGACCAAAAACTGTATACAATATACAATACGCTGGAATGATCATGGCTATCTATCATGGAGAACATCGTATAATAAATGGTCACTATACTATGAACAGCGTAAGAGAGGGGTATACTCGTGAATAGCAAAATGTTGTCGCACTACATTGCCGGGGAGTGGCTGACTCCCAACGAAGAGCAATGGAATCCTGATCTCAACCCATCGAATGCCGAGGAACTGGCATATGTCCCAATGGGACAGTTGAGCGTCGTTGATCGAGCAGTGGATGCCGCACACAGCGCTTTTTCCGCCTGGAGAGTGAAAACGGGGACCGAGAGGGCTGAGATCTTTCATCGCGCCGCTAACCTGCTGGCTGAGAGGCGGCAGGAGCTGGGGAAGCTGGTGGCTCAGGAGGTCGGCAAGCCGCTTGGCGAGGCGTTGGGCGAGGTAGATCGGGGCGTGATGATCCTGCGCTATTTTGCCACGCAGGCGGTCAGCCCGGTTGGCCTGGTCATCCCGGCACAGAAGGCGGGCAGCCTCCAGTTTACCTTGCGCCAGCCGCTTGGCCCTGTCGCCGTTATTTCTCCCTGGAACTTTCCGGTGGCTATTCCCTTATGGAAAATCGCTCCGGCCCTGGCCTATGGCAACACCGTGGTGTGGAAGCCAGCGGAGGTTGCCTCCTTTACCGCGACGCGCATCGCCGAGGTCTTTGCTGACGCTGATCTGCCCGATGGCGTTCTGAACCTGGTCTTGGGCAAAGGCTCGACCATTGGGAATGCTCTGACCGGCCATGAAGGCATTCGGGCCGTCACATTTACCGGCTCCGATACAGTGGGGATGAGTATTGCGCAAAGCGCGGCGCAGCGCAATATCAAATACCAGCTTGAGATGGGTGGGAAAAATGCCGCGCTGGTACTGGAGGATGCCGATATGGATCAGGCTGCCAAACTCATCGCGGCCGGAGCCATGCGCTTTGCGGGGCAGAAATGTACCGCGACCAGTCGCGCGATTGTCGCCGCTGGAGTGGCGGAGCGCTTTGTTGAGCGCTTGAAATCCGAGATCGCCGCTCTCCCCTTTACGCTGGCTACTGATCCCGCCAGCGCGGTCGGACCAGTCATCACAAAGGATGCGCTGGAGAAGATTGGCTCGTACGCCGAGATAGGGGCCGGGTCGGGCGAGGTTGTGCTGGGCGGCAGGCGCGCGGATCATGGGCCGCTCAAGCAGGGCTTCTTCTTCGAGCCAACCGTCATTGTGGATGTGCCACCCGACGCCGCTATCGCCCAGGAAGAGGTCTTTGGGCCGCTACTGGTGGTCCACCAGGCACATAGTATCGCGGAGGCCATTGAGATAGCGAACACCTCGAAGTATGGTTTAAGTGTATCGCTGTTCACGCGAGATATTAATGCAGCCCTGGAATATATCCATGAGATCGAGAGCGGCATGGTGCGCATCAACGGGGATACGACCGGGGTTGATCCGCACGCCCCATTTGGTGGCCTGAAGTCCTCCAGTTCACACTCACGGGAGCAAGGACCGGCCGCCATCGAGTTCTTTACTGAGATCAAGACGGTGCAGGTGAACGCCGCAGGAGTGTAGGTACGCTCGATCCTTGATGTGTTCGTCGTCGCTTTGCCTATTCCCAACGCATAAATGGATGAGGTAATGGCTTACCA
>Ga0070730_10003109_pt1 | contig 14968 bp, 14 predicted proteins | sample Coa_R1_3_FD_66447 | JGI IMG/M metagenome (GOLD analysis project Ga0070730, IMG submission 66447) | Surface soil microbial communities from Centralia Pennsylvania, which are recovering from an underground coalmine fire - Coalmine... | ecosystem: Environmental > Terrestrial > Soil > Unclassified ...
GAACCGGCCCGCGACCTCGACGGTCTCGGCGTCCTGTATCTCTCCCGCCAATCGTCCCCGCCGCTCCGCATCCGCGAGCTTCTGCCGCTCGACGGCCAGCTCGAGCTCGGTCCGCTTCAACGCTTCGCGTACTTCGCGGACCGCGACCTTGGCGTCCACCACCGCCTCCCTCATCTGCCCCGCCAGCTGGCGCAGATCGGCGGGCGGCGTGGCGGCGTCGAGGGCGGCTCGAAGAGCGTCGCGCAAGCGCTCGAACACCGTGCCGTCAGCTCTTGCGGATGGTTTTGGCGAAGAACGTGGAGAGCACGGGCTCGACCGCGCGCGAGCCACACGAGGGGCAGACGGGCCGCCGCTTGCCGTGCTCCGAGATGGTATGCTGCTCCGTAAACACTTCCTCGCACGCGGTACAGCGGTATTCGTAGAGGGGCATGGCCGAAAGGTGCGGGTCGTGAGAGGCCCGGTCAAGTTGACTGAACGCCGGAAGTGGCCAGATTGCTTGGAGATGCGGCGCTTCCGATTGTTGGTTCTCACTCTGGTGCTGGGGTGCAACGACGGCCTCCAGCCGACGACCATTTGCGATCCGCATTTGGTGGGGATTTGCGGGCACATCACGTTCCGGGGCGCCGTCCCGGACTCCACGGACGTGATGTACCTGGTCGCGTACGGAAGCTTCCCCCAGACGGAAAACGATCTCTTCAATTTCCTGCCCTTCCCGCCGCAGACGCTCCAGATCCCGCTCGGGGGAGACTCGGTCGTTCCCTACGGTCTCGCGCTTCCCAACAACCAGTATCACTGGGTGCTCGCGGTCTGGAAAAAGGTCGGCGTTCTGAACCCGTCCGACACGGCCAGCGCCGATGCCCTCCTGCGTGAAGCCGGTTACTACCGCGATCCCGCCGATACTACAAAGCCGGGAGTCGTCACCGTCCACTCGGCGGGGACCGGCGGCGTCGACTTCGTCGTCGACTTCAACAACATGCACAGCGTGTCGTACTTCTTCCCGCCATGACGTCCCGGCTCGCACTCGCAGCGGCCCTCCTCATCACCACCCCCGCCGCCGCCCAACAAATGGGAACGATCGTGGGCACCGTTCGCGACACGAGCGGCGCACCGGTGGCCGGAGCGAAGGTCGAGGCGGTCGGGGCCGCCTTTACGCTGACCGGGCAGGATGGACGCTTTCGCCTGCAGCCGGTGCCGGCGGGCCTGGCTCATCTCCGGGTCGCCGCCTTCGCCTTCCGGCTCGACTCGACGGACGTCACGGTCCCCCCCGGCGACTCGGTGAGCTGGAACGTGACGCTCAAGGGCGGCGTCTTCTACCTCCCCGGCCTCGTCGTGACCGCGGGCAAGCGCCCCGAATCCCTCGAGAATGTCGCGGCGTCGGTCGATGTCCTGTCCGACACCGCCATCGCGCGCCGCGCCGTGAACACCGTCGATGAGGCGGTCAACCGCGTGCCGGGCGTCCAGTTCATCAACGGCCAGGTCAACATCCGCGGGTCTTCCGGATTCGAACAGGGACTGGGCGCCCGCGTGCTGCTCCTGGTCGACGGCGTTCCGATGAACGAGGCCGATCGCGCCGGCATCGACTGGGACCTGGTCCCGGTGGATGACGCCGAGCGGATCGAGATCGTGAAGGGAGCGGGCTCGTCACTGTACGGCTCGGCGGCCCTGGGCGGGGTGGTGAACATCATCACGCGGGATATTCCCGAAGGCATCCACGGCCGCGTGCGGTTCTTCGGCGGCGGCTTCGCCAATCCTCCGGACTCCCTTTGGAAGTTCCGGAACTTCACCGGCATGCAGGGTGGCGGCTCGCTGACGGGATCCTTCGGCACCGATCAGGTTCGCGGGGCCCTGACGGTCGGCGGCCGGCACTCGGATGGCTACCGCCAGCAGGATGCCAGCGACTACCTCCAGGTCGCGGGGCGAGGCGAGTGGCTGCCCGACCCGGTCACGCACGTGCGCTTTACCGGCACCTGGGCGACGCACCAGTATCAGGTTCCCCTGGCGTGGTGCGGCCCGAATCAGTGCGCGAACATGCGTGGGCTCGCCTACCAGCCCTTCCTCGTTGATACGGCTGACTCCGGGAACCACACCCGCTCGGATCATGGCTACCTCACGGCGACGGTCACCCGCACGCCGGACGAGAACACCACCTGGATGGGACGCGCGTCCTGGCTGCGGACCCATTTTACGGACTTCCAGAAGGCGGGAGACGACTTCGCCGTCGCCGACCGGTTCGGAGCCGAAGGACGGATCGTCACCACCCCGAGTCCCGACCAGACGGTGACCGTGGGCGGCGAGTTGACCGACAACCAGGTGACGAGCGACATCTTCGGGAATCACACGCAGGAACAGTTCGCCGCGTACGGCGAGGCCGAGCGCGTGGTGGGCAAGCTCCGCCTCACGGCCGGCGTGCGCGCGGACTTCCTTGCCGACGACGGCGCCGGGCTGTCGGCCGTCATCAGCCCGCGGGTCGCCGCCGTGCTGCCATCGACGCTGGGTATCTGGCGGGCGTCGGTGGGCCGGGGGTTCCGCGCGGCGTCCATGGGGGAAAAGTTCGTCACCACTCCGGTGCCGCCGTTCGAAGTCGTGCCGAATCCCAGCCTGCACGCCGAGACGGCGTGGACTGGAGAGATCGGCAACACCGCGGTCATCACACCCTGGCTCTCGACCAATACCGCGATCTTTTACACGAGGGCCACCGATTACATCTCGCCGGAGCTCGTGGGGGACTCGATCCAGTTCCAGAACGTCCAGCGGGCCCGGCTGGCGGGGGTCGACGTCAGCCTTGTCGCATCCCCCTTCACACCCCGTCTGACCACGAGCGTGGCGTACACGTACCTCGACGCCTGGGAGCTGGCGACCGATTCGACTCCGGGACGGCCGCTGGCATTCCGCCCGCGGCATCTCGTCACGCTATCGGCCGATTACGCGGTAGGCCCGGCGTCCGTGGGCGCGGATTTCCGGTACTCCAGCCGGTTCGAACGCGTGGAGCTGTACGAGACCGACTCGCGGGTGGCCGCCAAGACCCTCGACCTGCGGGCCGGGTGGCGCTTCGGGCAGTTCGACGTGAGGCTCCTGGCGACCAATGCGCTCAACTACATCTATACGCTGGCACCGAGAACGCTCGAGCCGGTCGCGACCGTCACCATGACGGTGACGTACGTCTACTAGTACCTTTCCTCGCATGCGTCGCGTACCGGTTATCGCCTCCCTTGGTCTCTTGGCGGCCTGCGCAAGCGGCCGGAGTGGATCGCCTGTTTGCGGATTGGCGTTGATCGCGGGCCCAACCGTGATCTATCAGCAACTGGCAGATCCCCGGATGATCCTCACGCAAGTCCCCCGAGGCCTTCCGACCAGCTTGCCGGCGCGCGTCGGCGGGCAGTCGACGCAGGGAACAGCCCTCGTCGCCTACGACCGGGCCAACCAGCTCACGCTTGGGTACCAGGGCGACAACTTCCCCGCTCCCGGAGCCGGGTACGCCTTGCTTGTGGTCGACGACACCTCCGGGCGGGTGGAAGGCGTGATGATCTACGACTCCCAGGATCCCAAAGCCGTGCAGCTCGGGACCGTCTCCGGTCCGGGTGGCTCGAACACCGTTCCCCTGTACGGCGTCCGGGTGGACTGGAACGGGGTGTCGAACCCCAAGTGTCCGCTGCTCGGGGATTCGACGCGCACCGCGCGATGACCGTCGTCGCCGTCACCGCGCATCGCACCACGCCCAAGGGCGAGGAAGTCCACCTCAACACTCCGTACGTGACCGCCCTGGAACGTGCCGGACTCGTTCCGCTGGTCCTCCCCACCTCACTGACTCCGGCGAACGCGGGCCTGGCTCTGCAGGCCGTCTCCGGGCTCGTGCTGTCGGGCGGAGAGGACGTCGATCCCGCGCGGTACGGCGCCCGTCCCCATCCGGAGCTCGGCCGCACCGACCAGGTGAGGGATGAAATGGAGGCGACGCTCACCCGTGCCGCCCTGGCGATGCGGCTTCCCGTGCTCGCGATCTGCCGCGGCGTGCAGATCCTCAACGTGGCGCTGGGAGGGACGCTGTATCAGGACCTGCCGTCCGAGCGCCCCGGCCCGATCGGTCACGACGCCGGAGAACACGACGTCACGGTGGATCCGCTCTCCCTGCTCTTCCGAACCGTGAAGGCGCAACACCTCCGCACGAACAGCCGTCATCACCAGGCCCTGCGGGACCTTGCGCCGCCACTGACGGTCGTGGCCCGGGCCGCCGATGGCGTCGTCGAGGGGGTCGAGCTCCGCCAGCCCGAAGGGCAATGGCTGATCGGCGTCCAGTGGCACCCGGAGGACATGACGGACCCCTCGCTCTTCCAGGCGTTCGCCGAAGCCGCGCTCGGCGTCCAGGCGGTCGGGTGAAGCGGGGAGTCCCGGACGCCGCCGTCTCCATTCTGGACCGGCTGACCGCCATCTCCTCCGAACTGTCGAGCGCGTTTCGCCCGAGCACCGTCGTGGACGTGATGGCGCGTGCGTTCGACGAGCCGCTCCACCCCAACCGCCTCTCCATCGTCCTGCTCGACCTCGAATCGAACCACCTCACCATCGTTCACGACCAGTCCCCCACGCCGACGCGGACCGACGATCCCCTGCTCCAGCTCGCGCTGCGGAAGGGGCCACTCGTCATTCCGAAGAACGTCGGAGCCGAGGCGGCACGCGCCGGATCTCCGGGGGTGGCCGAGGCGCCCGCGTCGTGGATCGGCGCGCCCCTCCTCGCCGTGGGACGGGCCATCGGCGCGGTTTCCATCGGTGCCGACAAGCCGATGGCCTTCGGGGAAGCCGAGCTCGCGTATGTGAAGGTGGTGTGCGCCAAAGCGGCGATCGCGCTCGCGAATGCGCGGCTCGTCGAGCTGCTCTCCGTGGGGAAGCGCGAATGGGAGCTCACCGCGGACTCGATCTCCCAGGCGATCTGCATCGTGGACGGCCAAGGAATCGTGCGCCGGGCCAATCGGGTGTTCGCCGATCTCATCCAGGTCCCGGTGACCGCCCTTCCCGGACGCGCCTGGCTTTCCCTCGTCCCACCGGCCTGGGCCGACGTCGTGGCCCGCGTGCTCGAGACCCCGGGCGCGGCCGCGACCGAGATCAGAAGCGGAGACCGCGTCTTCGCGGTCAGCACCACGCGGATGGCCGGGGCGGACATCGGCACCGCGGTTCTCCTGTTCGAAGACACGACCGACCGGCATCACCTGCAGGACCAGCTGATTCAGTCGGAGAAGATGTCCGCGATGGGGCAGCTCATCGCCGGCGTCGCTCACGATCTCAACAATCCGCTCGCGTCCGTGGTGGGGTTCTCGGACTTCCTCGCCGAAGCCGGTGAGATTCCCGCGGCCCTGGTCGAGCCTTTGCAGGTCATCCGCCAGGAAGCGGAGCGGGCCGCGACCATCGTCCGCAACCTGCTCTCCTTCGCGCGGAAGCAGGAGGGCGAGCGTCAATCGCAATCGATTCGCCCGCTCCTGGAGTCGACTCTCGCCCTGCTCCGCAATCAGCTGATGGCGCTCAAGGTCGAGGCCTCGCTCGAGATCGAGCCGGGCATTCCGGCAATCGGGGTCAACGCGAATCAGATCAAGCAGGTGTTCGTCAACCTGATCGTGAATGCCGCACAGGCGATCGCCAGTACCAAGAGGCCGGCGGGAGGACACATCTGGATCACCGCCCGCCGGTGGCTCGACGGCTGCTCGGTCTCGATCGCCGACGACGGCCCCGGCATCGCGGAAGACCTGACCCAGCGGGTATTCGAACCCTTCTTCACCACCAAACCCGAAGGCCAGGGTACGGGGCTGGGGCTCTCGATCTCGCAGGGAATCGTGAAGGAGCATGGTGGGCGCATCACGCTCGACTCGGCGCCGAACCAGGGCGCCACCTTCACCGTCGAGCTTCCCGGTTCCGGACTCGCTCGCCCCGGCGGCGTCGAGCCGGTTCCCGGGGCGAGCGGCGAGCAGTTGCGGGTGCTCGTGGTGGACGACGAGCCGCACATCCTCCATTACATGCGGGCGACCCTGGAGGCCTGGGGGCATTCCGTGGAGGTCGCGTCCGATGGCAGTGACGCCGTGGACCGGGCGGTCGCCCAACCATTCGACGTCATCGTGTGCGATCTGCGTATGCCCCGCCTGGGTGGCCGCGAGATGTACGAGAAGCTCGCGGAACAACATCCCGAAGTGGCCGACCGGGTGATTTTCGCGACGGGCGACACCGTTCGCGGCGACACCTTGTCCTTCCTCGAATCCCTCGGCCGTCCTTTTCTCCACAAGCCCTTCACGCTCGCCGAGCTGCGCACCGTACTCGGGGGCGTGCGCCGCGCCGGCTGATGCTTACGACTAGACGGCTAGACGGCTAGACGGTTAGACAGTGCGAGTACTCCAAGTTGACTCCGGGCGGGAGTGGCGCGGGGGACAGAATCAGGTCCGCCTGCTCTGCCGGGAACTGACCCGCCAGCGCGACGTCGAGAACAGACTGTTCACCTCGAGGGGATCCGAGCTCGCGCTTCGGGTTAAGGGCTCCGGCGGCTCCGTCGTGCAGGCTCGATGGAATTCCGGCCTATCGCTGACCGCATTCCTTGCCTTGGGTCAAGCCGTCGGCGCCCTCCGGCCGGACATCGTGCACGTTCATGACAGTCATGCGCTCACCCTCGCGCTGTGGCTGCGCAAGACCGGACCCAATTGGATCGCGCGCCTCATTTCGCCCGGCATGGTCAAGTGGCAGCCCTATACCATCGTCGCGCACCGTCGAGTGGATTTTCACGTGCGGCCCGGGAGCGGATGGCATCATGCCGACCGCATCATCGCGGTGTCGGAAGCAGTGAAGCGTGTCCTGGTGGCGGATGGGATCGATGCCCGGGACATCGTCGTCGTTCCCGACGGCATCGATCCATATGAGATCGGCGCCGCTGCCCTCGGTGCGCCCGACATACGAAAGCGTTTGGGCCTTCCCACCGACGCACCGCTCGCCGTCAACGTCGCCGCCCTGGTGGACCACAAGGACCAACGCACGCTCATCCGCGCCGCCGCCTCTGCGCGTGCCGTTGCGCCGCGACTCCATTGGGTGATCGCGGGAGAGGGGCCACTGCGGGCGGATCTGCAACGCGAGATCGCGAACCTGGGCGTGGGGGACATCGTTCACCTGGTGGGGTATGTCGAACCGGTGGACGCCCTGATCAAGGAGTCGAGTGTGTTCGTGATGTCATCCAAGGAAGAAGGGATGGGAAGCGTCGTGCTGCACGCGCTCGCCCTGGAAAAGCCGGTAGTGGCGACGGCCGCCGGCGGTCTGCCCGAAGTCGTGGCCCCCGAGTGGCTCGCCCCGGTTGGCGACGCCGACGCGCTCGCGGCCAAGACGCTGCTCGCGCTGGAACGGGCGCCGCGCACCTCCTTGCCCGAACGGTTCACGGCTAAAGCGATGGCAGAGGCCATCTTAGCTCAGTACCGGGTCCTAGCCTAGATTCCCTCACCATGATTTACGTCTGCGTTCCCGTGCACAACGAGGCCCGCACTGCCGGGCTGGTCCTGTGGAAGGTCCGACAGGTGTTCACCGGATTTTCCCGGGAATACCAGATCCTCGCCTGCGACGACGCGTCGACGGACGATACCGCGGAGGTGCTCGCCCGGTACGCGCGCGTGTTGCCGATGACCGTCATCACCAACACCCAGCGCCAGGGTTACGCGAAGAGTCTCGATGCGCTGCTCAAGGCCGCGCTGCAACGCACCGATCGTCCCAAACGGGACTGCGCCATCACGCTCCACGCCGACTTCGTCCACAGCCCCGACGCCATGGAAGAGATGGTGAAGCGCCTCGAGTCCGGCGCGGATCTGGTGGTCGGCGAGCAAAAGCAATTGGCCGGCCCGGTGACTCGTGGCTTCCGGTGGTGTCGGGCGTTGGCGCCGAGGCTCCTGCGAGTCCCCGGCGTGCGGGATACGGTGTCGGGATTTCTGGCCCTGCGTCTCGTCGTGTTGCGCCAAGCTCTCAAGCCCGGCGCGGAGTCTCTGCTCTCTACCGACGGCTGGTCGGCCAACGCCGAGCTGGTGGCGCGGCTGGCAAGGAATTCCCGGAAGCTCGAGCGGGTGGACTACGCGGCCCGCTACGATCTGCGGCAGCGCCGGTCCCGGACCACGGGCTGGGACGAACTGATGCGAGCCTGGCGCGCTCGCCCGGTGATTCGCGCCGCGCGAATGGCCATGCTGGCCGCCTTCGCGCTCTGCGCCGCGCCTCGGGCCGGCGCCCAGAATACGCCGGCCACGGATTCGGACGCCGCCCCCGCCACGCGGCCCGTGCCCTTCCCCGTCGGTGAGCACCTGGTCTTCGGTGCCAAATACGGCTTCATCAGCGTCGGCACCGCCACCATGGACGTCGTGGGCATCGACACAGTCCGGGGCACCCCGACCGTACACCTGCTCTTCCACATCATCGGCAGTGCGCTCTTCGGAGCCTACAAGCTGGACCAGAGGCTCGAGTCGTGGGTGGGGAAGGATGACTTCGTGTCCCGCCGGTACCGGATCGACACCGACGAGAAGGGCAAGAAGTGGGGACACACGTACGACATTTTCCCCGACTCCGGTTACTACCGGACGGACGGCACCGATACGACGCACGCGTCGGTCCCGAATCCGCTCGATGATGCGGCCTTCCTGTACTGGATCCGCACCGTGCCCCTCGAGGACGGGAAAAAGTACACGTACCGCCGGTACTTCCGTCCGGAGAACGACCCCATCATCGTCGAAGTGGTCGGGCACGACCGCGTGAGCGTCGCGGGGAAGAAGTGGGACGCCATCGTGGTGCGCCCCGCCATCCCGAACGGCCGGGGGATCTTTGCGGAGAAGGCGGATGCCCGCATCTGGCTGTCCGACGACTCCACCCGCACTTTGCTTGCCTTGCAATCGACGTTCTCGTTCGGCCAGGTCACCCTGAAGCTCAAGGAGTTCTCCGTCCCGGAGCGCAAATGACCGAGTACCGCGAGGCGGACCTCTCCCGCCTCACCACGGTTCCCATCGCCGGCCGCCGCAACAAAGTCGACTCCACTCTCCTCGCTCATCCCCCCGGCGCCGACCGCTCGTTCGACGCGTTCTGGAAGTCCCTGCCCGACATCCTCGCCGCCAGGGATCTGCGGTTCGTCGCCGACCGCGTCGTGCAGGCCGCGGGCAAGAAGGCGGTCGTGGTGATGATGGGCGGCCACGTGATCAAGGTCGGACTCGGGCCCCTGCTGATCACCCTCATGAAGCGGGGCGTGATCACGCACCTCGCCATGAACGGCAGCGCCGCCATCCACGACTTCGAGCTGGCCGCGTTCGGCGGCACCAGCGAAGATGTCGCGGCGGGACTGAAGGACGGGACCTTCGGAATGGCGGAGGAGACCGGCCGCGAGATGAATGCCGCGATCTCGGCGGGCGCGAAGAAAGACTGGGGCGCCGGAGAAGCTTTGGGGCACGCGTTGAAGGACCGGAAAGGATCACCGGGACGGGAGGTCTCCGTGCTGCTCGCCGCCCACGAGCTCGGTATCCCCTGCACCGTCCACGCCGCACTCGGCGCGGAGATCACGCATCAGCACCCGTCGGCGGATGGGGCGGCCATCGGGGCCACCAGCCACCGCGACTTCAAGCGACTGGCGGGGGCGCTTCCCGGGCTGGATCAGGGCGGCGTCGTACTGAATCTGGGAAGCGCGGTGTTGATGCCCGAGGTGTTCCTGAAGGCATTGACCATCGCCCGCAACTTGAACGGCGGAAAACCGACCGGCTTTACCGCCGTCGACTGCGACATGCAGCGGCACTACCGGCCGCGCGTCAACGTAGTTGAACGCCCGACGCTCGAAGGTGGCCGGGGTGTGCAACTCACCGGCCACCACGAGATCCTCTTGCCGCTGTTGTGCTGGAGGGTACTCCAGACCTTAGGCTGACGGGCGGCCTTTGATGGCTTCGCGCACCCGGTCCGCCGTGCGCGGCGCAATGACCCGCAGCACGAGGTAACAGACGAATCCGATGGCGGCCAGCCAGAGCACTGTGATGGCCAGACCCATGATTCCGGACAGGAGCCCGAAGAAGATCTTGAGCGCGATCCAGGCGACGACGGCGAGTACCGCAAACCCCAATATGCTCCGGAACATGGTGTCCTCCGTGAAGTTCCGATCCGCCTCCAAGTATACGACGCGATGAGCGCTCCGGTTTCACCCGATGTGGCCGTGATCGGTGGCGGCGTAGTGGGCGCGGCCTGCGCCCGCGCCGCCGCGCTCCGCGGCCTCCGGACGGTGCTCTATGAACCGGGCCCCGATCCCGCGGCGGCCTCTCCGGCTTCCGCCGGCATGCTCGCCGCGCAGATCGAGCCGGACGATGAAGCACTCCTCGCCCTCGCCATCCGGGGGCGAGAAACCTACGAACCACTCGCCCGCTCTCTCAAAGATACCACCGGGTTGGACGTCGGGTTCTGGCGGGAGGGTATTGCATCCGTTGCTTTCGATGAAGCCGGGATGAAGAGACTTCGCGACATGGCGGCGTGGCAGCGACAAATGGGGCTGTCGTGCCGGTGGCTTGAATCGCAGGAAGCATTGGAACTCTGGCCCGCCCTCTCCCCCGACGCCCTCGGCGCGCTGCTCGCCGCCGAGGATGGCGCGATCGACCCGCCTCTCCTCACGAACGCGCTTCGCACAGACGCCGAACGGCTCGGCGTCAGTCCCTCACGGGAGTCGGTGACCGGCATCGTCGTGGAGGATGGACGCGCTACCGGCGTTCGGACGGTGGCGGGCACGGCGCCGGCGGGCATGGTGGTGATTGCCGCGGGTGCGTGGTCCGGGCGACTCGCCGGCTTGCCTCGCCCCTTGCCCGTCGAGCCGGTTCGGGGCCAGCTCGCCCTCGCGCCGTGGCCCGCCGGCACGCCTCCCGCCATCCTGTACTACGACCACGCCTACGTCCTGGCCCGCGGGGGCAAGGCGATCATCGGGTCCACGATGGAGCGCGTCGGATTCGACGCTCGAGTGACCAGGGAGGGCGAGGAGCAGCTGCGGGCAGGCGCGGCGCGCCTGTTCCCGTCCTTCGCGACGTTGCCGTTCGAGAAGACCTGGGCCGGCCTCAGGCCTCTCACACCCGATGGACGCCCGATTCTGGGCCGAGATCCGCTCGTGTCGGGTCTTTGGTACGCCGTGGGCCACGGCCGGAACGGCATCCTCCTCGCGGCTCTGACCGGCGATGTGATCGGGGATCTCATGATCGGGAAGCAGTTGGATTTTGATCTTGAGCCGTTCTTGATCGATCGCTTTTCCCTGACCCCCGACCCCTGACCCCTGATGTATCAGTCTTGCGCCTTCTGCAACGGGAAGTTTACCGGCGATGGCGGCCCCTCCGGACTCGGCGTGGGCCGCCGCTTCGCGTACGACGAATGGCGCGGGCGGCTCTGGGTCATCTGTACGTCGTGCAGCCGCTGGAACCTCGCGCCGATCGACAACCGCCTGGACCGCATCGAGGCCGTCGCCCGCGCGGCGGCTGGTGGAATGGTGGCCGCCTCTACCGAGCAGGTCTCGCTCATCAGGTCCGGAACGTACGACTACGTGCGGGTCGGCAAGCCGCCGCGGATCGAGTACGCGACCTGGCGGTACGGGGAACGCATCAAGGCCCGCCGTCGCGAGCAACTGAAGTACGTCGTGCCCCTGAGCATCGGCGCGGTCGGCGCCGCGATCGCCATCAACGTCGCGGCGGGTGGCTCGGTCGGGATCTTCGTGTGGCAAATTCCGCAGATCGCCAAGTCCCTGTACACCAGGGCGGTGGGATCCAGGCCGGTGCCGCTATCCGAAACGCCGGTATGCGCCCGGTGCGGCAACGTGATGAAGGTCCGCGCGAGGGATCTGGGGCGGGCCCGCCTCGTCGCGAATTCCCACGCCCAATTGGTGCTGCTGCTGACCTGCGGCAAATGCGAGAGTGAGGGGGCGCAGCTCGAGGGTGTCGACGCCCAAATGGCGCTGAGGCGGGGACTCACGTACCAGAACCTCGCACGGGGCGGGAGGCAGCGTGCCGCCGATGCCGCCCGCATCGTGGACCGGGCGGGTGGGCCCGATCAACTGGTCAACGGCATGGCCCGGGAATCCTTGTTGCTGAGGACGTTGCGTCCCGACCGGGGGCTGGCGCTGGAGATGGCCGTCGACGAACAGGCCGAGGTGGAAGAGCTCGAGCGGCAGTGGCGGATCGCCGAGGAAACGGCGGCCATCGCCGACGGCACCCTCAGCACTGACGCCGAAATCGAGGAAGAGTTGAAGCGTCTCAAAGGGCGACCGCCAAATCAACCAAATAGTTGATTTTGCACTATCTCCAAGGACCTGACGGCACTATCTTCCCGCCACCATATGGCCGCTCCGCTCGTACAAATCAGCCCCAAACAGCCCGTACCCCCGGCACGCAAGCCTTCCTGGCTGAAAGTCAAAGCCCCCGGGGGACAGACCTACTTGGGCGTCCAGCAGATGATGCGGGAGCTCAAGCTCCACACCGTCTGCGAAGAAGCCCACTGCCCCAACATCGGCGAATGCTGGGAGCACAAGGCCGCCACCTTCATGATCCTGGGCGACGTGTGCACCCGGAACTGTGCGTACTGCGCCGTGGCCCACGGGACGCCGGCGCCTTTCGATCCGGACGAGGCGCGCCGGCTGGCGGATGCCGTGGCACAGATGGGCCTGAAACACGTGGTCATCACGAGCGTCGATCGCGATGACTTGCCGAACGGGGGGGCCGAGAGCTTCGCCTCGTGCATCACGGAGATCCGGCAGCGGCTCCCCGAATCCTCCGTCGAAGTCCTGATTCCCGATTTCAAGGGCAACGCGGAAGCGCTGCGGATCGTCCTCCACGCCAAGCCCGACATCCTCAATCACAACCTGGAAACGATCGACCGCCTCTACCGCATCGCGCGGCCCGGGGGCCGCTACACCCGCGCCCTGGAACTGCTCGCCCGCGCCAAGGAGATCGCTCCCGACCAGCTGACCAAGTCGGGCATCATGGTGGGACTGGGCGAAGACTGGGACGAGCTGCTGGTGTCGATGCGCGACCTCCGCGCTCAGCGCGTCGACATCCTGACCCTCGGCCAGTACCTCCGCCCGTCGGCGGATCACCTGCCGATCGCCCGCTGGTACACCCCCGAGGAGTTCGCCGAGCTGAAGCGCCTCGGCATGGAGATGGGGTTCCGGCACGTCGAGTCCGGACCCCTGGTGCGCTCGAGTTATCACGCCTGGGAACAGGCCGAACGCGCGGCTGCGACGACGGCCACGACGGCCGTCGCCCCCCGCTAACTCCGAAAGAGACATGACCCCCGCCACTGCCGCACAATCCAAATCCAAGGAGCAGGACGCGCTGTCGCCCGACCGGCAGCGCGCCCTGCTCCGCCAGATGCTCCTGATCCGCCGGTTCGAGGAGAAGGCCGCCGAAGCGTACGCGCTCGGCAAGATCGGCGGGTTCTGTCACCTCTACATCGGCCAGGAGGCGGTGGCGGTGGGTTCCATCGCCGCCCTCAAGGACGATGACTACGTCATCTGCTCCTACCGCGAACATGGCCAGGCGCTGGTCAAGGGCATCGCGGCCAACGCCGTAATGGCCGAGCTGTGCGGCAAGGCGACGGGGTGCTCGCACGGCAAGGGTGGCTCGATGCACCTGTTCGACGCCAAGCGCCACTTCATGGGTGGCCACGGCATCGTCGGCGGGCACATTCCCCTCGCGGCGGGCATCGCGTTCGGCATCAAGTACAAGGGCGGCAATCAGGTCGTGCTCTGCTATTTCGGCGAGGCGGCCGTCAACATCGGCGCCTTCCACGAAGCCCTGAACATGGCCGCCGTCTGGAAACTCCCCGTCGTCTTCATCTGCGAGAACAACCGTTACGGCATGGGCACCGCGTTCGAGCGGGTCGCCGCCCTCACCGACGTCGCCGAACACGCGAAGAGCTACGACATGGCGTCGGCCGAGGTGGACGGCATGGACGTCTTCGCGGTATACGACGCGACCATGAAGGCGGTGGCCGCGGCGCGCGAGGGCAAGCCCACGCTGCTCGAAGTCCGCACCTACCGCTTCATGGGCCATTCGATGTCGGACCCCCTGCACGGGGTCTACCGGACCAAGGAAGAAGTGGAAGAGCAGAAGAAACGCGACCCGATCGCGGCGCTGACCCATCATCTCCGCGATGAGGGAACCATGGATCAGGCGGCGATCGACGCCCTCGACGCCGAGGTACGCGCGGAAGTGGACGCGGCCGCGAAATTCGCGGACGAGAGTCCCGATCCCGAGCCCGACGCCCTCTTCCACGACGTGCTGGCCGACTGATGCCCACACTCACATACCGCGACGCCCTGAACCAGGCGCTCCGCGAAGAGATGCAGCGGGATCCCAACGTGTTCCTGATGGGCGAAGAGGTGGGGCTCTATCAGGGCGCGTACAAGGTGAGCCGCGGCCTGCTGGAAGAGTTCGGTCCCCAGCGGGTGGTGGATACCCCCATCGCCGAGCTGGGATTTGCCGGCATCGGCGTCGGCGCGGCCATGACGGGACTCCGCCCGGTGGTGGAGTTCATGACCTGGAACTTCGCCGTCCTCGCGCTCGACCAGATCGTGAACTCCGCCGCCAAGATGAACTACATGTCGGGCGGCCAGTTCCCGATGCCGATCGTCTTCCGCGGTCCCAACGGCGCCGCGCTGCAGCTGGGCGCCCAGCACTCGCAGGCGTGGGAATCGTGGCTCGGGCACATCCCCGGCCTCAAGGTCGTCGCACCCGCCACGCCGGCGGACGCCAAAGGCCTGCTCAAGGCGGCGATCCGTGACAACAACCCCGTCATCGTGCTGGAGGGCGAGATGCTCTACAACACGAAGGGCGACGTGCCCGACGGGGAGCTGGTGATCCCGATCGGCCAGGCCGACATCAAGCGCCCCGGCAAGGACGTCACCCTGATCTGCCATTCGAAGACCGTCACCGTCGCGCTCAAGGCCGCCGACCAGCTTGAGGGATCGGGTATCTCCGCCGAGGTGGTG
>Ga0070730_10003111_pt1 | contig 14967 bp, 11 predicted proteins | sample Coa_R1_3_FD_66447 | JGI IMG/M metagenome (GOLD analysis project Ga0070730, IMG submission 66447) | Surface soil microbial communities from Centralia Pennsylvania, which are recovering from an underground coalmine fire - Coalmine... | ecosystem: Environmental > Terrestrial > Soil > Unclassified ...
TCTTCGTTCACCGAGATTCTGCCGGGGCTCAGAGTTCCAGAAATCTTTTCGCCGGCCTCGAGCTTGAGCAGGCAGAAGACTGCGCCTTTGAATTTTCCTTCCCGCGTGCCGGCAAAAGCTTTTTGAGTCTGCTGTCCGCACAGCGCGGTTGACAGTCCGGCGACCATCGAAAGGGCTAGCAGGAGCTTCGAGCGAATTAGCATGGACGCAACCATGCAAATCGCGGGCCATCATGCCTACGCAACACAGCTCAGGCTATGGGCGCGCCCAGCGTGTGAAACGTCCGCCCGGCTGTGCGCTTTCGTATCCGGAGAGGCTGGACTCGGCGGGACTTCTGCCCTAGGCTGAAATGATGGGGCGTTCCTTAATCGCGCTCGGCGTTTTGCTGGTGGCAATTGGTCTTGCGCTGGAGTTTGCCCCGCGGCTGCCCTTCCGGATTGGCCGGCTGCCCGGCGATATCTACATCCACCGAGGCAACTCGACGTTTTACTTCCCAATCGTCACGTGCATTTTGGTGAGTGTCGTATTGACGCTGGTGCTGTGGGTCTTAAACCGGCGGTGATTACTTCAGCCGGCCCATTTTGTCGAGCGGCCAATAAACGAAAACTGCTTTTCCGTAGATATTGTTGCGCGGAACCGTTCCCCAGGCGCGGCTGTCGTTGGACGAACTGCGGTGATCGCCGAGCACGAAGTAGTGGTCGGGTTCCACGGTCTTGAGAGGAAGCGGCGAGGGGTCCCGGTAATCGTCGGGAACATACGGCTCGGCCAAACGCTCTCCATTCAGGTAGACCGCGCCGCCCTTCGCGATCTGTACCGTGTCACCGGGCAGACCGATGACGCGTTTGATGTAAGACTTCGTGTGGTCCAGCGGAAAGAAGAAAACCACCATGTCGCCGCGCTCGATGTTGCCCGTGCCGAAACGGTAAGTAAACTTGTTGATGAAGATTCGTTCCTGGTCGGTAAGAGCCGGCATCATGCTGGTGCCTTCGACCTTGACCGGCTGATAGATGAAGACGATCAGAATCACCGCCAGCAACACCGAGAACGCCAGATCGCGAACCCACGAAAGGGCTGTGAACAGGCCGGAGTGTGCTGAATGCTTCTGCGATTGTCCTTCTTGCGGCGGCTCTTCCATCGCCCTCCCTTCCGACGCGGCGTTCACTGTCAAAATCCCTTTCTCCGCATTATAAAGCAATGGCGACGTTATCCATGGGCAATCATGCGGCGACTGCCCGCGCGGCGCTTATTATACCGGCTCTGGACGAAGAGCCGGTGATCGGCCGCACGCTCGAACAAGTCCCGAAGGGCCTGTATCGCGAGGTGATCGTGGCCGATAACGGTTCGCGGGACCGCACTGCCGAGATCGCCCGGGCACGCGGCGCGACCGTCGTGATCGAACCGGAGCGCGGATACGGAGCGGCCTGCCTGCGCGCCATTGCGGCATTGCCGCCCGATGTAGAAGCTGTTGTTTTCATGGATGCCGATGGCAGTGACGACCCTGCCGAGGCGGTTCTGTTACTCGATCCTATTTACCAGGGACGCGCGGACCTGGTGATTGGTTCCCGCACGCTCGGCCGCGCGGAAAAGGGCTCGTTGCAGCCGCATCAGATCTTCGGGAATCGCCTGGCGACATGGCTGATCCGTATCGGCTTCGGCTACCGGTACACCGATCTGGGCCCGTTTCGCGCCATCCGCGCCGATGCGCTCCGCGAACTCGGCATGCGCGACCGCAATTATGGCTGGACCATCGAAATGCAGATCAAAGCGTTGCGGCACAAGCTGCGCGTGATGGAGGCGCCGGTGTCATACCGTAAGCGCGTGGGTATGAGCAAGATTTCAGGCAACTGGCGCGCCAGCATCGCGGCGGGTTTCAAGATCATTTGGACGGTATTTCGGCTAACGGTTTCCCGGTAAGCAGGTGCGCCAGCACCGGCAACGGCACGGCGCCTTCCTTGAGTGCGCGGTCGTGGAAATCGTGCAGGTTAAAGGCGGGGCCCTTCATGGCACGATCCGCATCGCGCACACGCAGCCAGTCACGCCAGCCGACGAAGTACATGGGCAGCTGGCAGGAAGAGAGCTTGGCGCGCTGCAACTTTGAGGTGGCCTCCTCGGTCTCCTGGAACGTCTCCTTCTCCATCAGGTCGAGCGCCTGTTGGTCGGTCATACCCATGGTGTGCAAGCGAACGTCGAGAATGGCATTGGCGAAAACGCGCAGCATTTCTTTCATCCACGTCAACTTGAGCTCGGGCGGGCTCGCGAGATAGCCCTCATCGAGCAGCATCTGCTCCGAGTATTGCGCCCAGCCCTCCACATAAGTCCCACTGCCCCAAACGGCGCGCAGCACGCGGCGCGATTTGGGCTCGACGTCATTGGAAACTTCGATTTGCACGTAGTGGCCGGGCATGGCCTCGTGAATGGTGAGGAGCTTCAATTTGTAGAAGTTGTATTCGCGGAGCTTGGATTCGATGCGTTTTTCAGGCCAGGTCTTGGGGATGGGCGTCACCCAGTAAAATGCTCCGAGCTGCGGCTCGAGCGCCGGCGCCTGGTTGAAACCGCCGACAGCGTAGATGCCGCGCATGAACTCGGGGGTGTCGATCACTTGCAGGTTATCGCGCGGCGGCAGCGTCAGCAGGTTCTTGGATTTCACAAACTCGCGCGCTTCAGCGAGATCGCGTTTCGCTTCGGCCATGTAGGTCTCGGGCGTGGCGTGGCGCTGGGCGATGTGGTCGAGAGCACGCGAAATGATAAGGTTCTCGACATCGTGGGAGGAAAGGCTCGAAAAAGTTTGAGGTATTTTCATGCTCCGCGCCAGCTCCAGCATTTGCGCGCGGAAGTTCTTCAAATTGCCTTCAGCGTCATGCAAAACCTGTTCCGGGGTGAGGTCGTTGGACAGCGTGTAGCGAAACTTGCGCTGGTAGATCTCGCGGCCCAGCCGCCAGTCGGCATGGGTTCGCTTGGCGAGATCGTTCTTCAAATAATCCTGAAATGAGTGCAGCGAGGCGATGGCTGGTTTGGCGGCACGATCGAAATCGCCGCGCAATTCCGGGGGGACCTGGGCCGGGATCGCGTGTTCCAGCAGATCGATGTTGCCCTGGTTTTCCTCGGCCGCGACTTGGGTCCAGATTTCGGGCGAATCGGTGAGGTTGGCCTTGGCCTGGTCGATAAAGGCGGGCAGTTTTCCGGTGCGCGCGATGATGTCGCGGATGCGGTCGGGTTTGGGCGCGTATTCGAGACTCAGCGGATTGAAAAGCGCGTTGCCGATCAGTTCAACGTAGACGGTGGGGTTGTGCCGGTAGCTTTGGATGGTATCGAGATCGAGCCGCGCGAGATCGATCTGGTCCATCATGATGTCGTAATCGGCGCGTTCCTCGGGCGAGAGCTTTTCGCGGCTCGCGGCGGCGTGCAGGCGGGCGCGAATATTCTCATAAAATTTTTTCTGGTGTTCGAGCGACGCGGCGCTGAAATCGTCCAATTGGCGGTCGAGATTCGCGCCATGGTGCCGGTGATACCCCGCCGAAGTCGCGGAAACTGGTGAAAAAGAAAGAGTTGTATAGATAAACTCGTCTTCGAGAGCGGCGAAAATTGGGTTCGTTTCGCAAAATGCATTTTCCACGAGGAGCAGAGCCATCATCGCAAGCGGAATCATACGCATGCAATTACTTGTAACACGGATGGCCGCGGGTGGAGGCCGCTTCTGGCGGGAACGCTACCCAACTTGTGGGCGTTGTGAATCTGGACGGAATTGCGGTGCGGTGACGGGGATGAGGCGCTTCTTCATTTGCAGCCGGTGGATCTGGTCGAGCGCGTGGTAGGCGCCGGCGCGGGCGCGCAAAACGGTGAGCCTTTCCACCACGATGCAACCCCACAGCAGGGCCGTCAGGACGGCGATGGAGCACAACCCCTGGCGTGTGATTTTCATAACCGGCATGGCCCGCAGTCCGCTCACAGTCTCAATGGAGCAATCCGCCCACCAAATTAACTTCCTTTGTTATCAGACGCATGAAGTCGAAAAATGTGTGGCCCCTGAGTCACACGCGGGCACATCTTGCACGGTGACCCGTCGCGGCACCGCTCAATTTAGTTACCAAAATAACTGCCCGGAAATTCCCCAGAGGGCAGCCTAACTTGGCGGGAAGATGTTGTATTTGTAATTCAAGAGCCCCGCTGCGGCCCCACACCAAAGACCGAAATAGAAAAATGAATGGCCGATCAGATGTGCCCTTCGGAACTCTTCTTCAGTTAGGTATACGATGACGCCGTGATTGACACTAATTGCCTTCACTCGCCGAGTCTCCGGCTGCGGTGACTTCGGCATGGATGTTGAGTAGGATATCTCCACGTAGACATCACCCAACAACGTGGCGAAAAATATTACGACAAGGCCGCCGATCAATAATTTCTTCAGAATTAATCCAACCGAACGGCCTCTCTGCACGAAGGACAAGAAAACACTCCGCTGCTACTTTGCCAGAGCCTGCTCGAGGTCGGCGATGATGTCGTCGACGGACTCGATGCCGACGGAGAGGCGGACCATGCCGTCGGTGATGCCCATGCGCTCGCGGTGCTTGGGCGAGAGTTCGCGGTGCGAGCTCATGGCGGGGTAAAGCATCATGCTGTGGACGTCGCCGAGCGAGGTGGCGGGCACGACGAGCTTCAGCGCGTTCATGAAGCGGAAGACGTCGTCGCGGACGGCGCCTTTCAGTTCGAAGGTCACGATGGCGCCATAGAGGCCGTCGGGCAGCATGCGGCGAATGGCGGCGGCGTCGGGATGGGCGGGATCGGCGGGGAAGTGAACGCGCGCAATTTCCGGCCGCGCGGCCAGCCAGGACGCCACGCGGCAGGCGTTGTTGCATTGCCGCTCCACGCGCACGGCGAAAGTCTTGATGCCGCGCATGGCGAGATAACTTTCAAACGGACCGAGGACCGGACCGAATGTCCGCGAGAGTGACCGCAGCGTGTCGTAATGCGCCGCATCGGAGATCACGACGCCGCCCATCACGTCGCCATGTCCCGCGAGAAATTTCGTGAGGCTGTGAACCACCAGGTTTGCGCCCATTTCGATGGGGCGCGAGAGAAGCGGCGTGGCAAAGGTGTTATCCACCAGCAAGGCGGCGCCGGCGGACTTCGCGAGCGCGGCGATCTTGTCAATCTGGCCCACGCGCAGCAGCGGATTCGAAATCGTCTCCATCAGCACGCAGCCCGGCTTAGCTTCCCGGATGGCTTTTTCAGTTTCTGCCAGATTACAGACGTCGACGAAGCGCACCTCGACGCCCAGCGGCTCGAGCACGTTCATCAAAAGGTTAACGGTGGCGCCATACAACGCATTGGCGGCGACTACCGACTTGCGGCGGTCTGTGAGCGCCGTGAGAAGGGCGACATGAATCGCGGCCATGCCGGAGCTGCAGGCGAGCGCGCCGTGGCCGCTTTCGAGGGACGCGCAGAGCTCCTCGAGCGCCTGGTTGGTCGGATTGTCGTAGCGCGAATAGCTGAAGCCCGCTTCCTCGCGCCCGAAGACGCGGTCGAGCTGCTCCATGTTTTCGTAGAAGAAACTCACGGCGGTGCTGATAGGCGTGGTGACGGGAATGTGGCGGCCGGTGCGTTTGCGGTCTCCCGCGTGCACGGCTTTGGTGTGCGGCTTTACTTTCTTTTCCATCGGACTCCGTCCTTGGTGTCTTCGAGAATGATGCCCTCGGCCAGCAGTTCATCGCGCAGACGGTCGGCCTCGGCGAAATTGCGTGACTTCTTGGCGTGCGTGCGGGCTGCGATCCGGGCTTCGACTTCCGCGTCGGAAAGTGACACCGGCTTTGTGCTGGGGCGCAGAACGTCGAAGATCGCATCAAAACGATCGAGAAATGCCAGGGCCGGGGCTACGTTTTCATCGCGAAATTCGCCCGCGTCCATGGCGATGTTGGCCTCGCGGAGATATTCGAACACTGCGGCCAGCGCCTCGGCGGTGTTTAGGTCATCGTCCAGGCTACCGGCGAACTGCGTTTCCGCCTGGGCGGTACGGGTCAGCAGCTTCTCATTCTTACCCGCTGTGAATTTTTCTTTGTCGAGGCGCAATTTGAAATTGCGCAGACGGTCGACGGCGGTGGCTGCGGATTTCAAACCGTCGAATGTAAAATTCAACTGTTTGCGATAGGGCACCGAGATCAGCAGGTAGCGCACGGTTTCCGGTGGGTATCCCCGCGCCAATACGTCGCGCAAGGTGTAATAGTTACCCAGGGACTTCGACATTTTCTGGCCGTCGACCAGGAGAAACTCGGAGTGGAGCCAGTAACGCGAGAATGGTTTTCCGGTTAGCGCGACCGATTGCGCGATCTCGTTTTCGTGGTGCGGGAAAATCAGATCGACGCCGCCTGCGTGGATGTCGAGGGTTTCGCCCAGATAGCGGATGGCCATGACGGAGCACTCGATGTGCCAGCCGGGGCGTCCCTTGCCGATAGGCGTATCCCAGAAGGGCTCACCGTTTTTCGGCGCCTTCCACAGCGCGAAATCACGCGCGTCGGCTTTTTCGTAGGTATCGACATCGACGCGGGCGCCGGCGCGGATGCCGCCGAAATCGTTGTGCGAGAGCCTGCCGTACTCGGGAAAAGTAGCGATGCGGAAATAGACGGAGCCGTCGCTGGCGTAGGTGTGGCCCGATTCGGTCAATTTCTGGATGGCGGCGGCCATCTCCGGAATGTGTTCGGTGGCGCGGGCGATCTGCTCGGGGTGCTCGAGGCGAAGCGTTTCGCAGTCGTCCAGAAACGCTTTTTCGTAGGTGGCGGTATAGTCGGCCAGCGATTTTTGATTCGCCAGAGCGTTACGGATGATCTTATCTTCCACGTCGGTGATGTTCATGACGTGGTCCAGCCGATAGCCGCGCATGCGGAGCCATCGCCGCAGTAGGTCGTAAAAGGCAAACGTGCGGAAGTTGCCGATGTGCGCGAAGTCGTAGACGGTGGGGCCGCACGTGTACATGCGCACCAAGTTGTCTTGCTGCGGCTGGAACTTCTCCACTTGCAGGGAGAGAGTATTATAGAAACGCAACGCCATATCAGGGATTTATTTATCGTAGCATCCGGAGCCGCGCGGACAGGGCTTCCGGCGTCATTTCGGGATGGCGGTGCTACCGTAAGAGAAGGGGTGGGATGTGCAAATCCGCCTGTTATCGTTGTTGCCGGCGATGCTGAGTCTGAGTGCTGCGGGTTCTCTCCGCGCGCAGCAGCCGGCGTTTACAGGGGTGATCCGCGGCGTACTGATCGAACGCAACGATGCCGGACTGGCGGGAGAATTCAGCATCCGCACAAGGAACAGTAACGTTTATCGATTCAGCTTCGACGCGAAAACCTATGTGGAGCGCGAGGAGCAGCGGGTCTCGATGCACGGCCTGCAAAAAGGCGACATCATTGAGGTAGTTGGGGATCGCGATGCAAGCGTGGCGGTGCATTATGCGCGAACAGTTCACGTTGTTGCGACGCCCCGCCCGGCGGCTTTGGCAGGGAGGTCGCGCGCATATCGGCCGAATTTTATGGACTTTCTGGCGCCGCGCGGCAACCTGACCTACTCCGGCGTGATTGCGAGGCTGACGGCCGATTCTCTGGTGCTGCACACGCGCCTGGAAGGCGACAAGACGATTCTGCTACGGGCCGACACGCGCTTTCTGGAGAGTGGATCGATGGTGGAGGCCGCGGACCTGAAAACCAACACGCGCGTATTCGTGCGCGCAGGCAAAAGTCTTGACGACCAGGTTGAGGCGTACCAGGTGATCTGGGGCGAGATTCTGCAACCGGGCCAATCGCGGTAGATTCGTAGGACATGCGACTGACAAAAAGTTTTGCTTGTATTGCCGCCGTGGGGGTGTTTATTTTCGCCGTAAACTCGCTCCGCGCCGCTCCTGCTCGGCTGATCTTCGACACGGATATGGGGAACGACGTGGATGATGCGGTGGCGCTGGCGATGATTCACGCGCTCGAAAGCCGCGGCGAGGCGAAACTACTGGCGGTGACGGTCACCAAAGACAATCGGTGGGCGGCGCCGTTTATCGACGCCATGAACACATTCTATGGCCGCGGTGACATTCCCATCGGCGTGGTCCGCAACGGCAAGACGCCCGAGGATGCCAAGATGATCCACGTGCCCGCTGCGCGTACACGCCCCGACGGTTCGTTTGTGTATCCTCACGATTTAACGGACGGCAAGGACGCACCGGAAGCTACCACTCTGCTGCGGCGCGTGCTTTCGAAAGAGAAAGACGGGGCCGTGGTGATCGTGCAGGTGGGCTTCAGCACGAATCTCGCCCGACTGCTGGATTCCGCGGCGGATGACGCGAGCCCTCTCGCCGGACGCGCGCTGGTGAAGCGCAAAGTGCGGCTGCTCTCGATGATGGGCGGGGCATTTCCGGAGGGGAAGCCTGAGTACAACATCGATACCGATATCCCGTCGGCGAAGAAACTATTTGCCGAATGGCCTACGCGGATTGTCGCAAGCGGATATGAAATCGGCAACCAGGTTGTGTATCCAGCTAGCAGCATTCTCAAGGATTACAGATACGTGGCGGACCATCCGCTGGCTGAGGCTTATCGCGAATACATGAAAATGCCTTACGACCGGCCGATGTGGGACCCGACGGCAACTCTATACGCGGTGCGCGCGCCGTCATTTTCTCTTTCGCCGCGCGGCATGGTTACCGTGGACGACACCGGACGCACGCACTTTGCGGCGGATGCGCATGGACTGCACCAATATCTGACGGCGACGCCGGAGCAGGCGAAGGCCGCGCTGCGCGCCATCATCGAGCTGGCGAGCCGGCCGCCCGACCGGCTGCTGCCGGGGCCCAAAGAGCACGCGTCACAGCCTGTTCCCGCCGGACGCTAGAATTAGGCTTTCCCCTTGCCAGGCTACCCATTCAGCCGCCGCTCGTTCCTGCTTGGCGCCCTCGCGGGCAGGTGTGTGCTGGGCGCATCAACTCCACTTCCAACGTTTGCCGATGTCACTGCGCGCTCGGGCGTGAAATTCAAAAATGAACCCAGTCTCACATCGCAGAAGTATCTGTTGGAATCGATGTGCGGCGGCGTGGCGATGCTGGACTACGACGGCGATGGCTGGCTCGACCTGTTCTTTGTCAACGGTGCGGCAATTGACGATCCGATGCCCGCGGGCAAAATGCCGGACAAGACCGATCCCCGCTACTGGAACCGGCTGTACCACAACAATCGGAACGGCACGTTTACGGACGTGACACAAACTGCGGGGGTGCGCGGGCACTCGTACGGGATGGGCGTCGCGGTGGGCGATTTCGACAACGATGGCCGGCCTGACCTGTACGTGACCAACTTCGGCGGGAACATTTTGTACCGCAACAACGGCGACGGCACGTTCACTGATGTCACCGAGAAGGCCGGCGTGGCGGCGGGCGGCTGGTCAACCAGCGCCTGCTGGGTCGATTTCGACCGCGACGGAAAGCTTGACCTGATTGTGGCGCGGTATCTCGACTGGAGTTTCGAAAAAAATATCTGGTGCGGCGCGCATAAGCCGGGCTATCGCGCGTACTGCCACCCCGATCAGTTCGCTCCGGTTGCGCACGTGCTGTTTCATAACAACGGCGACGGGACCTTCACTGATGTTTCCAAAGCGTCGCGCATCGGGCTCTCGCCGGGAAAGGGGCTAGGCGTTGCCATCAACGATTTCGATCTGGATGGCTGGCCGGATATTCTGATCGCCAATGATTCGTTTCCGCAGCAGCTCTTTCGCAATAATCGCGACGGCACGTTTACCGAGATCGGCTTGAAGTCGGGCGTCGCGTATGACGAGGACGGCGGCACGTTCGCGGGCATGGGCGTCGATTTCGAGGACTACGATAACGACGGCCTGCCCGACGTGTTTATCGACGCGCTGGGCAACCAGAAATATGCGCTGTTTCACAACGTCAAGGGCAGCTTCGAATACGTGTCGTCACCCAGCGGCGTGGGTGGAATTACGATGCAGCATTCCGGCTGGGGCGCGAAGTTTTTCGATTACGACAACGATGGGTGGAAGGACCTCTTCGTGGGGCAGGGTCACGTGATGGATAACATCGAACTGACGCAGCCCAGCCTGCGGCATATCGAGCCATTTCTGCTGATGCGGAATACGGGCGGAAAATTTCAGGACGTGACCGGGCAGAGCGGAGAAGCGATGCTGGCGCCCCGTGCGGCGCGCGGCGTGGCATTTGGTGATCTGGACAATGACGGCTTCGTCGACCTGGCTGTCAATTGCAATAATCAGCCGGCGGTGATTCTGCGCAACCAGGGCGGCAACGGAAACCACTGGCTGTCGATCAATACAATCGGCACGGCGAGCAATCGCGATGGCATCGGCGCGCGCATCCGCCTAGTGGGGGAATCGGGAGCGCCGCAATTCGCGATGGTGTCGACAGCTGCGAGCTATTTATCGGCGAACGACAAGCGCGTGCACTTCGGACTCGGGAAGGACAAGATGGCGCGGCTGATCGAGATCACATGGCCGAGCGGGACCGTACAGAAACTGGAGAACGTGAGGGCCGATCAGATTTTGACGGTGACGGAAGGCACGTAGGCGGCGCGTGCAAGGCGGCCTGCACTAAAACCGAAGCCACCGCAGCGCCGGCATTTAGCGTGTTTCCAGTTCGCGCAGCGCCCGCAGAGCCACGGGGTCGCCCGGTTTCTTCTCGAGAAGCTGCTGCATCAGCGCGCGCGCTTTTTCGCGATCGCCCATTTGCACGTACAGGCGCCCGAGGTTCAGGTAAAGTTCGGCGTCCTCGGGCGCGATCTCGATGCCGTATTGAAACGCGGCAATGGCATCGTTCCGCTGGCCGAGCTCGGCATAGAGCACGCCAAGGTTGTTGATTGCGCCGGTGTGATCGCGGCGTATAGAAATCGCCCGCTCGAACCATTGTTTGGCTTCGGTCGAGCGATTCTGCTGGGCGCACAAGAGGCCGAGCTGATTGGCTGCATCGGCGGCGTTGGGATCGGCAGCGATGGCTTCCCGCAGAAATTTCTCCGCAGTGGGTAGATCGTTCAACTTTGCGTAGACCTCGCCTGCCCCCAGCAGCGAGCCGGAATGATTCGGGTGAATCGCGAGCACACGCCGGTAATTCTCCAGCGCCGGCTTCCAGCGCCCGGCCTCATAATGAATCTGGCCCAGCGCGTAGAGCGCTTTCCAGCTGTCGGGCGCGCGCCGGACGACCTCTTCCAGATAGGGGATGGCCTGGTCAGGATAGCCAGCCCAATAAAACGCGGAGCCCAGTTTAAAATAATTCCGGTTGGGCGGCGTGTAGTATTTCCCGGGGAATGGCAGCGCCAGCTCCACGCCGCGGCCGGACAGCAGCATGTTCATGTCGGCGTGAAGCACTTCCGCTGGGGGTACCTCGGCGTAGATCTTGTGGGCGCGGCTGTGGTCATCGATTAGCAGGAGCAGCGGCAGCTCTAGATCCGTGCGCAGCTCGAACAAGTATCGGCGGAAGATGGAATATTGGGCCGCAAGGTCGGGTGACGCGCGTGCGATATCGACGGTTTCGAAGGGCAGCGATGGCGGAATCGCCGGCGGATCTGCTATGGCCAGCAGCACGAAGCCCGGACCCTTGTGCTGGTCGGGTAGGGGTACGGGATCGACGAGCCAGGTTGCGGCGAACGCAGGTTGATTTACAGCATCGACCGGAGCTGAAGCGAATTTTGTGCGAGACAGGAACGGTGTGGATTTGGCCTGGTCCGACCCTTCCTCGATCTCGTAACGGAGTCCGGCGCGCAGCCCGGCAAAGTGTTGCTTCAGGCCCGACGGCCACGTGATCGAAACTGCCGCCGCGTCGGCGTTACCCAGGCCGAAATGCATCTGTTTGGAATGCTGCGAGAGAAATCCGCTGCCCGCGCCCAGATATTGGACTTGGCCATTCACTTCCACGCGGGCGCCAATGGCATCGCGGTTGGATTTCACTCCACGAAGCCGCAGCGCGATAGAGCGCCGTTCCACGCCGCATTGATTCTGCAAGATTCGCACCTGCGGCGCGCGGCGGCTTTTCAAGATGATGTCGAGATTGCCGTCGCCATCGATATCGGTAACCGCGAATGCGCGGGAATCATCGGCGAAATCGAGACCGCTGACGCCGGAAAAGTCGCAGAAGCGTGGCGGGCCGCCGGCAGCGGGCGTGACGCGCTTATAAAAAACGTTAGGCTCGTGCCCGCACCAGCTATAGTCCTGGCGAATGAGCTGATTGATGGCGTTCCAACCGTTTTCGTAGTCTGGAGCCGGCGTCGCCGTCACGGGAGATTTTGCCACAACCTGGCGCCAGAAGAAGCTGTTCAAGTCTTTCTCCGACGAGTTGCTGAGCATTCCGGTGGCGATGAAAATCTCGGGCGCGCCGTCGTTATCAAAATCGAATGCATCCGCGCTCCAGGCCCAGCGGCCCATCGCCACTTCTTCCAGCGCGCTGGTCTCCTCGAAACGCCCGTCGCCAAGATTGCGATAAAGCGAATTGCCCTTCGTGTGGCGGTGGTAAGCGTCTTTCAAATTGCGGCCCGGTGTGAACGCAACATCGTTCACGATGCGCTGACCGGCCGCGGTCCACATATTGGACACGTAGAGGTCGGGGCGGCCGTCTCCATCGTAATCGAACCATGCTGCACTCATGCCCGGCCCGACATTAAGCGCGCCCGACTCGGCGGCTTCGTCGCGAAACCTGCCGCTGCGGTTGCGGTAGAGATTGCTTTGGCCGAAATCGTTGGCAACGTACAGGTCCGGCCAGCCGTCGCCATCGAAATCGCACCAGGCGGGCGCGAAACTGTAGCGGTCGTTGTTATGGTTCATGCCGGTTTCCGCGGTTACATCCTCGAAGTAGCCGCCGGTTGCGGAAAGGCGGTTGCGAAAAAGAAAATTCGGCGGCCCGTTCTGCGCGTCATGGTAGGGCGCCGGATAGCGATACTGGTCTTCGCTTTGAAAGTAGACGTAGCAGCACAGGTAAAGATCGGCGCGCCCGTCGCGGTCATAATCGGCGGCGGCCATTCCGGTGAAGGATCCCTGCGGGGCGGTGCGGAAGTGAAACGCGTCGGGCGTGTACGTGAACGTGCCATCGCCCTGATTGACGAACAGCAGTGGGCCGGAACCGCGCAGCACCACCAGGTCCTGATGCCCGGAATTGCGGAAGTCGACAAATAGAGCGCACGTGGTGTCATCGAGCACGCCGACGCCGGCATGTTCGGTGATGTCGGCGAGCGTGCCGTCGTCGCGGCGTTTATAGAGGCGGTTCGGCAATCCGCCGGGCTGGCAAACGTAGATCTCGTCCCAGCCGTCGTTATCGATGTCGCCAACCGCGATGCCATTATTGCCGTAGATATCGATGCCGGTAGCCGAGTCGAGCCGTGACCGCCACCAGACGTTTCCCTTCAGCAACTGCCGGCTGAAGGAGTCGACGCCGCGAAACGCGTGGCCGGTGATGTCGTGGAACAGCGGCGCCGGCGCGGCAACCAGTGTTTCGCGGAGCGGATGGAATGTGCGCAGCTTACCGTCGGCCCAGGTTTGTTTCCAGAAGCCGACGCGATACGCGCCGTCGCTCGCGATCTCGTAACGGACGACGTCTTCGGGGAGCGTGAAGAAGCCGGCGCGGCGGACCTTGCCGAGCGACCGGATCCAACGCGCGAGGCCATCCTGGAACGCGGCGTGGGCTCCGAATTCCGCTTCCGACACTCCGGGCGCGATCGTTCGGTACCGCAGCGGCACGGGTGAAGCACCGGCGAAATCCGACGCCAGCGGCAATTCAGCGCCGTGCAGCATCGCGTCGAGCTTCCCCTCTATCTCGGAGGCTTGCTTTTCGAAGGGAAATTCGTCCGTGCCGGCTTCCACATGAGCCAGAATGGCGTCATAGGGATTGGCTTTGCGGAGATGTACCGGATACCGCGTTGAGCCGAGGACTCTGGAAGGAGCGAGGCCCAGTAAAGGGAACGCCGCGAGAAATTCACGGCGACCAATTGGGAAAACTGCCACAAGGACTCATTGTAAACAGCGAAGGGCGGACTTTGTGCAGACCCGCCCTGGAACCATCCGCCTGGAATACGAACCGCAGCGCAAACGTGTTGCGTGTTGACGATATTGAGCGTATCGGCACGGAACTGCACCTTTGTACCGCTCCGTCAAATAGCACTGCGCAGTAAGATATTGGGAATAGTGTTCTTTCGGGTTGCTCCATGGGTAGCCGCGCTCGCGTTTGTCTCCGTGCTCTTCGCCTTGTATAATTTGCGCGTTAACTTCGTCGATATCGCGGCGACGTCCGGCCTCACCGTACCGAATACGTATGGCGGACGCACGCACAAAGAATACATCCTCGAGACTACCGGCAACGGCGTCGCCATTTTCGACTACGATGGCGATGGCTATAACGACATTTTCATCGCCAACGGAACCACGCTCGACGATGCATCGCACGGCACGCATGCGCAGTTATACCGGAATGACGGTCGCGGCCACTTCACCGAGGTATCCGAGCGGGCGGGATTGACGCGCCATGGGTGGGCACAGGGCGTCTGCGTTGGAGATTTCGATAACGACGGTCACCCGGATCTGTTCGTCACCTACTATGGCCACAACACCCTCTATCGCAACTTAGGAAACGGCAAGTTCGCGGATGTCACTCGCGCTGCGGGTTTGCCGGCGGATGGAACCCGCTGGGGTAGCGGCTGCACGTTTCTGGATTACGATCGCGATGGCAAGCTCGACATCTTCGTCTCCAACTATGTAGATCTGGACCTGAGCCGGACTCCCAGGCCGGGCGAGAAGCCGACCTGTTCGTGGAAAGGCGTGCCGGTGATGTGCGGTCCGCAAGGATTACCGACGGCCCGCAACGCGCTCTACCACAACAATGGCGACGCCACCTTTACCGATGTCTCGGAAAAGGCCGGCATTCTCAAACCGGGCGGCCGGTACGGGCTGGGCGCTGTGGCGGCGGATTTCGATAACGATGGCTGGCCCGATATCTACGTG
>Ga0070730_10003112_pt1 | contig 14965 bp, 12 predicted proteins | sample Coa_R1_3_FD_66447 | JGI IMG/M metagenome (GOLD analysis project Ga0070730, IMG submission 66447) | Surface soil microbial communities from Centralia Pennsylvania, which are recovering from an underground coalmine fire - Coalmine... | ecosystem: Environmental > Terrestrial > Soil > Unclassified ...
AAAGGATATTTGCCATACTGGTTGGGATGCTGCTGCCAATTCGGATCGCCGTTGTAGAGACCATAGGCGGCCTCCATGTCGTTGCGCTCAACGGCCTCAAAGAATTTGTCGATCACGCGTTCTTCCGGCCGGTAGCGGAAGAAGTACCAGAAAATCCCGGCAAGCACCACGACCATAACCAGGGCCAGAATCAGCCGGTTCCGTCGTTGCGCCGGCCTGGGGTCGTATTCTGTGGCATCCATCAATCCCATGGAGTCATTTTCCTCTAAGAACCAACAAATCAACGATACAGCAAGTCTGCCGCGATTGCAGCATTCAGGTTAGACACCAACCAACAGATTTCGGTCGCAACCAAAGACCAGCACCACAGCAACCACAGAGGACACGAAAGGAACACGGAGGAAAGCAAATCAAAACTGCTGGCTCAATCGGCCTAAAATCTTCTCAGCACGAGAAGAATTTGACGGATAGTAATACGGAGGACATCCTTCGCTACGCTCAAGGACAGGCTTCGGAACACCAGCGGAAAACTAAAACCAACAAAAGCTTTACCGCGGATTTGCGCAGATGCACGCGGATTTCATTTCTTACGCTTATGGTTCGCTTATCGGGTGCCATCTCCGCCTCATTTGATTGATTCCTTTGCGCTCTTTGCGTCCTTTGCGGTCAATCAGCTTCTTTCACTACGTTTTCTTGCGAGTTATGAGCTTCGCATAGGCGCCGGGCGGATTGTGCGCGGTTGTTGTTGCCGCTTTGCGGTAGTATTCCGTGGCTTTTTCTTTGTCGCCCAGCTTCTCGTAGGCCTGGGCGATCAGGCATTGAATGAAGGGATCATTCTGGTTGGCTTTTTGCAATTCTTCAAGCGCCGTCTTGTAGTCTCCCGAATAGAGGGCGACATAGCCGGCGAGGTATGGGAAAAATGGCGCTTGCTGAGGATTGGTCCCTTTGTCCAGGAGGGCCTTGGCTGCGGCCATGTGTTGTCCGGCTCCCGTTTTGTCACCCCGTCGTATAGCAATCCTGGCCTGCGCATGTTCCCAGCGAAACTCCCACAGGTCTTTGCGGTCGGGTTTGATATCTGGCTCTCGGAGCCCGGTATCGTGGCCGATGCGGTACCACTTGAGGGCGGTTTCCAGGTCTCCTGTGTCTATGCAGATGCGCGCAGCTTCATCGGCAACTTCGCCCTGCTGAAAGAAATCCTTGGTTCCCACATAGTAGTCGAACACCTGCTGCTCGAATCCGAGAGACTTCTTGCAATCTCCTTCGAATGCGTACGATATGGCCATCGCTCTCTGCGCGCCCGCTTTGGCTTGGGGAGTGGGGGCGATCTCGATTGCCTTGGAAAAATACTTGCGCGCCTCGGGGCCCTGCCCCATTAGGTCGAGAACCACGCCGGCTGCATTGGCCGCGGGAAGCGAGTCGGGTGAGGTTTGCAGGGTCTGGCGGAAGAGCGCCAGGGCCTCTTCCAGCTTGCCTTCGCGCATAAGCTGCTGGCCCTTTTTAATGAACTCGGGCTGCTGTTGCTGCTGGCCCTGGGGTTGAGCCGTCTGCGCGGAAAATCCGGCGGCGAAGATCAAAACGATCAGGACACAACGTCGTATTCGGTTCATGGGCAGTCATTATCGCACCGCGGAGTCTACACCTCAAACACAGTGCCACAACCAAAACCTCAACGCTGATAAACGCTGATTTGAACGGATTGTCGCTAATAGAGCACGAAGGAAACCAAAAATCAAAGGCTCACCGCAGAGTTGCGCAGAGGGCGCAGAGCTAGTTTATTTTGGGTCTGGGAATCAGTTCACCTGCGACCTCTGCTCTTTTCCGCGACCTCTGCGGTGATGTTTTGATTTTGCTCTTGTTTTTCTTCCCCCTACATCCCTCCTGGTCTGGCGGGGGGATGCAACTCATATCCCTGGGGCGGTTCAGCACCCAGAAGATAGCGGACGAAGTAGTCCCAACGCCGGCGCACCATGTAGGATTCGTTGCCGAAGCCGTGGGCGCGGTTGGGCAGGAGGAGCAGGTCAAAATCCTTGTTGGCTTTGATCAACTCGTTGACCACCAGAAGCGTGTTGTAAGGCGGCACGTTGTCATCCATGGTGCCGTGGGCCAATAGCAGATGCCCCTTCAGGTTCTTGGCGATGTTCTGGTTGGCCTGATCGTCGTAGTTGGTGGTGCCGTCGGGGTGGCGTTCAAGGAGCCCCTGGTATCTCTCTCCCCAGTCGTCTTCGTACTCGCGGTTGTCGTGATTTCCAGCCTCCGATATGCCAACCTTAAAGAAATCCGGATAGCGGAACATGGCATCCGCAGTAGCGTAGCCTCCGCCCGAGTGGCCGTAGATTCCGGTACGATCAAGGTCGATCCAGGAATAGCGTTGGGCTAGCTGCGTCATTCCCGCTACTTGGTCGGGCAAGGTGTTGTCGCCCATGTTGCCGAAATAAGTGTCGTGGAATTTTTTGGAGCGCCAGGGATTTCCCATACCGTCAATCTCAATAACGATGAAGCCCAGCTCCGCGAGGGCCTGCGTATCGCTGCGCGCAGCCGCAAAGGACCAGCTTCCGACGCTTCCCTGCTGAGGGCCAGGATAGATGTGGTTGACGATGGGATACTTCTTGCTGGGATCGAAGTTGGTGGGCTTGAACATCAATCCATCGAGATCGGTTACGCCGTCGCGACCCTTGACGGTGAATGGAATGGGCGGCTTCCATCCGGCGGCGAGCAGCTTAGTGATGTCGGCCTTCTCGATGGTAGCGAGCATCTTTCCATCGAGATCGCGCAGCACAGCCACGGGAGGAACGTCGGGCTTTGAATAGTTGTCGACAAAAAAGCGTCCGGAAGGGGAGAACGTCGTATTGTGGTTGGCATCTTCGGGCGTAAGCAGCGTCAGGTTCTTTCCATCGAATCCCATGCGATATAGATGGCTGAAATAGGGATCGCGCCCCTTCTCATGTCCGACACCCAAGAAGTAAAGGACGCGGTTCTTTTCATCGACCCGCAACAACTCGGTCACATTCCAATCGCCGCTGGTGATTTGGCTCTTCAGCTTGCCGGTCGCCAGATCGTAGAGATAAAGGTGCCCCCAATTATCGCGCTCGGAGAACCAGATCACTTCGTTGGAGACCGGGAGATAGTGCCAGTTGACACGTCCGTTGCCGGGCTCGTAAAAGGTCGCAACCTTCTCTTCGAGTACATCGCGGATAGCGCCCGTCGCGGCGTCCGCAACCCGGAGTTGCTCATGCTTGTGATCGCGAGAGGTAGAGACAAAGGCAAGATGGCTAGCGTCTGGACTCCATTCGACATCGGCCCACTCAGTTCCTCGGCAGGCGATATGGTCGCAGAGCGACGAGCGATGCTGGTCAGGAGGCATCTTCAGCCGCACCACGCGGGGGCCATCGAGATCGATGATCACGCGCTGGATCGTGGTGACCACGTCGTCGCCGGGGAGAGGGTACTTCCAGGCTTGCAGCTTGGGGTGGCCAACCTTGGTTTCCACCAGGTACATCTCGCCAACTCCGCGTTGGTCTTGCTGAAAGGTCGCGATCTTCCTGGAGTCTGGAGACCAAAGCAGGATGGGGCGATCACTGTGGATCCAGCCGGCGTTGTCGGTCGCATAACCAAAATCTTTTACGCCGTCGCTGGTAAGTTGCGTCTCTTTGCTGGTTGCAACGTCGCGAACCCAAAGGTTGAAATCACGGATGAATGCGGCACGTTTTTTGTCGGGAGAGAGCACCTCCAGCGCGCGGAGAGGATTTTGGTTGCCTGATTTGTCTTGATCTCCTCCCTCGGCTGCACACTGATAAGCGTCCAGATCGCATCTCCAACGTTTGCCGCGCACCAGGACTGAGATCGCATGACCATCGGCGGAAAATTCAAAGTCCACAAAGGGCATGTGGGCTGCATCAGCGGGCCTGCCGGTCGCGCTGGAAAGCGCAGCCGCTAGCTTCGCATGATCGAAGGCGGGCTGGCCGGTCTTCTTTGCCGGATCAAAAAGTACGAATGCGCTTCCATCAGCGGTGGTGGTACGGTACCAAAAACTTTCATCGGGCAACCATGTTGGGCGTCCCATGGTGTGCAGCACCAGCGGCGCAGTGTTGTAGCCCATGAATTTTTCGGCGCGCGCGTAGTCGGCGGTGGTGAGTTTTTGAGGTGCGTTAGCGCCATTCTGCTGGGCGATGCCGGGGATGGAAGCAGCCAGGGACACTAGCCAGATCGCGAGGCTTATATAGGAGTTCTTGTTCATAGTTTTAGCATTCTACCGAAACGCAGGGTCCCTCGCTCCTACTCGCGCGCTGAAGAAAACGCGCGTTCCCAACGGTGACCCAGATGACGTTTCGCTTGAGCAGTGATTTTGTACGTTGCATGATCACGACGGGTCGTACTAGATCCAATACGTCCGATCCAACGTCCGATACTGGATGGCCTCAGCAATGTGTTTGCTTTCAAGCTGGAGAGCGCCTTCAAGATCGGCGATGGTGCGGGCGACCTTTAGAATGCGGTCATGGGCGCGGGCGCTCAGGCCTTGTTGCTGCATAGCTCGCTCCAGCAGTCGCTCGCTCTCCGTGCCGAGTTCGCAATAGGTCCTGATCTGGCGGGTGGTCATCTGGGCGTTGCCGTAAATCTTCTCTCCGGCCGTGGCGAAGCGGTTGAGTTGGATCTGGCGGGCGCGGACCACACGGTCCCTGATCTGGGCTGAGCTTTCGGCGTTGCCGTCGCTCCCGCGCAGCTCTTTGTAGTTCACTGCCGGAACGTCGATATGGATATCGATGCGGTCGAGCAACGGACCGGAAATCTTGGAGACATAGCGCTGGATCATGGCCGTGGTGCAGTGGCATTCGCGGGTGCGGTCCCCGAAATAGCCGCATGCGCAGGGGTTCATAGCAGCGGCCAGCATGAAGCGCGCGGGAAAGGTGAGCGACATGGCAGCCCTAGCGATGGTCACGGTCGAGTCCTCCAAGGGCTGGCGCATCACCTCCAAAACGTTACGGGGGAATTCCGGCAATTCATCGAGGAAGAGGACGCCATTGTTGGCCAGAGAGACCTCTCCAGGCCGGGGAATCGCTCCGCCGCCTATGAGTCCGGCGTCTGAGATGGTGTGGTGCGGCGAGCGGAAAGGGCGAACGCCCACCAGGCCGGCCGTGGCATCCAGCACACCGGCCACACTGTGGATCTTGGTGGTCTCCAGCGCTTCTTCAAAGGTCAGCGGCGGCAAGATGCTCGGAATGCGCTTAGCCAGCATGGTTTTGCCCGAGCCGGGAGGGCCGATCATCAGGATGTTATGCCCTCCCGCGGAGGCGATCTCAAGGGCCCGCTTGGCGGTGAATTGCCCGCGAACATCCTTGAAGTCTGCGGCGTAGGATTCGGCCCCTTGCAACATACTCGAGGTATTCACCTGGATCGGCAGAACACCGTTGCCGGTGTTCAGCAGATTGACAACATCAATCAACGACTTGACCGGATAAACATTCACTCCGTTGACAACCGCTGCCTCGCGCGCATTGACCTCGGGAACAATCAGGTTGGGGATCTTTTTTGCGCGGGCCGCAATGGCGATAGACAGGGCACCACGCACGCCGCGCAGGCCGCCATCGAGGGAGAGTTCACCGACCATCACAAAATCCTGAAGCTCTTTCTTCACCAAACCGCCATAAGCGCCGACGATCCCCATCGCCATAGGGAGATCAAAGCCTGAGCCCTCTTTCTTGATGTCCGCTGGCGCGAGGTTGATGGTGATGTGGGTGGCCGGAACGTCATAACCGCAATTCTTGAGCGCCGCCCGGACACGCTCCTTGCTCTCGCGCACAGCGGCGTCCGGCAACCCGACGGTGTGAAAGTTTTCCTTGTTGTCGGTTTGCCGGGTGCTGACATCCACCTCGACTTCAATGATGTTGGCGTCGATGCCGTAGACGGCGGCGCTTTGGGTCTTAAAGAGCATTTGGCTTGAGAGTTTAGCAAAACTTACCGGGGATTTGCGCGAGGATATGAGGTAATCCAGGATTTGCCGCTGATTTGCGCTGATACCGCTGATGGGCTTTGCCCAAAAACTCAGAACAAATGCTAACCACGAAGGAGCATAAAGGAAACCAAAAATCATCACCACAAAGACCACGGAGGCACACAGAGGCTGTCACAATTACCTCTCGACGGCTTGGAAAGGATGGTCATGGAGTTCAAATACCTTAAGTCACATTTATTTATGCCTCCCAGGCCCCCGGCTGACTGTAGAATACACTCAAACTCAATTGCAGCAGAATGGGAGGGAACGCATGCGTGTCGCTTGCCGGCTATGCGCTTTGGTTCTGTGTATCATGCTCGCCACTTATGCCCTTGCTCAAGGCAGCACCTGGGACAAAGTCCGCTACTCTGGGGGAACACTCCAGGCTGAGGTCGATCCGAACGACTGGAACAACCATTTGACGGTTGCCTCTGAGCAGGTCGTTCTTCAGCTCAGCGATGGAACAAAAGCCGTTATTCCAACCAAGTCGATCACCGGATTGAGCTATGGCCAGCATGCGCACGGGCGAATCAGCTCGATTGCCAAGGTCACGGTTTCAGGCTCAGAGTCGGAGTCGGTGATCTTTGGATTGCGCAAGACTCGCCTCCATTTCATCGGCATTGAATACAGGACGCCAGACGGAAAGAGTTCGGGGCTGCTGTTACAAGGCAACAAAGACAATTACCGGGCCATTCTTAAGGCGCTTGAAAGTGCAACAGGCGCTTCCGTGGCAGCTCTGGAGAAAGATCGTGAATATCTGGCAGAGACTTCCACGAGGCCCACGAACGAGCCCAAGCCCCCTGTGGCCAAGCCTGTGAGCGAACTTAAACCTCCGACACCACAACCTGCCATTGAGTCGAAGAAGCCGACACCGCCAGTTGCAACTTCATCCATGGCCAGCAGCGGCGGCAAGAATGCAACCAAGACTGGAACCCTTGCTATCAGTTCCAGTCCCAAGGTTGCCAGCGTAATGGTGGATGGCGTTTCCATGGGCAACACGCCATCTGCGCTCAAGCTCAGTCCCGGCCAGCACAGCATTGCGGTGTCGTTGGGCGGGTATAAGGATTGGGTGACGTCTGTGACGATCGAGGCTGGCAACACTGTTTCTTTAAAAGCTGATCTGGAAAAACAGTGAGGAGATTTGGTAATTGGGTAAGTGGGTAATTAGCTGGGGAAGTGATAGAGCACGTCGTGCTTTGACGGAATGGCTACTCCATCTCTGGTGGCCGGCCTGAAGTGCCAATTGCGCACCGCCTCCAGCACCTTTTCTTCGACGCCGTAGCCGATGGTCTTGAGCAGCCTGGTTTCGATGACATTGCCTTGCTCATCGATGGTGACCTCTACCACCACGTCACCCTGAACACCATACGGAACTCCTGATCGCAAATTCGGTGGGTCGGGGAAAAGCGTGGGAATGGCCGGTCTCACATCAGCACCGGTTGTGGTTCCATCCAATACCGAACCATAAGGCGAGCCGGCGCGGGCGGCGGCGGTCTCAGTTTCCCGGGGCTCCTCGGCTGGCTGGGGCTTGAAGTTGCGTTCATGCTGTGGCTTCACGCGGGCGGCCTTCAAGAATAGGAGCGCGTCTTTGCGGGATGCTACGGCCATTGTCTGCTGCGGTTGTTTGGGCGCCAGGTAGACCAGAGTGGCTGTCCCCCGATCCCCTTGCTGAATCGATGAAGGCTTCACAAAAGCTGCACGCGGGGCGATCCAAAACAACACCCAGAGAACGAGGCTATGGAGAACTATGGAGACGAGATGCGAGAGCTTCCATCCTGTGCTCTTCCGCTGCTGCTCTTGGTTCAACATCTTGGTTTCTGCGCCCGGCTATGATATTGGACGCATGCGGCTGCCTCCTGTCACCAAAGGAGCCGGACTTCATGATATTCCTGCGGTTAACAGGCAGTCCACTGACCCACGGCATAGCAGAGTCACAACCAAAACCTTTCACCACAGAGGACACGAAAGAAAAAACAGGGCGCGAAGGGAAACCCTACCGCAGATGGTGCAGAACATTTACCACATCTTGAGATCCGGTTCCACCCATCCCTGCTTGGCTTCGGGGGAGTTTAGTTTTTCGCGGGAATAGAACTCGTAGATCATTTCTTTCCGGCCCAGTTCCGCAGTAACCCGGCGCACTGATTCCTGCAGGCAAAGCTGGCGGTCTATGCGCTTTTCCACCTGCAGAAGCCAGAAGCGTGTGAGAGTTTCGTTGTATCCGCTGACGCCATGATGCGAGATGAACCTGGCGAGAGTGGTGCGGAGCTTCTCCATGGCAGCATCAAAATTGCCCGCATAGAGGTAAGTCACCGCCACGGCGAGATGGTCTTTGTGATGAAATTCACTGGGCCAGAAGAGGCAGCGCTCCAAACGCTCCACCAGTGTCAGAATTTCGGCATCCGTCACATCCTTCACGCTTCAGGGCAGATAACCAGAAGGCAGTGACTTGGCCACGTCGTTGTAGAGCACCACAGCGACAAAAAGTACCAGGCAGACAAAGGCTACCTGATATACGCGCTCCTTCACCTGCTGTTTGATATCGCGGCGCATAACGCCTTCGATCATCAGCATCATCATGGTGCCGCCGTCCAGTATGGGGATCGGGAACATGTTGAAGATGGCCAGATTAAGACTGATGGCTGCCATCAGGATCATCAGCGGACTCCAGCCCTTTTCTTTCGCGGCTTCACCGGAGTACTTGGCGATCCTGATCGGCCCATCGAACTGCTTGATGGACATCTTGTTGCGTATCATCTTGCCGACAATCTCGAAAATGAGCCCGGAATAGGTCCGGCATGCGCCATAAGCACGAACGACTGCGGCTGCCATAGGCAACTTGTCCACCTGGGTCTCGGTACCCGGCACAAAGCCAATGCGATAGCGCCCTTCATTGGGCTGATATTCCGGCTTCACCGTGAATTTCAGTTGCTGACCGTTACGGAGAATGGTGATTTGAACAGGAGCATCCTTGTTTTGTTGCAGATACTGGATAAACTCGTGTTCCCAAGAGATAGGAGTGTCGTTGGCCGCGATAATCCGGTCGCCCGGCTGTATTCCCGCCTTAGCTGCGGGAAGACCAGCCTCAACCAGTTCCACGAGCGCAGGCTCGAGAGGATGTAAGCCAGCATCCCCAAGACGATTGGCGCCAACGGCCTGGGGCACCAGCCTCGTCTTAATCACTTCCGTGCCGCGCTGAATCGTCAAGTCTACCGGCTGATCGGGATTCAGCGCGATCTTGGGCAGCACCTGTTCCCAGGTAGGGTGATCAACATCGAGAATGCGGATGATCCGATCGCCTACCTTGATCCCAGCCTTCTCCGCGGGCGATCCGGCCAGCACTGTCCCTATATCGGCCGGCTTTTCCGTATAGGCCGGATGCTCGTAATGGAACATGAACACGCCGACAAACACCACAAACGCGAGCAGGATATTCATCGCGGGACCGGCAATCGCAATCAGGAACCGTTGCCAGCGGGGGTGACTCGCGAACTCCCCCGGGTCTCCGGTGCGGGTGTCCATGGGGTTTTCCCCGGCCATCTTGACATAGCCCCCTAGGGGCAACAGGCTGAGCCGATAATCGGTGTCGCCCTTCTTGAAACCCAGAACGCGCTTGCCAAAACCAAGGCTGAACACATCGACCCGGACACCACAAAGCTTGGCCACGGCATAGTGGCCAAATTCATGCACAAAAACCAGCACCCCTACAACCAGGATGTAAGAGGCTATATTTATAAGGAAGGACATAAAGCTAAGTCTTGTATTTTAACCGCTATTGGCCAGCGTTGCTAGCGGGTCAGTTGATGAGACAGTTTCTGCCGGGCCAACGCGCGCGCCTGAACATCCAGGGCCAACACCTCTTCTATAGATTCGGGATGGCGCTCGTTAGTTTCATCCATTGTTTGCTCCACCACCCTGGAGATATCGGCAAATCCGATCTCTCGATTTAGGAAGGCGGCCACCGCGACCTCATCGGCGGCATTCAGGGCCACGGTCTTGGCCCCACCAGCTTCGGCAGCCTCGTAAGCCAGCCGCAGACAGGGGAATTTATCTATATCGGGAGGGCAGAAGTCCAGTCTTTTCAAGTCCATGACATTAAAACGCAGGTCCGAGGGAATGCGGTCTGGAAAGGTGAGCGCATAGAGAATCGGCAGGCGCATGTCGGTGACGGAAAGCTGGGCCAGAATACTGCCGTCATTAAACTCCACCATGGAATGAATTGTGGATTGGGGATGCACGATCACGTTGACCTGGGCAGGAGGAAGATTAAACAGACGGCAAGCTTCAATTACCTCAAAACCTTTGTTCATCAATGTAGCCGAATCTATGGTGATGCGCCGGCCCATCTTCCAGGTGGGATGGTTGAGCGCTTGCTCTACAGTAATCCCTTCGAATTCGACTTTTGGGGTGTGGAGAAACGGGCCTCCGCTGGCCGTGAGCCATACTCGCTCAACTTCTTGCATGCGGCCACCCCTCATGCACTGATGCACCGCGTTGTGCTCGCTATCAATGGGCAGCAGAGGCTTGCCCTGCCGGCGGGCTTCCTGGGTGATCAACTCGCCCGCGGCCACCAGGCACTCCTTGTTGGCCAGACCCACTTCTTTACCGGCCCGCACGGCCTCGTATGTGGCCTTCAGGCCGGCGACACCTACAATCGCGCTCACTACAAAATCCACTTCAGGGTGGGTCGCCACACGCACTGTGCCAGCTTGTCCAAAGACCAGCTCAATGTGACCCAGCCCTTCTGCCTTGAGCCGTTGGCCAGCGATTTCAGCGTCCTGCTCGGATGCCAGGGAGAGCACTTTCGGCTTCCATCGGCGAGCCTGCTCAAGAGCGGCATCGGTGTTCGATCCTGCGGCCAGGGCCACAAGCTGAAAACGATCAGGATTGGATTCAACGACGCTGAGAGTGCTGCGGCCGATGGAACCGGTGGAGCCAAGAATGGCGATGCGCTTCATCTATGTGCGCTTCATCTGTGAAAGACTGATTTTTCCAGAAATCCAGTTAGATTTGCATAGTACCACACCGCTGGAATGGCGAAGAGCAGCGCGTCGATGCGGTCCAGCATGCCGCCGTGTCCGGGCAGCAGCGATCCGGAATCTTTGACTTGCGCTCCCCTTTTGATGGCCGACTCAAACAGGTCACCGAACTGGGTGGCGATGTTGGTTATGACGGCGATGAAAAATATATGCAAGCCGGAGACAAGTGATGGCGATTGTCGCGAGCCGCCGGGGAAGGCCCAATATGCGTCGCCTCTGGACCAAGCGCCGCTGAACCAACTGCTGATCTGGGGATGAAAATGGAAGAGCACCAGGGCAGCAAGAATAGTTGCGACCAGCGAGGCAATGGAGCCTTCCCAGGTCTTGTTGGGGCTCACGATGGGGGCGAGCTTGTTTCGTCCCATGCTCTTGCCGACATAGTATGCGGCTGTGTCTCCGGCCCAGGAGCTGAGCAGAATAAAAATCACCAGGAAACTTTGGATTGCATCGTGGCGCATCACGATCAGCAAAGACAACGGAGCGGCTATGTAAAGCACGCCGAAGGCCGAGGTTGCCGATGCCGGAAGCGCCATCCTGAGGTCCCGACGAAAGACCACCGGGATTCCAAATGCCATGGAGAGGAGCAAAAGCATGGTCCAGCAGCGGAAGAGCCAGGTGCTCCAGTTGAAGGATTCCAGCAGGTGTGGATCGTTGCTGATGAACACACCGGCGATAACCAGAATCACCATGGCATAGGTCATTCCCGGCAAAGGCTCTATTCCGGAGGCCCGGATGATGTTCAAATACTCGTGGATGGTGAGCACGGCAACCACGGCAATCACCAGCGCAAACAGCCACAGCGGCGCCTTAAAAACTGCCAGGAGCACCAGAGGAATCAAAACAATCGCGGTAAGGACCCTTTTCACAGGAACAGCATAGCGGCAGGAGATGAGAACAGCAAATTGCCTCCAACTACCTTGACCAGAGATTACTCCAGTTTCGCTCTATTCTCTGGATCAAGCGCGTTTTGATGTATGCTTATAGTGCGCGGTCAGGGATTTAGGCCATGACGATTCGACAGAGAAAATATCGCGATAACAATGAATCCAAACGAGCACCTGCTCCTGCGACCATAGTTGACAATCCGGAAATGGTGCGTCGGGAACTAAGAACAGAGGACTTCTTCGCGGAACTCTCCATCGACAAACTGGCAAATGCGCAAAAGGTGATGCCCTTCAAAGATATTTCAGATTTGGCAGGGGGCATACCCGCTGATCAGGATATTGACGAATTTTTGGGAGAGATTTACGCCGCAAGAAGGTAAACGCACTGCTCATAACTCCGTTCTGCTGGATACCGATGTTTTTTCCTACTTATTGAAGCCCGATCCCATCAGGGCAAGGATTTATTTCCCTCATGTCCGAGGTAAGTTCATCGCTATTTCTTTTGTTACCGCTGGTGAAATGCTATTTGGAGCGTCAAAAAAGAAATGGGGACCGCAAAAAATTGCCGAGTTAAATCGACGCCTCAAAGCGGTCTGTACTCGTGCCCTATGATTTTGCGCTGTGCGTTACTTACGGTGATCTGAAAGCAACGCTGCAAGATAAAGGCAAGACTGTTGCGGACAACGATCTATGGATAGCAGCTTGCTCTGTTCGACATTCGATTCCGCTGATATCCAACAACAGGAGCCACTTTGAAGACATTCCCGAGCTTCTTCTGATTTCAGAAACAACCTAAAATCTTTGAAACGGAAGCCGACTGCAAACAGAATTATTCATAGCCAGGCGAAAAAGAGCTTTTGTTCTTACCGTTCGAACCCGTCAGCCCGCCATAACGCCTATCGCGCGTCTGGTAGTCGGCAATGGACTCCAGCAGGTGCGCGCCTCGAAAGTCAGGCCATAGAGTGTCGGTGACATAAATCTCAGCGTAGGCGGCCTGCCACAAAAGGAAATTGCTCAGGCGGAGTTCGCCGCTGGTGCGGATTACCAGGTCCAACTCGGGCAAATTGCGGGTATAGAGGTGCCGGTCAATTGTCTCTTCATCAATCTGCAAATGGTCCAGGCCGCCGTTGTTGGCGGCCACATCCACGATGGAGCGAAAAGCATCCACGATCTCAGAGCGCGCGCCATAATTCAGGGCCAACGTCAAGACCATGCCTGTGTTGCGGCATGTCTCCTCCCTGGCCCAGGCCATGATCTCCTGAACGTCCGGCGGCAACTGTTGATAGCGTCCGATGAATGACAGCCGTATGTTGTTGCGGTGCATCAGGGGCAGTTCGTGCTTCAGGTACTGTTGCAAGAGCTTCATCAGGAAGCTGATCTCGGCGCGCGGACGGCGGACGAAATTCTCCGCCGAGAAAGCATAAAGCGTGAGTGCAGGCAGCTTAATTCTGGCAGCCGTCTCCACCACATGGCGGACTGCTTCCACGCCTTTCTTATGTCCGGCGATACGCGGCAGATGACGGCGCTTGGCCCAGCGGCCATTGCCATCCATGATAATGGCGATATGTTTGGGGAGCTGGCCGGGATCTAATTGACTGAAGAGTTCAGCTTCCTTACGGTCCAGTCCTGCGGGAACGGTAACGCGCAAACTTGGCCTCTCAATGGAGCAACGCTAGCACAGCAGCACCGGCCTTGCAATTTGCAAAAGGCGCGGCAAAGTGCAGCAAAGCAACGGGAAATGCTCTGCCCCAATGGTACTCCAAGTGCTTAGCAGAAGACGAATTGAGTGAACCAAAAGCCCCAGACTTTTGAAAAGGAGGAGGTGTGGCTTTTGATTCCACACCTCCCGCCAGTTCTTTAGACCATCGTCAAAAGCATTCGCTTATGTGCATGGCAAGCCAATCTTGCAAAAGTTAGTTGGCGGTAGCAGTAAAGTTAATGGTGTTGCTGATGGCGGTTGCGTTCGCCGTGGTAAAGGGAACAGTCAGGGCAATAGCCTCTGCCACATTCGAGCCATAAGCGCCGGTCGCGGTGATGGTTGCCTGGGCTGCGTTGGTTACGGTGGTCCCGCCGACCTGCCAGGTGTTAACGGCGTCAGCAGCGCCCAACTGGGCCTTGAGTGTGTAGTTGGCGCTGGCCGAGTTCGCCTTGGTCACCAGCACGTCTACCGGGGTGCTCACCGTGAAGGTGGTTGCGGTAGTCGAGCGCGTGATGCCGGCGGCAACGGCGCCGAAAGCAGAGACGTTGCCGAAGTTCAGCGTGGCAGTGTTGGTGCCTGCGCCGGACGAAAGCGCGACGCCTGCAGCGTCGTTGTTGAAGACCAGGTTGATGGACGAATTGACGGTGGCATTCACAGTCAATGTTCCAGTGGCGGTTTGGGCCGCAAGCATTGCCGGCACCATGAGCATTGCGACGATAGTTGTAAGAACCAGCTTTTTCATTGTGTTTCCCCTTCTCCTTGTAACTTTTATTTCTCGAATTATTTTCTTCCTAAACTCAATTGGCCGTGGCCGTGAAATTGATGGTTGCAGTTATCGGAAATCCGACCGCAGGTCCGCCTGCCCCCGGAGCAGCCATGGAGACCACCAGCCCCAAATTGTGAGTGACATCAGCGTTATATGTGCCAGTCGCCGTAATCGTCTGGGCCGCAGTGGTCAAAGACACTGTGTCGATCTTGTACGTCATTCCCGCAGCGGCAGCAGCCGCCAGATTGGCAGTGAGTGTGTAATTGGCGCTGGTCAGCCCGCCTTCGATCACGTTCACGTCAAACACCGTCTGCACCGTATAAGTTATGGGGCCCACTGTTGGCCGAGTCACGCCCGCCGACAAGGGGCCAAAAGCAGAAATGATTCCGAAGCCGGCGCTCGCAGCCGAAGTACCGCTGTTTCCAAGGGCCACACCCCCGGCCGCAGTATCGAAAACCAGAGTCAGCCCGCTCTTGTTGACCAGAGTGGCGTTGATCGTCCCATTCGCAGTTTGAGCGTAAAGCCCGGCGCTGCAGAAAAGGAAGGCCATCAGCCCAGCTTTCAAAATCGCGTTGTGTCTGTTGCGCATCTGCT
>Ga0070730_10003113_pt1 | contig 14961 bp, 11 predicted proteins | sample Coa_R1_3_FD_66447 | JGI IMG/M metagenome (GOLD analysis project Ga0070730, IMG submission 66447) | Surface soil microbial communities from Centralia Pennsylvania, which are recovering from an underground coalmine fire - Coalmine... | ecosystem: Environmental > Terrestrial > Soil > Unclassified ...
GAGCGAGCGAAGCGATGCGGACGAGTTCGTTACGACCGACAACGTCCTGAACGGGTAAGGTTAAGCACGTGCCTGTAACGGCTGTCGTCGGCGGCCATTGGGGTGACGAGGGCAAGGGCAAGGTAATCAACTTGCTTGCCCGCGACGCGGACCTCGTGATCCGCGGGCATGGTGGGGCCAACGCGGGGCACACCGTGGTGAACGAGCAGGGGCGCTTTGCGGTGCACTTGATCCCGGCTGGGATCTTCAATCCGCGAGCGATGTGCATCATCGGGCCGGGCGTGGCGGTCCATCCGGGCCTGCTGGTGGCGGAGCTGGACGAGCTCGGCGCCCGCGAGATCGACACCAGTGGGTTGCGCGTGAGCACCGCCGCGCACCTGGTCATGCCATACCACCAGAGCCTGGACAAGGCCGAGGACGACGCGCGCGAACAGCGCCGACTGGGCACCACGGGCCGCGGCATCGGGCCGACGTACGTCGACAAGTCAAGACGCATCGGGCTGCGCGTGGGCGACCTGCTCAACCCGGCGCTCTTCCGCGAGAAGCTGCAGTTCGTGCTGGATCGTAAGTACCACGAGCTCGCGGCCGTGGGTGTCGCGCGCCCTGACGCGCAAGCCATCGCCGACGAGTACCTGCAGCTTGCCGAGCGGCTTCGGCCGTTCATCGTCGAGACGCAGCCGCTGGTCGACGAAGCCGTCGGCCGCGGACGCCAGGTGCTCCTCGAAGGCGCCCACGCGACCCTGCTGGATCTGGATCATGGGACCTACCCGTACGTCACCAGCAGCCACTGCACCGTGGCCGGCCTGCTGCAGGGCTCGGGCGTCGGGCCGCGTCGCCTGACCCGCGCCATCGGCGTATTCAAGGCGTACTGCAGCCGCGTCGGCGAGGGACCGTTTCCGAGTGAGCTGTTCGACGAGACCAGCACGCGGATTCGGGAGATCGGCCACGAATACGGGACCACGACCGGGCGCCCGCGGCGCGTGGGCTGGTTCGACGCGGTGGCTGGGCGGCACTCCTCGCGCATCAACGCGTTTGACGGGGTCGCCATCACCCGCCTGGACCTCCTGGCTGGGTTCCCGGAACTGCGGATCTGCATCGCCTACGAAGTCGACGGACACACGATTGACTATTTCCCGAGCCAGGTGGAGACGCTGGAGCGCTGTCAGCCGGTGTTCGAGACGTTCCCGGGCTGGCGCGAGCCGCTCACGGGCGCTCGCGGCTGGGCCGATCTCCCGGCCAACGCCCAGGCGTATGTCCGCCGCCTGGAGGTGCTGCTGGAGGCGCCGGTTCAACTCGTCGGCGTCGGCGAGGCGCGAGAAGAAATCGTTCAACTCTAGTAGAGCGATATGGCTGCGTCCCAGACGGGGTCCGTGCTCGAGCGGACCGTTCTCAAAGAAGGTCAGGTCTTCCTCGTCGCCGACCGCGCCGGCGACATCAAGGCGCTCAACCTCGAAGGGCACGGGCTGTATTACCGCGACACGCGACACCTGAGCTTGTTCGAGCTGGACGTGACCGGCACGCGGCTCACGCTGCTGTCCGCCTCGGGCGAGCTCAACTTTATGAGCAACCTCCAGTTCGCCAACGACACGCTGATCAGTCCCGACGGCGGGGGAGTCGTGGCCGAGCCGCGCACGATCAGCATCCGCCGCAATCGGTTCTTGCACGACGACGGCCTGCACGAACGACTCGGGCTCTTCAACTACAACCCGCACCCGGTCGAGCTGACGGTGCGGTTCACATTTGGTTCTGACTTCCGCGACATGTTCGAGGTGCGCGGCTATTACCCGGACGACGACGGCGTCGCGCTCGGCGAGATGAAGCCGATCGAGGTCCGGCCGGACGGCGCGTTGCTCGGCTACCGGGGCACCGACGGTGTCGAGCGCCACACCCGGCTCAGCTTCGACCCGGCGCCGGCGAACGTCGAGATTGTCATCGACAAGCTGCGTCGACTCGGTCCCACCGAGGCGGTGCCCGGACTGGTCCCGTGGAACGACCCGCGCGAAGAGGGGCGCGTCATACCGCCCGTCGCGGCGGCGGTCTTCAAGATCGCCCTGCCGCCGATGGAAGCCAGGTCGATCACCGTGCGGATCACCCCTGAGGCCGGCGACGGCTCGCCCGGCCGGCGGAGCGGGTCAGGCGGCGACAGCGGCCGCATGCTGGATGCCGCGTTCATCGGTCTGCGCGATTCGTACGACGAATGGCGCTCGGACTCAACGCAGATCGAATCCGACCACGAACTGTTCGATCAACTGCTCCATCGCGCCCTGCAAGATCTGCGATTGCTGATCGACAACGTCGACGGTGACCTGGTCCCGACCGCGGGCATCCCCTGGTTTGCGGTCCCGTTCGGTCGCGACAGCCTGATTACCTCCATGCAGACGCTCCCGCTGCGGCCGTCGATCGCGGCTGGGACGCTGCGTTTCCTGGCCCGTCATCAGGGCACCGAAACCAACGACTTCCGCGATGAGCAGCCGGGCAAGATCCTCCACGAGATACGCTTGGGCGAGCTGGCCAAGCTGCAGCGCGTACCGCACAGCCCGTACTACGGCAGCGTCGACGCCACGCCGTTGTTTCTGGTGACGCTGGGCGAGTACGTGCGCTGGACGGGCGACCTCGATCTGGCGCGCAGTTTGCTGCCCAACGCCGAAGCCGCTCTGGGCTGGATGCGCGACTACGGCGACCCCGAGGGTGACGGCTTTCTGAAATTTCGCACCCGATCCAGTGAAGGCATTCGCAACCAGGGCTGGAAGGACTCGCACGATTCGACCTGCCATCGGGACGGCCGCATCGCCGAGCCGCCGATCGCGCTGGCCGAAGTCCAGGCATACGCGTTTGCGGCGCATCGTGAGATGGCCGATCTGTACGCGCGCCTGGGCGAACCGACGAAGGCCACGGCCGAACGCGCGCTGGCCGAACGCACGCGGCAGCGCTTTCTCCAGGCGCTGCCCATGTCGGACGACGCGGGGCCCTTCTGGGCGATGGGTCTCGACGGCGACAACGCCCGCATCGAGACGGTCACGTCCAATCCGGGCCACGCGCTCTGGGCGGGTCTATTGCGCGGCGAGGAGGCGCGCCTCACCGTCGATCGCCTGCTCGGCGACGACGTGCGGTGTGGCTGGGGGATTCGCACGCTCTCGAGCCGGGCGCGGACGTTCAATCCAATGAGCTATCACAACGGGTCGATCTGGCCCCACGACAACGCCCTGATCGCGTTGGGCATGAAGCGCGCGGGCGCCGACAACGCCGCGCGCGAGGTCGCCAGCCAGGTGTTCGAGGCTGGGCTCCGCTTCCCGGGCGCGCGCCTGCCCGAGTTGTGGTGCGGTTTCAACCGCGACCGACGGTATCACTCCACGCCTGCCCAGTACCCGGTGTCGTGCAGCCCGCAGGCCTGGGCGGCGGGCAGCGCCTTCATGCTGCTCCAGGCACTGCTCGGCCTGGAAGCCGACGCGCTCGAGGGCGTGGTGCGGCTCAGGCCAGTCCTCCCGAACTGGCTCGGCCGGGTGAGCTTTCGAAAACTGCGCGTTGCCGGGACGCAGATCGACTTCGACGTGATCCGCGAGGGGCACCGGTTGCTGGTCGAGGTCGGCGACGCGGGCGGCTTGCGGATCGAGATCCGTCAGGCCGAAGAAGAAGTCTGAGCTGTCAGCAAGATCGATGCAATCCGGTCGGCCGCATCTCGCGGCATGCTGCGGGAAAGCGTTTTCCCAAGCTGCTCGCGCCGTACGGCATCGGACAGCAGACGCAGAATGCGATCGGCCAGGCGGTCGGGGGTCAACGCAGCCTGGTCGGCGACTTCAATCGCGCCTAGCTGCTCGAACGCGCGGGCGTTGGCCCACTGGTGCGAGCCGGGCAGCGGCACGATCAGGCTGGGCTTGCCGAGCGCGGCGAGCTCGGTCAGCGTACCCATGCCGGCCCGGCTGACGACGAGCGTCGCGGCGGCCAGGAGGTTCGGCATCTGCTCCACCAGGAACTCGATCGCACGATAGCGTTTCGACTCCGTCAGGGCAGGGACGCCGCGGCCGCGGCCGGTGAGGTGGACGATCTGGAGCTGGTCGATCAGACGTGGGGCGGCGGCGGCGATCAGTCGGTTCAGGCCGAGGGCACCGGTGCCGCCGCCCGTTACCACCAGGACCGGGACCAGGGGATCGAGGTGTAGTTCCTGGAACGCTGCGCCCGGGTCTGCGTGCAGGACGGCGGTGCGCACGGGATTACCGGTGACGCTGCTGCGCTGCCTGGGGAAGTGCGCCACCGAGCTCGGCAGGCTGACCGTGACGCGTTTGGCAAACGGCACGAGGAGTCGATTGGCCAGGCCTGGCTCGACGTCCTGCTGGTGGATCACGGTGTACGCGCCAACCAGACGCGCGGCGACCATCGGCGGCACGGCCGCGAAGCCTCCGGCCGCGAAGGCCACGTGCGGCCGGAATGTTCGCACCAGGTGATACGCGGCCGCGGTCCCCGCGATGACGTTGATCGGGTCGGTCAGATTGCGCAGATCCCAGTAGCGTCGCAGCTTGCCCGTGGCCACGCCCGCGAACCTGATCCCTTCCGCCACCGCCAGCGCCCCCTCAGGCCCGTCCCGCGTCCCGACATACAGGAACTCAAGGTCAGCGATGCGCGGCCGTAGCGCCTGCGCAACCGCGAGCACGGGCGTCGCCGACCCGCCCGAGCCGCCACCAGCCAGCAGCACCCTCACGGTACGAGCGGGAACAAGGCGCGGAGCGCCCCTCGCGGGGGGTCGCCGCGGGGAGGAGCGCGCAGCGAGCTTGCGAGCGGAGCAGCGACTGGCGGCGGGGGGCCGCAGGCTCCCCCGACCCGGAGTATGTCGGACACACAACTTCGCGGGCTCACTCGAGGCGTAACGTGGTCTGGTTGCGGGACCGATCCTGGAAGCGCTCGATGGCGAGTTCGGCGATGCGCGTGACCAGCTCGGGAAATGGGATGCCACTGGCGGCCCAGAGCTTGGGGTACATGCTGATCTCGGTGAAGCCGGGCATGGTGTTGATCTCGTTCAGGTACAGGTGGCCACTCGCGCGATCCAGGAAGAAATCGACGCGCGCCAGGCCGGCGGCGTCGACGGCTTTGAACGCGGCGACTGCCAGCCGGCGAACCTCGTCGGCGAGCGCGGGCGAGATCTCCGCCGGGATCACGGCCTGCGAGCCGGCGTCGAGGTACTTGGCGCGGTAGTCGTAAAAGTCTGCGCCGGGCAGGATTTCTCCAACCACCGAAGCCATCGGGTCCTCGTTGCCGAGCACGCCGCACTCGAGCTCTCGGGCATCGACGGCGCGCTCGATCAACAGTTTGGCGTCGTACCGGGCGGCTTCTTCCAGGCCGGCCATCAGCGACACACGATCGCGAGCCTTGCGCACCCCAACGCTGGACCCGAGGTTCGCGGGTTTGGTGAAGCAGGGGTAGCCAAAGGCCTGTTCGATACGGTCGAGGACTCGATCGGCGGCGTGCAGCAGCTCGCGCCGCTGCACGCTGACGAAATCGACGACCGGGAGCCCCATGCCCCGCCACAGCGTCTTTTGCACCACCTTGTCCATGCCCAGCGCCGAGCCCAGCACACCGGCGCCGGCGTACGGCACTGCCGCGAGCTCGAAGAGGCCCTGGACGGTGCCGTCCTCGCCGAAGGTACCGTGCAGGACGGGGAACAGGACGTCCAGGCTCGCCGCACTCGCCTGGGGATCTGAACTCTCGGAACGGTGTAGCGGCAGCTGGCCGTTGACCACGGGTACGAGGCCAGTTCCGCCGGGCTCGGGCAGCATCGTGGCCGACTGCTCGCCCGTAAAGTCCCCCGAGCTCAGGGCGCGTAACGGGTCACCGCCGACCAGAAAGCGCCCCGTTTTGGTGATCCCAATCGGCACCACCTCGTGGCCATCGCGGGCGAGCGCGTCCATGACCGCTCGGGCCGACTGCAACGACACCTCGTGCTCACTCGAGCGGCCGCCGAAAAGCACCCCGATCCGGAGCCGCCGACCTGCCATTCGTCGTCCAGAATACGTTAGAATCTCGGCACCTGTCCGCGAAGCGTAATTAGTTGTAGTGCGCCCGCCCAAACAGTACCCTCTGGTCGGCTCCGCTTACGTCCATAGCCGCGTCGGAGAACAAAACTCAAGAGGTAGCGACACGAGGATCTGACTGTGGCAGGCGTACGCGTGGCACTCCGCAACATCGTTCGCTACTTCGTGTTGAAGCCGGCGATGCTTGTCGTGTGGCTCGCCGGCCTGGCGGTAATTGTCGCGGCCGTTGCGTTGGTGCCGATGTTCCTACCGTCGATCCCTGGTCTGGCCAGCCTGCGCGCCCAGACAGCCCCACCGGCGACCGAGAACTACCTGAAGGGGAACCGCGACTACAACGCCGACCTGATGTGGAACAGCCTCGACAACGACGCGCAGTCGCACCTGCGCGATCAAGGCGGTTCGCTCGACGATTTGCAGAAACAAATGGAGGCTGCACGGTCGCAGGGCGTAAAACTAGAGGAGGTTTCGTACATCGGTGGCAAAGCGCAGCCGGATGGGACGAGCATCCAGTTTTATCTCGTCGGAATTCGGCAACCGCCCCGATCCGATATTGATTATCAGCCGTATATGTTTACGCTAGATCGCGATGGCAAAATCGCGAAGGTCCAGTAACGTCCGAAGGGACGAAGGGAGACGCGGATGCACCCTGAACGTACGGTCGAATTGAATCTCGGGGTGGACGAGCACGACGAGCTCGACCGAAAGATCGACCGCGCACTGGGACGCGTCGGCGTTCTGGTCCGGACCCTGTTCGTCATCGGCGTGCTGGTGGCGCTCGGCCTGTTTGTCGTCTACCCGCAGTGGGACGTCCTCGGGCCGTTCATCACCACTGGCCTGTACCTGGTCTTCCAGTTGTTCTACGTCGCGTTCCTGATGATCTTCCAGTTCATCGTGTTGTTCTGGTTCATCGGGCGCCCACGTATCTACTGGCTGATGCCGGGTGAGACAGGCGTTGGCTTCAAGGACTACAAGGGCAATCCGGAGGTCCTCGAATCGGCCCGCCAGGTTGTCACGCTGCTCAAGGGCGTCAAGCGCTTCAAGCTGATGGGCGGCCAGCCGATCCGCGGTCTGCTGCTGGAGGGCCCGCCAGGCACGGGCAAGAGCTACCTCGGTCAGGCCATCGCCACCGAGGCCCAGTTGCCCTTCGGGTACATGTCGGCGCCGAGCATCCAGGGCATGTTCTGGGGCATGGACACGTTGCGTGTCCTCAGTCTCTTCAACAAGGCCCGCAAGCTCGCCCGCAAGCACGGCGCGTGCATCCTGTTCATCGACGAGATCGACGCCATCGGCAAGTCACGCTCGGGCGTCGGCAACGCCGGCGGTTTCGGCGGCATGATGATGGGTGGCGGCGGCGGCGCGCTCAACGAGCTGCTCAACCAGATGGACCCACTCCCCAAAGACGGCTTCAAGGACAAGATCCTGCGTAATTTTGGGATCAAGAAGGGCAAGGCCGACCAGCCGCCCGTCCTGACCATTGCGGCGACGAACCTGGTTTCGGTACTCGACGCGGCCCTCCTGCGGCCAGGTCGTTTCGACCGCCAGCTCCGCGTTGGCTTCCCGTCGTACGACGGGCGCCGCGAGATCTTCGACTATTACCTCGCCAAGGTGAAGCACGTCGACCTGCCGATCGACCAGATGGTGGCCGAGACGATCAACTACACCCCGGCCCAGATCAAGCACGTGGTCAATGAGTCGGTGGTCCACGCCGTGTGGAACGGCCGTGATGCGATCGACTACGCCGACTTCAGATGGGCGCTCGAGACGTACGAGTGGGGCATGCGGCAGCCAGTTATCGGCATGACCTACGCCGACAAGCGGCGGCTGTCCTATCACGAGGCGGGGCACGCGGTCGCTTCGGTCAAGCTGCTCAAGCGCGAGCGGGTTGCTCGAGCGACGATCGAAGCCCGCCACGACATCGGGGCCGCGGCGCTGGTTTCGACCAAGCCGACCGAGGAAATCCACACCCAGACCAAGGAAGAGCTCCTGGCGCACATGCAGATTTCGCTGGCCAGCCGGGCGTGCGAACAGATCTTCCTCGGTCAGGGCGAAGAAATGTCAGGCGCTTCGGGTGATCTGGCCAATGCCACGCGGATCGCGCAGGTCATGGTCAACTACCTCGGCATGAACGGTTCGCTCATGTCGGCGGCTGGCATGGGCGGCTTCAACCCGATGATGGGCGCACCCGCCGGCGGCGGAAACACGCGTGAAATCGAGCGCTTGCTTGACCAGAACTTCAAGAAGGTCAAGATGCTCATGGAGGAGAACCGCGCCGGCGTCATCGCTGTTGCGGAAGCGCTCATCGAAAAGCACTCGCTGCTCGGCGACGAGATCTACGAGCTGGTGGCCAGGGCGGACAGCCGCACGAATGGCCACACCAACGGCCACGTAACGGCGCCGCCGATCGACGCGCCAGCGTTCGAGATCGCCGCTGGCGGACAGCAGCGGGTCGACCCCAGGAACTGACTACCGAGGGCGGGGGTCAGGGCGCGGCCTTGACTCCCGCGGCACGGGCGAGGAGCTCGCGGGCGCTCTGGCGCGCGGCGTCGGTGGCAGTGCCGGCGAGCATGGCGGCGAGTTCTTCGACGCGCTGGTCGTCGTCCAGCAGCGACACTTGCGTTTCACCGCCCCTGGTGACCACGTAGTGACAGTCCGCGAAGGCCGCCACCTGGGGCATGTGCGTCACACACAGCACCTGGTGCCCGGTCGCGGCCACCGCCCACAACTTTTCGCCGACCACCGGCGCCGTCCGCCCGCCGACACCGACGTCGATCTCGTCGAAGATCAGCGTCGGCCGGGTTTCTGCCCGCGCGAGTACTGACTTCAGCGCCAGGGCGATACGCGCCAGCTCGCCGCCCGACGCGACGCGAGCCATCGGTTTTGGCTCCTCACCAGGAGTGGCCGCGAGCAGGAACTCGACCCGGTCAACGCCCGACAGCTCGACGACGAGCTGCCGACCACCCACTGCCAATCCCTCAGGATCGGGCGTCTGGGTGACGCCGACGACGAACCGCGCGCCGGCCAACCGCAGGTCGTCGAGCTCGCGTTCGACGGCGGCGGAGAACTCCCGCGCGGCAGCCTGGCGCCGGCTGGAGAGCGCCGCCACTGCGGCGCCGAGCTCAACACGCAGCTCCGTTTCGCGCGCGGCGAGCTCGGCGAGTCGCTCAGACCGATGCTCGATCTCACTGAGGCGCTGGCGCGCCTCGGCGGCGTACGCGAGGATCTCACGAATCGACTCGCCGTACTTGCGCTTGAGGTCGCCAATCTGGAACAGCCGCTCGGCGGTCGATTCGAGCGCCCCCGGGTCAGCCTCGACCGCGTCCAGGTAGTCTCGCAGTGCGCGGGCCGATTCCTCGGCCTGGATCAGTGCGGTGTTCAACGCTTCGCTTTCGGCCGAGAGCGCCGGATCGATTTTGCCCGCGTCCTGGCACGCTGAAACCGCCTGCCCGAGCAGGTCGACGGCGCCCGGCCGGTCGATCGCCTCCTCATTCTCACCGCCCATCAGGGCCTGATACGCACCCAGGGCGGCCTGCCTGAGTCGCTCGACGTGCTGGAGGCGCGCACGCTGGACCAGCAGGCGATCCTCCTCGTCCTCACCCTGCAGGTCGGCACTTTCGATCTCGGCGATCTCGTGCCGCAGCATGTCCTGCAGGCGGGCGGTCTCGCGCTCTTCGGCGATCAGCTTGCGGCGCGTCTCGCGGGTGGCGCGCAGGTCGCGGACCAGACGGGCGACCGCCAGGCGCTCGGTGAGCACACCCGCGTAGCGGTCGAGGTAGTCCAGTTGCTCCCGCGCACGCAGCAGGGCCATGTGTTCGGACTGGCCGTGGACGTCGACGAGCAGCTCGCCGAGCTCCTGGAGCATCGCCAGGGGTACCCCGCGCCCATTGACGCGCGCGCCACCGCGGCCGCCGCTGCCGGCGATCTCCCGGCTCACGATGAGCGCACCGTCTTCGGGCTGCAGGCCATACTCGTCGAGGACGGCGCTCAGCTCGACCGACGGGTCGTCCGCCGCCAGCGTGAAGACGCCCTCGATCAGCGCGCGCTGGGCGCCGCTGCGGACGACCTCGGGGCCGAGACGATCCCCCAGCAGCGCGCCCACGGCATCGATCAGGATCGACTTGCCGGCGCCGGTCTCGCCGGTGATGACGTTGAGGCCGGTGTGCCAGTCGATCTCGAGGAGATCGACGATCGCGAAATTGCGGATGGTCAGCTGACTCAGCACCCAGGGCTGATTATCGCGGGCCCGGCGAGCGCTTGCTGGATTCTGTCGAGCGGCGCGGGCGCGGCTCCGTTTGCCCAGAGGCTGAGGAATTCGATGTTGCCAGCGGGGCCTTTGAGTGGCGATGACAGCAGGTCGGTGATGCGCCATGGCTGGGCACTGGACCACGCCACCAGATCGACGAGCACCTGGCGGTGGACAGCCGGGTCGCGGACCACGCCGCCCTTATGCACGTGCTGGCGGCCAGCTTCGAACTGCGGCTTGATCAGGGCAACGATCGGCGCGCCTGGTTGTAGCAGCGCAAACAGAGGTGGCAGCACCAGCCGGAGCGAGATGAACGCCACGTCGACCACGGCCATGTCGGGCGGCTCGGGCAGGTGGGTTAGCGAGCGCGCATTGGTGCGCTCCATGGAGACCACGCGTGGGTCGGTGCGCAGCTTGTAGTGCAGCTGTCCGTAGCCGACGTCGACGGCGTAGACGCGCGTAGCGCCGCGGCGCAGTAACAGATCGGTGAAGCCACCGGTCGAGGCGCCAATGTCGACGGCGATCAGCCCGGCGGGGTCGATCGCCCACGTATCGAGGGCGCGTTCGAGCTTGAGCGCGCCGCGGCTCACGTACCCAGGGCCTTCGTTTTCGACCTCGACCCTGGCGTCGTCGGCGACCGACTGCGACGGCCTGGTCGCGGCCGCGCCGTCGACGCGCACCCCGCCCGCGAGGATCAGCGAGTGCGCCCGCTCGCGCGTTTCGACCAGGCGCCGCTGGACAAGCAGTTGATCCAGGCGCACGCGCACGCCGTTGAGGCTACGGCACAAGCACGGGTTTCGGCAGTCGCAGCCCCGACACCGTCGTGGACGCTGCCATGCCAACAGCTGGCTCCCTGCGGGATTACCGCCAGCGATAGGCGAGCAGCCCTGCAGAGACCGAACATGGACACCGCATGCCAGCGGCTGGCGCTCCGCGGGCGGGGCACCGACGCGGAGGAGCGCTGCCGAGGGCAAATGCCGGGCGCTTACCTAAGCGACGTATTCGTCGAGGTATTCGCGGAGCTTGTTCTTCAGCTTCGGGTGGCGCAGCTTCGAGAGCGCGGCGGATTCGATCTGGCGGACGCGTTCGCTCGTGACGCCGAGCTGGTCGGCGATTTCGCCGAGGGTGTGCTCCCGGCCCCCGTCGAGCCCATACCGCAGCCGCAGGACCTGGCGTTCACGGGGTGAGAGGACCTGCATCGCATCGTCCATATGGCGCCGCAGCATCGAATGCGCGGCCAGGTCGTGCGGGGTGCGCACCGACCGATCGGCGATCAGGTCGCCGAGCGTGCCGCTGGAGTCTTCGTTGCCGAGCGGCGTCTCGAGCGAAATCGGCTGGCGAGACGAGGCCTGAATCTCCTGCACGCGCTCGGGGCTGAGATCAAGCCGCCCGGCGATCTCGTGGACGCGGGGCTCGCGACCAAGCTCTTGCTGCAGGTCGCGCGCGGCCTTGTAGACGTCGCCGATGGCGGCGACCATGTGCGTCGGCACCCGGATCGATCGCGACTGCTCGGCGAGCGCACGGGTCATGCCCTGACGAATCCACCAGTAGGCGTACGTGCTGAAGCGATAGCCCTTGCGCCACTCGTATTTTTCAACGGCCCGCGCCAGCCCGATGTTGCCTTCCTGGATCAAGTCGAGCATTGGAAGACCGCGATTCAGGTATTTGCGGGCCACACTCACGACCAACCGCAGGTTGGCCTCGGTGAGCCGGCCACGGGCGCGTTCGCCGACGTGCACGCTGGCTTCGAGATCGTCGCGACGTTCTTCGGGCACGTCGGGCAACTGCATCTCCCGCTTGGCGTCTTCACCACGCTCGATCTGCTGAGCGAGCTCGATCTCTTCCTCGGCGGTCAGCAGGGTTGCCGCTGAAATGTCGCGAAAGTAGATCGCGGCGTTGGTCGGCGGAGCGTCGTCGCTTGAGCTGCGGTCGGGCGTGCGTCGGAGGTTCGGCGCCGTCTCGGGCGGGTTGGCGCCAGCGTCGTCGTCGGCCTGATCGGCGCCCTCGGCCCACGGCCCGGGCGCGGCAACGCCCTGACCCGTGACGCTTGCTTCGGCGTCGATGCCGGCATCCTCCAGCATCTTGCGTAGCTCTTCAGCGTCGATTCCCAAATGGCTGCTCCTGTCCGGTTGTCTGCGGTTTACCCAGACTGACTAGCAGGACGCGTGCCCCGCCACACGTAAAACGTGCGATTCAGGGGTGCCGAGATGGCGGTTATCGACGCTTCTTCTTTTTTCGCGCTTTGTGATGCTGCCGGTTGGTGCCGCCGCTCGCGCCGGCACCGAGCGCCGGCAGCTCCGCGGGTACACCGTTGCCGAGGCCGGGTACGCCGGCCGGCAGGCCCTTGCCCAATCCGCCCAGCCCGCCCGCCAGGCCGCGCAGCCCGGGCATGCCCGCCGAGAGCTGCTTCATCATTGCCTGCATCTGCCGAAACTGCGTCAGCAACTGGTTGATCTCGGCCGCTGAGGTCCCGGAGCCGCCGGCGATGCGCCGCTTTCGCGAGCCGCCCAGAATCTCGGGTCGCCGCCGTTCCTCGGCCGTCATCGACTGAATGATCGCTTCGATGCGCTTGAACTGTTTTTCGTCCACGGCCTGGCCGGCGGAGCGAGCTTCCTTCAGCGCCTTGCCGACGCCGGGCAGCATCTCGACCAGACCGGTCAGGCCGCCACCGCCGGCCATTTTCCGCAACTGGGCCATCTGGTCGAGAAAGTCCTGCAAGTCGAACTCGCCCTTGACGACCTTCGACTGCATTTTGGCCGCTTGTTCCTGATCGACGTGCTCCTGGGCGCGTTCGATCAGGCTCATCACGTCACCCATGCCCAGGATGCGTTGGGCAACGCGATCGGGGTGGAACTGCTCGAGCGCGTCGAGCTTTTCGCCGGTGGCGACGTACTTGATGGGGACGCCGGTCACTTCGCGCAGCGACAGCGCGGCGCCGCCACGCGCGTCGCCGTCCATCTTGGTGAGGATGACGCCAGTCAACTGCACGTGCTCCAAAAAGCCCTCGGCCACCCGGACGGCCTCCTGGCCAGTCATGGCATCCGCGATCAGGAGCGTTTCGTGTGGCTTGACGCGCGTGGTGATGGACTCGAGCTCTTGCATGAGCTCGGCGTTGATCTGCAGGCGGCCAGCGGTGTCCAGAATCACGTAGCTGAGCCCGGTCTGCTCCGCGTGGCGCACGGCCGCCTGGGCGAGCTCGGGCGGCTTCTTGTTCGGCTCGTGGAACACGGGCACGTCGATCTGCCCGCCGAGCGTCTGCAACTGAGCCACGGCCGCCGGTCGATAGGGGTCGGCGGCCACCAGCAGCGGCTTGTGACCCGCCTTGCGGAGTTGGAGGGCCAATTTGGCGGAGGTGGTCGTCTTGCCCGAGCCCTGCAGCCCGACGAGCATGACGACGGTCGGCGGTTTGGGTGAAACCGTGAGCCGCGGCGGGGAGGTCCCCAGCAACTCAACCAGCTGATCGTGGACGATCTTGATGACCGTCTGGGCCGGGGTCAGGCTGTGCAGGACGTCCTGGCCGACCGCCTTTTCTTTGATCGCCGCGACGAACTGGCGCACGACCTTGAGCGAGACATCGGCCTCGAGCAGGGCAATGCGCACCTCGCGCAAGGCCAGCTCGACGTCCTCCTCGCTGAGGCGGCCTTTCCGCCCCAGGCGATCGAAGACGGCTTGGAGTTTTTCGGACAGCGATTCAAACATTGAGATCTCAGATTAGCTCTTGAAGAGCGCCCGGACGAACGCCTCCGCGTCGAACTCGGACAGATCGCCAACCTGTTCGCCGGTGCCAACGAACAGGACCGGGATTTCAAGTTCGTCGACGATTGCAAAGATCACGCCGCCCTTGGCAGTGCCGTCGAGTTTGGCCAGAATCAGCCCGTCCAGGCCGGTGGCTTCCTTGAACGCCCGGCCCTGGACGATGGCGTTCTGGCCGGTCGAGGCGTCGAGCACCAGGAGGGTGCGCACATGCTCCACATTCTGGCGGTCGAGCACGCGCCGGATCTTCTTCAGCTCCTCCATCAGGTTGACCTTGGTGTGCAGGCGCCCGGCCGTATCCACGACCAGCAGCTCGATCCCCCGCGCACGGGCGGCGGTGACCGCGTCGAACACGACCGAGCCAGGATCAGAGCCTGGATTCTGCGCGATCACCGGCACGTCGACCCGCTCGCCCCAGAGCTTGAGTTGTTCGATCGCGGCCGCCCGGAAGGTGTCGCCGGCCGCCAGCATGACCGTCCGCCCCTGGCGCTTCCAGTAGTCCGCCAGCTTGGCAATGCTGGTTGTCTTACCGACCCCGTTGACCCCGACGACCAGCAGTACGCCGAGTTGCCCGTCTGGCGCCAGCATCTCCTCGGGGGTTGCCGGCGCAACTTCGGTCAGGCTCAGGACCAGCTCCTCGCGGAGCAGGCGGTACAGGTCCTTCGACGAGGTGGCGTTGCCCAGCTCGACCTCGTTGCGCAGGATCTCCAGGAGCTGATCGGTGGTGTGCACGCCGACATCCGCCTGCAGCAACAGGTCTTCGAGCTCATCCCACAGGTGGTCGTCGATCGGGCGCGGCTGCTCGAAGACGCTGGCAATGCGCGCGAAGACGCCTTCTCGCGACTTCTGGACGCCTTTGTCGAGCTTAAACCAGCGACTAAGAATCATCGGCGACGCTCGCGTCGAGCTTGAACCAGCGACTGAGAATCATGCGTGCGTCTCGGCCAC
>Ga0070730_10003114_pt1 | contig 14961 bp, 14 predicted proteins | sample Coa_R1_3_FD_66447 | JGI IMG/M metagenome (GOLD analysis project Ga0070730, IMG submission 66447) | Surface soil microbial communities from Centralia Pennsylvania, which are recovering from an underground coalmine fire - Coalmine... | ecosystem: Environmental > Terrestrial > Soil > Unclassified ...
AGGTCTGGGCCTCGCCGCAGACGCTGCCCACCAAGGCGGAGCTCAGCGCCCCGCACGCCTGGCTCGACCGGGTCGGCGCCAGCGACGGCGGCGCCAGCGAGGGCGGCGCCAGCGAGGGCGGCGCCAGCGAGGGCGGCACCAACGGCAGCGGCGAGTGGTACGGCAGGCGCGCCGTCGGCGAGACCGGCTAACGCGCGGCAGCCGCGATGGGGCCGCATCCAGCCGTCGCGGAGCTGCGGGCCGCCGTCCGGAAGCAGCTACAGGACCTCCATCCCGGAGATCTGGTCCTCGCCGCCTGCTCGGGCGGCGCGGACTCACTGGCGCTGGCCGCCGCGCTGTCCTTCGTGGCGCCCCGGCTCGGGCTGCGGGGGGGCGGTGTGACCGTCGACCACCAGTTGCAGCCGGGTTCGGCCGAGCAGGCGGCGCGGGTGGCGGCCCAGATGACCGGGCTTGGCCTGGCGCCGGTAGAGATCCGCACGGTCACCGTCGGCGGGTCCGGCGGGCCCGAGGCGGCCGCCCGGACGGCCAGGTACCGGGCGCTGGACGAGGCCGCCGAAGCGACCGGGGCGGTCGCGATCCTGCTCGGCCACACCAGGGACGACCAGGCCGAGGCCGTGCTGCTCGGGCTGGCCAGGGGGTCGGGCGGGCGGTCGCTGGCCGGCATGGCCGAGCGCTCGGGCCGGTACCGGCGGCCGTTCCTTGACGCCGGCCGGGACCGGACGCAGGCGGCGTGTGCGGCGCTGGGCCTGGCGGTCTGGGAGGACCCGCAGAACGCCGATGACCGCTACACCAGGGCACGGGTCCGCCACCGCGTCCTGCCGGTGCTGGAGGAAGCCCTCGGCCCTGGGATCGCCGAGGCGCTGGCCCGCACCGCCCGCCAGCTCAGGGCCGACGCGGACGCCCTGGACGAGCTGGCCCACCAGGCCGCCGCGCGGCTCACCCCGCCCGGCGCTGACCGGCTCACCCCGCCCGGCGCTGAGCTGGACGTCGCCGCACTCGCCGGGCTGCCCGCCGCCATCAGGACCCGGGTGCTCAGGCACGCGGCCATCGCCGCTGGCTGCGGCGGCGGATCCCTCACCGCAAAGCACATCGAGCGGCTCGGCGAGCTGGTCACCGGCTGGCACGGGCAGCGCGGGGTGGACCTGCCCGGTGGAGTACGCGGGGTGCGCGAGTGTGGCAAGCTGCGGTTCATCACCGGTGGCGGCCAGGGCACGGAGGGCGCGGATGGACGCGAGCGACATGGGAGCCGACCTGAAGGAGGTGCTGATCACCTCCGAGCAGCTTCGGCTGCGCGTCGGGGAGCTCGCGGCCCAGATTGACGCGGATTACGCCGGCCGCGAACTTCTGCTCGTCGGTGTGCTCAAGGGAGCCGTCATGGTGATGGCCGATCTTGCCCGCGCCATGCACCTGCCGGCCGAGATGGACTGGATGGCGGTCTCGTCCTACGGTTCGGGCACGAAGTCCTCTGGCGTCGTGCGCATCCTCAAGGACCTCGACACCGACATCACCGGGCGGCACGTGCTCGTGATCGAGGACATCGTGGATTCCGGCCTGACCTTGTCCTGGCTGCTCGGCAACCTGAGATCACGCGGGCCCGCCTCGGTGGAGGTGTGCGTGATGCTGCGCAAGCCTGCCGCCGCGCAGATGGACGTGCCGGTCAGGTACACCGGATTCGACATCGCCAACGAGTTCGTGATCGGCTACGGCCTGGATTACGCCGAGAAATTCCGGAACCTTCCGTTCATCGGGACCCTCGCCCCGCATGTCTACGGAGGGGCGGGGAACACATTGCGCGATGAGAAACGTTGACCTGCTGAAGGATAAAGCGCACATGCGGCCCTCAGCCGCGCGGTGCGCCCTGGGTGCCAGCAGCCGCGAGCGCGGTGTACTGTCGAGTATCCGCCGCCGCAGCCAGGACGAGAGGGACACCAGGCATGGCGCTGGGAAGCAAGGTAGCCTCGCCGGGGAGCGGTGGGACATGATGCTGGTCGGGAGGGTTCGACCCGGGGCACACATGGTGAGCAGGGTCATTCGCCGATGGATCTGAAGCGATACTTCCGCGGGCCGTTTCTCGGCATTCTCGTCACGCTGTTCGTGGTTGTCCTGGTGTTCGAGTACGCCAGTGGCGGCAGCTCGTACAAGCAGGTCAACACCTCACAGGTCGTGCACGCGATCGAGAATCACCAGGTGAGTTCCGCCCAGTTGCTGAACAAGGACAGCACGGTCCAGATCACCACCACCAGTGGGGTGAAGGAGCAGGCGTCCTGGGTCGGCAACCAGGGCCAGGTGCTGCAGGCTCTCCTGCAGAACGAGTTCGATCACGGCCAGCTCAAGGGCGGCTACAACGTTCAGGGGACCGGCGGCTCGGCCTGGCTCACCCTGATCGAAGACCTCTTCCCGTGGGTGCTGGTCGCCCTGTTCCTGCTGCTGATCATGAACCAGATGCAGGGCGGCGGCTCGCGGGTGATGAACTTCGGCAAGTCCAAGGCCAAGCTGATCACCAAGGACACGCCGAAGACCACGTTCGCCGATGTGGCCGGGGCCGATGAGCCGATCGAGGAACTCCAGGAGATCAAGGAGTTCCTGCAGAACCCGGCCAAGTTCCAGGCCATCGGCGCGAAGATCCCCAAGGGCGTGCTGCTCTACGGCCCGCCGGGCACCGGCAAGACCCTGCTGGCCAGGGCCGTGGCCGGCGAGGCCGGCGTGCCGTTCTACTCCATCTCCGGTTCGGACTTCGTCGAGATGTTCGTCGGTGTCGGCGCCTCCCGGGTGCGTGACCTGTTCGAGCAGGCGAAGGCCAACGCCCCGGCCATCGTCTTCGTGGACGAGATCGACGCGGTCGGCCGCCATCGCGGGGCAGGCCTCGGCGGCGGGCACGACGAACGGGAGCAGACCCTCAACCAGATGCTGGTCGAGCTGGACGGCTTCGACACCAAGGGCGGGGTCATCGTGATCGCCGCCACCAACCGGCCGGACATCCTGGACCCGGCGCTGCTGCGCCCGGGCCGGTTCGACCGCCAGATCATGGTGCCGCAGCCCGACCTGACCGGCCGCAAGGGCATCCTGCGGGTACACGCCCGCGGCAAGCCGTTCGCCAACGACGTGGACCTCGACGTGATCGCCGGCCGTACCCCGGGCTTCACCGGGGCCGACCTGGCCAACGTGATCAACGAGGGCGCCCTGCTGACCGCCCGGGGCAACGCCACCCAGATCACCATGGCCGCGCTGGAAGAGGCCATCGACCGGGTGATGGCGGGCCCGGAGCGCAAGAGCGTGCTGCTGTCGGAGAAGGAGCGCAAGCTGATCGCCTACCACGAGGGCGGCCACGCGCTCGTGGGGCACGCGCTGCCGAACGCCGACCCGGTGCACAAGATCACGATCATCCCGCGCGGCCGGGCGCTCGGCTACACGGCGTCGGCGCCGGCCGAGGACAAGTTCCTGGTCACCCGCGCCGAGATGATGGACCAGCTCGCCATGCTGCTGGGCGGCCGGACCGCGGAGGAACTGATCTTCCACGAGCCGACCACCGGGGCGGCCAACGACATCGAGAAGGCCTCCCAGATCGCCCGGGGCATGGTCACCGAGTACGGGATGAGCGAGCGGCTGGGTGCGCGCAAGTTCGGCACGGGGGACGGCGAGCCCTTCCTTGGCCGGGAGATGGGGCACGCCAGGGACTACTCCGAGGAAATCGCCTCCGCGATCGACGAGGAGGTGCGCCTGCTCATCGAGGCCGCGCACGACGAGGCCTGGGAGATCCTGGTCCAGTACCGCGATGTCCTCGACCACCTGGTGCTCGAGCTGATGGAGAAGGAGACCCTGTCGCGGGCTGCCGTGCTCAAGATCTTCGAGCCGGTGCAGAAGCGGGCCGTCCGCGGCACCTACACCGGCTACGGCAAGCGCATCCCGTCCGACCGGCCGCCGGTGCTCACCCAGAAGGAGATGGCGCTGACCGCCGCGGCCGACAAGGACGCCATCGGGTTCGGCTCGGGCGCGAACGGCCAGGCCAGCCTGCCGAGTGTGGCTCAGGACGATACGCCGGGCGGCGAGGGCAGGTGACGTGACGTCCGGCGGGCCCGCACACGTGCCCGCGGGCCCGCCGCCACCGGGTCCGGCTCAGGACGGGCATCCGGGCGCTGCCGATATAGATCGTCCACGGATTGAACGCGCGGTTCGTGAAATTCTGCTGGCCATCGGAGAAGATCCCGACCGGGACGGGCTGCGGGCCACGCCGGCCCGGGTCGCGCGTGCGTATGCGGAGCAGTTTTCCGGGATGCGGCAGCGTCCCGAGGACGTGCTTACCACGCTATTCGACGCCGACCACGATGAGATGGTGCTGGTCCGCGATATCGAGGTCTATGGGACCTGTGAGCATCACCTTGTTCCTTTTTTCGGGTATGCGCATATCGGATATATCCCGAACGAGAAGGGGCAGATCACCGGGCTTTCCAAGCTGGCCAGGCTGATCGATGTCTACGCCCGGCGCCCGCAGGTCCAGGAGCGCATGACCAGCCAGGTAGCGGACGCGCTGATGCAAACCCTGGAGCCGCGAGGGGTCATCGTGGTGGTCGAGGCGGAGCACCTGTGCATGACCATGCGCGGGGTGCGCAAGCCCGGCGCAAAGACGCTCACCTCGGCGGTGCGCGGCATCTTCCGGGATTCCGACCGCACCCGGGCCGAGGCAATGAGCCTCATGTACGGGCGGCGCTGATTCGCATTACCTGATTACGCACTTGCCCGGGCCGGCCGCCAGACTCAGACGACCGCGTCATAGTTGGCTTGCACCGGGGTAAATGTTCCGCCTAGTGCGAAGATTTGGGCAATTCACGGAGGTATGCTGACCCTCTGCAGGTGAATGGTTCACCTGGATCGGCGCATGTCTGGTGTTGTCTAGGTTCGCGCACTTTGATCGCTGTCTGCCACTACGCTCATACACAGTGATTCCGGGGCCTGACGGAAATCTGGGATGAAGGAACAGGACTCAGTCGATTCTGGCGCGCGCCGGGCGCGCACCACGGCGCTGCGCGCGGCCGGCCCGCCGGCCTCGGCCACACCTCCGGACGGCCCCGATCCCGGCGACGGGTCCGGAGCGCAGCCGGAGCAGGGCATGCAGAGCGTGCCGGAGACGGTGATCCCGCAGATCCGGGACCGCCGGAACCAGAGCAACCTGGTGCCGACCGTGGCTGCGTTGTTCGCCCTGCTCATCGGGCTGAGCGACATCCTGTCCGTCATCGATTCGGCCTGGAAGCGCCAGCTCGTTCACAGCAGGCTGCACCGGATCGCCATCGTCATGCCCGGCACGGATGTCGCCGTCACCGGCACCGCCGAGGTGATCACCGGCCTGATGCTGCTGATGCTCGCCTACGGGCTGAAGAAGCGCAAGCGCCGGGCCTGGCAGGCGGTCATCGCCCTGCTCGCGTTCAACATCGTGATCCACCTGACCCGCGAGCTGCACATCCCGATCGCCGCGGTGTCCCTGGTCACGCTCGGCGCGCTGCTGTACTTCAGCGACTACTTCTACGCCAGGGGCGACCGGCGGACCCGGTGGAGCGCGCTGTGGGTGTTCTGCGGGCTGGCCATCGCCGATGTGGCCATCGGGATGACCTACATCATGGTGGCCCGGGGGCTGGCCAAGGACTACTCCATCCCGCAGCGGCTGGAGCACGTGCTCTACGGGCTGGTCGGGGTGTCCGGCCCGGTGCAGTTCGTCCCCGAGGCCCGCAGCGACGGGTTCGACCTGCTGACCAGCGGCTTGGGCCTGTTCACCGTCGTCATGACCATCTACGTGTTCCTGCGCGCGGCCGAGCCCAAGGCCAGGCTCAGCGAGCGGGACGCGGGCCGGATCAGGGAGCTGCTGGCCAAGCACGGCGAGCGTGACTCGCTCGGCTACTTCGCGCTGCGCACCGACAAGAGCGTGATCTGGTCGCCGACCGGCAAGTCGTGCATCTGCTACCGGGTGCTGCGCGGGGTGATGCTGGCCAGCGCCGACCCGCTGGGCGACCCGGAGGCCTGGCCCGGCGCCATCCAGGTGTTCCTGGACGAGGCGGCCGCGCACGCCTGGATCCCGGCCGTGATGGGGTGCAGCGAGCAGGCCGCCGAGATCTGGTGCCGCGAGGGTGAGCTGACCGCGCTGGAACTCGGCGACGAGGCCATCGTGGACGTGGCCGATTTCAGCCTGTCCGGCCGGGCCATGCGCAACGTGCGCCAGATGGTCTCCCGGGTGGCCAGGGGCGGCTACGTGTCCGAGGTCCGGCGGCTTTCCGACATCAGCCCAGCCGAGATCGAGCAGCTCAACCGGCAGGCCGACTCCTGGCGGGGCAGCCCCACCGAGCGCGGCTTCTCGATGGCTCTCGGCCGCGTCGGCGGCCCCGGCGACGACGACTGCGTGGTCGCGACCGCCACCGAGAACGGCGAGCTGCGCGCGCTGCTGCACTTCGTCCCATGGGGCAGCGACGGGCTCTCGCTGGACCTGATGCGCCGGGACCGGGCCTCCCAGCCCGGCCTCAACGACTTCCTCATCGTGGAGGCGATCAAGGCGGCGCCCTCGCTCGGGGTCAAGCGGCTGTCGCTGAACTTCGCCGTGTTCCGCGCGGCGCTGGAGCGGGGCGAGCGGATCGGCGCGGGCCCGGTGCTGCGGGCCTGGCGCGGGCTGCTGCTGTTCCTGTCCAAGTGGTTCCAGATCGAGTCGCTGTACAAGTTCAACGCCAAGTTCCAGCCGTCCTGGCAGCCGCGGTTCTTCGTCTACCCCAGCATCGGGAACGCCCCCCGGATCGCGCTGGCGGCCCTGGAGGCCGAGGCGTTCCTGGTCTGGCCGAGGCTCGAGGTACGCCGGGTGGCCCGCAAGATGGGCCTGGGCAAGCTGCGCCGCCGGCTGGTGCGGATGCGCGCGGCCCGGCGCGTCTAGCCGACAGCACCGCGGCGTGCCCCACCAGGCCGCATAGGCTGGCCTGATGAGCGATGACAGCGTGCTGCCCGGCCTGCCTCGGGCCGGCCGGTGCCTGGTGATGGGCGTCGTCAACGTCACGCCGGACTCGTTCTCCGACGGCGGCAAGTGGCTCGGCACAGAGGACGCCATCGGCCACGGGCTCGACCTCGCCAAACAGGGGGCCGACCTGGTGGACGTGGGCGGCGAATCCACCCGGCCGGGGGCCCAGCGGGTGTCGGACGCCGAGGAAATGCGCCGGGTGATCCCGGTCATCGGCGCTCTCGCCTCGGCCGGGGTGCGGGTCAGCGTGGACACCATGCGGGCCCGGGTCGCCGCGGCCGCCGTGGAGGCCGGGGCCTGCCTGGTCAACGACGTGAGCGGCGGGCTGGCCGACCCGCAGATGCCGCGCCTGGTGGCCAAGGCCGCAGTGGCCTACGTGGTGATGCACTGGCGCGGCCACAGCCACGACATGATGAAACGGGCCGTCTACACCGACGTGGTGGCCGAGGTCGCTGCCGAGTTGCGGCGCCGGGTGGACACGGTGACCGGCGAGGGCGTGGACCCGGCCCGCATCATCCTGGACCCCGGCCTCGGCTTCGCCAAGCAGCCCGGGCACAACTGGGCGCTGCTCACCGGGCTGCGGGAGATCGCCACCCTCGGCGGCACCTGCCCGGGCTTCCCGGTCCTCATCGGCGCCTCCCGCAAGAGCTTCCTGGGCAAGCTGCTGGCGGCCCCGGACGGCACGCCGCGGCCGTTCGCCGGCTGCGACGGCGCGACCGTGGCGGTGACCGCGCTGGCCGCGGCGGCTGGAGCCTGGGGGGTACGGGTGCACGAGGTCCCGCTCAACGTGGACGCTGTCCTGGCTGCCAGGGCCTGGCGCCAGGCAGCCGGGGAGCGCGGGTGAGCCTGGACCGGATCGCGCTGCGCGGACTGCGGGTCCGTGGCCGCCACGGCGTCTTCGGGCACGAGCGGCGAGACGGCCAGGAGTTCGTCGTCGACGCCGTGCTCGGCGTCGACGTCCGGCCCGCGGCGGCCGGCGACGACCTGTCCCGTACCGTCGACTACGGCGTCCTGGCCGAGCGGCTGGCCGCCGTCGTCGCCGGTGAGCCCGTGCGGCTCATCGAAACGCTGGCCGAGCGGCTGGCCCAGGTCTGCCTGGCCGAGCCAGGAGTACAGGAGGCTGAGATCACCGTTCACAAGCCGCAGGCGCCTGTGACGCAGGTTGTCCAGGATGTGACCGTGACCATCACACGGAGCCGGGCGTGACCGCAGCCGCCCCCCAGCCGCGCCGGGTGGTGCTGGCCCTCGGCAGCAACCTGGGTGACCGGCAGGAGAACCTGCAGGGCGCGGTGGACGCGCTGTTCGACGCGCCCGGCTTCCGGTTCCTCGCCGCCTCGCCCATCTACGAGACCGCGCCGGTGGGCGGCCCGGAGCAGCCGGACTACCTGAACGCGGTGATCACGGTGCGGACGGCCCTGCCCGCGCGGATGATCCTGGACCGTGCCCGCGGCGTCGAGGACGCGTTCCAGCGGGTCAGGGACCAGGTCTGGGGCCCGCGCACGCTGGATGTGGACCTGATCGTCTGCGGCGGCGAAATCAGCGACGACCCGCAGCTCACCCTGCCGCACCCCCGGGCGCACGAGCGCGCCTTCGTGCTCGCGCCCTGGCACGACATCGAGCCGGACGCCGAGATCCCCGGCCGCGGCCCGGTGGCGGACCTGCTCCGCTCGGTCGGCCTGGCCGGGGTCCGCCGGCTGGACGGCAGCGAGCTACACCCACCGGCATGACCCCGACGAAGCCCCGCGCGCTGTTCGGCCTCGGCGTGGCCTGCGCCCTGGTGACCTGGCTGCTGCTCGTGCGGCTCTACAGCTCGCTGCCGCCGCTGCCGTGGACGCCATCCCTGACGCTGGTGCTGCTCGCCATCGTGGAGGGGCGCAGCGGGTACCTGCTGCGCCGGCGGATCGCCGGGCGCTGGCAGGCCAGCCAGAACGGTGACGGCAGGAGCCGGCCGAAGCCGCTGCATCCCATCGGGATCGCGCGCACCGCGGCCGTCGCCAAGGCCAGCGCACTGGCGGCCGCGGTGATCGCCGGGCTGGCGCTCGGGTTCGTGATCGACCTGACGCGATCGCTGAGCGAGCCGATTCCGCGGCAGGACACCTTCGCCGCGCTGGGGATCTTCGCGAGCGCGGTGCTCCTCGCCGTCGCCGCCGTCTACCTGGAGCGCTCCTGCCGGGTGCCCGGCCCGCCCGGGGATCGCTGAGCCCTGGATATGCTGATCATGTTCGTCCGGTACCGGGAGACCCCTTTCAAGATCGCACAATACGCTCAGGAAACCAGGCTTGAGCAGGACGAGCACCCCGCGGACGCCGGTTTTGAAAGGGTCTTAAAGACTGGAACGAGATGGAATCTGACGTGACGATGGGCCAGGCGACGGCCCAGGCTCAGGCACGCCCGGCCAGGCTCACGGTCGGCGTCATCGGCACCGGCCGGGTCGGCGCCACCCTGGGCGTCGCGCTGGCCCGGGCGGGCCACCAGGTCGTGGCCGCGACCGGTGTGTCCGAGGCGTCGCGGCGCCGGGCCGCCGAGAGACTGCCCGGGGTGCCGATCACCGAGCCGCACGAGGCCGCGGCCCGGGCCAGCCTCATCCTGCTGTGCGTTCCCGACGACGCGCTGCCCGGGCTGGTCGCGGGCCTGGCGGCCACCGGAGCCGAACTGTCCGGCCGCCTGCTGGTGCACACCAGCGGCCGGTACGGCACCGGGGTGCTGCGGCCCGCCACCGCCAGGGGTGCGCTGCCGATCGCGCTGCACCCGGTCATGACGTTCACCGGCCGGCCCGACGACGTCGAGAAGCTGCACGGCATCAGCTTCGGCGTGACCGTCCCGGACGAGCTGCGGCTGGTCGCCGAGGCGCTGGTGATCGAGATGGGCGGCGAGCCCGTGTTCATCCGGGAGGAAGACCGGGGGCTGTATCACGCGGCGCTGGCCAGCGCCGCCAACCACCTGGTCGGGCTGGTGGCCGAGGCGTCGGACCTGCTGCGCGGCGCGGGTGTGCCGAACCCGGGCCGTATGCTCAGCCCGCTGCTGTTCGCGGCGCTGGACAATGCGTTGCGGCTGGGCGATGCGGGGCTCACCGGGCCGGTCGCCCGGGGTGATGCCGACACCGTCGCCCGGCACATCGAGGTGCTCGCCGCCGCGTCGCCGCAGGCGCTGAGCGCCTACCTCGCGCTGGCCAGGCTGACCGCCGGGCGCGCCCTGGCGGCCGGGCTGCTCTCGCCGCCGGACGCGCGCCGCCTGCTCGACGTGCTCGCTTCCTTCCCCCACCCGGATGGGCCGGCCGGATGACCGTGCCGGTGGCCCGGACCAGGGCGGAACTCTCTGCTGCCAGGGCTGGCCTGGCCGGGCCGGTGGTCCTCGTGCCGACCATGGGGGCGCTGCACACCGGCCATGTGGCGCTGCTGCGGCGGGCTCGCGAGCTGGCCGGGACCGTCGTGGTGTCGATCTTCGTCAACCCGCTGCAGTTCGGGCCGCATGAGGACTACAACCGGTACCCCCGGGTGCTGGACGCCGACCTGGCGGTCTGCGCGGCCGAGGGGGTGAGCCTGGTGTTCGCGCCTGGCCGTGCGGACATGTACCCGGTCTCGCCGCAGGTGACCGTGGACCCGGGCCCGGCGGGCCAGGTGCTCGAAGGAGAGTTCCGGCCCGGGTTCTTCGGCGGCGTGCTGACCGTGGTGCTGAAGCTGTTCCAGCTGGTGCGCCCGGGAATCGCGGTGTTCGGCCAGAAGGACGCCCAGCAGCTCGCGCTCGTCCGCCGGATGGTCGCTGACCTGGATCTCGGGGTCCGGATCGAGTCCGTGCCCACCGTGCGCGATCCCGACGGCCTGGCCACCTCCAGCCGGAACGCGTACCTGTCGGCGCCGGAACGTTCGGCGGCGCTGGCCCTGCCACGGGCGCTGGCGGCCGGGCAGGACGCGGTGGCCTTGGGGCCAGCGGCCGTGCTCGCGGCTTCGAAGGCAGCGCTCGGCTCTTCCGGGGTGGCGGTGGACTACCTGAGCCTGGTGGACCCCGCGACGTTCACACCGGTGGACGGCGCGCACACCGGCCCGGCCATCCTCGCCGTCGCCGCCCGGGTGGGGCGCACCCGGCTGATCGACAACGTTCCGTTGACGTTTGGAGAGTAACCTCCCACTCATCCCTCACCAGGAGTGCCATGCTGCTCGCCATTGACGTCGGGAACACCAACACGGTCCTCGGGATATTCGAGGGCAGCGAGGTGATCGAAGACTGGCGGATCGCCACCGTGCCCGACCGCACCGCCGACGAGAACGCCGTGATCCTGCAGGGCCTGCTCGGCCAGAGCTCCCGGGTCAAGGACGCGGACGTGACCGGCATCGCACTGTGTTCCACCGTGCCCTCGGTGCTGTATGAGATGCGGGAGATGTGCCGCCGCTACTACTCCGGCCTGCCCGCGGTGATCGTCGAGCCCGGGGTCAAGACCGGCGTGCCGGTCCGGGTGGACAATCCCAAGGAGGTCGGCAGCGACCGGATCATGAACGCGCTCGCCGCCGCCCACCTCTACGGCGGCCCGGCCATCGTGGTCGACTTCGGCACGTCCACGAACTTCGATGTGATCAGCGCCAACGGCGAGTTCATCGGTGGCGCGCTCGCTCCCGGCATGGAGATCTCCGTCGATGCGCTGTCCCGCCGCGCCGCCCAGCTCCTCAAGGTGGAGCTGGCCAGGCCGCACCGGGTGATCGGCCGGAACACGGTCGAGTGCCTCCAGTCCGGCATCATCTACGGATTCGCCGGGCAGGTCGAGGGCATCGTCACCCGGATAGCCAAGGAACTGGTCCCCGGCGACCCGGACTCGGTGACCGTCATCGCCACCGGCGGCCTGGCCCCGGTCCTGCTCGATGAGGTCGACGTCGTCGACGCGTACGAACCCTGGCTCACCCTGACCGGCCTGCGGCTGGTATACGAGCGAAACACCGAGGATTCCTGAAAAGCCATAATCTCCTTACGGAGGGGGCCGGCCCGGTGCCAGCCGGCGGCGCCGGTGCTGGCCGGACTGTAAAGCACGGTGCCGGCGACCCGGTGTGACCGGTAACCTCTGGCAGGTGACAGAAGAGACCGAACTGCCCGAGCAGATGCGGGTCCGGCGAGCCAAGCTGGATCGCATCAGGGCCTCGGGCCGTGACCCCTACCCGGCCGGATTCGAGCGCACCGACACCATCGCTGAGGTGCGCAAACGGTTCGCCGGCCTGGGCCAGGGCGCGGCCACCGGCGAGCGGGTGGCCGTGGCGGGCCGGGTCATGCTGTCACGGCCGGGCGGCAAGCTCAGCTTCGCCCGCGTCAGGGACGGCAGTGGCGACATCCAGATCATGATTTCGCTGGACCGTTCCGGCGAGCAGGCCCTGGAGGAATGGAAGCGCGACGTCGACCTCGGTGACCATGTCGGCGTCGTGGGCGAGGTCATCACCTCCCGGCGGGGTGAGCTCTCGGTGCTCGCCGACCGCTTCGTGATCACCGCCAAGAGCCTGCGCCCGCTGCCGGAGAAGCACAAGGGCCTGACCGACATCGAGTCCCGGGTGCGGCAGCGCTACGTGGACATGATCGTCAACCCGGACACCCGCCGCCTGGTGGAGCTGCGCAGCGCCGTGCTGCGGTCGCTGCGTGCGGGCCTGCACAGCCGGGGCTTCATCGAAGCGGAGACTCCCATCCTGCAGCCGGTGCACGGCGGGGCCAACGCGGCGCCGTTCGTGACCCACCACAACGCCCAGGACCGGGACGTCTACCTGCGGATCGCGCTGGAGCTCTACCTCAAGCGGATGATCGTGGGCGGGATCGAGAAGGTCTTCGAGATCAGCAAGAACTTCCGCAACGAAGGCATGGACGCCACTCACTCGCCCGAGTTCACCATGCTCGAGGCCTACGAGGCCTACGGCGACTACGACACGATCGGCACCCTGACCAGGGAGCTGATCCAGCAGGCCGCCAGGGACGCCCTGGGCACGACCGTGCTGCACCGGGCCGGCGGCGGCGAGTACGACATCGGCGGCGAATGGCCGGCCAAGACCGTGCACGGCGCGATCTCCGAGGCTCTGGGCGAGGAAGTCACCCCCGGCACCAGCGAGGAAGACCTGCGCAAGCTGTGTGCCCGGGCCGGCGTCCCGGCCGATCCGGGCTGGAACAGCGGGCAGGTGGTCCTGGAGATGTACGAGCGCCTGGTCGAGGAACGCACCGTCGAGCCGACCTTCTACCGGGACTTCCCGGTCGAGGTGTCGCCGCTGACCCGGCGGCACCGCTCCGACCCCCGGCTGGCCGAGCGGTGGGACCTGGTGGCGTTCGGGACAGAGCTGGGCACCGGGTACACCGAGCTGGTCGACCCGGTCGAGGAACGGGCCAGGCTCACGGCGCAGTCGCTGCTCGCGGCCAAGGGCGATCCGGAGGCCATGCAGCTCGACGAGGATTTCCTGCGGGCACTGGAGTACGGGATGCCGCCGACCGGTGGCGTCGGGTTCGGCATTGACCGCATCCTGATCATGTTCACCGGCGCGACCATCCGGGAGACGATCCTGTTCCCCCTGGTGAAACCCGAATAACAGCAAACGGCCCCCGGGCTGGGTCAGCCGGGGGCCCTGTTCGCTCGTGGTCAGACTATGCGGACGGCTCCGACGAAGGCGCTCCAGTAGATCGGCTGTACCTGCACGGGCTGGCCGAAGGACGGCGCGTCGACCATGAGGCCGTTGCCGATGTACATGCCCACGTGGCTGATGTCGGCGAAGAAGAACACCAGGTCACCGGGCTGGAGCTGCCAGCGCGAGATGTGCTCGCCCTCGTTCCACTGGTCGCCGGTGTAGTGGTCGAGGTGGATGCCCACGTGAGCGTAGGCCCACATCACCAGGCCGGAACAGTCGAACGCGCTGGGGCCGGCCGCTCCCCACTCATACGGGTCGCCGCGCACCGACAGCGCCCAGCGCAGGGCCTGTTCGCCGATGGAGTTGCCGCCGGGGATGGGGATGTTGGGGAACGAGCCGGTCCGGGAGAAAATGTTCATCGCCTGCTGGTAGGCGGCGCTGTTCAGCACGTTCATCTTGCGCTGGATGACGGCCCGCTCGGCCTGCATCTGCTTGACCAGGCTGGTGACCTTGTTCTTCTGCTGCTCGGCGGTCTGCTGTGCCCTGCGGGCCGTGGCCTCGGCCGCCGCCAGTGCGCTGACCTGGTCGCCGGACTCCTTGTCCAGCTGCTGCATGATGGCCGCCCGGCCCACCACGACCGACGGGTCGCTGCTGGTGATGAACTGCAGCGTGGGGTCGACGCTGCCGGTCATGTAGCTCTCGGCGGCGAGCTGCCCGACCTGCGTCTGCCCGGCGCCGAGCTCCTTGGCGTCCCTGGCCGCGGTCGTCGCGGCCGTCGCCGCTTCGGCCCGGGCCTGTGCAAGCTGAATCTTGAGCCCGTCGTACTGCTGACCCAGCGCGTCGATCTGGTTTGACAGCACCTTGGCCTGAGCGATGAGCTTCTGCAGGCTGGGCGGTGTGCTCTGCTGTGCCGCCCAGCTGCTGACGCTGGGCAGGATCACCCCCGCCGCGGCGAGCGCTGTCGCCAGCACCGCCGTCCGCGTCCAGCCCCGTCGCGAACCAATACGTACCCGGCCGGGCAAAGACCCCGGCTTTGTGTGCCCCCCGCGATGCGAGTGCCGCACACGGTCTCCTTTCCTAGCCGCCGACCGGACACCTAACAGCCACCGTTGGCCGCGAAGCAAAGTTACCGAATCCTTAATGGGCCGCGTGTCATTACCGGGAACTTAATTGACCGGGTCGCCCGGGTTGCCCACGTCCCCGGTATAGTAGCGATAAGTAATTGATTAGTGACACTGTGTGCAATAAGAGAATTGCCGCAGCTCTTCGCCGGGTTTGTGTACCGGGCCCGAGGCGGGCCCGCACCCGGCAGGCCCCAATCGCCTGCCCTCGCTGGCCGGTCTTGACGGACCCTCACTAGGGTGCGGGCAATGGAGTACACGCTCAGGCGGGCGCGAACCAGCG
>Ga0070730_10003115_pt1 | contig 14959 bp, 13 predicted proteins | sample Coa_R1_3_FD_66447 | JGI IMG/M metagenome (GOLD analysis project Ga0070730, IMG submission 66447) | Surface soil microbial communities from Centralia Pennsylvania, which are recovering from an underground coalmine fire - Coalmine... | ecosystem: Environmental > Terrestrial > Soil > Unclassified ...
GGATTTTTACTATGAGAATCTGGTCACGCTGGCGGAGCGGCTCACGAAAATTTCTCCCATCTCCGGACCGCTGCGTTTCTACTACGGAAACTCCGGCACGGAGGCCATTGAAGCGGCCCTGAAGCTGGCCCGCTACCATACCAAACGGCAGGGTGTCATTGCATTTTACGGAGCATTTCACGGCCGCACCATGGGCGCGCTTTCGCTGACTGCATCGAAGGCCCAGCAGCGCCGGCGGTTCGCTCCGCTGGTTCCGGGCGTGACGCACGTTCCGTATCCCGACGTGTACCGCAAGCCGGAAGGGATGAGCGTGGCCGAGTATTCGCTGGAGTGCGCGCGCTTCATTGAAGATCGCGTATTCAAAACCATTATGGCTCCGGAGGAGTGCGCGGCGATTTTCATTGAGCCGATTCAGGGAGAGGGCGGATATCTGCCCGCACCGCGCGAGTTTCTGCAGGAGCTGCGGAACATCTGCGACCGGCACGGCATTCTGCTGGTGGCGGACGAAATACAATCCGGCGCCGGACGAACCGGCAAATGGTGGGCCATCCAGCACTCCGGGGTGGAGCCGGACATGGTCACCATGGCCAAGGGCATAGCTTCCGGCATGCCGCTGAGCGTGATGATTTCCCGCGCTGACATCATGGACTGGGTGCCGGGCTCACATGCGTCCACGTTCGGAGGCAATCCGGTGTGCATTGAAGCGGCACTGGCCACGCTCAACGTTCTGGAGCGCGAAGGCTTGCGCAATGCGGAAATCGTGGGCAATCACATGCTCGAACGCCTGCGTCCCTGGGTGCAGAAACATTCCATTGTGGGTGACGTTCGCGGCGTGGGGCTGATGATCGGGGTGGAGATCGTAAAAGACAAAATGACCCGAGCCAGAGACCACGACGAGCGCGATCGCATTGTGGATCTGGCCTTTGAGAAGGGCGTGCTTTTGCTGGGCGCGGGAGAGAATACCATCCGCATCGCGCCGCCTCTGATTGTGAGTCAGGAGCAGGCGGATATTGCGCTCGATGTGCTGGAAGAGTGCATTATCTCCGTATCCCGCAAGTAGAAGGGGAATCTCAGTTTTGAAGTGCTATAGTGCGGGCAAAGAATTTTTCTTTGCCCGCATAATTATTGGGACGGGGAAAGTATGTCTGGCCGCTTCACGCAGTTCACAATCCGGGCGCTCGATTCCGCCGCCAGGCTTTTGCCAAAGCGTAAAGCGGAAGCCGAGGCGGAGCATCTCAGCACCGGCCGCCGGGGCGAGGAAGAGGCGTATTTCTATCTTCGCCGGCATGGTTATGTGATTGTGGCCCGCAATTATCGCAGTCCGCGGACGCGCAGCGAACTGGATATGGCTGGCTGGGACCAGGATACGCTCTGCTTCATCGAGGTGAAGACGCGCACCTCGCGCGAGGTGATGCCGGCAGAGGCGGCGGTGGACCATGAGAAGCGGCATGATCTTTCCCAGGTGGCGCGGGAGTTTTTGCGCAAAATGCCGGCGGATGTGGCTTTTCGCTTTGACATTGTGAGTGTGTATTTCACAAGCGATGGCCAGCCGGAGATTGAGCTGTTCAAAAACGCATTTCGTTTCGAATAGTCTTATAGACACTGCCAATAGCGGGAATGTCTGCGTAGCTGCCGCTGTTTTCTCGTGCTCCGGTTGTAAGATATTTCTGTGCCCGAACTGAGAAAAGATCCAATTACGGGACGCTGGGTCATCATTTCCACCGACCGCGCCCGTCGCCCGAGCGACTTTTCGCGCGAGTCCGCCGTGGTGAAAGGGACTGGCTTTTGCCCGTTCTGTCCGGGCAATGAGAACCGCACGCCTCCGGAGATTCTGGCCTACCGGCCTGCCGAAAACGGACATGAAGGCCCTGCATGGAAAGTGCGTGTGATTCCCAACAAGTTTCCCGCTCTCGGAATTGAAGGCGACCTCGACCGCCAGGCCGAGGGGATGTTCGACAAAATGAACGGCATTGGCGCGCATGAGGTGATCATCGAGACCCCCGATCACATGGAGACTCTGGCCACCATGCCGGTGAAGCGGGTGGAAGATGTCCTGTGGGCGTTTCGCGAACGCATTCTCGACCTGAAGCGGGACCGCCGCTTCCGGTACATCATGGTCTTCAAAAACCACGGCGAAGCCGCGGGCGCAACGCTCGAGCATCCGCACTCACAGTTGATCGCTCTGCCGATTGTGCCCAAACAGGTGACGGAAGAGATGGACGGAGCGAAAAGCTACTTTGCCGGCAAAGAACGCTGCGTCTACTGCGACATGATTCGCCAGGAAATGGATTGCAAAGTGCGCATTGCTGGCCAAAACCAGGACTTTATCGCGCTGGCGCCGTATGCGCCACGATTTCCCTTTGAAACCTGGCTGCTGCCCAAAAGGCATGAATCGGCGTTTGAGAATTCGCCGCCGCATCTCTATGAAAATCTGGCGCGGATTCTTAAGTCGCTGCTGACCAGGGTGGTGCGCGTGCTCGATAACCCTGCTTACAATCTGGTGCTGCACACAGCGTCGATACAGGACAACAGCAACGATTACTACCACTGGCACATGGAGCTCATACCCCGGCTGACGCGGACCGCGGGATTCGAGTGGGGCTCGGGCATCTATATCAATCCCACGCCTCCGGAAGAGGCCGCACGATATCTGCGCGAAGCGATCATTGAAGAAGCGCAGCCGGTGAAGGCGTAAGTATTACCGAGCGACACGTCTGTTGCTGCCCTTGGCGTGAATCAGTCCTTAAAAAACAAAGCGCGGAGAGAAGTTTCTCTCCGCGCTCGCGTTTTGTTCAGAAACGCCTGTTAATTGCCTTTGCTGGCGGGAGGCACAATGCCGTTCATGCGCAGGTACTCGACCATTTGACCGTAGTGGTCAAAGCCGTGCGAGACGGCGAAGGTGACCAGAAATATGCGGGCCGCTTTCTGCTGGCGGAAAGGAATGGCGTCCGCCACATTTTCCGGCGTAAGAGTGGCCGCGGCTTTGTGTCCGATCGCGTAAGAGTCCTTCAGGAATTTTATGATCTCGGCTTTGGTCTTGAGCTCGTCAGGACCGTTGGAGTTTTTGATTTCGTAGGGCGGTTTGTCGCCGGTAATGGAGCCCCAGAAAAGCCAGTTTGCAGTGGCGATGTGCTTAATCTGCACAGCAAAGCTGCGGACGCCCTTGTAGTCGCTGCCGGGAATGTTCAGGCCTTCGGGCGAGAAATTGAATTTGTCTTCCGGCATGGCCTCGGCGGCCTCGACAATTTCCTTTTCCAGAATGCTGATCTGCCGGTCAATGGCGCCGGAAACTGTGGGCGCCGGCTGGGGCGTGGTTTGCGCCTGCGGCGCGCTTCCGGAGGGTTTTGCCGGAGCGCCGCCCTGGGCGTATGCCAGCGTTCCCATGGTCAATGTCAGGGTCAACAACAAACATAAAGTGCGAATATGCTTCATTTTAGAGCTTCTCCTTTGGTGCGAGAGGATTATACCTTCAGGCAGCCTGATCGTGCTGCGCGGGTCAGAGATCCGGATACCATACGATTATGCTTTATGCCTGGAACCGAATCAAAAAGCGCGAACACTATCCATATCTTATGATTTAGGATCAACTGTTGGCAGTTGCTGGCGAAGAAATTCCCGCACGCTCTCACTCAACTGTTGATCCGTTCGAAAGCATGGCTGTAGCCGTTCTGCCCACGATCTTCCTGGGTGTATGACATCCCATGGTGATCGTTGCTGTTGATACCGGCCTTTACCCGGATCATGGTTGCCGAAACCATCCAGGACCCTATTCCACAGTGGTGCAAACGATTGGATCAGTAGCGACTCACCCAGGGGTATCCAAATGTCATCTACAACAAGATACCGGCAGCTAAAGTGCTCAAGCGACAGATTGCTGGCTTCCTGAATAGACCCGGCATGTTCGGTAAGTCTGTTGAATAGAACCGATCCCGCCTCCGCGTCCAAACCCAAACCACCTTTGCGTGCGCCAAGGGGAACGGCCTTACCTACATAAATCGGCACAGCTTTCTTTACATCGTGCATTGTGGAACTTAGCCCCGAATACAGCGGGAAATCGCCTGAGTAATAAATGGCGTAAACGCCAGCGCCCAGGAATCTGTCTTCAGGCGGCAGTGGTCCCATTGTGCGCGCCAGCAATGCGTCAGCAACGCTCGTGCCTAAGTTTTTTTTGTCGAGTGGATTATACGGCGGTTCGCTTCGCACTATTTTCGCTCACCTCGGACTCGCTTAAGTGTTTGCGGACATGTGTGGCAATAATTTTACCCAGTGTGACCGGTACTGCATTTCCCAGTTGCCGCATAGCTTCTGTCCACGATCCCTGGAAAACGTATTCATCGGGAAACGTTTGCACCCGCGCCGACTCGCGGACAGTAAGATAACGAAGTTTTCCGTCTGGAAATACGATCATGTTTTCGCCACCCGGTACGCCGTGATCTCCAGCTTTTAAAGTTTTGGCGGGTTCGTCGAGGCGGCTTCCCGTATGCCCTGCATATGATCTCGCCCCCGGCATGAATCGGTGGTTGGGGAAATTGTTCTCTGGGAACTTTTCGGGGTCGGGTAGTCCCTTGATCGCATCTCGTATGGTACTCCAGGGCTGGTATTCGGCTCTGTCAAAAAGTGGAATTGGAGCAGGTTTCGCCGCTGATGGCCGGTTCTTTTTGGCAACTTCGTGTCGCTCCCAGTATAAGCCCGACAATTGTTCGGCGGCCAAAGCGGCAGCAGAATGCGTACTCTCGGGGAATGACCATTCAATACCAAGATCCGAGCGGAAGCCAACGATAAAAACGCGCTCCCGTTTTTGCGGTACACCGTAATTGGCTGCATTGAGCAGCCTGTAAACAACCTTGTACTCAAGGGACCTTATTTTGCCGGATGTATGATGCCTCTCAAGTCTAGCCAAATGTTGCGGCCAGTCTTCCGATGCTTTCCTCTGAATCTCCGGGTAGGACAACATCAGGGTTATGTATTCAAAATAAGTCGCAAAAGAGCGCCTGAGTAATCCTTTTACGTTCTCGATGATGAATGCTCGTGGTCTCAGAGCCAGGACGGCACGCAGCATCTGCGGAAACATGTTACGCCCATCTTCATAGCCGCGATGCTTTCCACCCAAAGACCAGGGCTGGCATGGCACACCAGCCGCGACCAGATCCACACTTTCGCCAATCTCATCGAACGAAAAGTGACACACGTCCTCCTGAAATATGGGCCAGTCCCGGACTAACTTAAAACCCCGTTCCTGGTTTGCGCGAAGCGTATTGCAGGCATCGGTGTCGAGTTCGACAACTGCTTTGTGCCGAAACCCCGCTTGGGAAAGTCCAAGCGCCAGGCCACCCGCTCCAGCGAACAATTCAATGGATGTGTTCATTTCTCTCCCAGAAACGAAATAATTTTATCAGTCAGAAGGAGCGTGGATAACTGGCATTCCCAGATTACAAGTACTTTCCAGCCATTTCGGCGCAGTTTTCTCAAATTTGATAAATCGCGTTTACGGTTCTGCTCCAGTTTATCCAGCCAGAAACGTTTATTGGATTTGGGCAGCCTTCCGCATCGTGGATGGCGATGCCAGAAACACCCATGAATAAAGATGATCTTTCTGCGCTTTGTAAACACAAGATCAGGTGTGCCAGGTAACGAGCGAACGTGCAGACGATAGCGGTATCCTAGCGAATGAATAAGCCGCCTGACGACAAGCTCCGGCCCCGTATCCTTGTGTGAGATAAGAGTCATCCGCTCACTACGCTGTTTTGGTGTTAGCGTATCGATGGCAGACCTTCAACTCTTAAATTAGGCGAATATTTAGCGTAAGTCAATCATCTTTCTTCGTAGAGTAACCCTTCGTTCTATATTGATGGCGGCAGGAAGGGCCACTCTTTGCGCCGCCAGGAACGCGCCATAAAAATCAGTATGCCGACGATTGCAATGGCCAAAGCATAGGCGAGATTGCGCATGGCTCCCGTGCGCACCACCAGAACGAAGATGAATCCAATCAGGGCCAGAGCGGCAGGCAAGGGATAAAGGTACATGCGAAAAGGCCGGGGGAAGTCGGGCCGGCGTGCGCGCAGCAGAAATAGCCCGAGAATTTGCAGGATGAACTGAATGGTAATGCGGATCACCACCAGGCCGGTAATCACGTCGATTAAGCGAAACGTGCAAAACACGGCGGCCACTCCGCCCAGCGTGAGCAGTGAGATAAAAGGAAACCGGCCTTTGGGATGGATTTTGCCATACACGCGAAAAAAATTGCCATCGAGCGCGGCGGCGTAAGGCACGCGGGAATATCCCAGCAGCAGCGAGAAGACCGAGGCAAAGGCCACCCACATAATCAGCACTGCCGCCAGTTTGCCGGCCCAGTCTCCCATGGTCCGCTGCAGCAATGTGGACGCCACAAAACTTTGCGAGCCGGATTCCGCCGTTTTGTACATCTCCTGCCACGGAATCACGCCCAGCATGCCGATGTTCATGACCAGGTAAAGAATCGCTACCAGCACAATCGACCAGATCACGGCGCGGGGGATATTGCGTTCGGGAGCACGAACTTCAGCGCCCAGAAAGCAGACGTTGTAGTATCCCCAGTAATCGTAGAAGGCAATCAGCATGGCGGAGCCCAGGCCGGTGAAAAATGCTCCCGTTGGCTGAAAGGCGTGAGCGGGGAAACTGAAGGCGCGGGCCGCGCTGAAGTGGGTGAGTCCGGCGACGATGACCCACAGCATGGTGCCGATCACGCCTACCCACAGGAATTTTGAAAGCCGCCCAATCACACTGATGCGGCGATAGAGCAGCAGCACGGCCAGGCCGCATACCGCCATGGCGAGAAAGGTCCCGTTGGTGATTTGCAGGCGAATCTCAAATTTGCCCGTGAAGGGAAGCATCAGGGAAAAAGGGTGGCTGAGCCAGGTTTTATCCAGAGCAGGCCACAGATAACTGGCATACTGCGAAACGCCAAGGCATCCGGAGGCGATGGAGAGCGGTGCGCTGAAAAGAAGCTGCCAGACGAACAAGAACGACATCAGCCGGCCCAGGCCATTTGCTCCGTAGCTTTCCTTCAGATATTGGTACGGTCCGCCGGCGCGGGGCATGGACGCGCCCAGTTCTGCCCAGACCAGGCCATCGCAAATGGCAAAGATGGCGCCCAGAATCCAGCCCAGCATGGCCTGAGGGCCGCCCATGGCGTGGACGATCAGCGGCATGGTGATAAACGGGCCCACGCCGATCATATCGATCATGTTGAGCGCCGTGGCTTCGCGCAGTCCGATATCGCGGGCTAGTGAGGGCTGCGACGGGGAGTTCATTGGACGGGAAGAAAGACTGGGGCAGGCGCAGGCAGGAGTGCCTGCGCTCCATAGTTCCACGTATATGCCGAGTGGTGACTCATTTTCCTTCGTGGCTTTTTTCGTTTCCTGCTTCGTGCCCGGCGCTGATCAGATTTACGAACAGGCGAATTGCGCCCGGCACGCCTGCGGGAAGCTGGCGGAAGAAGGCGTATCCGGAGTAGATATAAGTGCCCTGGCCGTAGTGGGCGATGAGCAGGCCGCCGTTTTGCGGAGGCTCGCCGGGATCGTGTGAGGAGAGCAGCGGCTTAAAGTGGTCGTCCCACTGCAACATGAAGTAGAGGCCGCGTTCCTGTACCCATCCATCAAAATCTTTGCTGCCTATTTTGTTGGGAAAAGATAAAACCTGCTCATCGGGCGCCAGAATCTCCACCGGCTGCTCTTCCACGGAAACGCGGGCATTGCTCAGCGTAGCGGGCCAGGGTGTGTAGTTGCCGGCGTTGAACAGAGCCACGCTCTGGTTGTACTGCACGATCAGGGCACCGCCGCGATTCACGTAGTCAAGAAGGCGTCGGTTCTGTTCGCGAATATCCGTGCGGACGTCATAAGCGCGTATGCCGACGATGATCGTGTTATACCGGCTCAGGTCGCCGGAGGCCAGTTCCTGCGCGGTGATCAGGTTTACGTTCACACCTACGCTGCTCAGCACGGTTGGTATCTCATCTCCGGCGCCCATGATGTAGCCGACCTTCAGGCCCGGCGTGAGTTTTACGTCCACGGCCTGAACGTTTTGCGCCGCTGGATGATAGGAATAAAACGAATCCAGATCGGGGCGGGTGATCAGTTTGAATCCTTCGGAGTACTCTTTGCCTTCGTACTCGGCTTTGGCTGTGACCTTGTAGGTTCCTTCATGCAGGTCCTGCGGGGTGATGCGGAAAAAATAGTTGCTGAGGTCGCCGTCATGGTCCAGATCGACGGCCAAAGACTCGGGCTCCACCTTCCATCCTGAAGGAACATCCAGATGAAGTTTGGCATGTACGTGGGCCGGCACATTGCTGCGCACGCTGACGTCAATCTGCGAAGAGGCCGCGCCGGTGGTGGGGAACACAACGACTGGTGACATCATTAATACAGAGAGCGGCGGTCCAGCAGCCAGTGGCCGTTCGGACTGTCCTGCGGACGGATCCACGAATTTAACTTTGGCGACTGCATGTGCCTGGCTGTCGCCGCTGGCGGTAGTGAAAGTCGCGGAGGCGTGTACCGGCCAGGGAGGAAGCGGCAGGGTGACCAGTTGGGGGTCGCTGATGGTGTAGAAATTGTCTGTTTCCGGATTTTGGCGGCTCCAGTACGGGCGGGTGTATTTGGCATTTTCCGGCACAGTGACCTGGAACTGCACGGCCGCGCTGTCGCCGGTCTTGAGTGGCGGAATGTCGGATTTAAGCTGGGTGATCTTCCAGCCTTCGGGTGCTTCCAAACGGACTTCCTGCGGCGTAACCGCTACTTTTCCGCGATTATAAAGATGGGCGGTGATGGTGAAGATCTGGCCGGGTGTCGCCAGGCTGAAGGTCTGCTCCATGCGCGGAAAGTACGAGGGCGGTGGAGGCGGTCCGGGCATATCGACGGATGCATCCAGCAGCACGCCCAGTGACTGATTGGCAGCCTGTTCAAACTGTTCTGCCTTGGTGCGGAGCGAAGGCAGCAGATCGGCTTTGGCGGCAGGGGAAAGCTGCGAGCTTTCCATTTGGGCGATCAATTTCTTTGTCTCCGACAAACCTGCCAGCAAAGAGGGTGCGCAGGCGGCGGTGTCCTGAACAGAATACAGTTTCGTGGCTTCATCCACGTGCTTCGCGATGGAAGCCAGTGCCGGGCGAAGAAAAACGGCTTTGCTTTCTTCCGTGCCGATTCGGTCGGCGAGTGAGAGAAGAGAGGTATCCATGCCATCGAAGAAATCGGCTTCACGCGCGTCCGCGGCTTTGGCGGGAAAGACAGAATCTACCAGCTTGTAATAGGTATAGCGATGTCCGGGCGGAATACGGATGCCGCCTGTTCCCTGGGAAGTCTGGTGGGCCAGGCCTTCGAGCGCAAACTGCGCGTAGGACATGCCGAGCACCGGGCTGTACGTGCCCGTGTCGAGCCGGACTGTGTAATCCTGGTCAATGCGGAAGCCATCCACGTAGAGCTTTTTGGCCTGCCAGGGCAGCAGACCCTCTTTGATCTGCTCGGGGAAGCGATTGGGATCGGCGGCGGCGCGGAAGGCCTCTTTGGTGAGAATGCCGGAGGCCTCATGATTGCCGTGGCCGTCATTTTTATTGCCCTGAAAGCGGCTGGTAAGAACGTCAGGCCGGAAGGTGCGGATGACGCGCACCATGTCGGCCAGAGCAATGTCATGCCCATGCCATTTGTTGAAGGTCTCTTCGGCGGTTTTTGAATAGCCGAAATCCGTCACACGGCTGAAACGCTGCTCCACCGAGTAATACTTGTCCGCCTCAAGCAGTTCCAGAGTGCGGAGAATGCCCAGATCATCCGATGTTTCGGTGCCGAACTTGTTTTGGCCGCCCTCGCCGCGATTGAGGGTAAACAAGAGGATGGTTGCGCCGCGGCCGCGCGATTCCAGCGTCATCATGCCGCCGTCTTCGTCGTCGGGATGGGCGACGGTGTGCATGATGCGGGCCGTGGTTTTCAGTCTGGCGAGCATCTGGTAAAGCTGGACCGCGCCCGTGTCTTCCGGCAAAGGCCGCGTATCCGACTGCGCCGCGTGGCCAACGAGCAATATAAGAACAAGAACAACCACTGACCTGATTTTCGGCAGATTGAAAAACATGCAGGCCATTGTCGCTGGAACCACATGTTTAGGGCAAATCGCCTGGATTGATCGGGACACGCCAAATCGCTGAGTCCGTAATCAAATACCAACTTTACGAATCTTAAACATAAACGTGATGCAGATCACAGATGGATGGGCCCAATGTTTGCCATGATGTAGCGCTTTTAGTTGTTCTTTCTGAATACATGCCCCAGACACCCCAAGAGGACTTGTGCAGGCGTTCCACCAGAATCGTAATCCAGTGCATTTACCGGCAGTTGGGCGTGTTCCTCTGCTATCGCGTGGTGGTCTATCAGGACGGCAGTTTGTTTCAGCCGCTTGAATTTTCCTCGCTGGATTCTTTAATTGCGGCTTTCAGAACGATCAATCCGGAATTTGGTGGCGATGCTATTTGCCAGGATAATTCCGGGCAAACGCACATCGTCTTTACCAAAGACATGCTTCTATCCAGAGCACAACTGACAAGCCTTGGGCTGAAGCAGTCAAACAGTGGTCTTTAACGATACAGACTTTTTCCTCTGCACATCATCCTGTGCAAACCACTCCTCGGCTGCTGTGGATTAAGAGCACGAGCTACTCTGACTCATGTAGTACCGGCCAAAAGGTATTAGTTTTACATCTCAGGTCTTCTCCTGGGAGGCAAATGCGTGTGTGTCCTTTAGATTGACACACTGATTGGCAAAATCCCCCAGGAGAAGTCTATTGCGTAAATTTTTATCGGCAGTCGGTCTGGTTACTATTCTTGGTTCAACATTGATGATCACGGCTTGCGGCGGCAGCGCTTCCGCGAGTAAAGCACAGCTGGCACAAGCACCAGCGCCAGCCCCAGCTCCAGCCCCGGGGTCGTCATCAGGCAGCGCGTCCGGCTCGTCAGGTGGATCCGGCTCGTCGGGGGGAACGACATCTGCTCCGCCGCCACCGCCACCATCAACAACGCCACCGCCACTGACGACACCGTCTTCCACTGTGCTGGACAATGTGGAGGATGGAAGCTGGCAGACCTGCGGCGCCTGCGGCAATGATCATGCCACCGGTGCGATTGCACCGAATCAATTTATCAATGGCGTAGTCTCGCCCAGCGAAGATGGCTCATCCACCCAGTTTTCCATTTCGCCGGTGGTCCCTTATACCGACACGTACTGGTTCCAGACGCATAATCCCGTTGCAGGACAGATTAACGCGCTCACCTATGAATTTGATCTGTATATCCCGAATGGCTCGGGAACAGCGCCCCAGGCGATTGAATTTGAATGCCAGCAGCAACTCGGCGGCTGGGTTTACAACTTTGGCTGGCAGGCCAACTACATTACACATGAGTGGAGAATTTTCGATTACGGGTCGGCTACCTGGCAGCCTTCCGGCGTGAGCTTTCAGCAGTTTGCTCCCGGAACGTGGCATCACATTCTGGCCGAGTACCACAATGATGTGGCTTCCCATATTGTCCTGCACGATGCGATTACGGTGGATGGCACGCGCTATCCGGTCAACCAGAGGCATAACGCGTTTTTCGCCGGCTCCGGTTTTACAGACAAATTCACCAACGCAGTCCAGCTGGACGGCAACAGCCGCCCCGATGCTTACAGCGTCTATGTGGACAAAATGAAAATCACCTACCGGTAAAACGCAGCAGAGCAGGTGCTGGATACAGCCCCTTTCGCTTTGAGAGATGACCGGGAATCAAAGGGACAAAAAGTTTTTGAGCAGCAGCCGCCCGGAATCGGTCAGCACGCTTTCAGGGTGGAACTGAACTCCCTCTATCGGATAGCGCCGGTGGCGCAAACCCATGATGACGCGAGCTCCGTTTTCGTGGGTTTCGGCGCTGATCTCGAGTTCTTTGGGCAGCCCTTCTTCCGACACCACCAGCGAGTGGTAGCGCGTGGCGGTCATGGGCTGGGGAATGTTCTGAAAAATTGTTTTTCCGTCATGCTGAATGTGGCTGACTTTGCCGTGCATGACCTTCTTCGCACGGACTACCTGCCCGCCCAGCGCCGCGCCAATGGACTGATGTCCCAGGCACACGCCCAGAATGGGGCGCTTTCCCGCGAAGCGCCGCACCAGATCCATGCTGATGCCGGCTTCCTGCGGCGTGCAGGGGCCAGGTGAGATCAGGATATGGTCCGGCGCCAGGCGCTCGATCTCTTCCGTTGTTACCTGATCGTTGCGGCGGACTTCAACCTTTTCGCCCAGTTCGCCCAGATACTGGACCAGGTTATAGGTGAAGGAATCGTAGTTGTCGAGAACAAAGACCATAAAAAGAAGCTCACATTCAGTGTAAGGGAAAGCCCGGCTGCATTCTACTAACATTCGAGGAAAATACTCGTCTAAAAGCAACCAGGCTTATACTGGCTGGTTTCGAGGAGACCCGATGATTCGAGCAAAGCTTTCTTTCGCGGCCATTCTGATTTGTCTTTCCGCGGGCGCGCAGCAGCCCCAAACGAAACATGACCCTTTACTGCAGCACATTACCGGCGAACTTGGCTTTTTGAGCAGCGATGCCATGCACGGACGGGGCAGCGGCACGTCGGATGAACTTTTGGCCGCCACGTATATCGCTTCCGAACTCATGCAAATTGGCATTGCCCCTGCCGGCGACAATGGCGGCTACGTTCAGGACGTTTCCGGCACATTCCCATTCCGCACCGGGCCCAAAGCATGGCATACGCGCAATGTGATTGGCGTTCTTCGAGGGCATGATCCGAAGCTTAAAGATGAAGTGATTTTGCTCACGGCGCATCTCGACCATCTTGGAATCGGGAAGCCGGTCAATGGCGATGAAATCTATAACGGCGCCGATGACGATGCCTCGGGCTGCGTCGCCGTGCTGCAACTGGCGCGCGCCCTGACTGCGGGCGAGCCTCCTAAACGGACGGTTGTTTTCACGTTTTTTGGCAGTGAAGAGACAGGCGGCCAGGGGAACCAGTATTTTCTCGAGCACCCGCCTGTGCCGCTGAAGAGTATTGTCGCCAACCTTGAGTTTGAGATGATCGGACGCCCTGACCCAATGGTGAAAGCAGACGAACTCTGGCTCACCGGCTTCGAGCGCAGCAATCTCGGCCCTGAACTGGCAAAGCACGGCGCCAGGCTGGTGGCCGATCCGCATCCGGGGCAGCACTTCTTTCAGCGCTCCGACAATTATGCGCTGGCCAAACAGGGAATTGTTGCCCAGACGGTTTCGAGCTTTGGACTGCACAAGGACTACCACCAGCCCAGCGACGATCTGGCGCACATCGATTTGCAACATATGGAAGGCGCAATTCAGTCTTTGGTTGAACCCGTGCAATGGCTGGCAAATTCTGATTTTAAGCCGGAGTGGGTGGCGGGGAAGAAACCCTGAAAACCCAAAATCTTTGAAACACAGAGGAAAGGGGGGAACAGAGGGGAATGGAGCTTAATGCGATTACCGGAAGCATTATTTCCGCAGCTATGAAAGTACATACTGCGATGGGACCGGGGTTGCTGGAAAGTGTTTATCAGACTTATCTTCAGCACGAACTCGAAAAATCAGGAATGAAGGTCCACAGAGAAGTGGCAATTCCAGTTACGTACGATGGCCTGAAGCTCGATGCCAAATTTCGATATGCTCGTGGAAGACCTGGTAATCGTGGAACTAAAATGCGCAGACGCATTGTTGCCAATCCACAAGGCCCAAATTCTGACTTATGTTCGTCTGGCTGACAAACCGACCGGCTTGCTGCTGAATTTCAAAGTTGTTCATATGCGTGAGGGTATAAGCCGTATTTTGAACAACAAACATCCGTATTGGGCGACCCAAAACCAAAACCTTTGAAACACAGAGGAAAGGAGGGAGCAGAGGAAGATGGAGCTTAAGCGTTTACCGGGTTGAGGATCACCTCCCAATAGCCATGATCATTAAGCGATCTTCGGGAGCTGGTATTTTGTGGAATATCTCAAGCCGCTTCCGGAACAGACATAATCCAAGTGGATACATGCCACAACTTCAATTGGGAGAGGAAATTATAGTAACGATATCCCGCGCACCAAAACCATGACCATGTATTTTGCAATCCTCCGTTCCCTCTGTTCCTCTGTGTTGCAAAGGTGTTAACTGGGTTTTTTACCGCGCAGGCGTTCGTCGATTGGTTTGCGTCCGCGGAAGCCTTCTTCGAGGCCATGCCAGTACTGAATACTGTCTTCGCCGAACTTCCAGCACAGCAGGACGATTTCCCCGTCTACCATGCAGGGAAAGTCGAGCAAGCCCATATCCAGGTCCTTGACCTGAACGCCAATGGCGTCGATTTCAGCGATCATGTCTTTCACCTGCTGGAGCGCTTTGTCGCCTTCGGCGCGGCGGCGGGCCACGGTCTGAATATCGAGCGATAGTCCGCCGTGCAGAAAGGCGCGATGATGCAGGTCCTGAAATTCTTTTTCCACTTCTTCAATCAGGGCTTTGCCCTTCATGCAGCGCTGAAGCAGAGATCGCAGCGTGGGCAGCAGCATCTCTGCTTCTTCGAGGGTGAATGTCTTCATTTCACTCATAATCAGGTATTGGCCTGGGTCTCAAACCTTACCGGATATCGAGCATCCGGTCCAGTGCGACACGCGCCCAGTATTTTACGTCTTCCGCGACCTGAATTCGATTGACTACATTCCCCTCAACCAGATTCTCAAGCGCCCAGCACAGGTGCTGCGGCGAAATACGAAACATGGTGGTGCAGAGGCAGCCGGAATCGTCGAGGGTGATCACCATCTTGTTCTCTTTGGCGAACTGCTGGCCCATGCGATGGACGAGATGGATCTCCGTGCCCACGGCGAATTTGCTGCCGGAGGGAGCGTCTTCGATGATTTTGATCAGCCTTTCGGTGGAGCCGATGCCGTCAGCTTTCTGGCAGACTTCAAAACGGCATTC
>Ga0070730_10003116_pt1 | contig 14959 bp, 15 predicted proteins | sample Coa_R1_3_FD_66447 | JGI IMG/M metagenome (GOLD analysis project Ga0070730, IMG submission 66447) | Surface soil microbial communities from Centralia Pennsylvania, which are recovering from an underground coalmine fire - Coalmine... | ecosystem: Environmental > Terrestrial > Soil > Unclassified ...
GTGCTTCAGTAATCCTCTCGACAAGTCAAGGGCGCTCAGCTATAATGGGAAGGATGAGGATCCCTGCTTACTGAACCAGAAAGAGATCAAGGAGTCCCATACTATGTGGAACCCAACCAACCCTAGTCGAGAGCATCCCAACACCTCTTTTGAGTAGGATCGACCCAATAAAGCAGGGCTGTGCTCAAGCAGTCAAGTCAAAAGGAGGACGAGGCTATGGCGCCCCCAACGAACACAGGCCGCGAGTATCCCAGCACCTATTTCGTGTACGATCGCAGCAATGGAGAGGAACTGAACCGCCTACACCTGCAGGACGAACTGATCACCTCAGGCATGGGAGGGATCCTGCCAGAGCAGCCGGACTCGACCCTTTTTGGGCACATCCTCGATGTCGGCTGTGGGACCGGAGGCTGGCTCATCGCGGCGGCCAAGCGCTATCCAAGCCTGTCCCGGTTGATGGGGGTCGATATCAGTACCAAGGTGGTCAACTATGCGACAGCCCTGGCTGCGGGGCAACAGGAGCGCCGCCTGCAGTTTCGGCAGATGGACGCGTTGCGTCTGCTCGACTTTCCCGATGCGTCCTTTGACCTGGTGAACCTGCGCTTTGGGGGCAGCTTTCTGCGGACTTGGGAGTGGCCCCGACTCCTGAGCGAGTGCCAGCGCGTCTGCCGAGCCGGCGGCATCATCCGCATCACGGAAGCCGAAATGATGCAGGGGAGCAGCTACGCACTCTCCCGCCTCTCGGAAGTCGGTCTGGAAGCGCTCTTTCAGGCGGGGCACTTTTTTACGCCCCAGAGAGATGGATTGATCAGCCAACTGGCAAGCGTGCTACACACCTCAGGAGTTCAGAACGTGCAGACGCACCTGCACGCCTTGCACTATCGGGCAGGGACCCGTGAAGGGCAGACCTTTGCCGAGAATATGAAGCACCTCTTTCGGACCACCTTGCCCTTCATGCGCAAGTGGGGTCGGGTCCCAGCTGACTACGAGGCCATCTACCAGCAGGCCCTCGTCGAGATGAGCCAGCCGGATTTTGAGGCCAGCTGGACCCTGCTGACGGCCTGGGGCCATCCCGTCGGCTCGGCTCACGCGCAGTCGGACCCGCACCCAAGATGAAGAAGGACCACTGCAAGCAGCGCAGGAGGTTTCCGGTGAGCCAGAGCCTCTCAAGCCCAACAACGCGGGGCAACGTTGACAGAAGCGTGACTCTCCACCACCCTCTTCAGACGACACCAGATGGACTTCATGGTCATTTGAGCGGGGTGAGGGATTATTCCTGCGGTCAGAGAAAAACGATCGTTTTTCTGCTCGTGGCTCTCCATGGCAAGGAGAGAGTGTGGCAAGCCTGGAAGAGGTGTCTGCAAGCCCTGCAGGTGGTGGGTCTGCGTTGGCCCTGTGATCCTGCACTCTCCCCCTCGCACGTGAAAAAGAGCCTCTTCTCGACAGGGAGCTTTGAGTTGGATATACTAGCTGAAAGAAGATCTTTCTCTTGTGGGAAAGAACCAGTGCCAAGGATGAGAGCAAGGAGGCCTCAGGTATGTCTCAGCCAGCAGATCCCCGTCGAGAACTGGCCAACGCCTATTTTGTGCAGGACCGCTCCAATCAGGAAGAGATGTCGCGCCTGCACATCCAGAGCCAGATGTTAACCGCCAGTCTGGGGGGAGTCCTGCCAGAGCAACCCGACCCGGCTCGTTTTCAGCGCGTGCTCGATGTCGGGTGTGGAACGGGGGAATGGCTCCTGGAAGTGGCGAAGACCTATCCCAGCATCTCTCTGCTCATCGGGGTGGATGCCAACAAAAGAATGGTGGAGTATGCTCGCAACCAGGCCCAGGCTCAGGGGGTGAGCGATCACGTCGAGTTTCATGTCATGGACGCCCTGCGCATGCTCGAATTTCCCAGTGCCTTCTTCGATCTGGTGAACCAGCGCTTTGGTTTCAGTTTTGTACGCACCTGGGAATGGCCCAAGCTGCTGGATGAGTACCAGCGAGTGGTCAAGTTTGATGGGGTGGTTCGCATCACCGAGCCCGATATCGTGGCTCAGAGTAGCAGTCCATCCATGTGGCGCCTGGGTCAAATCCAACTGCAAGCGTTCCATCAGGCGGGCTACTTGTTTACGCTCGAAGGCAGTGCCGTGATGGATCAATTAGCCCATCTGCTCTATCAGTATGGGAGACTCCAGAAGGTGCAAACACGCGCTTATACCGTCGAGTATCGGCCGGAGACGGTTCAGGGGCAGCGCTTTTATGAGGACATGAAGCGCCTCTTCAGGACGGCGCTGCCTTTCTATCGGAAGTGGACCCGTGTTCCCGACGACTACGAAACGCTCTATCAGCAAGTGCTCAGCGAGATGCAGCAGCCCGACTTTGTCGCGAACGTGCATCTGCTCACGGCCTGGGGGACAAGATCTTCCTAAAACGGGAAAACGATCTGGACAGAAATTCCTTGGTGATCAAACATCGGCGGAAGGTCTTGAGACGTCCACTTGAAGGGATGGGCCATGATCTGATGAGACGAAGAAAGGAAGGCGAGGATCGGCTCTTGGAGATCCTCCAGAGAGCAAAAGTTCCCACGTTTGAGCCATTTGGGCCCAGAATGCTGAGCCAGATCGAGATCTCCTTCATCCAGGAGGCGTGCGTCGGATCGTGTAGAAAGGCTGTTCGCGTGGTCATCGACCACAGGAGAGCACTCTTTGCAGTCCAGGGGTGTCTGTGAAAGGTCTTCCATCGAGAGCAATCCAGCACGCTGGGAGGTCCCAGGGAAAGAGGAGCGATCAGCAGGCATGTCCACGTCTCTGCGCACCACCACCAGCCCAGCCGTACGGGCGCGTTGTGACGAAGGGCGGCACATCTGGCCGACGAGGTCAACGGACCGTTCGTGCGCATGCCCCGTACGCGAGGACCAGGTGTTTCCCCAGCCCAGTGCTCCATCTTTGCGGCTCCCGGGCCCCTGCCCGAGCTGGAGCTGGCGACAGGGACTCCACCCAGCAGGGGATCGGGGCCGGGGTATGCGAACAGGTGGCGTGCCCCGGAACCCCTCCAGCAGAAGGGCGATATCCAACGTTTGCGCCCTCCTGCCCTCAGTGTACCAGCAAGGGGCGCGTCCCGGCTGGCAAAACCGTGCAGGATCCGGGGGCGTGACGACGCGTGCGCCTCACAAAGGCCTCGCGATTTCTCTGGATGAGTCCGCGTTCCCCCTTTGCCCACGTGATCGGGCCGGGTCGGCCCGGGGGCAACCGCGTACCACCCTGCAACGCGCAGACCTTGGGGCCGCAGGAACGCTTTCTGGCAGTGCGAGAGAAGAAGACGGAGGTTCGGTGCAAAACGCGAGGATCTCTCCGGCGCGAGGAATTCCCACGCCCTCTGGAAAACGGTGCGGGCCCTCGGCGGGAGCGTGCTCTTCCCCTCCCGACCGACAGGGGGAGAGGTCTACCCTCTGCAAAAAGCGCGGATTGCACTTTTTGCGCATCGGAACCGACGGGGGGATCGTACCGCGGAGGCGGGCGCTCTCCGCCCTTCCACCGGGACGGGGTCTCTGAGTGGTCGCCTGCCCGTCGATACCGGCGCGCGGGCCGCCGATTTCCCTCCATGGCCGGTGTGTGACACCCTTCTCCCCGTTACTCACGGAGGCCTGAGAGGCGCAGCGTGAGTGGACTCGTGCTGGTTGTTGAACAGGTACCCAACCCCGCGGCGCCCCAGGAGGTAGCGAGGTGCTCCCGGTCAGGTTCTACCTTCGTGCGCACCTTGCAGATGTGGATCCGAACATAGGGGTGTTCTCCCTCGTATCCCGGCCCCCAGACCTCGCGCAGGAGCATGTCGTGGGTATGCAACTGGCCCGGGTGCGTCATCAGGTGTTGTAACAGAGCAAACTCTGTCTTGGTGAACGGGATCTTCTTGCCACCAACGAAGACCTCGCGCCTGCTGAGCGACATGCGAAGGTATCCGTCGACGCTCGTGAGCAGGTCTTCCCCCTGTGCCTAAGGCGGGCTTTCGGTTAGCTTCCTCCATAGAGTATGTCCAAAGGGCGCGAAGAAGCAGATGAGGCGTGTATTGAGCAACCGTTGCTCGATCAATGACGGTGCAGAAGGGAGGGCCCTACTCCTGGGTTGGGAGCAAGGTCACGATTTTGAGTGGAGCCACTTTTCTCTTGAGCAGAGCTTGCCTTTATCTCTCCGGCGAGTATATGCTGATGTCGAACGAGCTTTCGCGACAGACGGGCCGAAACGAAAGGAGCGAGACAACAACATGAAAGCGATCCGTATACATGACCGTGGCGGTCCAGAGCACCTTGTGTATGAAGAGGCACCACAACCCCATCCAGGCCCAGGAGAAGTGTTGGTTCGCGTTTATGCGACGGGTGTCATTGCAAGCGAGTTGAGATGGGACGAAACCTATGAGACCAAAGCGGGAAGTAAGCTTGTTCTCCCAATCCCAGGACGCGACCTCTCAGGTGTTGTGGAGGAGGTAGGTCCTGGTACTCCCATTCTCACCAAAGGCTCGCAGGTGTATGCTATGATGGACTATGGCCGCGACGGTGCTGAGGCAGAATTTACCATTGCTCTGCCCAGCGAACTGGCTCCCAAGCCACGCACGCTCGACTATGTGCAGGCCGCAGCCGTTCCCCTGACAGCTTTGACGGCCTGGCAGGCCCTCTTTGATCACGCGAGCCTGGTTGCAGGACAAACCATCTTCATCCACGGAGCCGCAGGGGGCGTTGGAGTCTTTGCTGTCCAACTGGCTCATTGGGCAGGGGCGCATGTCATCGCAACCGCCTCCGCACGCAATCGCGACTTCCTCCACGAACTGGGTGCGAGCGTAGTCATTGACTATACCACCACGCGCTTCGAGGATGAAGTTCATGATGTCGATCTCGTCTTCGATACCGTTGGTGGCGACACCTTGCAACGATCCTGGCAGGTGATCAAACCAGGAGGGGTACTTGTCACCATTGTCAGTCCCCAACCCTCTTTTGAGAAGGCGAAGGCGCATGGCATACACCCTTTCTGGTTTATTGTTGAACCCAACCGTGATGAACTGATCCAGGTTGGCACCTTGATTGATTCGGGACATCTTCGGCCCATCATCGACACCGTGTTCCCCCTTTCTCAAGCACGCCAGGCATACGAGCAAGGAGCCAGAGGGCACACACGAGGCAAGATTGTCCTGCGTGTGGTGGACTAAACAAAAGAGGGCATTATTTCCGTTGGTCACAGAAGAAAGAAGCGAGAGGACTCACCAAGGAACTATCAAGTTCAGTGCTGAGACCACGCCCGATTTCGACACACAAGGGGGAATATATGGTTGGGACTCATGGAGACTTTGCCGATCAAGATATGTGACATCTCAACAATGAGCTCGAAGCAAGTTGAAGACAGGTAGAACAGTTTACTTTAAATAGCTGCGATTAGGAAGTGCGGTTGTAGTGTAGCTCCTGCCCGATAGCCTGATCGTGGGTGAAGCCACCACCACGGAAACCGTCATTGAACTGGCACGTGCGAGCCAGCCAGACGTGGCACTCCTGGATGCTGATCTCACCGATGGAGATCGCCAGGCAGTTGCGTCATTGCCCCCACGCCTGGGAGTGATTCTGCCGGCTCCTTCCGAAGAGGAAGATCTCTTGTTTCAAGCGATCAAGATGGGTGCTGCGGCCTACCTGACCCGCATGATCACCCCTGAAGCCCTTGTGGAAGCTGTCAGAAAGGTCGGCCAGGGGGAATACCTCCTTAGTGAGGAGGTGTTTTCCAAGTTTCACCTCGCCAATCGCGTGCTCACCTCATTCCGTGAACTGGTCCTGGAAGAAGAGCCCGCTCACGATCCGACGTCCCCTCTCTCAAGCCGGGAGATCGAGATCCTGGACTTCATTGTACAAGGCAACAGGAATAAACAAATCGGCTTGGCACTGGGGATCAGTGACCAAACGGTCAAAAACAACGTCACCTCCATCCTCAAAAAGGTGGATGTGACCGACCGAACGGCGGCGGTGGTCCATGCGCTCAAGCACGGCTGGATCGCTCTGCGAGAGCGGACGGCCAAGACCTCTCGCCCTTGACGAGTATTCCTACCTCGGGATGCTCGGCGAGAGCAACTCCTGCTTCCTTTGGGCACATCCCTCGTCCGATCGGCGTGGATGATCCTCTCCACCGCACCGGGCGCTTCAGGGAAAACGGCCCCTCCACGATTTCTCCTACTTTGTCGGTGGATGGTGGACAAATATTCCCTCTCTCTGATACAGTGAAGGGCATGAGTAAGTGGGCCCTTTCGTTCTACGGCGGGACGCTCGTGGTGCACGGCGCCAGCGAGGCTGATTCCCTGCCCGTCCCCTTCTGCTGGGTGGCGGGAAAATGGAGATGCGAGGGAGTCTGGTACGGGTCTCTGGCATCCTGGATGCGAGAGCAGGGAGAAGAAAGAAGGAGACACCTATGCATACACCTGATCAGCACCATTTCACCAAAGGCCTCGACACTTCTGCGCTGCCTGCCGTGGTCGACCGGGCCATCTGGCAGGCAGAACTGGACACTCTGCGAGTTCGGGAAAAGGCACACACCCGCGAAGGCGATGCGATCGCGGCGGCTCGAAGACTTCTGCCGATGGTGGAGGTAGACCCCACTATCCAGCTTCTCGGCCCGCACGGACCGGTCCCACTGCTCTCGGTCTTCGAGGGCCGGAGGCAGTTGATCGTCTACTTTCACATGTGGCACATCGGTCAACCCGCCGAAGCCCAGTGCGAGGGCTGCACTTTCTTCACCGGCCACGTGCGCGAGCTGTCCTACCTGCATTCCCGCGACGTGACCTACGCCACGTTCTGCGAAGACCCGTACGAGGAGAGCGCCCGTTACCGCGACTTCATGGGGTGGGACGTCCCATGGTACTCAGCACAAGACGCAGCCTCCGCCCTGATCGCCGGGCGCGGCTTTGGCATGCTGGTGTGCTACCTGCGGCACGGCGACCGCGTGTTCGAAACCTACTGGAACAGCTGGCGCAGCACGGAGGTGATGGGCTCCAGTTACGGGCTGTTGGACATGACCGTGTACGGTCGGCAGGAGACCCTTGAAGACTCGCCCGCTGGCTGGCCGCAACACTGGGCAAACACCGGCGCGCAGTTCCGCACGGACGGACGTCCCACCGCCCAATGGTCCCGGCTGGCCGCCGGACACTCCGACGACCTGGGCACCAGTGCCGCCGCCACCGCCCCCGACTTTTGCCAAAACGAGCCGTGAGACGCGCGGGAAAGCAACGAGCTGGTGCACCGCCGAAGTTCCCCTCCAACTCGTTGCACCCTCTTGGGTCTCACCTTTCCAACGATTTTGGCGTAAACAGTTGAGCTTTTTCCAGGAACCCTGATCTTCTTTTTCTGGGAACAAAGAGCGAGGTATTTAACAATCAGGGTTCAACCGGATTTGGTATCATCCACCAATTGGTCTTGGAAATGCCGCTGGGTCCCTCTCTTTTGAAGAGGGCTTAATACCTGGGGTATGTCTTCTCTCGCCTGTCGAATGAGCTGGTTGAAGAAGCCGTTCTTGAATGATCTTGACGACCCCTTGCGCAATATTCTCAAAAGCTTCATCACGATCAGACCATTTCGTCACTGGTCTCCCATCTTTAGGGAGGACTTGAAGTTGGCTAAATGGTGCCTCCTTCCAATAGACTGGACGAAGAATGATAGGTATGACAACAGCATTCCCGCTCTGATGTCTTTCTAGAGCCTGTTGCATCTCCCTGTTAAAGCAATAATCCAAGTCTATAAAGTCTGAGCTTACCAGTTGTTTCTTGTCAACTGAATGTGGATCTCTCCAGTTTGAGGGGGTCACTACAACAGCTCAGTCTCTCTTCGGTCAGACCACGGTATACAGACAACAATGCGCACTCAAATGACTATCAAGTTCGTTGCACCACCAAATCTCCAGGCAAATACCCCTCTCTAGGTGGAGCTGCAGTAGACGGTTTGAGGGCAAGATTCCCTACTCGCCACGCACAAGGAATGGCACATGGCCAGCAGGCACCTCTCGGAAGTCTGGTAATCCTTCCAATACCTTCTCCGGTCCACCAGGATTGTAGAGAGCAAGCAAACGCAGCGGCCCCCAGCCGGTATTGCGAGTCGAGTGAAAGACGGCTGTTGGCACATAGATCGTGTCGCCTGCTTTGACGGGGAAGGGGGCTTCATCATTGACCACCTGCTCCCCTTCGCCAGAGAGCACATAGAGGATTTCCTCCGACTCTGGGTGCTGATGGCGGTCGTGTCCCTTGCCTGGGAGCACGATGACTTCACCAAAGGTCAGGCCAGATCCTGGCGTCCTCTCTGGAGTGACGAACCATTTAATCACGCCCCACTCAAAGGTCTGTGTGGGAAGGGAATGTGGATTGATCGATTGTCCCATTGCCTTGCTCCTCTTTGTGTTCTTTTCCCCCATCAGGCATCTCGATGCAAGAGCCTATTCAGGGAGTATACGCTTAAAGCGCCGCATGGTGTCGGTAATGGCCACCTCCGTTGGCAGCCTTTCCATACTTGACGCTCCAAAGAAGCCGACGATGCCATGTGTCCGCTCTAAGACGTATGAGGCATCCTCCGGCTCTGCGATTGGGCCGCCGTGACAGAGCACCAGAATGTCGGGGTTGCTCGCTTTGGCCACATTGTGCATGGCCTGGATGCGCTCCACACATTCGTCAAGGGTGAGTGCTGTTTGTGCCCCGATTGCTCCCTTGGTAGTCAATCCCATATGAGGGACGAGGACATCAGCTCCGGCCTCTGCCATGGCACGCGCATCGTCCGGGCTAAACACGTATGGTGCCGTCAGCAGGTCCAACTCATGCGCCTGCCGGATCATCGTGACTTCCAGATCGAAACCCATGCCGGTCTCTTCCAGGTTTTGCCGGAAGGTGCCGTCGATAAGACCAACCGTCGGGAAGTTCTGGACGCCTGCAAAGCCCATGTCCTTGATCTGCCTGAGGAAGTACGGCATTATCCTGAACGGATCGGTCCCGCACACTCCGGCCAACACCGGGGTGTGCTTCACAAGAGGTAAGACCTCGTTGGCCATCTCGACGACGATGGCGTTAGCATCACCATAGGGCATCATCCCAGCCAGCGAACCGCGCCCTGCCATACGATAGCGACCGGAGTTGTAGATGATGATGAGATCTGCGCCTCCCGCTTCCGCGCATTTCGCCGAGAGGCCCGTTCCCGCGCCAGCCCCGATAATCACGCCCCCGCTGGCCACTGTCTGCTGGAGCCGCTTGAGTGCTTCTGCCTTCTTCACCGGTTTTCTCCTCTTGCAACACTGTGTATCGTCTGACTCTGGATGTACTCATGCAGACGTTGTGCCATGGCATCGGCAAATCGGGGATCATTGATGTCCAGGTCCAGTTCGTGTACCTCGACGTTGCTCTGCAACCCTGCCTTCAGATTGTCGATCAAGGCACGATCCGCCTGAGCATCATAGAAGACTCCCCCCTCGGTAGCGATCAGAGAAACGCCGCGCAGGGGAATGAACACTGCCACCGGACCTTTCGCCTGGCTCAGCTTGTTCGCTATGAGGCGACCGAGTTCGGCGCATTCTTCCACCGTGGTGCGCATCAACGTGACCATCGGGTTGTGCTTGTAAAGCCTGCGGTGGCGATATGTTTCGGGCACCGTCTCCATCGGGCCGAAGTTGACCATATCTAATGCGCCGAGGGAGACCACCTGGGGGAGACCAAGGTTGCCTGCCATCTCCAGTCGATCGGTGCCTGCGCTAAATACCCCGCCAGCCAACTCATCGGCCAGTTCCGTTGTAGTGATATCGAGTACACCCGCCAGAAAACCCGCTTTGACCAGTGACTCCATGGCCTGTCCGCCTGTACCCGTTGCGTGGAAGACGAGGACTTCATACCCGCGCTCTTCCAGGTAGTGACGTGCCTCTGTCACGCATGGGGTGGTGACCCCAAACATGGTGGCTCCCACCAGCGGCTTTCTGCTAGGTGAGGGCCCGAACTCCGCATATGCCCGCGCCATTCCAGCGATAGCTGCTGCGGCATTGCTCAGAATACGTTCGGAAATCCGGTTGATGCCCGCGATATCAACCACCGAAAACATCATCGTCACATCGACCGCGCCCACATAGGGCCGGGTATCGCCAGCGGCGACTGTGGAGACCATCAGCTTGGGCACCCCCACTGGCAGCGAGCGCATGGAGAGCGTCACCAGCGATGAGCCTCCAGAGCCTCCAAGCCCTAATATTCCTTGTAGGCGTCCTTTGGCGAAGAGATCCTGGACGACAAGGGCGGCCCCACGTGCCATAGTTTCTACAGCAACGCCGCGATCATTAGCAGCCGCCAACTGAGCCACATCCGCGCCAACCGCTTTGGCGACCTCCTGGCGTGTGATGTCTGGCTTTGCCAATGGCCCGCCTTTGATGCCTGCGTCGATCAGGATCACCTCGCAGCCCGACGCCCAGACTTGCTGCCGCAAATAGTCGTACTCGATCCCCTTGGTATCAAGAGTTCCAAGCAGGACAACCGTTTCCATGCCTGCGCCTCCTCTTGCGTATCACTAAAGTCAACGCTCTATATTCCCGATCTCAGAAATTGAGCAGATGTCCCCATAGCTCTTATGAGTTCGCTCTCGCTTTCCTCATCAGCGCAGAGCCATCCAGAAAAATCGATGGCGTGGAGGGTTTCAAAAACGGGCTGAAAATGAATGCTCCCCTGACCGAGCAGTTTGAATGCGCCATCTGAGATGTCTTTCAGATGCACAGTATCAACCACTTGCCGATATTCACGCAGTATTCCGGCAATATCTGTTATGCCCGATTTGATGAGGTGGGCAGTGTCGACAGTGAGCCCGAGAGACTGATCATCCACAGAGGCAAAAAACACCTCGAAGTCCTCGCGGTACATGACCGGCTGGTTGTAGTGATGATGCAGCGACAGCGACGTTGCATGCTGGCGCGCTTGTTTGCCCAGATCAGAGAGCAGATGGGCAAAGCTTTTGATGTCGGCACGCGAGAGACCCTGTCGCGGCTGGCAGTGGCAAAAGATAATACGCTCGGAGCCTACAGCTTGTGCAAATGTGAAGACTCGACGCAGCGAAGCGATACCTGCCTCATCAAGCAACCCCTGCATGATCAGTCCAGAGGCAATGGCTGGAGCATCCTGCCCCCACTGCTCAATGAAGCGCTCAGGGTGGTCAACATCCCCCCAGTACTGACTTTGCTTGAGTTGTAGACCTTCAAAGCCAAAGGAGTGGAAGCGCGAGAAGAGGTTGTGCTGCTCATCCGCATTCCTGGTTGGTTTAGAAAATGCCAGTTTCATAGCGGGACTCCTTTATCAAAGAGCACAGGACGTCCTTCTTCCGCCGAGCGGTAAGCTCCGTCTAAGAGCGCGATGGTTTTCAGATTGTCCCGTCCGCTATTTGCCGATTCGTTCCCCTGCTCTAACGCCGTGAGGAAGAGATCGAAGCCAACGAAGGTGGCCTCTGGCTTGTGCGAACCGCGGTAGGGATTCTCCCAGTGCCTGCGGGGCGTGCTGCGGTGATCCCTATCAAAGAGGCCAAGACCATCATAGGTGAGCACAAGCGCGCCTGTTTCACCAAGAACCACTGTTTCTGTGCGTTCCCTTAGGGCTGAAAAACTTTCCACGTAAGACACGAGTGCGCCCCGTGTGAAGGTGATGATCGCAGAAGAATCCGTTTCTCCTACGCATTGAATAGCCTGAGATGATCGTGTGTGACAGACAACAGAAGCAGCCTCATCAGAGAGGGTGCGGCGGAAGCCATCAAGCCAATGCACTCCCATGACTGACAGTGCATGGCGTTTCAATTGTGTGCGCCATCCGCTATCCTGGCGAAAGAGCAAATCGTGATGCGCGATGCTGACGACCTGCCCAATCTCCCCTTGAGTCACCAGGCTGTGGGCAAGCTCAAAGGGATAGTGATAGCGAAAATTCTGGTTGACGGCAATCCTGACGCCAGCTTGTTCACAGGTAGTGACCATAGTTTGAGCTTCACGGTAGGTGTCCGCAAATGGCTTCTCCACAAAGATGTGCTTTCCTGCGGCTGCAAGCGTCTCAACGACAGGGCTGCGAACGTTGGTTGGCGTACAGACGATGCCAATCTCCCATGCTGAACGAGCAATCATCTCCCCCAACGAGGGAAAGCCGTGAGGGACCTTATACCGCCTACATATCTCCTCTACGCGTTCTGTTTCTGCATCGCAGACAGCAACTACCTGGATACGCTCAGGATGAGGGAGGGAGGCCTCAAAATGCATGCGAGAAATGTTTCCACAGCCGATAATGGCGACAGTGAATGGCTTCACGGCTTTTCCCTCCTGAAGTTTCCGCAAAAGAGAGGACAGGCCAAGGGGTACACAGGCTCTCTTTCAGCTCTCGGTACTCTGACCAAGCCTGCATGGGTTTGCAGCTCTTGTTCATGGCACGCTCTTGCTCGTCCCCGAATTCATGCGATCTCATCACCTTCAAGGGCTTCGGTGCGCCGATCAGGAGCCGAGAAAGAGACAACCGCCACCAGAGGCTCCGCGCTGCTACACTGCGCCCAATGTGGCACTCCGCGAGGAATGCGAATCACGGTGCCGGGGGTCAAATGAAAGACGGCCTCTCCCAACTTATGATCACATTCGCCAGAGATGACGTAGAGCAACTCTTCACAGTTGGGGTGCGCATGCAGCGGGTTGCGTTTGCCAGGGGAAATTGTCACCACGCCCAACGTCTGCTCTGCGCCGGGCATCTGAACAGCTCCCACGAGCCAGCAGAGATGTCCCCAGCTCATCTGGTGAGTATGTTCTTGTTCTCCCACCCGCCTGATGACATCATTGGTGCTCAATTCAGAATCCTCCTCTGCAGGGAATCAGTGATCCCGTATGACAGATCATGGTGACGAGGAAGCTCCAATCGACTTCTCTCTCGACAGCTCATGCAAGAGTGACAATACCAGTATACTGCATGGCTTCTTGGGGAGCAAGGATATTCGCTAGATTGGTGTCTTGCCGAACGCGGCGCAGTCCGAGAGAACAGGAGAGCAGTGGCGAAAAACTGCTCCTCTGGCCGGGGAAGGTGCTTACTGGCCATCCTCTTCAAGGCCCAATTTGTGTGCCAGGTTGTCCGGATCTTCCGCACCTCCGTGCTCCGGAGACAACCCTGCTTCGTAAATAAGATGAGGAACCTTTTCGCTTCAGTTTTGTTTTAAGGCGGTTGACTTGTCGGTCCTGTCAACGTGTTGACAGAAATGAAGTAGATTGTTGAGATATAAAGGGGAGAGATGCTGGAGGGCAAAGAGAGAGCAAGGTCAACAGCAGCTTCTGGAGCACCACCGTCGAACTACTCACGAGCGGAGGTTGTCCTTCTGCTTGCTCGGCTGATAGGGCTTCTACCAGATGGGCCAGCAGCGCGGTCTCGTGAGCTGCTGCCAACAGGAGTAAACCATCGACATGCTCATGGTATCCTGCCTCCAGCACGAAGGCGGCTTGAGACTTTTTTTCCTCGCGACACAGGCTGCCGACTCAATCCCAAGCGTACACGCACACGATTGAGTTGACTCACGCTGGGGGTCAGGCCAAAGCGCTCAACGATGGCTCGTTGTACTCCAGGACCGAAGACCCAAGGGTTGGCCTGGCAGCGCTTGATCAGAAAGGCGAGCACCTCTCCACGCAAAATGTAAGGGTGCCATGTCGCCCATCGGTAAAGGTTCCCTCTCCTTCGCTCTGCACGCGCTTGAGCAGGCGATAGACAGTCACATGATGCATCGGGACCGCGCTCTTCCCCGCGCAAGACTTCCTCGATGCACAGCTTGCGGTCTCCACAGACGAAGAGGAAGGGCTCATGCCACGAACGGCCGCGCAATCCTGATCAGCACGCCGAACTTGCGGTCTCCACAGACGGAGTGGAAGGACTGTTACATTGCAGACAGTACAGGAGCACCGTCTCGCAGTCTTGCTTGCGGTCTCCACACGCAGAGAGGAAGGGCTCATGCTTGCGTCCGGCAGGCTTCCTCTGGATAGTGGACTACGACTTGCGGTCTCCACACACGGAGCGCACGAGCTGATGCTAACACCATCGAGATCATTGGCACGACACGCTATCCCTTGCGGTCTCCACAAAAGGAGCGGACGAGCTGATGCGGTCCATGCGCCACAAGGACCAGGACCAATAGGGGCACTTGCGGTCTCCACACACGGAGCAGACGAGCTGATGCAATTTCCTAGCTTCACCTGTCAGGAGAGCGGTGGAACCTTGCGATCTCCACACACGGAGCAGACGAGCTGATGCTTGCGCCATACGTTGACGGCTCGGTACATTCCAAATCTTGCGGTCTCCACAGACAGAGCGGACGAACCGATGCCAGCACAGGAGGCGGTCCTCGCACTGCTCTTCGCACTCTTGCGGTCTCCACACACGGAGCAGACGAGCTGATGCGATATGGGCACCGCCAATCAGCGGACATTTAGCCACTTGCGGTCTCCACAGAAGGAGCGGACAAGCTGATGCTTGCTGGATACTCTCTGCTGTGTGTGGCTGGCCAGCCACTTGCGATCTCCACAGAAGGAGCGGACAAGCTGATACTGGAAGCATCCTGCTTGCAAAACGAGGCAACTTTTTCATTTGTTCAAGTACAGGCCGTTCTTTTCGCCTCTCAGCGCGTTGATTTGCCGGTCAATTGTGCTCTCATTATACCAGATCCATCGGCTTTTCGAAAATCGATGGTTGCTCCAAATGGGGGGAGATTTGTGATTTGTCAGCTTTCCTGTCCGAGACGGAGCTATATGGTTCAAAAGGACAGAGGACATTTTATGGTAAAAAATCGAAATGAGGTCCATTCAGATGAGGCCTGCTCCCAGTACGGCTGCATCTGAACAAATCAGCGACATACATTGGGTTTGCCCCAGGTTGAAACAGAAAGACGGAAGAGCAACGTCGTCCAAATGGATTCCTCATCATTTCTCTTGACACAAACAAAATATCATGTTAATATAATA
>Ga0070730_10003117_pt1 | contig 14951 bp, 16 predicted proteins | sample Coa_R1_3_FD_66447 | JGI IMG/M metagenome (GOLD analysis project Ga0070730, IMG submission 66447) | Surface soil microbial communities from Centralia Pennsylvania, which are recovering from an underground coalmine fire - Coalmine... | ecosystem: Environmental > Terrestrial > Soil > Unclassified ...
GGGCGAGGGGGAAGAGGTAACGGAGCTTGCCGAAACCGGGCACGGTTCGGTGGGGCGCAGGCGCAAGCCGGCCCACCTGGCCGAAGACCAGCCGCCCGCGTACCAGGCTGGCGGTGACCCGTCCGCCTATCCGGCCTCCGGTTATTCGCCTGGCCACGCGCTGGCGCACCGGTCGGGCTATCCCGGCACGGATCGATCAGCCGGGTACCCGGCTGATGACCTGGCGCACGGCTTTCAGGCCGATGATGGCAGCCCCGGTTACCAGCCGGGTGATGCGGTGGGCAGTTCTCCGGCAGGCAGTTCCGCGTCTAGTTACCAGCCGGGTCGTGCAGCTCGTGGTGGTCAGGCGGGCGCTGGGGTTCCGGGTTACCCGCTGGACGCTTCGGCAGGCAGCTACCAGTCGGCTGGTCCGGCGCAGGGCTATCAGGCGGCTGGTGTGCGGGCCGGTGACCAGCCAGATACCTCGGCTCGCGATCATGTGGGCAACAACCCAGCTCGTACTTCCCATGCGGGCGTCTCCGGCTCCGGATACCCGGCCGAGGGTCAGCCTCCCGGCTACTCACGCGCGAACCAGGCGCCGGCGTATCCGGCCGCAGGGCAGGAAGCCGGTTATCCAGGCAACGCTCATGCGCAGGCCTACCCGACAGCGGGCCAGCCGGAGCACTACCGGGGCAACGGCCAGCCCGCCGGGTATCCGGCGGCTGACCAGGGATCGGCCTACCCGGCGCCCGCGTACCCGAACCAGGACCTGCGGCCGGCGCGGTCCCGCAGTGCGCAGCCCGCGGCATATCCGGCCGCCCGGCACGGGCCCGGTTACTCCAGGAGTGGTCGGTCATCCGCGTACCCTGGTGGGGGTCAGCAGTCCGCGTACCCAGCCCCGGGCCAGACGCCCGGCTATCCGCAGGGAGACGGTTGGACCTCCGCCTACCCACCCAATTCGGCGCCTCCCGTGGTCGTTCCTGACCACGGTCGGCAGGTCGCCGACACACCCATCGCCCGGGCCGCCGAAGCGGCGCTGGAGGCCAGAGGCGGCGGCCGCGCCCGGCCCTGGCCGCGCCCGCGAGCCTGCCGCATCATGACGATCGCCAATCAGAAGGGCGGCGTCGGCAAGACCACGACGGCGGTCAACCTGGCCGCCGGCCTGGCACTGCACGGCTCCAACGTGCTGGTCATCGACCTCGACCCGCAGGGTAACGCGTCCACCGCGCTGGACGTTGACCACCACGTCGGCACCCCCTCGGTGTACAACGTGCTGATCGACGACCAGCCACTGGCCGACATAGTCCAGCCGGTCGAGGGAATTCCAGGCCTGCTCTGCGCGCCCGCGACCATCGACCTGGCCGGCGCGGAGATCGAACTCGTCCCGTTGGTAGCACGCGAGTCCAGACTGGCCAGGGCGATCGCCGCCTTCGACGCGACCAGCCTTGACTACATCATGATCGACTGCCCACCCTCGCTCGGCCTGCTCACGGTCAACTCCCTCGTGGCGGCCGCCGAGGTGCTCATCCCGATCCAGTGCGAGTACTACGCCCTGGAAGGGCTGGAGCAGTTGCTCCGGACGGTCGACCTGGTCAAGGGACACCTCAACTCCGATCTCGTGGTCTCCACCATCCTGCTCACGATGTATGACGCCCGGACCAGACTGGCCTCGCAGGTGGCGGAAGATGTTCGCTCGCACTTCGGCGACGTGGTCCTTGGCTCGGTCGTCCCGCGCAGCGTCCGGGTCTCCGAGGCCCCGAGCTACGGCCAGTCGGTCATGACCTACGACCCCGGCTCCACCGGCGCCCTCGCCTACCTGGAAGCCGCCAGGGAAATAGCAAACCAGAATGTAACCTGAATTACCAGGCCAGACCTAGTATTCGTATATACAAGCGAGTCGCTAGCTTGCACTTCACAAGTGCGGCCAGGTCGGCGCACGAGCTAGCCCGAAGCTCCCCCCAAGCCGATGGGCCAACATGTTTGCGCAGCTGGCAGGGCCCTTGATCACGAAATTACATGTCTACATGGTCATGAGCTGAACGTGTTTCACCTGGTCAGCGCCCATGTCGGCTCGCCGCCAGGGGAACTACGGGCTAGCGTCAGGTTTCCGCGCCTATGACTGGTCGCGGTCGGCTGGGACTCTATGCCAGAGAACTGCTTCGATGGGCGGGATAGCCGCTGGAACCGCGAGCTCCTGGGGTTCCTGCGCACGATCTGCCCGATCGGCCCGCTGAACCCACCGGCCGCGTACCCGGTCCGCCGCGTTCCGCTTTCGCAGGTTCTCCCGCTGACCCTGGAGAGCCGCTCGGCCCGGCTTCGACCGGCGGGAACGCGGAAGGCAAGCCCAGGAAGCCGCTCTCGCAACGAATGTGACGGTGGCCGGGACGGCACCGCAGACCTCATGGAACCCTGATCCTGGCAGGATGTGTTTCACCGGGTACTGTCCGGCGGCGGTTCTGTCCGGCGCATCGGGGATAGTAGGTACCAGGGATACATCGATGGGCAGGGAGAAGCAGTGGCTCAGCAGAAGCGCGGGCTTGGCAAGGGACTGGGGGCGCTGATCCCTCCTGCCACCGGACTCCCGGGCCGGGACCCCGGCCGTGGCCTGCCGGGTCAGCGCGCACAGGCGGCCCGCCCGGGACAGCAGTCATACCCGGCTGGCTTTGATGAGCAGGACGAGCAGGCGATTGGTGCCGTCCCTGGTGCCTACTTCGAAGAGATCGCGATTGGCACGGTCACGCCGAATCCCCGCCAGCCCAGGCAGACATTCGACGAGGACGCGCTGGACGAACTGGCTGCCTCGATCCGTGAGGTAGGGCTGCTCCAGCCGGTCGTGGTCCGCCGGGTCATGCCCGGGCACTACGAGCTGATCATGGGTGAGCGGCGCTGGCGCGCCTGCCAGCGAGCTGGCCTGGATCGCATCCCAGCCATCGTTCGTGAGGCCTCGGACGATGACCTGCTCCGGGACGCACTGATCGAGAACCTGCACCGCGAGCAACTGAACGCTCTGGAAGAGGCGGCGGCCTACCAGCAGCTTCTGGACGACTTCGGGGTCACCCACGAGGAACTGGCCGGCAAGGTCGGCAGGTCCCGCCCGCATATCTCCAACACACTGCGCCTGCTCAACCTCCCTCCCGGCGTGCAGAAGCGGGTCGCCGCCGAGGTGCTCAGCGCCGGCCACGCGCGGGCCCTTCTCGCACTGGGAGATCCTGTCGCCCAGGAGCATCTCGCGCACCGTATCGTGGCCGAAGGACTGTCGGTCCGGGCGGTTGAAGAGATCATCGCCGTCGGCGACGGCGTTCCGGCGAAGGCGCCACGGGAACCGCGCAGCAAGACGCCGGCCCCCCCGCAGATCAAGGAGTTCACCGACCGGCTGTCCGATGTCCTGGACACGCAGGTCAAGGTCGAGCTGGGCCGCAAGAAGGGCAAGATCGTCGTCGAGTTTGCCACCCTGGACGACCTGGAGCGGATCGTCAAGGTCATGTCCCCGGACCAGTCAGGGTCATAAGCAGACCGGCCTCGCTCCTGCCATCGCCAGCCCGGCGACGATGGCCCGGGCAACCGGCGCGGGATCGGATCCATCCACCGCGAAGCCGTCCCGTACGTGCACAGCTGGCTGGGCGATGATCCGTGGTGTGAGCCCACGGTGTGGCCAGGTGGCGGTGTGCACGATGAACGGATGGCAGAGGAAGACATCCCCGGCCTTGCCGGTCGCGTGCGCGACCGGCCGGCACAGCACCGATGGCCGCCAGAATTCGGCGTCGGAGTAGGCCCCGTGCTCGCCGTACGGTGCCAGGAACTCGGGAACGAACAGGTGTGAGCCACACACGAGCCGGGTTGGTGCGTCGTCCTCGCTGACATCGGTGAACAGGAACAAGGCCAGCAGTCCACGCGCCCGGGACCGGACGTTGACCCACCCTCCGCCGGGGCCGTCATAGCTGCCTTCGATGTGGTAACCGGCGTTCGCCCGTTCGTCCTCGCCCGCCGGGAAGCGCGCGATCACCGAGTCGCCGATGCCTACCGGCCGCGTCCACCGTCCCTGGCCGATCAGCTCATCACAGGCAGCGGCCAGCAGGGGTGAGTTGCCGGCCGAGGTGAACGGCTCACCGGTCAGTTCCTCATCGATATGCACGAGCGCAGGCCAAGTGGTGTGCGATCGCCCTCGCGGACGCCGCGCCTTGCCATGGCTTCCCAGATCTTCTCCCGGCACGCCTCGACGGTCCCGGTATCCACGGCGCCGCGAACGGCCACGTACCCGTCACGGATGAAGTGGCCGATGTCCACCGGCTCCCGAGTGTTATGCATAACCGCGATCGGGCCAGCTCAGCGGTGCGGTCACCGGGCAGAAATTGTGCATAACGCGGTTTCGCATAAGACATTGTGTGCTGGCCGGGCTTCCCGAGGCATCTGGATTGTCCGGCAGAGCCTGGCTCCAGGTAAGAGCACGCCGGGCACAGCGATAGAGTCACCCCTGTGGCAGACGAAGACTGGCGAGTGACGGTCACGCTTCGGGATGAGAACAACGTCCAGCAGGCGGTTCAGTCCGTGCGTGAGCACGAGGTCGAACAGCACGTGCGCAGCAGGCTCGGCGACCGTGTCGCGGTTTCCGCCGACGGTCCCAACGTCTTCCTGTACGCCGCTACCGAGAACGCGGCGCGCGAGGCTGACCGGGTCGTCCGTGACGTACTCGCCAAGCGAGAGCTGACGGCTGACTTCGCGCTCGATCGCTGGCACCCGATCGAGCAGGAATGGGAAGACGCCAGCGCGCCAATGCCGGAGACCGCACAACAGTTGCAGGCAGAGCACCAGCGCCGGATCGACGATGAGACGCTGGACTCCCTGGCGACCGGGGAAGCCGAGTGGGAGGTACGCATCGAACTGCCCTCGCGGCATGAGGCGGTGCAACTGGCCGAGCGGCTACAGGCCGAAGGCCGGTCGGTGCTCCGCCGCTGGCGTTACCTGGTCGTCGGAGCCAACAACGAGGACCAGGCCGCCGACTTCGCCAAGGCCATCGAGCAGGAAATTCCAGCCAAGGCATCCGTGCACACCGGGGCGTCTCCGTTCGCGCACTTCGGCCTCTCCCGCACCGGAATCGAGTTCGTCCCCAAGGCCTAAGCCATCATCTGAGCGGCGTTCAGTTCGATTGCATAGCGTTCGCACATCGAGTCGAACCGGGCGGCGACATGCTCGTCAAGCAGGTAGCGGTGGCGCTGTATGAGCGGTGCTACCAGGCTCCTCAGATAATCGCCTCTGGCCATCCACTGGAAGTAGGAGCGGCCGCCATGGTGATAGGGGCCGTAGAGCCGCCCGCCAGGAAATGTCCGTTCGAGCCACCGGAACGTCGCCTCGTGGCGCACATGCATGCGCAGGGTCACCTGAGGCTGGCGTCCATCGCCGCCAAAGTGACCTTCTCCCACCAGCAGGCCAATGAAGAACCCGCAATCGACGGGGTCGATGACCGGCATCGTGAGGGGACTGACTGGCTGTGCGTCCATGGCCGCGACCGTAGCACCGCAGTTGTTTCACCGTCATGTTTCCCGTGAAACATCGGCTGCCCATAAGTCCATGTTTCCCGTGAAACCAAAAGGCCGCTATCCACCGTTGGCGGTCGCCGCTATGGCGGCGGCGAAGGCGTCCACGTCTTCGGGGCTCGTGTCGAAGGCGGTCATCAGGCGCACGACATGTTCGTTCTCGTCCCATACGTGGAAGTGCCAGTCCTGCTGAAGCGTTGCTATCTGCTCGGGTTCCAGCGCCACGAACACGGCATTGGACTCCACCGGCTGAGCGAGCTTCGTTCCCGGTACCCCGTCGAGGTGATCGGCCAGGCGCTGCGCCATGGCGTTGGAATGGCGGGCGTTGTGCAGCCACACGTCACCGTCCAGCAATCCAAGGAACTGGGCCGCCACGAACCGCATCTTCGAGCCGAGCTGCATCAGTTGCTTGCGGTGGAACAGCACGTCCCGGACGAGCTCATCGTTCATGACGAGAATCGCCTCCGCGCCGATGGCCCCGTTCTTGGTCCCACCAAAGCTGAGCACGTCGACGGGCGCGGCCAGTTCGGCAGGCAGGCAGCCGAGGTGCGCCGCCGCGTTGGCCAGGCGCGCGCCGTCCATATAGAGCAGCAGGTCGTGCGCGCGGCAGAATTCGCTGAGCGTAGCCAGCTCGTCGAGCGTGTAACAGGTACCCAGTTCGGTGACCTGCGAGATGGCCACGACCCGTGGCTGGGACCGGTGCTCGTCTCCGCGCCCGCCCAGCCGGGTGGCGATGGCGTCCGCCGTGAGTTTCCCATCCGGCACGTCGACCGTCAGCAGTTTGATGCCGAGCACCCGCTCACACGCCCCGCACTCATCCACGTTGATGTGCGCGCTGGACGGGCAGATGACCGCATCGACGGGCCGCAGCAGCAGGCTCAGCCCGACGATGTTGGCGCCGGTTCCGTTGAACACGAAGAACGCGCCGCTGGCACCGAACATCTCCCGCAGAACCGCACAGGCCCGCTCCGTCCACGAGTCGTAGCCATAGGGCAGGTCGTCGCCGGTATTGGCGTCAGCGAGCATCCGGAGAACGGCCGGGTGCGCACCGGCGTGGTTGTCACTGCCAAAGCTTTTTCCCTTGATCACCCGTCAAGCCTATGGGTGGGCCTGAGCCTCGGTGTCAGGCTCCCCGGCTCGCTGCCAGAACCAGCAGATCGCGGCACAGCGCGCCGAAATCGCGGCCAGCGGCCTCCAGCGCCATCGGCAGCGTGCTCGTGTCGGTCATCCCGGGGGCGACGTTGGCTTCGAGGAAGAAGACCTGCCCCGATGGATCGACGATGAGATCGCTGCGAGACAGGTCGCGCAGCCCGAGGGCCTTGTGCGCGGAGACGGCCGCGTCGGCGACCGCACGCGCCGACGCCTCGGACAGGCGGGCGGGCGCGTAGTACTCGGTCCGGCCTGCGGTATACCGGGCGGCGTAATCGAACCACCCGTTCGCCGGGACGATCTCCACGGCGGGCAGCGGCTCCGGCCCGTCACCGAGGTCGACGACTCCCACGGCCACCTCGGTCCCGGCCACGAACCGCTCCACCAGTGCCGTGTCGCCGTAGGCGAAGCAGCCGATCATCGCGGCGGGCAGCTCCCCGGCGGTGCGCACCGGCGCGGCCCCGAGCGCGGAGCCGCCACGGGCCGGCTTGACGAACAGCGGCAGTCCCAGCTTCGCCACGATCCGGTCCAGCACCGCGCCGGCGCCCAGGTCGTGGAACGTCTCCCTGGGCAGAGTCACGGACTCCGGGGTGGCCAGCCCGGCAGCGGCAACCAGCGCCTTGGCCACCGGCTTGTCGAAGGCGAGCCGGCAGGCATCGGCGGTGGCGCCCACGTAGGGCACGCCGAGCAGCCTCAGCACCTCCCTGATCGCCCCGTCTTCGCCGCAGTTACCGTGGATCGCGGGGAACACCGCGGTGGGCGGATCCAGGGTCAGCAGCGGGATCAGCGCGGCGTCGGCGTCCGCCTCTTCGGCGTCCACGCCCGCCTCATGCAGCGCGTCCCTGATCCGGCCGCCCGACCGCAGCGAGACCTCACGTTCCGGGGACAGCCCGCCAGCCAGGACGAGAACGTGACCGAGGTCGGCGGCCGTCATGAGATCGCCGGTCACGTGGAACCGTTGGGCGGCAGCGCGCCGAACGTCGCCCGCAACTCCGCCTCCGCCTCGATGACACCGGCGAGCCGCCGGATGCCCTCGCGGATCCTGGACGGCTCCGGGTAGCAGTAGGACAGCCGCATGTACTCCCGGCCCGCACCGTCGGCGTAGAACCCGGTCCCCGGCACGTAGGCGACCCTGGCCGAGATGGCGCGCGGCAGCATGGCCTTGGCGTCAAGGCCTTCGGGCAGCTTCAGCCACACGTAGAACCCCCCGGCCGGCCGGGTCCACCGGCAGCCTGGCGGCATGCTCGACTCCAGGGCGGCGAGCATGGTATCCCTGCGTTCGGCATAAAGTTCGCAAAACAGTTTGATCTGTTCCTGCCACGGTTGCGTGGCCAGATACTCGCGCACCATGAGCTGTGCCAGGCTGGAGTGGCACAGCACGGCGGACTCGGCCGCCAGGACCAGCTTGTCCCTGATGCCGTGCGGTGCGAGCGCCCAGCCGACGCGCAGGCCAGGGGCGATCGTCTTGGAGAAGCTGCCCAGGTAGACCACGGAGTCAGTGGCGTCGGCCCGCAGTGCCCGCTGCGGCGCGCTGTCGAAGCCGAGCAGCCCGTAGGGGTTGTCCTCGATCAGCAGTAGCCCGGCCCGCTGGCAGATCTCCAGTACCCTGGCCCGCCGGCCCGGGGTCAGCGTCACCGCCGCTGGGTTCTGGAACGTCGGCACCGAGTACAGGAACTTGACTCGCTGGCCGGCCGTGGTCAGCCGCGTGATCGTCTCGGCGAGCGCCTCGGGGATGATGCCGTCGTCGTCCATCGGGACGTGCACGACATTGGCCTGGTAGGACGCGAAGGTGGACAGCGCTCCCACGTAGGACGGGGCTTCGGCGAGCACGACATCGCCGGGGTCGATGAAGATCCGCGTCATCAGGTCGAGCGCCTGCTGCGAGCCTACGGTCACGACCACTTCGTCCGGGTGGGCGCGGATTCCCTCCAGGGCCATGACCTCGCAGATGCCCTCGCGCAGCCCGGCATCGCCCTGGCCGGAGCCGTATTGCAGGGCGACCGACCCACGGTCGGCCACCAGTTGCCCGGCGAGCTCGCCCACCGCATCCAGCGGAAGAGCGGTGATGTAGGGCATCCCGCCGGCCAGCGAGACCACCTCCGGCCGGGCGGCGACGGCGAACAGGGCCCGGATCTCGGAGGCGAGCATTCCGGCCGCCCGGGCGGAGTACTGGTCGACATAGCGGTCCAGTCGCTGCCTGGGATCGTTGTTCACAATCTGCCTCCGCTCGCTCGGTACCATGTCAGGGTACGGGCCGGACCGGGGATACGCGCCCAGGATTAGTGCAAGGCGCGCCCCAGTCGCGTTCCGTCAGAGCCAGGGCTGGGTACCCCAGGCTGGGGTACTGACTTCAGGGGTGTCAGGTGACGCGTCGTCTTGCCAACATCACCCTCGACAATCTCGATGACCTGCCGGTCCCTTGCAGGCGCTGCGTCTTCTGGGAACTCGAGCCGGTGGCCAGGGACCGCGCCGAGAAGGCCGGCGACACGGCGCTGGAGAAGGAGTCCTGGATCTCATCGATCCTGCTCGAGTGGGGCAGCTGCGGGAAGACCGCCTATGTCGATGGGATCGCGGCAGGCTACGTGCTCTACGCGCCGCCGCTGTTCGCGCCGCGTTCGCTCGCCTTTCCCACCAGCCCGGTCAGCGCCGACGCGGTGCTGCTGATGACCGCGCACGTGCTCACCGAGTTCGCCGGCGGCGGGCTGGGCCGGATGCTGGTGCAGGGCGTGGCCAAGGACCTGACCAGGCGTGGCGTACGGGCCATCGAAGCCTTCGGCGACCTGCGCTGGGAAAAACCCGCCTGCGTGCTGCCCGCCGACTACCTGCTGGCGGTCGGCTTCAAGACCATCCGCCCGCACCACCGCTACCCCCGGCTGCGCCTGGACCTCAAGACGGCGCTGTCCTGGCGGGAGGACGTCGAGGTGGCCCTGGAGCGCCTGCTCAGCTCGATGACCCCGGAACGCGCCCTGCGCCCAGCATGACGCGACCACGTTCAATCACCCGCGTTGGATCGATCATCTCGTCACCGCCACTGACCGTTCCGCCTGCAGGCAAGCCCGGCTACGCGGGTGTCACCGCCAGGTGTTGCGCTGCCTGGCTTCGGTCACGGCAGCGGCCTGCTGGGCGGCTTCTTCGCGGATGCGTGGGGTTCCCCATCGAGTGGCGCCCCACCGGATGACCTGCCCACGGCCACCGCAGCCCGCGCAACGGTGCCAGGTCCAGGTATAGAGCCAGCCAGAAGCTCGTCCGGAGCCGCGGCAGGACCGGTGCCGGATCCGGGGATTCAGCCGCAGCGAGAACAGGTACCCGGCGGCGAGAATCACCGCAGCGATGATCAGACCGGGCATCCCCCCAGCGGCCAGGCTTAAGATCAAAATAACGATAAGGATCGCTGGAAAGCGCATGACAAATCCCCCTTGGGTGGCTTCACCCCGAAACACCACCCGATAGCAGGGTACGCCGCAGATCCTGACCATGCCGCCGAAGGCAGCAAACGGCCCGGCACCCGAAGGCGCCGGGCCGCTGGATGATGACGACTCAGATGAATTCGGCCAGGTCGCGCAGCAGTGCGGACTTGGGCTTGGCCCCGATGACCTGCTTGACGACCTCGCCCCCGGAAAACACGTTCAGCGTAGGGATCTGCAGGATCCCGTAACGCTGAGCGACCTGGGGGTTCTCGTCGATGTTCAGCTTCACGACACTGATCTTGTCGCCGTGCTCGGCGGCGATCTCCTCGAGCACCGGGGCGACCATCCGGCACGGACCGCACCATTCGGCCCAGTAGTCAACGACCACGGGCTTTTCGCTCTTGAGTACTTCCGTGTCGAAAGTCGCTTCGGTCACGGTCTTTGTGGCGCCCACGATGATGACTCCTTGTTTGCGGTGTGAGATGAGTGGTTGCCGGCGGTGCCCGGTCAGCTCTCCTGGCTGGCCAGCCAGCGTTCGGCGTCGAGTGCCGCGGCACATCCGGTGCCGGCCGCGGTGACGGCCTGGCGGTAGGTGCGGTCCACCACGTCGCCGCAGGCATAGACACCGTCGATGGCGGTCCTGGTGGAAGGCTGGTCGACCAGCAGGTAACCATCGGGATCGGTGGCCAGTTGGTCCTTGAAGAGCTCACTTCTCGGGTCGTGGCCGATGGCCACGAACAGGCCGCCCACCGGCAGCAGGTGCTCGGCCCCGGTCTTGGTGTTGCGGATCCGCAGCTCGCGCACCCGCTCCTCGCCGAGCACCTCGACCACCTCGCTGTCCCACAGGAATGTGATCTTGGGGTTGGCGAACGCCCGCTCCTGCATGATCTTCGAGGCCCGCAGGTGGTCGCGCCGGTGAATCACGGTCACCGACCGGCCGAAGCGGGTCAGGAACATCGCCTCCTCCATGGCCGAGTCCCCGCCGCCGACCACGGCAATGTCGTGGTCGCGGAAGAAGAACCCGTCGCAGGTGGCACACCAGGACACGCCGTGGCCGGACAGCCGCTTCTCACCCGGCACGCCAAGCTCGCGGTATCCCGAACCGCTGGCGATGATCACGGCCTTGGCCAGGTATGTCTCGCTGTCGGTCTTGATCACCTTGGGCTCGGCGGTCAGATCGACGGCGGTCACGTCATCCGCGAGAAGCTCGGCGCCGAACCGCTCGGCCTGCTTCCGCAGCGAATCCATCAGATCCGGGCCGATGATCCCGTCCGGAAAGCCCGGGAAGTTCTCCACGTCGGTCGTGTTCATGAGCGCACCACCGGCGGTGACCGAGCCCTCGAACACCAGCGGATTCAGGCTCGCCCGAGCGGCGTAGATGGCCGCGGTGTATCCCGCGGGCCCAGACCCGATGATGATCACATTACGTACGTCGGTCACGGCTAACTGCCCTTCACCTGTTGTCTTGCACGCACATCAACGGATCCTAGGGCCCGTAGATTCCCGAACCCGGGAGTTGCCGGGCTGGGCGCGTCACCTCCGCTGCCGGCGTCCTCCGCACTGCCTCCGTACCGGCCCGGCTGGGCTGTTCGGGCGGGCTCTCCCGCTTCGGATTGTCTTTTATCTCCCGAACGGTTCAGGCTGGCCCAAGAGGTTGCCATGACCCGGGATTGTGGCTGTTCGGCCGGGGCCGGCCGGCTGGCCTGCCTCATGTCACGGCTGGGCAAACGTCATCTGTCTCACGTTAAGACTGGGATCATTCGTTCTCTTGAGCTGTTCGTGTTTATGCCGGTAGGTTGGTGACCATGACCACATCCCAGGGTCCGGCCACCGCCGATGAGCTGCGTGGTGCCGGGCTGCGGGTGACGGCCGTCCGGGTCGCGCTGCTCGAAACCGTCCGGAACGGTGATCACCTCGGCGTCGAGGCGATCGCTTCCGGAGTGCGCGACCGGGTGGGCCATGTCACCCTGCAGGCCGTGTACGACGCCCTGCACGCGCTCACCGCGGTGGGGCTCGTACGCCGCATCGAACCGGCCGGCAGCCCGGCCCGGTTCGAGGGACGCGTCGGGGACAACCATCACCACATCGTGTGCCGGTCCTGCGGTGTGGTTGCTGATGTCGACTGCGCGGTTGGCGAGGCGCCCTGCCTGACCCCCTCAGATGACCACGGCTTCTCGGTCGGCGAGGCCGAGGTCGTCTATTGGGGCCTGTGCCCCGATTGCTCAACAGCGCCCAGTTCCTGAGCACAGAATTCCCAGTCCGGAAGGATTCCCATGTCTGAGAACCACGATCCAGTAACCGCCGAAGGCCCGGCCCCGGAGGCCGGGGGGTGTCCGGTCACACACGGGCTCGTTCAGCCCACCATGGGCGATGCCAACAGTGAATGGTGGCCGAACAGGCTCAACCTGAAGATCCTCGCCAAGAACCCCGCAGTGGCCAACCCGCTCGGTGCGGACTTCAACTACGCCGAGGCATTCAACAGCCTCGACCTCGCGGCCGTGAAGCGGGATATCGCCGAGCTGCTGACGAACTCGCAGGACTGGTGGCCGGCCGACTTCGGCAACTACGGGCCGCTGATGATCCGGATGGCGTGGCACGGCGCCGGTACCTACCGGATCCACGACGGCCGCGGTGGCGCGGGTTCGGGCCAGCAGCGCTTCGCGCCGCTCAACAGCTGGCCGGACAATGCGAGCCTGGACAAGGCCCGCCGGCTGCTGTGGCCGGTCAAGAAGAAGTACGGCCAGAAGATCTCCTGGGCCGACCTCATGGTCCTCACCGGCAATGTCGCCCTGGAGACGATGGGCTTCAAGACCTTCGGCTTCGGCGGCGGCCGCGCGGACGTCTGGGAGCCGGACGCGGACGTCTACTGGGGTCCCGAGACCACCTGGCTCGACGACGAGCGCTACCACGGCGACCGGCAGCTCGAGGAACCCTTCGCCGCGGTTCAGATGGGCCTCATCTACGTCAACCCGCAGGGCCCGAACGGCAACCCGGACCCGATTGCCGCGGCCCGCGACATCCGCGAGACGTTCCGCCGGATGGCGATGAACGACGAGGAGACGGTCGCGCTGATCGCCGGCGGGCACACCTTCGGCAAGACGCACGGTGCTGGCCCGGAGTCGAACGTCGGCCCCAATCCCGAGGCCGCCCCGATCGAGCAGCAGGGCCTCGGCTGGAAGAACAGCTTCGGCACCGGCAAGGGCAACGACACGATCACCAGCGGTCTCGAGGTCATCTGGACGCCCACTCCGGTGCAGTGGGACAACAGCTTCCTCGAGACCTTGTACGCCTACGAGTGGGAGCTGACCACGAGCCCCGCCGGTGCCTACCAGTGGAAGCCCAAGGATGGCGCGGGCGAGGGTACCGTCCCGGACCCGCACGACCCGTCGAAGCGCCGCGCGCCGACGATGCTGACGACCGACCTGTCGCTCCGGATGGACCCCGTCTACGAGCGGATCACCCGGCGCTGGCTGGCGCACCCGGACGAGTTCGCGGACGCGTTCGCCCGGGCGTGGTTCAAGCTGACCCACCGCGACATGGGCCCGATCGCGCGCTACCTCGGCCCGGAGGTCCCGTCCGAGACGCTGCTGTGGCAGGACCCCATCCCGCCGGTGACACACGAACTCATCGACGCCGCGGACATCGCCTCGCTGAAGGCGCAGGTCCTCGCCTCCGGCCTGTCGGTGTCCCAGCTCGTGTCCACCGCGTGGGCGGCAGCCTCGTCCTTCCGCGGCAGCGACAAGCGCGGCGGCGCCAACGGTGCGCGAATCCGCCTCGAGCCGCAGATTGGCTGGGAGGTCAACGACCCCGCTCAGCTGGCGACGGTGCTGCGCACCCTGGAGGGCATCCAGCAGTCCTTCAACGCCGCCCAGACCGGCGGCAAGCAGGTCTCACTCGCCGACCTGATCGTGCTGGCCGGGGGTGCGGGGGTCGAGAAGGCGGCCAGGGACGCCGGCTTCGACGTCGAGGTTCCGTTCACGCCGGGCCGCGGGGACGCGTCGCAGGAACAGACCGACGTGGAGTCGTTCTCCTACCTCGAGCCCAAGGCTGATGGATTCCGCAACTACCTCGGCAAGGGCAACGGCCTGCCGGCCGAGTACATGCTGATCGACCGGGCGAACCTGCTGACCCTGAGCGCCCCCGAGATGACGGTTCTCGCCGGCGGCCTGCGCGTCCTGGGCGCGAACTACCAGCAGTCGCCGCTCGGTGTCTTCACCTCGACCCCGGGGAGGCTGACCAACGACTTCTTCGTCAACCTGCTCGACATGGGCACGGTCTGGGAGAAGAGGTCCGGGGACGAGAACCAGTTCGATGGCCGTGACGCGGCCACCGGCGAGGTCAAGTGGAGCGCCAGCCGGGTCGACCTGATCTTCGGGGCGAACTCCGAGTTGCGTGCGCTCGCCGAGGTCTACGCGTGCGACGACGCCAAGGAGAAGTTCGTCAACGACTTCGTCGCAGCCTGGGACAAGGTGATGAACCTCGACCGGTTCGACCTGGCCTGATCACAACAGCCTGATCACGACGTCCAGGCCGGCCCATCGAGGCCGGCCTGGACGTCTTTGACTCGGGGCTACGAGGCAGGCAGGGCCCGCTGAACCGCTGCCCGGCATCGTCAACCGCGGTCACGTTCACGGTTATGACGTCACCATGCCGCGGCCCGGCGTGCTTGACCAGCCCGGGCATACCGGTCGCGGTCTCGACCAGGACGGCGAACGGCAACACCTTGGTCACGGTCACCCGCACAGTGTCGCCCGGCTTCACGGTCGGCGCACTCATCGTCCACTCACCCCCTTCCGGAACATTCGGGTGAGCGGAAGTGCCCGGCCTGGCGGGTCAGTCTCCGATCCGGTCGCCACTCCATCGGCGGCACGGCGCATCCCCCTGG
>Ga0070730_10003118_pt1 | contig 14951 bp, 8 predicted proteins | sample Coa_R1_3_FD_66447 | JGI IMG/M metagenome (GOLD analysis project Ga0070730, IMG submission 66447) | Surface soil microbial communities from Centralia Pennsylvania, which are recovering from an underground coalmine fire - Coalmine... | ecosystem: Environmental > Terrestrial > Soil > Unclassified ...
AGAAAGAGTTTGCCACCATATTGGCGGTTAGTGACTACCCCCAGGACGAAACCACGCCGCTTCAATTTTGCTAGCGTGGGTAGGACATCGCTGAAAAGCACACGTGACTCTGATATGCGCACACGTAGCGCTTCAAAAACAGCCGCGCAGATCTCTTGATCTACTCCCAGGATGCCTAAAGCGTGCAGTGCTCTCTGCGTGGCCAGGGCAAAGTCTGGTTCATGCCCAGCTGGCGCTTGACGGCCTAATGCACGCGTCTCTACTTCTACCGTTTGACGGAGCTGATGTCCTATGCTGGTGTGATTGGTGTTGGGGAGATTTTCCGGAGAGATATGTTCGTAGAGAGTGGCAATGGCTCGCTGGTTGGCGACCTCTTCCAGTCTGTGCAGGCTATCTTTGTCTATACGAGTCCAGAGCGTTTCACCTAAATCGAACAAAATACAACGAAGGGTTCTACCTGTTGCGACTGCCTTATTTGACACACTGATACTCCCCTGATACAAATAATGATGCTCTTCTTCATTCTTCCAGGATCGTTTGCCTGAATGGAGCCGGTGGAGCACATGGAGCCGCCTCTTTTGTATGCCCTCAGAGAAGCTTTTTCTGAAAACGTGCACATCGTGTGAGCTAAACCACTCTCAGATCCAGAGAGTTTCGAGTGGTTTAGCTAAACCACTCGAAACTGGGCGCGGACTTATCTGGTTCTACCTGTGTTACTTATCTTCGCCCGGTGTGAGGATGTCATCAACAAGGCCATATTCAACTGCCTGCTGTGGAGTCAGGTAGTAGTTGCGGTCCGAGTCCTGCATGATGCGCTCGGTCGTCTGACCTGTATGCTTGGCGAGGATCTCATACAGGTTACGGCGCAGGCGCAAGATTTCACGGGCGGTAATCTCAATATCGGCTGCCTGGCCTTCCGCGCCACCGAGTGGCTGGTGGATCAGCATAGTCGAGTTGGGCAGACAGTAGCGCTTGTTCTTTGCGCCTGCTGCCAGGATAACCGCGCCCATGCTCATCGCCATACCCATACATACAGTGGAGATGTCGGGGCGGAGCCATTGCATGGTATCATAAATGGCCAGACCGGCGTAGATGCTGCCTCCTGGTGAGTTAATATACATATTGATGTCTTTGGTCGCATCCTCGCTTTGCAAGTACAGCAATTGAGCTACGATACTATTGGCTACCATGTCATCAATAGGCGTGCCGATAAAGATGATACGTTCCTTCAACAGGCGCGAGAAGAGATCCCATCCACGCTCACCACGGGGAGTTGACTCAACAACACTGGGAATAATACCTCGTGGCTCCAGGACCTCTCTGGATTCCTTGATCCATTTGGGATCGCGAGGGTTAAAAAGACTGCTCATACTTGCTCCTTCTTATCTATCACGGTTCCTCTTTTCCTTTTTACAGAAGAAACCGCAGGTAAAACTTGATTGTGCGGAGGATGCCCACCTATGTGGGGACTGTTACCGTTATTTTAGCACTTGGAGGCCGCGAGTGCAAGAAGAGGTCTTGCATAGCTCTACATACGTAACGAGGCGCAAGGATGTCTCGCCTTACGCCTCATTTTTCGTAGAGTTGTCCCAGAAAGGGTCCTTGCTAGAGTTGTGACCTCCGTGTTTAGCCCCTTCTGGGATGGTTGGGACGATAATCGCGCGCCCTATCCATATTGATCCGACTGACCAGGCTCACATCGTGAAGACGCGAATAAATGCGCTCATCGATGCCCTGTAGTCCTTTGAGATTGGCTGTGATGACCGTGGGCATCTCCATGTTGTAGCGGTAATTGAGCAGTTGAAAGAGCTTTTCGTTGGCCCAGGGCGAACTCTGCTGTGCTCCCATATCATCGAGCACCAGCACCTCCGCCTCGCGCATTTTAGAGAAGAGCTGGTCGTACAGTTCTTCAGATTTTGGTGCAAAAGTTGCTCTCAGGTGGTCAAGCAGATCAGGCACAACTGAGAACAGCACAACTGAGCCATCCTCCAGGCACTGGTTGGCAATCGCGATTGCGAGATGCGTCTTGCCACATCCATTGGGTCCGACCAGGAGGAGCCAGCCATGTGGCTCTTCCGCGTAGTCCCAGGCCTCTTTAAAGGCATCCTGTACGCCTGGAACGCGCGGATTAAAGGTGCGAAAACTTTTATCCTGGAATGCGTCCAGGTCGGACATGCTGCGCAATTGCTGGCGCCTCTTCTCTTTCCTCTCAGCCTCCTTACATTCACAGGCAATCGGTTTGCCAAAGTTTGGATGACCATAGGGTACATTAGCACGCAGATAGCCGGCTCCTCTGCATTTGGGGCAGGCATTCTTGATTACTTGTGGTGGCCGAGGGCTCGGAAAGGGCTGTAGCTGTACCGGCTCACGTGGCACGACCTGGCGTATCTGCCTTTGTAGCTGCTGCGACTCCTGCGCGCCATCCCTTTCGCGGTTGGCATTGATCAATGCGTGCTTATTTAATGGCTGTGTCATGCGGTGTGGTGGCCGTTCATCTGGTGTACGCGCAGACGGTACCGCTGAGGGGGCGATACTGGGAATGGGCAGACGGCTATTACGCAGGTCGCGCGTGACGCGAGTGTGCCTATGTTGGTCTGCTATATCAGGTATATCGCGTGTTGGTGGAGCATAGTCTAGTAGTGCATCCGCGACAACTTTTACGTCCGCTCGCTGATAGATCAGGACCTCGTTCTCTTCGTCCTCCCAATCGCCATAACGCATGCCTGAGGTATCTTCCTCCCATTCTTCTACGACGTCCGACTGTAATGGGGGTGTATAGTCATCGCTGTGTCGATATTCATCAGTCGAGCGTGGAGGCCGGGTATAGCGTATTTCATTCTCTTGTGGCAGAGGGCGGCGTGGCTCCTGTGGAGCGCTATTTTGCGTAACTGGACGTGTGCGCGGATACAACTGTCGTGTATTCGGCGCACCATACGCTCGCCCCTCCCGATTGTTGGGTGGACCGGGCTCTTGCGTAGCACGAGGTCGCCTCACCCCTGGGGGCAGTTGTGCCCCTGTAGAGGGAGGAGGCGCAGATGAAAGATATTGATTCTGCTGTGCTGTAGTATAGATATTCCTCTGCCCAGGACGCGCCGTTTGTTCAGGTGCTGGCCGTCGCGAGAGTGGCTGTGCTGATGGTTGGATTGTCGGCTCCCCTTGCCCGCCGATTCGTGGCCGGGCTCCCTGAGACGGGGTGCTCTGGGAGGGCCGTTGCTCGGAATTGATGGGACGTCGTGGTCCCGTTTTTCCGATTACATGGTTCAGGCGTTCCATTGTTGCCTGCCTTCCGTTTCCCAGCGCCTTAAAATGGCGCGGATATAACTCCATTTTCGTTTGTTCTGTTGAACCGCCTCGCGAAAGGCCGCCTCAACCCATTCTGCAGGATACTGATCGGCAGCATCCCTGAGTTCCTCTGCGATGAGTGGTGAAAGTAATCCAATGTTTTGTTCATATAATACAAAAATATTAGGACGTTCTACTTGTATCTGTACATTACGCGAGTGTTCATAGCCCCTAGTTGTATGATACCCACCTGCCGCAACTGTTTCTTCACTCTCCTGCTCAACCTGCTCAGTTTCCTCCACAGTCAGTAAACGGGCAGGAACCATTTCACCTCCTTGTAACTCTGCGACGACTTTTCGGCTGCGGGCGGTGTTAAAAAAGTACCACCCAATAATTTCGGCTTCGTCTCTCCCCTCGCTCACGAGCTTAAGAAAGATTCTCAGCAAAGTGCCGCGCCCCACGGCCTGCTCCAATCCCTGGCGCAGGCGTTCCTCGGGCGGGCGGGGGTCTCCTCTGCGTTTGAGACTGTGCAGCAGAATGTGATCGGCCTGCAGTTCACGGTCGCTGGCGCAGCGTGGGTTCCCCTGTTTTTGTGCCAGTAGCCAGAACAGATGCAGCGTCACTTTTAGTTCCGCGCTATCCTCGATCTCCGGCAGTAGTTGCGTGAAGAAGATCTCTGGTATGGGCACATAAGGATTTTTCCCAGCAGGGAATCCGGTAAAGGCTGTCATCATGAGAACCACCCACTTATTCTTCTTCTGCTGGCGGGGTCACTTCCAGATCACAAAATCGCGTCTGGCTGGCCTGGAAAAAGAGACTTACTTCCCCAACGGGTCCATTACGGTGTTTCGCCACAATAATGTCCGCGATGTTCTTGCGCTCCGTCTCCGGGTTATACACATCCTCCCTGTAAATGAACATCACGATATCACTGTCCTGTTCGATGCTATTATGAACTATAATATTATCTGCTACGAAGTTATGCACCTTATCTACAGTCAGATCATATACTTCTGCTTCACAATCAAGTTCGATTGTAACAATCTTGTCCCAATACACATCGCTTTGCGCTAATAAAGAGAGTTGCTCAGATTGAATAAGGGTCGCTACTTTTGTCGATTGCTCTCGGCTAAGGTTTCGCACGAATTCTTGTGAGTCGGTAAACCTGGTTTTAGGAAGCCTTTGACCTGTTGGTGTCGTGATCGGTAGGATACGCGGCACCGCGATCCGCATGTCCGTTGTTAGCTCGTCCAACCTCTTCCAGCCATGGATGGTTAGAAATTTATGGTTGGCTGTTGCTCGAATACTTCGACCCATACGCGTTGTCATTTTATAGACCGGCTTATAGCCAGTGGCAAAAGCGTTTGTGACTGGCCGTGGTTCGAACTGCCATGTCTCCGTGTTTAGCGCGAGCACATTGAAATCGCGTTGACCCATCAACTCCTTTATAGGTTTGTAGATGCCCTGGTCGGGCAAGTATACGGGTGTCTCGCCAGTTAAACAACCGCTTTCACGCAGATCCGAGAGTTGCGGCACCTTTGACTGGCGCTGCTCTACTGTACGCGACAACTGCGCTAGTGCCATTACCGGCACGTTTAGTTCGCGAGCCAGACCCTTGAGCGTGCGGCTGATCTCGGATACTTCCTGGACGCGATTCTCCTGCCGTTTTCTCTCGCCGGGAGAGGATTGCATCAACTGTAAGTAATCGACAATAATCAGGTCAACGCCATGCTCGGCCTGCAAACGCCGCGCTTTGCTGCGCATCTCCATTGTTGAGATGCCTGCCGTATCATCGATCCAAATATTGGCTTTAGAGAGCGTGTCCATTGCGCCGATGATGCGCTCCCACTCGTCATCCTCGATCCAGCCTGTACGCAGGCGCTGCTGATCCACTCCGGCATCCATTGAGAGCAGACGTTGCAGCAATTGCTCTTTACTCATTTCCAGACTGAAAATCGCTACTGACTGCTGAAACCTGACAGCCGCGTTATGAGCCAGGCTGAGCGCCATCGACGTATTATGAACAAAAACGTCCTGGGCCACAAAATTTGCGCCATCAGGCACACAGAGGTCGTAGACCTGATGCTCACCTATTGGCTCGATCGAGACAATCTCGTCCCAGTAGATATCCTGGCTCGCTGCTAAGTTCAAATTAGGACGATCCAACACAGCTGCGTAAGCCGAGAGACGATTTCGTGGAATGCTTCTGTGGGTATGAGAATTGTAGCCTGCATATTTTCCCTGTTTGGTCGTCTCCCCACTTTGACGTGCCAACTCGATCAATGTAAGACCTTGCTGTTGGACTGCGCTGCGTATAATCTCCCAGGTCTCTTTTGGAGCATGGCCATAATTGCTGCCACGAGAAGTAAACTTATGCTCATACTCGGCAAATCGCGTAGTTTTCTCCCCGATCCAACCAATTTCATCTTGGTATCGTTTTACATACTCAGGACAGGTAATTTGGACACACCAGGCTTTTTCTGTTTTTTGATAGAATTTTGATATAATCCCAAATCGTACAAAGGCATGATAAACATCAGTTGCTAGTTGGATAGAGGCAACTGTAAATTCGATGAAAGGCTCTCCTTGGGAGTGAGGATAGATGCTACCATCACAGCTCATTAATGCCTGTAAGAACTCTGCCAGGTAACGACGGCTCCACTTCCAGACACAAGCTGGAAAGAATTTATCTTTTGACAACTTGCCCATCAAATTTAGTTCCTGAAGCCATAATGTAACTGGGTTCTTTGGTAAAATGGCACCGCCCTTCATTGTTACAGCATTTCTAGGTTGCGACATAGCATAGTCAATACCATGTTGTCTGATAGCACAAGTAGGGAAATGAGTAGCAATGATCTGCTTAAAATCTTTGACGATTAGAGGATCTGTATTAGTAAATACCGGTGTTTTATGAGTCAGACCTCCCTCGGCAATAAGGTATGCCAGCAATCTTACCTTCTCTATCGGCCAACTCTCATCTACTCCAAAGGCAGGCACAGCAGTTGGTACTGCAATATGCTGGCCCACTTTTAAGTCATGTAAGGGAACCCAGCCCTGCACTGTTAGGAATGGGTGGTGACCTGTTACCTCAACCATCCTCCCTAACCGCGTTTGCACACGGTAACAGGGTTTTACTCCACTATCTATCCACTCACTAATATCAGCAACGCGTGTTTTCCCTTCTTCAGAGATGCCATAAACATGTGGCATTTTGCGACGAACGCACTCTTCTATAGTGAGTCGTTCCCCTGTGATAGGATCATCAACAAGCGTCCAGTAAGCGGCGCACTTGCCCACAGCCGGTCGGGCAGCTAGAATGATCAGATCCGAGCGTTGGAGTCCGCCGGTGAGGCGGTCGAGGTCGGTGAAGCCGGTGGGGACGCCGACGATACTGCCGCGACGCTCGTGCAGCTGGTCGAGCTTTGTCATATAGTCGGCCAGCAGGTCACGGAGGGCGGAGAAGTCGGCGCGCGCGTGGCGCTGTGTGATGCTGAAGATCAGCTGCTCGGCTTTGTCCAGCGCGACCTCCGCATCCTCTTCTTCGTAGGCGGTGGCGGCGATCTGCCCTGCGGCGTGGATCAGGCGTCGCAGGATGGCGGTGCGCTCTACAATGCGTCCGTAGAATTCAACGTTGCCGCTGGTGGGCACCTGGTTGATGAGCGAGGTGATGTAGCTCGCGCCCCCAACATCTTCCAGCCGGTTGCGCCGCTCTAGCTCATCACAGATGGTGATAAAGTCGGCGGGCTCGCGCGCTTCGTAGAGCTGGATAATAATCTCATAAATGGTACGGTGGGCATCGCGATAGAAATCCTCCGGCTGCAGGAAGTCTGCAACCTGGACGATCGCCTCCGGGTCGATAATAATACTGCCGAGTACACCACACTCAGCTTCGATATTTTGCGGTAGTAGTTTTTCCACGTCTCCAGCTCCACAGCGTTTTAGTCGGCCTTGCCCTCCCCAGGGCGTCTGTGTCTATTTGGGCGTCACGAGTCGCGGATGCGCAATAACGATTTCCTGAAGCTCTCCCTGTTCGTATTGCGATTAGCTGATTATAACACGTATTCGCACATGCGTTCAACGCCTGCGCAGCATTATCTACGGTCTCTTCAATCTCGTGTGCATGAAGTGTAACCAATCCGGGGCGCGAAATCAAATGGTGTCAATTGCTGTGCTCTGTGGATATGTGGATATCTGTTCGATTCACCTGAGCGTAAATGGCTTTGTTAGATGACATAATCCACATATATTTCCCACTTATCCACCGTCGTAGCTAAGTTATCCCCACTTATCCACAAAGTTATCCACGGACTTATCCACGGAAATTGGTTGACGAAAATGCAATTCTTCCCCTCTCATTATAAATTGAGGGGGAATGATGGGCTATTGCACCTCGCAAACGGTATTTGGGATGTCCCTACATCCTCAAGCGATACCAGGCCCGGAGCTATGCGGGGGCAGAGTATTACACAGAGTTATTATATAGAAGTATGAGGGCTTGACCCAATCAAGTGGGGAGGTTATTATAGCAGTCATGAAATACACGGGTCGTGTTGGTCGTGTAAGTAAGTAAGGAGCATCGATAAGAACCCCATGCCAAAGACGACAAAACGCAGCGAGTCGAAGCGCGCTGCACGCATTGCCAGAGCGCATGCTACTGAGCTACAAAAACTTGAGGTTAAAAGACCTGAGCAAGATCGGCGCCCTGCTGGCTACAAGCCCCCGGCACGTGGTATTGCACGCTACCCCTGGGCCGCTTTTATCAGTATATGCTTGATTGCCCTCGGTATTTTTACTCTCTACGCCAATCATATCGGGCCTTTTGCCCTGCCCAAGGCGCCTCCGCCAAATGTCAAGGCGACCGCTACAGCCGCGGCTGCCGTTTTTCAGAAAAGTGCAACGGCGGCGGCAACGACTATTCCATCGGCTCTTCAGAGCACTATCGCTGCTTCCCCTTGTAATAGTGCCACAGTTCTGAAAGAGATTACCAATACTTCAGCTGCTCCCAGTGCGGCAGACAGCGCCAAGATCACTCGCACTTATTCATCGGCTCCCAAAATGTCCATCGATACCAAGAAGGTCTATTGTGCTGGCTTCAATACCAATCGTGGTTTGATTGTGGTTGAACTGAATCCGGCCTGGGCTCCTGAGACAGTGAACAATTTTGTCTATCTGGCCCAGCATCAGTTCTACGATGGTCTGACCTTCCATCGCGTCATTCAAACCGGCACTGGCCTGCATATTATCCAGGGTGGCGATCCCAAGGGTGATGGTTCCGGTGGCCCCGGCTATAAATTTAAAGATGAGCCAGTCAAAGAGAATTATTATGCTGGGACCATCGCGATGGCCAATAGTGGGGCTAATACGAACGGCAGTCAGTTCTTCATCAATACCGCTGACAATTCCAAAGGCCTGGCAAAGTCGTATAATCTCTTTGGGATTGTCGTCAAAGGACTGGATGTGGCGCTTCAGATCCAGGGTCCTGGCGATGATGCAGCTACAAAAGGCGTCAAGCCCGATGTGATGAACCACGTAGTTGTGGTTGCTGCACCTTAATACAACACTGTAGAGGCGGTCCCTGTGGCCGCCAGACAGCCTGCTGCACTACCTATGCAGCAGGAAGTTTTTTTGCTGTTTTGAAAGGCAGGAAGTTTTGCCAAAACAATATCCTAGCGCTCCCGCGCTGCAGATTGACCCGAAGAAGAAATACACAGCGATCTTTCATACCGGGAAGGGTGATATTCAGATCGAGTTGTTCGCGGCCCAGGCTCCTATCACGGTAAACAACTTTGTGTTTCTGGCGCGTGAAGGCTTTTATAACAATACGACCTTCCATCGCGTTATAGGCGGTTTCATGGTTCAGGGAGGTGATCCTACCGCCACTGGCACAGGCGGCCCTGGTTACAAATTCAAGGACGAGCCGGGTGCGCTTGCGCTTAAGCACGACAAGGCTGGCGTCCTTTCAATGGCCAATGCCGGGCGCGATACCAATGGCTCGCAGTTTTTCATCACCCATGGCCCAACGCCACATCTGAACGGCAAGCATGGTGTATTTGGCCAGGTTGCCAATGCTGAGAGCATGAAGATTGTGAATTCCATACGCGAGCGGGATCCACAGCGCGACCGCCAGCCAGGCGATAGCCTCATCTCTGTAGAGATTATCGAGAGCTAGCTGTTCACCAGACTTTCGCAGAGCCGCTACCGTTGAATAAAAATGGTAGCGGTTAATTATTTTTGGGAGTCGGCGTCCACAAAGATGGGGGAGGGACGTCGAATGAGCTGGCCGTTGCGCAGCGATCCGCTGGTGGACGGGCGATTATTGAGCTGCGAGCCGTTACTGGTATTGCCGAAGGTCCGTGCGAAGGCTGGCTGGATATCTGGCGTCTCCTGCCCACGGTCGCTGTTTTGTTGCATAAGATCAAGGCCCCGGCGCAGCGTCATCATATCGCGCATAAAGCAGGCGACCGCAGAAGCAGCAGAGCCTTTATCCTTCGACGTTTCGAAGCGACGGGAGGTAGCCTCACCAGCGGCCTGTGCGGCCTGAGCCATGGGATCGGAGGTTTTTGCCGCGTAGGCATCCTGAAAAATATCGTCCCAATTACTCCAGCGGCCACGCAGGGGTTTCCAGCCGAGCTGGCTATCGCTGACGGTGCGCCATTTCTCTTCCGTAAATTGTATCCAATCGTCGAGCAGGCGTGCATAAGCTGCCAACTGCTGGCGCAGACGCTCCTCCTCCTCGGACGAACGTTGGGGGAAACCATTAGGTAAGGCATCGGTCCTCTGAGGATTTGCGTAGCCGTTGCCTGCCTGTTGGTAGGTCATAGTTGGCTGACCCTCAAACGGATTGCCGTTATTGAAATTGCCATTGTTGCCAGGGTAGAAGCCTGTACCCGTAAGCGCCGCCAGGTTGGCCGTCATCTGCCCATTAGGCATGCCAAGCATCGGCAGTTCTGTACCAGCCGGTAGTTCGCCAATAATTTGAATACCACTGGCGTTGAGGGCCGGACTCATCAGCATGGTGCCGTCCTGAAGCATAAGATTTTCAGACAAGGAGGGCATGCCGCCAATAATGATCTCTTCATGTCCGACCGCGTCCAGGATACGCCAGGCCAGGCGGGGATGTCTAATGGCCCACCAGAGACGGCGTGAAATAAAGGTAGTTGCGAAGGTAAAGTTGACAATCAGCCAGACCAACCCTCGTACCGCGAACCAGTTGACGAGCGCTATAATAACGATCGAGTACCAGGCGTCACGTATGCCTACCTCCTCGATGAAGGTCAGTACGGCAGCTACGGTCAGACTTGGATCGCGTAGTGGATTAATGAAATCTAAAATGCGCCAGAGCCACTTTCTGCCAGTCTTCTCTTCCAATGTGCGCTCCTCTCGATGCTGTCTTCGTTGACAGGGTATAGATTGCGTTTCAGAGTTCTTTCCCCTGATCCTGCAGGGAAGATTCTAGCACGCGACCCGTATATCTGCAAATATTGTTCGCTTATCAGGTAGTTATAGGTGATATATGCTAGTACTTCTTCAAAAAATGGTTCTCATCCTCGTGGAAGAGATGCTTCCTTGAAGCATCGATAAAAGCCTCTATACCCTGCCACAGCCTGCATATAGTAACTAAAACGTATAGCTGGTGAGGATGCTAAAGTGGACGGTACTATAGTACTTCTCACCAGCGATCCTCGCGTCTAAACCCCTGTTTACAGACGTTATGTGACGATTCATAGATCCTGTCAAAAGTTGAGTCTATTTGTAGCGTCTGATCCGTATCAAGAGTGGAGCGTTTTTTAGCTTCCTGTCCTATAGCAGAGTGTGCATTGACAAACGCCCATCTGTATTTTTTTTTGCGTACGGCAACCGCTGCCATTCAGCTTTCTGACGATGGCTGAGAACGGCATCGTGCCATCATAAGAAAACGGCTTGAGGAGTGCCTGCACTGTAAAGCCACTGGCGATAGAGCCAGTACCGGGAGCAAAGTACCAGTCAGACGATATAATTTAACTTGGCCTAGGCATTCTGCCTCGTTGTATGGTAACATTACCCATGGTGTCTTGCGTACTTCCATCTGGCTTGTTCTGGTATATGCGCATGTCAAAATGTGTCAGATGGTTTCTGCGGAAACTTCTCTATGCTCCAGAAGCATAACTCTCAGGGATGGTTTCGCAGAGTAAGAAGAGTACGCGTTAGAAAGGAAAAAGCCATGCCTTCGCGGATGACGATCCAACCGCCACCTCCGCAATTAATGCATGCCTGTCGCCTCATCATTGCGTCAAATCGTGGTCCCGTCGAGTATCAACTACGGCAGGACAAAACGCTCAAGGCGCGTCGAGGATCAGGTGGTATGGTGACGGCTCTGATTGATGCCGGCAATCGTATGGATGTGACCTGGGTGGCAATGACGATGACCGAAGGTGATCGTCTTGCTGTACGGGAAGCTCAGCAACAAGGAGGGTTGTTGCAATCTCCTTTACGCGGTCAGAAAATGCAACTGCGTTATGTTGCTATTCCAAAGAATGCGTATCGCAAACATTATGATAAAATTAGTAATGAGATTCTCTGGTTTTTGCAGCACTACCTGTATGATCCTATTCAGGACTCATCCTCTGCCAACCAGTTGCAAGATGCCTGGACGAACGGCTATTGTGTCGCCAATCAGGCCATTGCCGATGCGGTCAATGCTGAGATTGAGCGAGAGGACACGATGCCAGTGGTGATGCTTCATGACTATCACCTCTACCTGGCGTCGGCCATGATTCGTCAGCGGCACCCATCGATAGTGATGCAGCAATTTATCCATATTCCCTGGCCCGATGTGCGCTGCTGGCAGTTCTTACCGAGCAATATCGTGCAGGCCATCTACAGTGGATTGGTTGGCAATGACATTATTGGTTTCCAGACGGAGCGTGATGCACGCAATTTCCTGGAGGGCGCTCGTACCCTGCTGGACGGCGCAGTTGTTGATTTTGAGGAAGGAGCGCTCTGGTGGCAGGGGCGTCGTACCCAGGCCCGAGCCTATCCGATTTCCATCTCAGTGACCGAAGAGCGGCGTGTGGTCAATAGCGCCGCGGGGAAGCGTGCGGCGGCACAGATCCAGCCCTTGCTTCGTGAACATACCATTATGCGTGTGGATCGACTGGAGCCAACGAAAAACATCTTGCGTGGTTTTCAAGCCTACTCTCAGGTGCTTGATGAGCATCCTGAATTGCATGGTGAGGTGACGTTTCTGGCTTTTCTCGTCCCATCGCGACAGTCTCTGCCCATCTATCGTCGTTTCACCGCCGATGTGGTGGCCTTGATTGAGCAGATTAACCTCAAATATGGAAAAGATGATTGGGAGCCTATCCACGCGTTTTATGATAATGATAGAACGCGCGCGCTAGCGGCTATGCAATACTATGATGTATTGTTGGTGAACCCGATTATTGATGGTATGAATCTCGTGGCCAAGGAGGGCCCAGTAGTAAATCTGCGCAATGGGGTGCTCGTGCTCTCCCGTACTGCTGGCGCCTTTCAACAGTTAGCGAAAGGCTCTATTCCCACTTCTCCCACTGATGTGACGGAGACCGCTCAAGCTCTCTACAAAGCGCTGACTCTTGCGCCAGAGGAGCGGCGTCTGAAGGCCGTGCTAGCCCGTCAGGCGGTCGAGCGTAGTGATCTGAATCTCTGGCTTGCCAGGCAGATCGGCGATGTCAACGAGCTACTTGATCGTCTCCTGACTCGTTCTGTACCATCAGCGCCAGTTACCACTGTACGCGGAACAGCGTTGCCCCCTGTAGGAGTTGCCCGGGTAGGCTAGGATATCTGGGTTATTGCCGGTACGCCCTTTAGGGCGTGCCCGTGCCGGCAATATTGCTTCGATTGGAACGCTTGCTGAGCCCCGCAGAGATACATTATAGTCTAGTGAATGACGATGTGAGCAAGCGAAAGGAGCTACTTTTGGGATCGTCCCTGCTCTGATGCAGGACCCGTGCCATTGCCGCCACTTCTTTTACATCTGCTCTATGGGCAGACTGTATATCCCCATACTATATCCTCATTTTAAGCGCCATATACAAATATAGCTTTTTACATAGGGTGCATACTAAAGATGCTAGGGAGAGGGACGGGTTAGAGACCATCCCCTGGGATTTAGATGGATGAATATAGTATTCTCCTCTTTTTCTCGATGTAGTGGTGAGCGACGTGTTTTGGCCTTTTCATAGAATGCGCCTGCCAGCAATGGCTATTATGCTATCTGGCTCTCCAACGCAGCCTGCAGCCTCTCCAGCTTGATGTCTTTTTCTAGCAGATAAGGAAGTTGTGAGGAATAGAATGATCAATAAGTCTCCCATATTGACATCACATATACTGAACGAGCATACATCATGCTCTACGCAGGAGTCGGCAGTTCTAGCTACGAAAAGCGGCACTGCACATCTCCACACGGGCGTGGTACGCCCGCCTGAGAACCCTTCAGCCCTCCTGGCACGTCGTTGGTTCTATCGCGGCTGGCTCTGTGTTGCAACTGTTGTACTTGTTATGCTGCTGCTGATGTTGCAGTCTGCGCTTGATGCTGCTCCAACTGACCCATCATTCTGGGAAACGAGTGTGCAGTGGGCGGAATTGTTCTGGTTGGTTCCAGTTCCTATGGCGATTGCGTTGTGGGTAGGCTGGTTTCTCTTTACGGCCGCTATTGAGCGTCATCCCCTTCCTATAGCTGTGCCCGTCAGCGAAGCGAAGCCGGTGCGCCTTGTGTTCCGTTTTGTCACCCGAGGCGATAATGTTGATGTGTTGCGCGATAGTGAGCAGGCGGTTCACCAGGCATTTCACAACTATGCCAGAATGGCGGGACCCTATCGTATTGAGATGATTACTGAGCGGCCAGTCAATCTTGGTCAGCCGGGCGAGCCCAATTACGGGCTTACCCATGTATGTGTTGTGCCAACCACCTATAAATCGGAGGCGCAATCGCGCTTCAAGGCCCGTGCGCTGGCTTATGCGCAAGAGCAACAGGTAGTAGAGCAAGAAGACTGGTTTATCTACCTGGATGAAGAAAGTACCATTGATGAGCATGTTGTGGCTGGCATCTATCGTTTTATCGAGCGCTGCTTCCAGGCCGAAGCGCGCGCCAGCCAGACTGGTAAACGCGGACCGGTGGGGGTGATTGGTCAGGGAGCCATTTTATATCAAGGTGGTCATTGGTTCTTCCGCGGGGCGGATGCCCTGCGCACTGCCGACGATCTGGGGCGTTTCCGCCTGCAATACGCTCTGGGTGTGCCCTTATTTGGGGTACATGGCTCCTATCTTGTCGTCCGTGGTCGCGATGATGAGCGCCTCTCCTTTGATGTGGGTCCAGGCAACTCGATCACGGAAGACACCGCCTGGGCTTTACGCGCCTGGTCAAAAGGCTTCCGTTTCGGTTGGGTGGATGGCTATCTACGCGAGCAGCCGCCACAGCAGATCATGGATTTCGTCAAGCAGAGAAGTCGCTGGCTCTCAGGTATTCGTCTGGTTCTACTTGATAAGCAGGTTCCGTTGGGTTACCGCTTTGGCCTGGCGCTCTTTACCTCGCTCTGGCAACTGGCTTTTCTGCCTTTTGTGATCGCGGTCCTGGCCCTTTTTGTCCATGCATCGCCTTTTGGCTGGATGCGTCTGCCGGCTGACTTTGCCTGGGCTACCTTTATGCTGGC
>Ga0070730_10003120_pt1 | contig 14934 bp, 13 predicted proteins | sample Coa_R1_3_FD_66447 | JGI IMG/M metagenome (GOLD analysis project Ga0070730, IMG submission 66447) | Surface soil microbial communities from Centralia Pennsylvania, which are recovering from an underground coalmine fire - Coalmine... | ecosystem: Environmental > Terrestrial > Soil > Unclassified ...
CTGCCACAGCGCGATCGCACCCAGCAGTGTCGCAGCCCCAGCCAGCGGCAGGTTGCGCGGCGCAAACCCGCCGCCCCTGAACGGGACCGCCTCAGGCAATGGTGCCCAGCCGATAGAAGCCCGCGGCGGTGCCATGGAACAGCGCCGCCCGCTCGTCCGCCGAATACCCGGCCGCCAGACGCTTGAAGGCATTCCAGACCACCGTGTAGCTGCACATGCCCTTATCGACAGGGAAGTTGCTCTCGAACATGCAGCGCTCCGGCCCGAATGCGTCGATGCAGGTTTCCATGAACGGCTTCCACGCCGCGGCGAGTTCGCCAGATGACGGCGGCAGCACCTCCTCGTGGAAATTGAAGCCACGTATCGTCATCGCCTGCCCGCCCAGCTTCAGCACCACATTGGGGCACTTCGCCAACTCCTGCAGATGCTGTCGCCAGTTGCCGAAGGCAGCGCTCGGATATCGCGCGTAAGGGCCAACGCAGATCGGTCCGCCGCAATGATTGACCAGGATCGGCTGATCCGGCAGCGCTCGCGCGAGGTCGATCAGCTCGGGCAGTTGCGGATGATATAGCGAGCATTCGTATGACAGCCCGAACCTGGCCAGCCGCCGCAGCCCCACGCGAAACGCCGGATCCATCAGCAGGTGCGCTGGCGCCGGCGAGGACGTCGTCATCACCACCGACGCATCCCATCCGGCGCTCTGCCGTATGCCCTTGAAGCGGCCGCCGCCGGCCTGGATATGCGCCTCCAACACCGCATCGATCGGCTCGCCCAGCCTGAAATCGCAGTAACCGACGATACCCGCACAGGCGCGCAACCCTGCCGCTTCGGCGCGCGCGGCGACGCCGGCGATATGCTCGGTCTCGCCCACCGGCCGAAGCTCAACTGGCCCGTCACTGCGATAGGCGAAGCCGCACTGGATGAACACTGTTGCCCGCACGTTATGTCCGGCCGCCAGATCAGCGCGCAGCTCATCGAGCAGATAAACACCCGACGCCCGATCCCAAAGATGATGGTGCGCTTCCACGATCGGCAGCGCCGGATCGATCACGTCCTCGCGCAGTTTCGCCAGCCAGCCCTCGTTCACATGCGGATGCGGATAGGCCCGGCGTTCACCGTTCGTCGTGCTCATGACGCTCTCCCCGATCGCTTGTGCCGCAGCGTAGACCGTCCCGCCATACCGGAAAATGCGACAGACCCACGGCTCCGGTCATGCCGTATCGTCGAGCGCGCGCTCCGCCGCCGCCGCATCGTCACGGATCAACCGCCACAGCTCGGCTTCGATCGCCTGCAGATCGGCATCGCCCACTGCGCGTCCCGCCACCGGCCGATCGATCCGGTGGATCGCACGCACCTTGCCCGGCCGCCGCGACAGCACAACGATCTGATGACCCAGCCGCACGGCCTCGCCGAGATTGTGCGTCACGTATATCGTCGTGGTTCCGGCGCGCTCGATCAGCGCGGCGAACTCATCCAGCAACAGGTCCCGCGTCTGCGCATCCAGCGCCGATAGCGGTTCGTCCAGCAACAGGCACGCCGGCCGCACCGCCAGTGCGCGCGCTATCCCAACCCGTTGCCGCATGCCGCCTGACAACTGCCGTGGCCACGCCAAGGCAAAATCTCCCAGACCTGTAAGCGCCAGCACCTCATGCACGCGCGCGTCGCGCTCGGCGCGCGGGAGCCGATCCTCCAGCACCAGCGCGACATTGCCCGCCACGGTACGCCATGGCAGCAGCGCAAAATCCTGGAACACATAGGTCAACGCATTCAGGCAGTCCGGGGCAACCTCGCCTTCGCAGGTCACTCTGCCGGCAGTCGGTGCCAGCATGCCACCCATGATGCCCAGCAGCGTCGACTTGCCGCAGCCCGACGGCCCGACCAGGACGGTGACCTCACCCGGCTCTGCGACGAGATCGATGTCCTCCAGTGCGCTCAAATCGCCATAGGCATGGGTGACGCCGCTCAGAACCAGACGCAGGCCGAAGTCTGACATGATCCATCAGCGCGTCGGCAGGAACTGCGTATCGACCACCGACTTCGGATCCGCCTCGCCCTTCACCAGCCCCTGCGCCTTGAACCAGTTGAGCTGCGCGATCACGTCCGCCACATCGAGCGCCCCGCCCGCATCATAATAGCCAACCCCGCTGATGATCTTCTCGCGCGCCTTCGGATCGCCGGTGAACACGTATTTCTCGATCAGCGGGATCACCGCATCGGTCTTCGCATCCACAATCGGCTTGCCTTGCGCATCCAGCCGCAGGAACGCTTCCCGATAATCGTCAACACCCTTCTGATACGCACGCGCGAACCGCTTCAGCACGTCAGCATGCTGTGCGATCATTGGTGCCGTCGTGAACAGCGCGGTGATCTGATACGGCACAATATCGCCTGCCCAGCCGATGATATGCCCTTGCCCCGCCGCCGCAACCGGCTTCGCCATCGAGGCAATCGCGATCGTCGCATCCACCTGGTTGCTGCTGACCGCCGCCACCATGTTGGCGATCTGCTGCACCGGCCGCAGCGTCACCGAGCCGCTATCGAAATGCTCCGCCTCGGCGATCCGCCCCAGCATGTAGTGGAACGACGAACCATACTGCGTGATGGCAAAGCTGTGTCCCCCAAGCTTCGCCGGCGCAGTAAGCCCCGCATCGAATGCCTGGTTCGAAACCAGTATGGCGGATCCCTGGTAACCGCGCTCCTCATGCAGTCCGCCGCCGATGACCTTCAGCGTCCCCTTCTCCGCCAGGTTGAAGAACCCGCCGGTCAGCGCGGTCACACCCACATCGATGTCGCCCGACACAGCGGCAGCAGCGATCGGCTGCGCCGCCTCGAAGAAGCGGAACGTCAGGTCGATCCCTTCATCCCGGAAATAGCCACGCTCCTGCGCGATATAGAATGGCGCCGGCGACAATGTGTGCAGCAGTCCCAGTCGCACCGGGTCCGCCGCATGCGCCGCGACACTCGTCAGCAGCGCAACGATAACCGCAACGAACCTCATCGGCGCAGCGGCAAAGTGCCAAGCAGGCCAACCACGCCGCCTGCCATCACATAATACGCCGGCACCATGTTGCTGCCCGTCAGCGAGATCAGCCATGTGATCATCAGTGCCGCTGTGCCGCCAAAGATCGACACCGCCAGATTGTCCGAAAGCCCCAGCCCTGTCGCCAGCGCCCGGTTCGGGAACATGTCGCCAATGCCCGTCAGTATCGGACCCTGGTACAGCGCGATCACCGCACCGAACACGATCTGATAGACCAGCAGCGTCGTCAGGCTCGGCATCGCATTGATCAGCGCGAACATCGGATACACCAGGACAATCAGCAGAACCGGCGCCGCCCGCAACATCACCTTCGGCCCGATCCGATCGACGAAGTGTCCCACCACCGGGATCAGGACGCCCGCAGTGATCGTGCCGACCATCGTCGCGGTGAACCCCGCCGCCTGCGGCAGCTTCAGCGTGTGCGTCGCATATGTCGGCGTATAGATCAGGATCGTGTAGGTGCAGATCGTGGAAAGCGTGATCAGCGCGCCCGAGGCGAACGCTTCCTTCGGATGCTTGGTGATCACATCCAGAAACGGCGTACCGCCGCGCTGATGCGTACGCCTGTGCTCCGGTGGTTCGGCAATGCGCGTGCGCAGTAGATAACCGACCGGACCAATGAACAGCCCGAGCAGGAACGGCACGCGCCACCCCCAGCTCTCCAGATCGGCCGCGCTGAAGCTGTTGGACACGATGGCGCCGACTGCCGCCCCCAACGCGATGAACAGGCTGCTCGAGGCATACACCCAGCTCACATAATAACCCGCACGCCCATCCGGCGCGTATTCGCGCATGAAGGCCGTTGCGTTGCCCATTTCGCCGCCGGTCGAAAAGCCCTGCAGCAGCCGCGCCACCACGAGCAGCAGCGGCGCCGCAATACCAATCTTCGCGTAGTTCGGCATCAATGCGATCATCGCGGTGCCGATGCACATCAGCATGATGGTCAGCGACAGCGCGGCCTTGCGCCCGACCTTGTCGGAATACATCCCCAGCAGTGTGCCGCCCAGCGGGCGCATGAAGAACCCGACGCTGAACGTGGCGAACGACAGCAGCAGCCGCGTCAGTTCGTCCGATGCCGGAAAGAACTGCTTGCCGATAACGCCGGCAAACACGCCATACAGCATGAAATTGTACCACTCGAGGCCGTTGCCGACGACGGCGGCGGCAACGGCGCGCGGTCCGGTAATGGCGATGGTTCGCGCGCCAACGGCAACCTGCTGCTGCATATCGAACTCCCCCGTTCGAGGAGAGCTTAGGCCGCCACCTGCATTTCGCCCAGATAGGCCTCGCGGATCAGCGGATTCTTCCGCAGTTCGGCCGCAGTACCCGACAGCACCACCTGTCCCGTTTGCAGCACATAGGCACGATGCGCGATGGACAGCGCCATGTTGGCGTTCTGCTCCACCATGAAGATCGTTGTGCCCTGCTTGTTGATCTCCTGGATGATATCGAACGTCTGCTCGACAAAGATCGGCGCCAGGCCCATCGACGGTTCGTCCATGCAAAGCAGCTTCGGCCTCGCCATCAGCGCACGCCCCATCGCCACCATCTGCTGCTCACCACCGGACAATGTCCCGGCGATCTGATTGCGCCGCTCCTTGACCCGAGGGAACAGCGAATAGACCCGCTCCAGATCCTGATCGAACTCCGCGCCACGCTTACGTAGATACGCGCCCATCTCCAGGTTCTCGTACACCGTCATGCGAGGGAACAGCCGCCGCGCCTCTAGCACCGGCGCGATGCCACGACGCACGCGCTCCGCAGTCGGCATACGCTCGATCGCCACGCCCTGATAAACCACGCTCCCGCGCGCCGGCCGGACCACGCCCATGATCGTCTTCATCGTGGTGGACTTGCCGCAGGCATTGCCGCCCAGCAGAGAGACGATCTCCCCCTCTCCGATCGTGTAGTTCACCTTCTTCAGCACATGCAGGTCGCCGTAGTAGGTGTCGACATCCTTGAATTCGAGCAGCATCTCAGTCCTCATTTCCAACGGCTGAGCCACGATCCGCATCGGCAGGAATAACACGGATTACCCTGATTGGCTCGCTGCGCGATCCACTGCGCGGATTGCACGGAAAGTATTTTGTGCGCTTCACGCCGCCACCAACCAGCACCTGCGCGAAGCCCCAAAAATTCTTTCTTTCCGTCCAATCCGTGCATCAATCCGTGTCATCGGTGTTAAAGCCTCTAAGCAGCCCCCGCCGCCGCGGCCTGCGCATTGCGGCCCAGATATGCCCGCAGCACCTCCTCATCGCGCCGAACCTCATCTGGCTTGCCCTGTGCGATCACCTCGCCATGGTCCAGCACATACACCGTATCAGCCAGTGTCGTGACCACATCCAGCTTGTGCTCGATCAGCAGCACAGTCAGCCCCAGGCCATTCAGGCTCTTCACCTGCTCCGCCAGCTCCAGCGTCTCCGCCGGATTCATCCCCGCCGTAGGCTCATCCAGCAGCAATATCCGCGGCCGCGACGCCAGCGCCCGAGCGATCTCGATGCGCCGCCGATTGGCATAGGACAGTCCCGCAACCATCTGCCCCGCCCGCGGTGTCAGGCGATTGCCGAAGATCGAAAAAATCTCCATCGCCCACTCGCGAGCCTGCTTCTCCTCCGCAACCGTCCCCGGCGGACGCAGGATCGCCGCGAGCGCACCCGTCTTCAGCCGCGCATGCTGACCAATCAGCGCGTTCTCCATCACCGTCAGGTTCGGGAACAACCGCAAATTCTGGAACGTGCGGGCGACGCCCTTCTCCAGGATCTTGTAGTCAGGCAACCCCATCAGCTCCTCGCCATGGAAACGGATCGAGCCCGACTCAGCCTCCACCAGCCCGGTGATCACGTTGAACAGCGTGGACTTGCCGGATCCGTTCGGCCCGATCACTGCCACCACACCGCCGTTCGGCACCACCAGATCAACCTTGTTCAGCGCCGTCAGCCCGCCGAACTTGACGGTCGCGCCCTTGATCTCCAGCGCCGCCGCGCCAGTGCGCGTATCACCACCCAGCCCATGCAGCTTCAGATCGGTGAAGCCGCCGCGCCGCACTTCGGCATGCTGCTGGTCAAAGCTCATCGCCGCCTGCTGTCGCACCGCGGGGATCAGCCCTTGCCGCCGGAACAGCATCATCCCCACCAGGATCAAGCCGAAGATCAGCTCGATCGACGGCACCAGGTCCACTCGCTGTAGCCACATGTTATCGACCAGCCGGCCCAGCGCATGCAGCCACTCCGTCAGGTCCTGCAGCCACCACGATTGCAGCAACTGCAGAATGAACGCGCCCAGCACCACGCCCCAAACACTGCCGATGCCGCCAAATACGATCATCACCAGGATCATGACGGATACCGGGAAGCCGAACATCTCGGGCGTCGCCGTCTGCAGCTTCGCGACATAGAAAACGCCGGTCATGCCACCGAACGCCGCACCGATTGCGAATGCCATCAGCTTGAACTTGGTCCGATCGACGCCCATCGCGCCGGCTGCGATCTCATCCTCCCGGATCGCCATCCACGCCCGGCCAATGCGCGAATCCCGCAATCGGATGGAAATGAAAACCAGCATCGCCACCAGCGCGATCGCGACATAGTAGTACGGCCGCGCATCGACGCCGAAGCTCCAGCCGAACAGCCTCGGCGCAGCCACGCCGTTCAACCCCGCCGCACCGTTCGTCAGGCTGTCCCAGTTGCGCACCACGATCGGCACGATCTCGCCGAAGCCCAGCGTCACGATGGCCAGGTAATCACCGCGCAGCCGCAGCGTCGGCGCACCGAACAGCACGCCGAAGAATGCCGCCAGCCCGCCCGCAAGCGGCAACGCCAGCCAGAACGACAGCGTGAAATGCACGACGCTGGTGTCACCGGTCTCGCCGGGCATCTTCGCCACCAGCCCCACATACTGGAACGGCTCCCAGAAGCTGCTCCACTCCGGCTGCAGCTGGAACGCGGTCAGGATGCCATACGTATAGGCTCCAATGGCGAAGAACGCGGCGTAGCCAAGATCCAGCAGCCCCGCGAAGCCCACCACGATGTTCAGCCCGAGCGCGAGCGTCGCATACGCCGCCGCGTTGGCCATGCTGTCCACGTCGGCATCGTTGGGGTGGAAGATCGGAAAGCCCAACGCGAACGCCACCAGCAAGATCAGCCCGATACGGCGTCGGGTGGCCTCCGGGATTCGCGCAATCGGTCGCGTCAGGACCGAGACAGCGGCGGCTGCGGCGCCATTCATCCGCGGTCCCCTTTCACGACTTGCTGGGCGCGACGCGCCCGAACAGACCAGCGGGCCTGAACACCAGCACCAGCACCAGGATCGAGAATATGATCACGTCGGCCCAGGCCGCGGCGATGAACTGGCTCGCCATCGCCTCGATCAGTCCGATCAGCACGCCACCCACCATCGCGCCAGGCACGTTGCCGATGCCGCCCAGCACCGCGGCGGTGAAGGCGCGCAGTCCAGCAGTGAAGCCGATGATGAAGCTGGTGAAATTGTAATACAGGCCGAAGATCAGCCCGCCGGCTCCGGCAAGCGCCGAGCCAAGAAAAAAGGCCATCAGAATGACCTTGTCCACCTCAACGCCCATCATGCGTGCAGCCTCCGCGTCCTGGGCGGTCGCACGCATCGCCTTCCCGATACGGCTGCGCTGCACGAACACGTAGAGGCCCGCCATCAACAGCAACGCGACGATCCAGATCAGGATGACGCGCAAATCGAGCACTGCTTCGCCAATGTGATAACGGATCGGCGGCAACGGATTGGGGAAGTTCTTCGAGTCTGCCCCCACGGTGAGCAGGATGACATTGAACAGGATATACGAGATGCCAATGGTGGTGATCATCGCCGCCGGCCCCTTGACGTCGCGCAACCTCCGCAACAACAGCCGCTCGATCGCCATGCCAATCCCGCCGCAGCACACCATCGTCACAATAAAGGCGACCAGCAGCACACCAATGAGCGGCAACCCGGTCAGTATGACGTCCTGGCCGGTCAGCCCGAAGGACTGCAACACGAACAGCGCGATGAACGATCCCACCATGAACACGTTGAAGTGGGAGAAGTTGATCAGCTCCATGATGCCGTAGACCAGGGTGAACCCAAGTGCGAGCAACGCGTACATCGCACCCAGGCTCAACCCATTGATCAACTGCTGCAGCAGCAGGTCGTAAGTTGTCATCTGATCAGACCTGCGGCGCCACGCCGATGTAGTGATACTGACGAGACACGTCGTCCGGCCGCGCCGACTTGTCCTCTTTGATCTGGAATACGCTCACGGTTCGATCCTTCAAATCACCATTGTCATCGAACTGCACGATGCCCTGGATCGTCGAAACTTTCGACGACTGGATCGCATCGCGCACGGCGGAACGATTGATTGGCTTGCCGCTCGCCGCCACTCGCCGGATCGCATCGATAACCACCAAAGTCGCGTCGTACGCAGTGATCGTATAGTCGTCCGCCGCCTTGCTGTATTTGCGGAAATACGCATCGACGAAGGCCTGCGCCTTGTTGTCGGCCACCGTGTGCGGCGAGGCGATTGTCGCGTACCAGCCATTCGCCGCCGGAAAACCAACCGACGTCAGCATTGTCGGACCATACACGCCATCGCCGCCACCTTTGATCATGCTCGGAACGATGTCGTAGGACTGCTTCGCCAGCTTGGTGCCAGCCTGGCCGACACCGCCGTAATAGATCGCATCGGGCGCCAACGATTTTATCTTGGTCAGCACTGCCGTGTAGTCGGCGCCCTTCGGATCCAGGCGGTCGCGGCCCACCACCTTCATGCCCTTCTTTTCCGCCTGCTTCTGGAACGCATCGGCCATGCCAACGCCATAGGCACCGCTGTCATCCAGCACGTAGACCGACTTCACATGCAGCACGTCTGCGTAAAAATTGGCCATGTTCGGCCCCTGGTACGCATCCGTGGTCACCGTGCGGAAGTAGATCGGCTTGCCGCCCGGCCGGAATTGCTGCGCAAATTTCGGGTCGGTAATGTCCGGATTGGTGGAAGACGGCGTGATCGTTGCGAGATCGGCCATGCTCAGGATCGGTGCCATCGCCTTGCCCGCGCCACTCATCTCGGGACCGAGCGAGGCCACCACGTCCGGGTCCGACGCCATCTTGCGCGCATTGGTCGCCGCCTGGGCCGGATCGTATTGCCCGGCCGTCGGCGTGCCGTCATCCAGCACCAACGGCTCCAGCCTGATGCCCGGTATCCCATTACCTTCGTTGCAGCCGTCGATCGCCATCATGATGCCGTTCTTGACCCGTATCGCTCCTTCCGAGTCAGCACCGGTCAGCGACAGGTCCATCGCAATCTTGACCACCTTGTCGGCCGCGAGCGCGGGTTTTCCCAACGCCACCGTAGCGGTCGCGGCGATCAAAGCCCGCGCGGCTTCGCGTCGTGTCAGCATGTGAAGTCCCCCTGTTGGTCTCGTTGCTTGGCTTGGTATTTTCACTTGCCACAGAAAGCAAGTTCCATGCCCATCGGAAACCGATGAGCAAAAATCAGTCCCCCTCCCGGGCAGGAGGGGGACGGGTCAGTTCAATCCATCAGCACAGGCCGCATTGTTACGATTGCGGCGCAACTTCCAGGTACTTGTACTGCGCCGAAACATCGGTTGGCGGCTTCGACTTGTCCTGCCTGATCTGGAACACGCTGACCGTCCGGTCCGCCAGATCGCCATTCGCATCGAACGACACCATGCCCTGGATCGTCGGCACCTTCGCTGTCTGGATCGCCTCGCGCACGTTCGCGCGCGTCACCGCCTTCTTCGCCGCGACCACGCGCTTCACCGCATCGATGATCACCAGCGACGCATCATACGCCGTGATCGTGTAGTCATCCGGCGCGTCGCTGAACTTCCCCGTATACGCCTTGATGAATTCCGCAGCCTTGGTGTCGGCCACCAGATGCGGCGCGGCGATCGAGGTATACCAGCCCTCGCATGCCGGGAACCCGGCACCGTTCAGCAGATCCGAGCTGTACATGCCGTCCGGCCCGGCCTTGATCACCTTCGGAATGATGTCATAGGCCTGCTTCGCCAGCTTCACGCCCGCCTGCGTCACACCGCCATAATAGAACGCGTCCGGATTCATCGACTTGATCTTCGTCAGAATGGCCGTGTAGTCGGCCGCCTTCGGATCCAGGCGGTCACGGCCAAGGACATTCATCCCCTTCGCCTTCGCCTCTCTCTCGAACGAGTCAGCCACGCCCACACCGAACGCGCCGCTGTCATCCAGCACGTAGACATTCTTCACGTGCAGTTTTTCGGCGAGGAAGTTCGCCATGTTCGGCCCCTGGTAGGCATCGGTCGTGACCGTACGGAAGTAGATCGGTTGACCCGCCGGCCGATACTGCGCCGCGAATTTCGGGTCAGTAATGTCCGGGTTCGTGGAAGACGGCGTGATCGTCGCCAGCCCGCCCTGGCTCAGGATAGGTGTCATGGCCTTGCCGGCGCCGCTCATCTGCGGACCGATCGAGGCCATCACGGCAGGATCCGCCACCATCTTGCGGGCATTCGTCGCTGCCTGCGCCGGATCATACTGCCCGGCCGTCGCCGTGCCGTCGTCGAGCACCAGCAGCTGGAATTGGTAACCCGGAACCGCACCTCCCTGGTTCGCGGCATCGAACGCCATGTTGATGGCATTCTTGACCCGGTTGGCTCCCAGCGAGTCCGCGCCGGTCAGCGACAGGTCGACGCCGACTTTGACGACGTTGTCGGCCGCAAGCGCAGTGGCGCCGCCAAATGCCGTAGCAACGGCTGTGGTGGCAAGAAGCTGGGCGGTTGCCCGGCGTGTCAGCATGTGAAGTCCCCCTCCTGGCAGTGTCTAACCGCATGATTAGGCGGGCCTCCGCCGCCGGTCACGCAATATTCAATCTGCCAGAGGTTGACGCCCCCCGCTAGCGGCGGAACCGCAAATCCAGCCCCTTCAGCATCCAGGCCGCTTCGATCGTATCAAGATCGGTGAACCCTGACGGATTGGCCCGGGACGGCTGCGCCGACAGGCCCGGCGCACGCTCCACGCGCCAGATCCCCAACAGCCGCCGAAGCTCCTCGAGCGGCGCCACATGATCATCGACGCGCAGGTTCAGGTCCGGGAAATCCTCGGTCGTGGTCATCACCATGGCCGCCGATTGCCGCCCTCGCCGGTCGCCGCCTGCCGCCTCGCCCGCCTCCATCGACGCCATCAGCCGTTCCGGCATATGCAACGCACCATTGGCCTGCCAAGCAGCCAGCGTCGCCCCGATCGTCGGCTCCCCCGCCAGCATATTGCCGGCCACGCTGATGCCGGGCCCGGCCACGCTCCCACACCATTCGACACAGTTCTGCCCGGTCCAGGCCGCCGTGCGCCCGTGCCGATCCACCGCGTGCACCTGGCGGATCCCACGGCCTTCATCACCAGCCAACGCACTCTCGATCGCCGCGTCCGGTGCCAGGCCTCGCGCCATTGCATCCAGGATGGCGGGACCAAGATAGCGATTGGTGAACGACTGGGTGGATACCGCCCCAACACCCGACCGCGCGAACGGACACGACGCCCCCACTGCGAACGCCTTGGTCGCAACCGCAACCGCGAATGCACCGGTTGCGGGATCATGGGCAACAATGGACCAGGTCATTGGACCTCCACCGGGAACAAGGGGCTATAAGCTCAATCCACATCGCACAAAACCGGTTGGCTTGCTGCCATGCCTGACCCGACACATGCTTACAGCTTCCGTCCTGGCACTGATACCGCCAGGCCGCCACTCGTTCTGCTCCATGGTTCCGGCGGCGATGAACGCGATCTCATGCCGTTGGCTGATGAACTGGCACCAAGGGCGGCACATCTCGGCATTCGTGGCACGGTTGCGATAGACGGCGGCTACGCCTTCTTCCATCGTTTTCCGGATCGCCGCGTGGACCAGGAGGATGTCGCCGCCAGAGCACCCTTGTTGGCCGGCTTCATCGCAGCCGCCTGCGGCCGCTACAGCCTCGACCAACAGCCCATAGCAATCGGCTTTTCCAACGGAGCAATCATGACGGCGGCCCTGCTGCTGACCTACCCCAATTCGTTGGCGGCAGCAGTCCTGTTTCGTCCCCTCTCCCCATTCACCCACGATATGCCACACCGCCTCGACAACAAGCCGGTGCTGATCATTGACGGCGACAAGGACAGCCGCAGATCACCAGGCGACGGCTCGCGACTGGCAGAGCGGCTGGTCCGCGCCGGCGCGGTAGTAACGCATCACGTGCTGCCGGTCGGCCACGCGATCACCGGCGAGGACAGGCGAATAGCCCGCGAGTGGCTGCAGCTGAACCCCTCCGTCCCATCCTGATCGCCCCTCCTCCGGCTCCCCGTCCCCCCGTCATGGCCGGGGCTCGACCCGGCCATCCGTCGCGGCACGTCGCCCCGACAAACTGACGAGATCCATGAAAATATTCCTTGCTCATCCACCCCCAGGTCCGTTAGCGTAAATACCCAATGGAGCACAGCAGTACCAACGAACCGGTCGCCTCCCTTCCCGATCCCCCGCAGGATCACCCCGACACCACTGCGCCCAGCAACATCGAGGTCTTCATCCACGCCGTTGGCATCCTGCTCACCTACGGCCGCCACCTGATCGACACCGTCCGCCACCGCGCCACCGCCCCGAAATTCAACGCCATCGCCGCCGGCTTCGGAACCGGCAACCTCTCCACCATTCTCGCTCACCTGAACCGGGGCATCCTCCGCGCCGCCGCACTCGAGCGCATGCTGCTCGCCCGCGTCGCAGCCGGCAAAGACATCGACATGGTCCAGCGCCGCACCCGCACGCCGCAGGAAGATGCCGCCCCGACCGACGACCGGCCCGCGCAACCCGCCTCTGCCGAAACCCCGACGCAGAAGCGCGCACCTCACCCACCCCGCCCCGCCGGCTGGAACAATCCCGAACTCTTCATGCCCACACCGGAGGAGCTTGAACGCCAGGTACGCCGCCGTCCCGTCGGCCGCACCATCTTCGACATCTGTCTCGATCTCGCCGTCGTCCCAATGTTCTGCCACAGCGCCTTCTGGAACGAACTGTTCGAGCTCATGACCTTTTTCGGCGGCAGCATCGACAAGCTGATGCGCGAAAAAGCCCGCCGTCGCGAAGCATTCGCCAACGAGCAGGACCGCAAGCGCGACAGCAACTGGGATTGGTTACGCCTGAAACGAGATGACCTTCGTCAGGTCCTCGGCTTCTTCATCGGCGAGCCACCGATCGACCCGTTCGACCCGGCCGCCGCCATCGCCACCGCCCCGCCCTGACGCACGTCGGCAAAAGCGCCTTCCAGCGCAGGTCCAACCCGCCCTCGCCGGCCGCCATCTGCGTGGTCTGCGGTTCCATTTTCCTTGCCCTTCAGATCACGCCCTTCGTCCGCAACGCCGCCAGTTCGTCGCGGCTCATCCCAAGCCGCTCGCCAAGCACCTGTTCGGTGTGCTCCCCCAGCAGCGGCGCGGCGATCCGGTAATCCACCGGCGTCTCCGAAAGCCGCACCGGATTGGCGATCACCTTCACCGTCTCGCCCGAGCTGTGCGCCATCTCCCTCACCACGCCGCGCGCGACCACGTGCGGATCAGCGAACACCTCGGACAGCTTGTTGATCGGTCCGCAGCCGATCTTCAGCGCCTCGAGCTTCTCCACCCACCAACCGGTGTTTTGCCCCTGCATCACCGGCGTCAGCGTGTCGGTCACCAGCTGCCGGTTCTCCACCCGCGCCGCATTGGTGGCGAACCGTGCATCCTCCAGCAGATGCGTCAGCGCGAACGCCTCGCAGAACCGCTTGAAGGTCGGATCATTGCCGATCGACAGCACGATGTGCCCATCCGCCGTCGGAAACACCTGGTACGGCACGATGTTCGGATGCTGGTTCCCCAGCCGGGCCGGGTTCTCGCCGGTCGCCAGGTAGTTCATCCCCTGGTTCGCCAGCCACGCCGCGTGCGTATCCAGCATGCCGATATCGATCTGCTGCCCTACCCCGGTCGCATCGCGATGCCGCAGCGCGGCAAGGATGCCAATACAGCCGTAGAGTCCCGCGAACAGATCCGCGACCGGCACGCCCACCTTCTGCGGCAGCCCGTCCGGCTCGCCGGTCAGGCTCATCACCCCGCCCATCGCCTGGATCAGCGAGTCATATCCCGGCCGCGGCGCATACGGCCCCGTCTGTCCGAACCCGGTGATCGAGCAATAGATCAGCCGAGGATACGCCGCGTGCAGCTGCTCATACCCAAGCCCGTACTTCGCCAGCGCACCGACCTTGAAGTTCTCCACCAGGATGTCGCACTGCGCGATCAGCTTCCGCGCGATCTCCTGCCCCTCGGGCTGCGCCATATCCAGCGTCACCGACCGCTTGTTCCGGTTCACCCCGACGAAGTACGCGCTCTCCTTCGTCCCGGGCATATACGGTGGCGCAAACCCGCGCGTGTCGTCCCCGGCCCCCGGCCGCTCGATCTTGATCACGTCCGCGCCGAGATCGGCCAGCATCTGCACGCAGGTCGGTCCCGCCAGAACCCGGGTCAGATCGAACACGCGCAGGCCCCGAAGTGGTCCGGTCGGTTGCGCGTCAATGGGGTCACTCATGCCGTCTCTCCAGCTTGCCGGGGCGTCATCGCAGGTCCATACCGGCTCGATCGCTTATACCCCGGGAGGAGATGCCGGCAATGCCGGACACAGGCGTCACGCCGCCGCGCGTGGCCAGTATCGAGAGCCGTGCCTCGTGGATGGCGGCAACCCTGACACTCGCCATCCTGTCGATCTCCTACGGCGCCCCTCTGCTCGTCGTGGTCGGCCTGAAGCCAATCCAGGACTCGCTCGGCACCGATCGTTCGGTGATCGCGCTGGCCGGCGCACTGGTCTGGGTCGGCACCGGCCTCGGCGGCATCATGATGGGCTGGCT
>Ga0070730_10003122_pt1 | contig 14933 bp, 36 predicted proteins | sample Coa_R1_3_FD_66447 | JGI IMG/M metagenome (GOLD analysis project Ga0070730, IMG submission 66447) | Surface soil microbial communities from Centralia Pennsylvania, which are recovering from an underground coalmine fire - Coalmine... | ecosystem: Environmental > Terrestrial > Soil > Unclassified ...
GGGCAGGACCTGCGGCGGGCGAAACGGGTGTGCCTGCGCTGCCCCGTCCGGGAGGACTGCCTCACGCAGGCGGTGGCGGCCCGGGAAGGGGCGGGGGTGTGGGGTGGCTTGTCGCCCACGGAGCGGCGGGAGTACGGCCGTGGCGCCCCCGTGCGTTCCTGCCGGTGCGGGTTGCTGTTCGCGGCCCCCGTGTCGGTGCTGGTGTGCTCGGCGTGCCGCATGTCGTACCGGCCGGGGCGGGAGGCCGTGTCGTGAGGCATGTGCTGCGGGCGTCGTGGCCGATCCTGCACCCGGAACTTCTGGACCGGGTGCTGATCGCCGAAGCCGTGGCGGACCTCGACGCGGTGGCGTTCGAGGCGGACGCCCGGGTCACAGGCCCAGCGACGGTGTGGGTGGACCGGGCGGCGAACCGGGTTCGGGCTGAGGCCCCCGCCCGACCGAGACGGGTCCGCCGCCGTACCGAGTCGTTGGGGGTGGCCGCGTGAACGCTCGGGGATCCCCGCCGGCCCGCTGCGAGCGGTGCCATCGGCGCCTCGTGCGCGCGGAGTACATCGCCCGGGGGACGGGTCGGGTTTGTGGCGGGCCGATCCGGCGAGGCCGACGCCCAGTGGCGGGACGGTGGCCTGTGGTCGTGGTGGATGAGCAGTTGGAACTTGACCTGGAAGCGGTGAGCGGATGACGCGGCTACTCCTCCGGGGCCGAGCTGGGCTTCCGGACCCTTTTGACCGGCCCACGGCGCCTGCCCGGCAGTGGGGTGGTCGGATTGTCGATTCGCCACTCGATGTACGCCCGGAGATCGGCAGCGCGGCCACCGTTGCCGACGATCTCGGCGTAGGTCTCCCACGCCTCCGTGTCGACGCGGATGCGTCGGATGTCATCCCCGGCCATGCGGCTGAGGGTATGGCGGCATGGCCGGGTGTGGCAACGACCCGACCTACATCTGGTACCGCATCGCGAGTTGCGCGGACCTACCGATGATCCTACAGTTGGTCCTACAGTTGAATGGTAGGACCCAGCGACCTCAAGGGAGGGAAAGTGGCTGACCGCAAAGGACGCTGGGCGCGGCTGGACGAGTTCGACGCCGAGGTCATCGAGCAGGCAGTCAAGGGGCAAGTAACTCGTCCGCTCAGCACCCAGGAGCGTGTCGCGGCGGTGCGTGAGCTCGCCGAGGCGGGCATGACGGACCGGCAGATTGCTGCGCGGTTGTGGTGGTGGCGCGAAAGCGAGAACCCACTGACGGCGGTCAGCGTGTACCGGTACCGCCACCAGATCCCGCCGGGAGTCCCGTGCACGCGGACCCGGACCACACGCGCGGCCTAGCCGCGATCACGTAGCACGCGACCGAAGAGGGGGTGGGGTCTATGGCCTGGGTTCGCTACGACGACCAGATGCCCATGAATGGAAAGGTCACCGCCGCCCTAGTCGAAGATCCCGGCGTGATGAGCCTGCACGTGATGGCGAACACGTGGACCAGTAGCCAGAAACACCCCGGGTACATCCCGATCCACCAGCCGGGCGCGCTCATCTTCGACCGCGCTCTCGGCGCGAAGTGGGCCGACATCCTCGTCCGCAACAACTTGTGGCACGAACGCGGCAAGGAGTGCGAACGGTGCGCCGTCGCGTACGCCGCCGCCCCGACCGACGGAGGCTACGTCGTCCACGACTTCGACGACTATCGGCCACCGACTAGCGCACGGCAGGCACCCGGCACCCCGGCTGACCTGTCAGCCAAGCGCGCCGCTGCGGGTCGTGCCGGCGGCAAGGCTTCCGCCAAACGTCGTGAGCAAAGACAGCAAACCCCCGAAGCAAACCAAGCAAACGATCCGAGCAAAAACGGCAAACGCTCAAGCAACCGCCCGAGCCCCGTTCCCGTACCCGAACCCGTAGTTGCTTCTAACGAAGCAACTGATACGACTCCGGTCGCTTCGCTCCCTTCGTCGTCGGCGCAACAGCGCCCACGACGAGGAACTCGCATCCCCGACGACTTCACCGTCACCCCCGAGATGGTCACCTGGGCACGCGAAAACGTCCCCGCCGTGGACGGTCGGCTGGAGACGGAGAAGTTCACCAACTACTGGCGGGCAAAGACCGGCAAGGACGCCACGAAACTCGACTGGCCCGCGACCTGGCGCAACTGGATGCTCACCGCCGCCGAACGAGTCCCCAACCGCGCACGCGCATCCCCCCCTGCCGGGGATGGCCTCGTCGAACGCGACGGCCTACGCCTCACACCCGAACGGGCCGCCCGCCTCGACGGGCGGCAACGCTTCGAAGCCATGGATGCCGCTGGCATCCAGCCGATCAAGCCCCTAGCCATCGAAGGACGACCGTGATCCTCGCCGACGTGTACGACCTGCTCACCCTCGCGGCGTCGTTCGACAATCGGAAGTTCGACGACGCCACCGTTGCCGCATGGCACGCCGTCCTCCACGACCTGGAACCCGGCGATGCCCAGACGGCCGTCCTGGCGCACTTCTCGTCGTCCCGCGAGTACCTCATGCCCGTGCACATCCGCGAGGCGGCACTGGCAGCCAAACGCCGCCGGGAGTACCTGGTCCGCGAGGCGCGCGACGCCGAGCAGCTGGCGATCGAGGACGCCGCGCGCGGACCAGTCGAGGACCGGTCCGAGGACGTGCTGGCCCTACTCCAGCAGGCCCGGACGATGCTGCCCGAGGGCAAGCCGGAGAAGCTGCGCTACGCAACCGCCGAGTGGAACCGGGTGCGTCGCTGGCGCACCCAGGTCGACGAGCCGAATCCGCACTTCCGTGGATGGCACGTACCCCCGGGTACCGGCGCCGCGGACGTACCCGATGACTGACTCCGTCGCGGATCGGATGATTGCTGCCCGTCAGGAACGGGCTCACCGTGGCGCCGCCTGGTGCCGGGAAGCCCTCGCCGAAGCAGCCACCGAACGGGGCCTCACCCAGGCCGCGCAGGAAACCACGGTGGTCCTGTCCGGGTCGGAGCTGATCCTCGCCCGGGCCCGGCAACGCGCCGCCCTGGAACGCCGCGCGAAACGCATCGCCGAGTGAGTGTGCACCCCGGGCTTGATCGTTCGTTACCCAACGAACGCCCGTCCGGCAGAACCCCCGTACCCGACGCGCACGAAAGGAACCCCCCGAATGGAAGACGCCCAGTCACCCGACCCGGACGACATCGCCTACCTCGCCGGCCTGTCCGACGCGGACTTCGCCGCCCTGGTGTTCGCGAACGTCGCGCCGACGGCCCCGGAGAAGATCTGGCTCGCCCTGTGCGACACCGAACTGGTGTGGCGGTCCTCCCACGTGCTGCGGGAGAAAGCCATCGAGCTGCGCGACGCCCTCACCGACGGCACCGCCGGGCCCGACGACGCCGCCCTGCGCAAGCTGCTCGACTGGCGGCTGCGGCAGGTCCGGCAGGCCCGCAAGGCGTACGCCGAACTCGTCCGGCAACCCCGCGAAGGCCACAACCGGGCCGTGATCCGCGCCCTCGCCGTCGGCATCAACAACCACCGGGCCGCCTGCGTCGCCGAGAAGCTGGAACCCGAACCCCACGACAACGACCTGTGGGCCCTGCTGGAAGACCTGCGGATCGCGGAGGAGCCCGGCAACCCGGGTGTGTCACTGCTGGACATGGTGCGCGGCCCGTGGGCGCAGGTGGCGGCATGATCAGCCTCGTTGACGTGCCCGCCCTTACCCTCCTGAACCCGTGGGCACATCTCGTCGCCCACCACGGCAAGCGGGTAGAGAACCGCACCTGGATGCCGCCCGAACTTCTCGACCGGTTCCTCATCCACGCCGGGAAAGGCTGGGATAACGGACCGATCGGCAACGAATGGCGCGACTCCACAGAACGGATCACCGCCTCGGCGATCGTGGCCGTGGCCCGGCTCGCCCACGGCTGCAACTCGTCGCGCTGGTCTGACACCCTGCGCTGCGGCTGCGGGATCTGGGCCATGGCTGGGCAGTGCCACTGGGTTCTCAACGAGGTGATCGTGCTGCCCGAGCCGGTGCCCTGCTCCGGCCGTCAGGGGCTGTGGCGCCCAAGCCCTGATGTGGCGGCCGCCGTCGCCGCGCAGCTCAACTCGGCGGTGGCACCGTGACCGCCCTCGCCGAGCCGCCGACGCCGGTCGCACACGACCACTCCCGGGGCTACGGGATGCGCGCGTTCGCCGGCCGGTCCGGCGTGTGGGTGCAGGTGCACGGCGAGTGGTGCCGCCCCCTGAACGTGTGGTTGTACCGGGGGGCGTGGCGGATCCACTGCTACCGGTGCATGACCCCGATCCGGTCCGACAGCGAACTGTACGACGGCGGGTACCCCACCCAGTCGGAGGCGTTCGATGTGGCGCTGGCGCATTGCCGCGACTGTCCGGAGGTGCGGTCATGACGGGCTTCTGGGCGGACACGTTCGACGCGGACCTCCTCGCCGTGGTTCCCGGCGCCGACCGGGTTCTCGGCGAGGTGACCGTGCCGCTGTGGACGTTCGGCGGTACGACGAACGGTCGCCTCAACCACCCGTCGTTCGAGGTCAAACGCCCACCAGCCGAATCCCTGTTCCCCCGCACCGCCTGAGGAGACCCCCGTGAACCAGCGCCTACGCGACGCCGCCAACGACGTCGCCCCCCTGCTCGTCGTACCCGTTCTTGCTGGCGCCCTTGTGGCGGTACTGGTGGCCGCGCGCTGCCTGCTCGGCAACTGAAGGAGGCCCACGTGACCGCCGATGCGCTCGCACTCAACGTGCACGAGTTGCCGCCTCTACCTCCGAAGTGGAGCAGCCCCGGCCTCGACAAGGCCAAACTCGACGCCGCGGCAGCCGGCTTCGCCCAGGCCCGACTCGCGCACCGGATGATTGTGCTGCCCGCTGACTGGACCGACGAGATGGTCGACCAAGCTCGGTGCCTACTCAACCTCGACAACTCGCATCACGCTGACGATGAACTGAGCGACTTGGCGATCATTGCTCGGTTGGCCGATGCGCGTCGCGCGGCTGGACTAACCCAGCGCGACGTTGCCAAGCGGATGGGCACCACCCAGTCGATGATCAGCGAGATTGAGACCGGCAAGGTCATGCCACATCTCGACACGGTGGTGCGGTACGCGACGGCAGTCGGGGCGCAGATCGTCATCACCATCGGGAAGGTGCGCTGGGCGTGCGCCACGACGGAGGCCGACCAGTGACCGACACCAGCGCCGAAGCCCGGCAGGCGTGGCACACGCAGGCCCGCGAACGCGATGAGGCGTACCTTGCCGAAGGCCCGATGGACATGACCGAGACGAGCGACGGCCCGTGGGCATGGTCGGACATCGACCCGGATCCGGTGCGGCCGTTCAACGACACGATCGACGAAGGCGAGGGTGGCGATGAGTGACCGCTACGAGCGCAAGATCTACATCCCGCTGGAGACCACCCCGGGTACCGCGGTCGCTCCGACGTTCCTCGCGACCGAGCCGGCCACCTGCCGTCGCTGCCATCGGCCGTTCAACCCCACCGACAACACCGCGAACGGTGCAGCCCGATACGGCGAGACCCCGTTCTGTCGCCGCTGCGTCGACCGGTGTCACGAGTCGACCGACGCGTTCCACGAGTGCCCGGTGTGCGCTGGAGGTGCGCGGTGACCGTGGACCTCGACGAGGTGCGGCGGCTCTACGTCGAGACCGACGACTCCGTGGAGTGGGTTGCCGACCCATGGGACGCGCTGACCTGGCTGCCAGCGCTGGTCGATGAGGTCGAACAGCTACGGGCCGATATCGTGGCCCTGCTACCCGCCGCGAAGCTGTATCTCCAGGCGCTCGACGATGACCCGGAGCACGAGCACCTGACGCTGCCCGAGGCGCTACTGGTCACCGCCCTCCGCGACGCTGTCGCGCGCCACGACGCCGAGGGGGTGGGCCGGTGACCGGCGAGCGCATCGGACTCGTCCCCGTGAACCGAGACGTCGCGCTCGCGTTCATCGCCCACGTCCACCGCCACCACCAACCGCCGCAGGGCTACCGCTTCGCCGTCGGCGCCCACGACGGGCAACGCCTCGTCGCCGTCGCCACCGCAGGCCGCCCCGTCGCCCGGCACCTCGACGACGGCTGGACCCTCGAAGTGACCCGAGTCGCCAGCGACGGAACCCCGAACTCCTGCTCGGCCCTCTACGGCGCCTGCTGGCGTGCAGCCAAGGCCCTCGGCTACAGCCGCGCCGTGACGTACACCCAGGACGACGAAACCGGCGCAAGCCTCCGAGCTGCCGGGTGGGTTGTCGATGCCGTGCTGCCGGCTCGGTCGGGTTGGGACATGCCCAGCCGGCACCGCGCCGACATCGGCACCGGCGGGATTGGCCGCATCCGGTGGCGGACGACCACCGCCGACCACGGCCAGCGACCGGCCATCGAAATGCCGACCTGGCCCGACGACGGCGACTTCCAACCCTCGCTGCTCGACCTTGGAGACGCCGCATGACCGAGCCACCCACCGTCGTCAACCCCGAAGCGGTCGGCGACCCGAACCAAACCCCGGTCGTGCGGCTGTGGCCCGCGAGCGTGGAGCCCGACCTGCGCGCCATGGCCGCCCAAGCGGCATCTCGGGAAGCAACTACGTTTGGCCAGCGGCTTCACGAACTGCGATTCCTCATCGCCGACGCGGTCCTCGCCGCCGTCCTGCCCGCCCACCGGGCGCAGGTCCTCGACGAGGCGGCCGACGCGCTGGCAGCCGGGGGCGAGTGCGACTGCGCCGAGCGCGACAAGAACCGCGCCAAGCCCGAAGGCGAACGCGTCCACGCCGCCGTGTGCTCGTTCTGGCCCGACGAGGACGCGGCGGATGCTGTCCGCCGTCTCGCCGCAACCGGCCTAACGACGCACCCAGTGGCCACGGTGCCGGCCCAGGGCGAGCCGGTGGTACCACGGGGAGGCCGACCGTGACTGAGCCCTACTACGCCGACGACCAGATCACCCTCTGGCACGGGGACGCTCTCGCGACCCTGCGCGGGCTCCCCGACGAGTCGGTGAACTGCTGCGTCACGAGCCCGCCGTACTACGGCCTGCGCGACTACGGGGAGCTCGGCCAGTACGGCCTCGAACCCACCCCGGCCGCGTACGTGCAGACCATGGCGGCCGTGTTCGCCGAGGTTCGCAGGGTGCTTGCCGAGGACGGCACGTTGTGGCTCAACATCGGTGACTCATACGCGGCTGGTCCAGGGCAAGGCAACCAAGGTCCCACATCCACGCTTGAGGGTGGCAACCGGCCGTCGTTCCGCCGAGACGGTGCCATGGTCGCCGCGCCTCGTCGCACCGCAGTTGGTCTCCCCGCGAAGAACCTCCTCGGTATTCCGTGGCGGGTCGCATTCGCGCTGCAGGATGGCGGATGGATATTGCGTAACGCCGCGATCTGGGACAAGCCAAACGCTATGCCGGAGTCGGCGAAGGACCGGCTGTCCACGACCTACGAGTTCGTTTTCCTGCTCACCAAGGCAAGCCGGTATTGGTTCGACCAGGCGCTGATCAGGGAGCCGACGACCGGCGGATCACATGGGCATCGGCCCGACTTCAATGCCCGTTGGGCGGACAGGATTCGCGAGGCCAATCAGGGAGTGAGTGGTGCGCCGAGCAGGACCTTGGGGACGGCTGGCGATACCCGCGCCCCAGGCGATGTCTGGAGAATCCCCGTCGCCCCGTTCCCTGGCGCGCACTTCGCGGTGTTCCCGCCCGCGCTCGCTGAGCGCTGCATCGTGAGCGGATGCCGCCCTGGCGGCACTGTCCTCGACCCGTTCGCCGGGTCCGGGACGACTGGGATGGTCGCGCTCAAGCACGGCCGGCGGTTCGTCGGCATCGACCTGTCGGCGAAGTACCTCGACCTGGCACTACGCACACGGCTCGCGCAGAGCGCACTCATCGAGCCGATCGGAGAAGCCTCATGACCACCACTGAACCCGCACGGGAGCAAGCCCAGGAAGGGCCGGACGCGCACAGCGGCTCTCAGGGCGGCAAGTGGCACTGCCGCTGCCACCCGGCTGTCGTCTGGTCGTGGCACCCCACGTCCATGGGTGGCGGCCACCGCGTGGTGCGCGGCGTCACCACACGTGGCGCGTTCTGGACCGACGAGGACGGCGACCTGGTCGAGTACCACAACCTGGCCGAATTCCGGTACCACCACCACGTGGTCGAGGAACCACCCACGCCCGCGCCGTACTGCGGCCACGACCTGGAAGCGTTCGAACGGTTCGCCGAGGTGACAGCCGAACGGGACCGGCTGAAGGACATGCTCGACACCGCGCAGACCGCGTACCTCGCCCAGGCGAACGAGCTGACCATGGCGCGCAGCGAGCGGGACAAACTCGCCGCCACCATCGCGGCCTACCTCGGTACCGACGAGCGGGCCGTTCACGACGCGGCGAACCTGGCCCACGCGCGCGCCCAACGGGACCGGCTGGCCGACACCGTGCGGCGGGTACGGGCGCTGTGCGAGCGCGAAGCTGCCAAGCCCGGCCACCCGAACTCCCACAAGCTCCACGTCGTCGAGATCCTCGCCGCCCTCGACGCGTCGCCCAGTGACACCGAGTCCGGCGCACGAGGGCAGGACGAAGGTGTCGACATCGAGGTCGAGGTGATCGACATCGTCGACGCCCCGGGCGAGAAGCATCCCTACCGCGCAACGTGCAGCCTCCACCCCGACTGGTACGCGGAAGGCGACAAGGGCGGCGTGTACGCGGGCATCGAACTACACCTCGACGGAAGGCCTGCCGATGTCCGGTAACGACAAGCGCCGCTGCCCGGAGTGCGAGGACGCCGACCCGGCGTGCGGGACGTGCGCGGCGGACCCCCGCCCAGCGTCGATGCTGCGCGAGGTCGACTTCGACCCGTGCATCTGCTCCGACACCACCGTCTCGGTGCAGTGCGTCGTCCACGGCGTACGCCCGGCTGGCCGAGCGTGGACGGCTGGTACCCGACGGGGCCAGCGTCGAGGAGCAGTGGGGCGTGCGGTGGCCCGATGACCGACCACATCCCATGCGGCGTGATGTCCAACACCGCGATCGAGCACAGGCCGAGTGGTACATCCGCACAGCAGCCGAGGCCGCGTTCGTCATGAGCGACGGCACCCAGCGCGCGATGGACGGTCAACTAATCCACCGCACCGTCGTCACTACGCCGTGGGAGCCCGTACCCGAGGAGACGACCTGATGGCGCTGCACATGAACCTCATGGTCAACGGCCACCGGATCGGGTACCTCGCGATCCAGCGCCGCGAGCCCGGCCGCCCGGCACCGGACGACATCTGCCACTACGACTGGCAGATCGAACTCAACGGGTTCGAGTGCAAGAACCCTCCTCGTCGGCCGGTCGCGCACCGGTATGGGGACGGCGCATGGGAGCTGGTAGCCCGCACCATTGAGGCGTCAGGATGCTGGCCGACGCCCGTACCCGAGGAGACGACCAATGGCAATCTCTGAGGCACACGTCCGCGTTTCCCTCGACAAGCCCGTCGCCGAGTACGTCGCACAGATCAAGCGGGCCGTCCAGGGCGACATCGCGGCGCTACGTGCAGCCGGCTGGGTACGCCTGGAGGACGTGGTCAACGCTCTGCGGGACGAGGACGCCCGCGAGGAATGGCACCAGATCATCGGCGCGGTCCCTTGGCGGCCTGCGGTGATCGACTACCTGACCGAGCGGTTCGGCAACCACGCCACCCCGGAGACGACGTGACTGCCATGACCGACCACATGAGCAAGACCGCGGTGGCCATGTGGATCCTCGGCGGCGAAGTGGTGTGCATCCTGCTCGCGATCGTCGTCGTCGGATGGCTGCTCGCGCGGGCAACGAAACGGGACCGGGCCAAGGCCGAGAAGGAAGCCAACCAGCGCCGGCTGCGCCACCACGCGGCCACGGCGCCCCGCGACGAGGATGGACGGTGGGTGTGATGGGCGACATCGAACTGATCACCGAAAACAACGCGTACTTGCTGCCGAAGGGCATCGAGCAGCTCGACCAGGACGACACAGACGCGATCTCGCGCCTCCTCGTCGGCCACGCCGTCACGAAGGTCGCCGAGGATCACCTGCTACTCGACGACGGCACGGTGCTGAAGCTGTTCGGCAACGACGGCGGATGTGCCTGCTCGTCGGGCTGCTACGACCTCACCGAACTCAACGGCGTCGACAACGTCATCACGTCGGTCGAGATCGAGGCCAACCCTGACGACGACGGATCGGCCGCGTACGAAGGGACGTACCGGATCTTCGTCTTTGCCGACAACCAGAAGATCAACCTAGCGACGTTCGTGGGCACCGACGGCAACGGCTACTACGGAACCGGCTTCCACATCCTCATCCGGCGGCCACGCCCGTGACCCGGCTCCTGTGCGCTGCGCCATCCCACGACGACGCCCCAGGCTGCGGTAGGATTCCGTTCCTCCGAGTTGCTGTCTGGTCCAGGCGCAGAGCGGAAAGCAAGGCAGGGGCCCCCGTTGCAGCCGGGGGCTTCAGCATTTCGCGGGCCGCGCGGTGTGCACGTTTTGGCTGGTCACTCGTTACCCCACGAACGACGACCTTCCGGCCCGCGACCCGAAGGACCCCCCATTGACGCCCCACCCCGGCCCGTACCCGACGCGCCCGCTGCCACCGATCCCGGGCGGGTTCCTGGAAACGTTGACGCTGCGCGCCTCCGTTCCCCCGCTCGACCCGGACGAGTCGTTCGCCACCCTCCGCGCGCTCGCCGCTTCCATTGAGGCGGCGGAGGAACGGTACCGGGACGGGCTGCGGAAGCTCGCCGGGCTGGGGGCCACCCCGGAGCAGATCTGCACTGTGGCGATCGACAACCGGGTACGCCGCTTCCCCACCACCGGACCAGGTTCGTGGGGTGCCACCGCCATGGACCTCGCCCGGGCCGCAGTGGAAGCCCTACGCGTCACCGGGTACCTGCCCACCGACCCGGCACCTATCGACTGGTCGCAGGTTCACGACGGCTGGTACCCCGACGACGACACGGAGGGTGAGACCGGGTGAACCTGCCGATCCTGTCCCGCATCGACGACGCGATCCGCGCCCACGACCGAGCTGCCCTGCCGGAGCCCGCGCCGTGCCACTGTTCGTGGTGCCAGCGTCAGGGCATGACCCGCATGATGCCCACCATCCCCGCCCCGCTCCCACTACCCCGCGCGGCGCGACCGGCCCCGTGGTGGCGGCCCCGGAGACGATGACGGCCCGGGATGCCCCTCACATCCCAGGCCGCCGACCGCTGTACTGCCGCAATGCCGTACTGGGCGTGATCTTAGGGCCGGGCGAGGGGGAGGGGGCACCGACATGCCGACATCGTGCACGTGTGCTTGCGGGCATACGGGTGGGGCGTACCGGCGGCCGTGCAGCGAACCGGGCGGCTGCCGGACCATCGGATGCGACGGGTACGGGACGATCCACGACCAGCAGGACACGCCCGCGGCGTGTCTGCTGTGTCAGCGGCGGATGACCCGTGCTGACCGGGTGTGCCCCAAATGCATGGACCGGGTGTGGGGCTGGCTGAAATCCCTCCCGGACCTGTGGCAGCGCCTCGAGCTGGAACTGATGCCGGGGGCGGCGGCGGGGGAACGGGTCCGGTCATCCTCACCCGGGTCCCGGCCGGCGGCGAACGTGGCCGCCTTGTCGCTGCGGCACCGGTCGGCGCGCACCGCCTTGCCGGTGTGGAAACGTCGCCCTGACTGGACCCCCGACGGTGCGGACCTGTCCATCCCGGAGTGGGTGGAGGGGTGGGTGTGGGCGTGGCGCCGCCGGCATGAGCATCACCGCCCGTCGTTGGTTGACGCCCACCCAACCGCCACCCCGGAGCGGGCCACGCCGCCGGTACCGCCCGGTGAGGCCCCACCCCGCCCCGACCTGTACACCGAACGGGGGGACCTGCTACCACCGGACGTGATCCGCCACCGGTTGGAGGTGTACATCGCCGACCTCGCGGTGTGGCGCGCCCGGGCAGACGCGTACACGGCCGAGTTCGCCGCGTGGAAACCCGCCGCCGACGAAACCGCCCGGGAAGGTGCCCGGATCGTGCTCGGGTTGGGCCCAGCCCAACCGCCCACCGGCCGGCCCGACGACCCTCTCAGCGAGCAGGTCGCGCACCGCCTCGGCGACCGGGCGCAAGCCTTCTCCCTCGGCGCGAACACCGGCTATTTGGCGAACTGGTTTGACTACGCCTGCGACCACCCCGACCAGCACCCGGACCTGGACGCGTTCATCGCCGGTCTCCGCGAACTCGTCGGCGCGGCGTCGGCGGCGGTTGGGGAACGGTCCGGCCTAGTGTACCTGGGCCGCTGTCCTGAACCATTCCACGACAAGGTCACTGGAACGGAGGAGCCCTGCGGGGCGCATCTGCTGTCCGACCCCACTGACTCGTCGGGGCTGGTGGTGTGCCGCCGGTGCAAGTCCGAATGGGCGAAGGAGAAATGGCTGTTCCTGTGCGCGAGGATTCGTGAGGTGTGGCCGGACAGTGCACCGGACCGCAGAACCTGGGAGGCCGCATCATAAGCAGGATCGAGATCAACGGTGACGGGCACCAGGTGATCGTCGACCACGACGGGAGCGACCTCACGTACATCATGGAGAAGGCGCAGAAACTGTGGACCGACACCAAGACCCCAGGGCCGGTGCCGGGCCCGGCGTACGGGTTCAGTATGGAACGCGACCATGGCCTGGGCCTGCCCGCGGATAAGCGCTGGGGTGGCGAGCTGGACCCGGTACGAGCGGGCGAGACACCCGGAAGGACGACATGAACTACACCCCGCTGCTCGTGGACCTCACCCCGTTCCGGGCTGGCACGATCTGGCACACCGCCGACGGGAAGGCTTACGCCATCGAACGCGCCACCCTCGACGACAGTTGCCGGGTAGTCCACAGCCTGACGCAGGGTGGTGGCGGGTTCGACAAGGCCCTGGTGAAGCTGCACCTTGTGCTGACCCGGATGGACTCCATGGACCACTTGCCACCCGAACATGACCTGGACGTGTGGCTGCGGGAGCGTGACCCCGTGGTGGTCGCCGGTCAGGCGTGGCAGGTCACGGCATGGTCGACTGGCCTGCCGTGGGGCGTGGAGATCAACCTGACGCGGGCGTGGTGGGCCGACCCGGAGGGGGCACCCGAATGAACCCGCTCGAGATCCTCGGCCCACCCGCCGCCGGGCCACCTTATATACACAGCCACGCCCTACCGGGCGGCGACTGGGTGGACTGCCCGGACTGTGACGGTGGGTGGCTCGACGACGAGGCCACGGTCATGTGCCGGACGTGCCGGGGCACCGGGGGCGCCTACCAGCAACCCGTCCGGCCACCATCGTTCACGATCAACCAGGAGGAGGGAGAGTCAAGCGACCGTGTCTGATCTTGTGGAGTTTCTGCACGCACAGATCGTCGAAGACGAACGCGACACGCCCTCGTGTGACCATATGGACTACCAGGACCGCTTCCCAGGAAGCCGCTTCCTCGACGAGGCCGAGGTCAAACGAAAGCTCATCAAGCTGCACTCTGGCGAGCACTACTGTCCTGATCCGACCTCCACGTACTACGGGTACATGGCCGGGTGGGCGGAGGAGAAGGACCATCCTCAACTGTGCCCGGTCCTGCGTCTGCTCGGGTCGCTGTACGCCGCTCGCCCCGGGTATCGACAGGAGTGGCGCCCATGATCCCCATCGAGAGGGTGTTCGCAGTACCACCGCTGTCCTGGGTGGTGACGGTCCACTACTGGTGCACCGATCAGCTCCGGCAGTTCCTGCAACCGGTGACCCGTCCAATTGAGCGTCACCTTGCCCGGGTCAAGCTCCGCGAGCTGGTAGCCCTGCGGGCGCTGTGTGCCGGGCGGCCGGAACTTCAGGCTTGCCTCGACGGGTTGATCACCGAACGGGCACGGAGGTACGTCAACCTGGCGCGGCGGGAGGAAGACTGAGCATGAGCTTGGTCACGGACATGGTGCTGTACACCGCCGGGAACGAGCCTGACGCGATGCGGCGGCTGAACGAATGGTGCACGGAAGCCGACGACCGCCACCAGCAGTTCGCCCAGTTGGACGAGGAAGCCGCCGGCGGTGACAAGGTATTCACCGGTGAGGTCTGGGCAATGGCCGGGAACTACTTTCCACACGCAGACCTCGCGGACGCGTTGCCGGGCTTCGGCTGGCGGTACCCGCGGCGGGTTGTGTTGATCATTGACCCGGAGGACGGCGACATCCATGTGGTCCGCGCGGATCCGGGTGCGCCATGAGCGATTCGAGATTCGAGGCGGCGCTTGCCGCTGTCCGCGCCGACCCGGCCATCATGCGGCAGGTTCGGGACCTCGCCACGACCAGCGCAATGTCCATGGACGACGCGGCCCAGGCATGCGCCCACACCATTGTTGGGCTGGCCGAGCCGAAACGGATCGCGGACGAGGAACTGGGCCGGGTCATCAGCCTGATCAACCGCACCCCGGTCGGCGGGGACATCGCCACCCATGAGTGGAAGATGCGCCTTGTGGAGCGGTTGTCTGGCTGTGCACACCGGCCCACAGCCGAACGGCCGGCGTGGGCGAGGGACCTGTCGTGAGCAACCTCCATGATCAGTGGCACCGAGAGCACGTCCAGCAGCGCGCCCGCGAGTTCCTCGCCCTCGTCGCCGCCGGTGTCGCCAGGGTTGAGGCTGTCTCGCCGCTGACCTACGACCTCGGACGCGGCGACCTCACCCCGGCGCGCTGGACGACCCGCGACGGCATCGAGTACGCCTGCCGGTGCGCCCCGTTCCGAGGTGGAGACTGACGGGTACGTCTGTTTCTCGTGCCTGCGGTCGGTCCCGGAGCGGGCGAGCCCCACGTTCACCGCCGCTGTGTATCGTGACAGCGTGGCCGAACGGAAGCTGTACCGGGCGGACCTCGCCGAGCTGGCGGGGATCAAGACGAACAGCCTGAACAAGATTCGCAAGCCTGAGCCGGACGGTCACGACATCGACGAGGGTCACGCGCGGCCATACTGG
>Ga0070730_10003123_pt1 | contig 14932 bp, 12 predicted proteins | sample Coa_R1_3_FD_66447 | JGI IMG/M metagenome (GOLD analysis project Ga0070730, IMG submission 66447) | Surface soil microbial communities from Centralia Pennsylvania, which are recovering from an underground coalmine fire - Coalmine... | ecosystem: Environmental > Terrestrial > Soil > Unclassified ...
GCGCAGCCGTTATCCGCGCAGCTAGCCGGACTTCCGCCAACGGTGGCGACGCCGGAGATTCGCGTGGATTGCGCGGACGACCGCAAGTTTGAAGTGGTTAAGCGGGTGAAGGAAAAATTCCAGAAGACGCACGAAACCGTGGACGTGGACGGGGTGCGCATTTTGTTTCCGCAGGGATGGGGGCTGGTGCGGGCGTCGAATACGCAGCCGGTGCTGGTGCTGCGGTTTGAGGCGTCGACGGCGGAGCTGCTGGCGCAATATCAACAAGAGGTGGAATCGGCTGTGGCCAGGGCAGTCGCGCAATAAGTGCGGCTTAGCTTTCGGTGCGGCCAGCCAGCGGCTTGACGATGGAAGCGCCGCAGACGGCGACGCCGGTTTTGGTAAGCGCGTTCAGAAAATTGTAGAGCAGCGCGTAGAGCACCTGCTCGGTGAGCGGCTGCTTGCCGGGCAAACGGTAGCTGGCGGGCAATTCCTTGGTGATGGTCAGGCGCACGGCTTGCGACTGCGGCTTGCCGCCGCGGTCGAGCTGGTTGGCGAGCTGCATGGGGGTCTGCATGATTGCCCCGGTGCGGCCGTCGACGTAGAACTGGCAGCGCGAAAACCAGCCGAGGTTGGCGGGATCGGCGGCGTCAAACAGCAGCAGGGGCGACTGGCGGCCGGCGGCAGTGAGTTCCGCCGACAGCATGCGGGAACCGTCCTTGATCTTGATATCGAAACCGGCCTGCTTGGCCACGTTGGTGATGGTTTCGGCATCCAGCTCAAGAAAAATAAACTTGTGCTCTCCTGCCTGCAAGACCTGCATGGAATACACATTGTGGCACAGGCGGCGCCCGCAAGCGTCTGACGCGCCGATTAATATGCCTGGCGGTAGAGATTCAGCAGGTCTTCCCGCGTGCATGGGCGGGGGTTGAGTTGGTGGCAACCGTCCTGAATGGCCTTGTCGGCGAGCGATGGCAGCATGGATTCGGCCACGCCCCAATCGCGCAGACGCGGTTTGATCGAGATTTTTTTGTTCATCTCGCGGACCCGCGCGGCCGCGTCGCCACCACCGAACAAAGCGGCGAGATTAGCGATGCGATCGGGCACAGCCGACTGGTTGAATTCCAGAACCACCGGCAGCAGGATGGCGTTAGTGGTGCCGTGATGCATACCGCACTCGGTGGAGAGCGGATGCGCCAGCGAATGCACGGCCCCGAGTCCTTTTTGAAACGCGACGGCGCCCATCATGGCGGCCATCAGCAGATTGGAACGAGCTTCGAGATCGTGCGGCTTCTCCATCACGCGCGGCAGATTGTCCCAAACCAATTTGGCGCCGGCGATGGCGATGGCGTCGCACATCGGATGGTAGCCCTTGGCCAGATACGCTTCGACGTTGTGCGTGAACGCGTCCATGCCGGTGCCGGCGGTGATGTGCGGTGGAAGATCGAGAGTCAATTCAGGATCGGCGAGGGCGACCGAAGGAATTAGATAGGGGCTGAAGATGACGGTCTTGCGGTTGGTGGCTTTGATGGTGATGACGGCAGAGCGGCCGACTTCGCTGCCGGTGCCCGCGGTGGTGGCAATGGCGATATAGGGCGGCACGTTGGATGAGATACGATTGCCGCCGTCGAGCAGATCGTCGTATTGCGCGAGCGGGGCGGGATGCGTGGCCAGCAGGCGAATGGCTTTGGCGGCGTCAAGCGGGGAGCCGCCGCCGAGTGCGATCACGCCATCGCAGCCGGCGGCTTGATAGGCGGCGGCGCCGTCCAGCACGTTCTGTTCGGTGGGATTCGGATCGACTTTGGAGAAGATGGCGGCCTCGGGCGTGAGAGCACGCACGCGAGTGAACATGGCGGTGCGCTCGATGCCTTCGTCGGTGACAAGGAGAGGGCGGCGAACATTGCGTTTTTTCAGCTCTTCAGGCAGGCGCGCGACGGAGCCTGGGCCGAAAACGATGGTGGTCGGGAAAGAGAAAGTGGCGAGGTTCATCAAGAAGTCAAAATAGCACGGGGCGTTTTGTCCGGGCTTTGCGGGGGAAGAAGTCCCCCCACACGCCGCGGACCAGTGGCCTGTCGCAGACCGGACGTATGTACCGCTTCCTCTGGTCGCGGCTCAGCAAAGGGCGCGCGGAACGGACTCAGATGGACTCGAAGTAGCGGGCGAGCTCCCAGTCAGTGACGGCTTTGTCGAACTGGCGCACTTCCCACTCGCGCGTGCCGGCGTAGTGGTCGACAAATTCGTCGCCTAGCCAGCTGCGGGCCATTTTGCTCTCGCGGAAGAGTTTGGTGGCGGCGGCGAGCGTGCGCGGAAGGGGGGCGGCGTCGCCCGCGTAGGCGTTAGTTGTGGGCGGCGACAGTTCCAGTTTGCGCTCGATGCCATCGAGGCCGGCGGCGAGCGATGCAGCGATCGCGAGATAGGGATTGATGTCGGCGCCCGAAAGGCGGAGCTCGACGCGAGTGGATTTGCTGCCGCCGGGAATAGCGCGCACCGCGGTAGTGCGGTTATCGACGCCCCAGGTAGAGTTGACCGGCGCCCACGCGCCCGGCACGGTGCGCTTGTAGGAGTTGATGGTGGGGCAGATCACGGCGGCGAGCTCGGGCAGATTCGCGACGAGTCCAGCGATGTATTGCCGCATGAGCGGGGACATGCCACCGGGATCGTCAGAGTGGAAGAGATTGGCGTGCTTGGCGTGATCCCAAAGGCTCTGATGCAGGTGGCCGCTCGATCCGGGCAGATCTGGATTCCACTTGGCCATGAATGTGGGAATGAGGCTGTGGCGCGAGGCGATTTCTTTTACGGCGGTTTTGAAGAGCGCGGCCTTGTCGGCGGCGCCGAGGGCTTCGTCGACCGCGATGGCCGCTTCGTAAACGCCAGGGCCGGTTTCGGTGTGCAGACCCTCGATGGCGCAGTTGAAGGCGGCCAGCTGATCGATCATCTCGAGCACCAGCTGCGAATTTCCGGACGCGCGCAGAATGCTGTAACCGAACATGCCGGGCGTGAGCGGGGTCAGATTGCGGAAGTTTTTGGCGCGGAGGCTCTCGGGCGTCTCGCGGAAGAAGAAGAATTCATATTCGGCGGAGAAGAATGGCGTGTAGCCGAGATCCATGGCGCGTTTCACCACGCGCTCCAGCACCTGGCGCGGGGCAATGGCGAGCGGCTCGCCGTCGCGACCCACAAAATCCAGCAGGAAGAACGCGGTACCGGGCTCCCACGGGATCAGGCGGAAAGTATCCAGCGCAATGCGGCAGTTGGCATCTGGGTAACCGGTGTGCCAGCCGGTGAACTTAGCGTTGTCGTACAGCACGTCGCCGATGTCCCACCCGAAGATCACGTCGCAAAAACTCATGCCGGATTGCGCGGCGGACAAAAACTTTTCGGTGCTGACGTACTTGCCGCGCAGGGTGCAATCGATGTCGAATGCGCCCAGCTTGACGCGCGTGATGTTGTGCTTCTCGAGGAGGCCGCGAAATTCGCCGACTTGCATCAGACGGCCGCCAGCGTGTAATTCATTGTGAGAAACGGAAAATGGGCGCAGACCTGGGCGAGGATCATATGCTTGATTCTCGCACGGCGGCATCGTGATGGCTCCATTTGGGCCCTTTGTAGCGGCGGCGGGCAACGAAGGCATAGAGCAGCGTGAGAGCAACGAGCAGCGCGGCCAGCGTTTCGCCCGCAAGCTGATTTGGCGGCATTACGAGGACGATGCAGATGAAGACGGCGAAGGCGATGGCAAAGGCATTTACTGAAGGGCCGAAGCGGCCGAGATTCCAGACCGCGGCTTTGGGCCAGTCCGAACCGGCGCGCCGGGCGCGCAGGCCCAACGCGACGGGAATGATGTAGGCGAGGTACAGGGCCACGGTACTGAGCGAGGTCACAACGGGGACGGCTTCGGTCCAGACCATGGCCGCAATGGAGGCGAGAACAATCGACCAGATGGCAGGGGCGGGCGTGCCGTGCGTCTTGTTGACGGAGCGTAAAAGGCGCGAATACGGCGTGCCTTCGTCGCGCGCCAGCGAATAAAGGGCGCGCGAGGCCGAGGTGATGCACGAGAGCCCGCAGAACCACATGGCCATCGACGCCAGCGCGGCCATGGCATTGCCGGCGCGGGCGCCGAGCGCGGTATCGAGAATCGCAATCACTGCCGGGATTGCATTGCCGCCGGCGTCTTTGGCGGACAGCACGCCGGGGATGGTGCGGATGGCGAGCGTCAATGCGATCAGGAGCAGATATCCAACAACGCCCGAGACTGCCACCGACAGCACAATGCCCCAGGGCGCGTGCCGGCGTGGATCTTCGGTCTCCTCTGCCATGTGAGCGGAGGCGTCGAAACCGGTGTAGGTCCACTGCGCCTGCAGCAGGCCCAGGACGAAAGCCCACCAATAAAACGAACGGCCATTGCTGTTGATGCCCTGGAACAGAAAGCTGACCGGCTGTTTTGGGGCGAGAAAGAGCAGCGCGGCTACGAGAACCACGACGCCCACGATATGCACGGTCACGCTGAGATCGTTAAGAATCGAAACCAGCTTCACGCCGTATTGGTTCAGCAGGCCCTGCGTGACCAGAATGAACGCGAACGTGAGTAGCAGAGTGCGCGGCGTGGATGCGACGCCGAGAAAAGGCAGAATGAACTGCGCGCAACTGTAATTGATGCCCGCCTGCGCCGCGATCAGGCCGAAAATGTTGAGCCAGGCGACGAACCAGCCGGCGCCGGGACCGCCGAGATCCGCCGCCCAGTGATACATGGCGCCCGCCGTCGGGTAGGCCGAGCACAGTTCCGCCATACTGGCGGCGACGGTGAGAGTGAACAACGTGGCCAGCGGCCAGCCGAGGGTCATCTCGAGTGGTCCGCCCATTTCCAGGCCGTAGCCGTAGAGAGTAACAGCGCCGGTGAGAATCGAAATAATGGAAAACGAAATGGCGAAGTTGGAGAAGCCGCCCATGCTGCGGAACAGCTCCTGGGCGTAACCGAAATGGCGGAGGTCTTCCTGGTCGGAGCGGGCCGGGGGCACTACAAGCTCACTTCTTCGTGCAACTGCTTGCTGATGGCTTTCTCGATCAGGTTTTTGAGGGTGTCGCCGGATTCGACGTGGACGAACGTGTTCTCGACGATGTCCCAATCGAGCTTGTAGCTTTTAGCGAGCGCCGATACCCAGATCTGGCGCACTGGAGTATTGGGGCTGACGACGAACTTGGCAGGTGGGTCCTCGAATTCGATGCCCAGCGCGCCGGAGTTGAAGTCGACGTCGAAACCGAAATCGTCGGCCGCGCCGATGAGCGCCCGGTGTAAAGCGGTCAGCGTTTCGTCGGCCCGTTTTTTGAAATCCTGTTCGTCCATCATTGGATCGCCCTCGGCATCATTGGATCGGTCTCAAAGGTTCCGCAAGCTAATACCGGCCAGCGCCAGCGACAACCCGATCATCACGACGACTGTGATCCAGGCGGCCAGATTATAGAATCGCGAATTCACCCATTCCATCATGATGCGGCGATTGTTGGCCAGCAGAATCATAAAAATCAGAACGATAGGTAATAATACGCCATTGATCACCTGGGAAAACAGGATCATGCGCACCAGCGGGAAACCGGGTAAAAGCACTACGGCGGCTCCGATCACGATCAGCAGGGTGTAGAGCCAGTAGAAGATGGGCGCTTCGTTGAATCGCTTGTCCACGCCGGATTCGAAGCCCAGACCCTCGCAGACGGAATAAGCGGTGGAAAGTGGCAGAATGCACGCCGCGAAAACGGAAGCATTCAACAGACCGGCGCTGAACAGCAGGTACGCGTACTGGCCGAAGGGGAGCAGGCCCTTGGCGGCCTCGGTAGCATCGTGGATATCGCGCGGGCCATTTGCCCAGATGGCGCCAGCGCACGCCACGATGATGAAGAAGGCGACCACATCGGTGACAATGCAGCCGAAGATCACTTCGATGCGCGACTGGGCGTACTCCTTGGCGGTTATGCCCTTCTCGACAATCGCAGCCTGCAGATAAAACTGCATCCAGGGCGCGATGGTGGTGCCGACCATGCCGATCAGCATCTCGATATAGTCCCGATCCAGCATCAGCACCGGCCGGAAACTGTTCACGGCGGCTTCGGTCCAGTTTGGCTTCACCAGAAATCCGGAAACGATGTATGCCACATAGAGGACACAGGCGAAAAGAAAGATCTTCTCCGCGCTCTGGTAATTCCCCTTAACGATGAGAAACCAGATGGCTACCGCGCCCAGCGGGACGGAAATGTAACGGGAGACATGGAACAACTCAAGCGAGCTGGCGATGCCGGCAAAATTTGCCATTACGTTGGCGAGGTTGACCAGAACGAGCAGCGTCATCACGACGAAGGTGACGCGCAGCCCGAACTCTTCGCGGATGAGATCGGAGAGGCCCTTGCCGGTGACGGCGCCCATGCGGGAGCACATTTCCTGCACCAGGATGAGCGCAATGGTGATGGGAATGAGGGTCCAGAGCGGAAGATAACCCCAGCGCGCGCCCGCCTGGGAATAGGTGTAGATACCGCCGGCGTCGTTATCGACGTTGGCGGTGATGAACCCCGGCCCGAGGACGGCCAGGAAGATCATGATCCGCGTGCGCCAGGCTTTCAGCATCGGCAGGTTCCATTATTTGTGCCTCAGCACGGAGATAATGTCGTCCGCGGTGATCACGCCCGACAGGCGGCGATCCTGATCGATCACCGGCAGGGCGAGCAGGTTGTATTTGTCGAATAACTCCGTCACCTCGTCCTGTTTCTCGGTGACGGTGGCGGAAATCAGCGTCTCGGTGGAGAGGTCGCGAAGCGGTGTGCCGCGCGAGGCCACGAATAGGCGCGCCAGAGGGACGGTTCCAGCCAAGCGCCCTTCGGAATCGACCAGAAACACGGCGTTGAGGCTCTCGAGCTGGTCTTCGTTGCCTTTGAGCGCGGTCAGCGCGTCTTCCACGGTGGCGGTCTGGTGGAGGGAGATGTACTCGGTGTTCATCATGCCGCCGGCGGTGTCTTCCTTGAATTCCAGCAGCTCGCGCACCTCCGATTCGGGCGCGACCTCCATTTCCTCAAGGATCTCTTCGGAAGTGGATTCTTCCAGGCCTTTGAGGACGTCAGCGGCTTCATCGGGGGCCATCTCCTCGACAATGTCGGCCGCCTTCTCGGGCTCCATGGACTCGAGAATCCGGGCCTGCATACGGGGATCGACTTCGGATAGCGCCTCGGCCGCCACTTCGCTGTCGATACTCTCGAAGATGGCGCCGCGCTCGGCCGGACCAAGCTCCTCGACGATGTCGGCCAAGTCAGCCGGATGGATCTTTTCCAGCTTTTCGTGCGAAATGTTCAGACGCAGGCGGCGCTGGGGGTCGGGCTCGACGATGTTGCAGAACTCCCAGCGAATGGAATTGGGCGGAATGACACGCTGCAGCTTCCGGATGAGGCCGGAAGGAAGCACGCCCTGCACCAGGCGCCGGAAAATGCTGCGGATGCCGACATCCACTTCCAAAATGTACAGGCAGTTGCGGCCGTTTCCGTTGGAGGAGTGGCCGTTGGCGCCCTGGCCGTTCGCGTGCCCGTTGCCGTTGCCGGATGCGTTACGGACCTCGAAGGTGACGTCGTTGACGCGGACGACTTTGCGGCCGTTTACGTCGATAATCTGCTGGTCAAGCAGGTCCCGGCCGATCCGCAGCATGTACTCGTCGGAATGATAGGGCGTGAGGATCTCTTCGCCGAGGCGGATGCCGTCGAGAGAGATGGAGGCAATCTGGTTGAAGCGGACGCTCAGCCAGGCCCAGCCGCCGCCTACCAGGAAGCGGTCAATCCGGGCGGGGTGGACCAGCGGAACCAGCGCGGCATCGCGGACACGGCCGATGCGGCGGCCGCGCGCGTCGAGCACGGGCAGCCCCAGCAGTTCCGTGAAGTAGAGCAGCGATTCCGCCATCGACTACGTCCCGGCGCATAACCTTACCGAGCGCGACACGGGCGTTGCAGATTGCCGGGGCCGATGTGATGCGCTCTACATACGGTGAATTGCGCCTGATTTCAATATGACGCAGGCTGCCGGATAGTGGCAAGAAATTTCGAGATTTTTTTTGCTAAGTGAGACGGGCAGCCTTGCGAGGGTAAGGGCCTTAGGTTTCGCTGAGACAAAATAGGCGGCAGCGATGCCCGATGTACGTTAGTTAACGTGGTTAGCGGCCTGCCGCGGCCAGAACGTTAGTAGCGGCTCAGCAAAGCGCGGCCGATACTGAGCTGTGACCAAAGGGAGCCGAGCGGTTGCGCCGCGCTAACGAACTCACTGCCATACGCCATTTAGTGGACCTCGATGGCGTACGGCATCAACCGCATCATGCCGCCGCGCGCCCAAAGCCGGAGCTGCCAACCCTTGAACAGGCCTCCCAAACGCGATTCCATGGCGCTCTCCGTAGTCTGGCCGAACAGGATGTCAAACACGCTGCGCTTCGGCGGATACGCAACAAGGGTAACGCGCTGGGTTCTGGGAATTTTGGCTTTCTCCTTAATCAGCTCGAGGGCACGGTCGAGACCGCCCAACTCGTCGACCAGTCCGTTGGCCTTGGCCTGCGAACCGAGCCAGACCCGCCCCTGCGCCAGGGGCTCGATCTGGTCGAATTTGCGGCGCCGGGCTTCGGCCACCTTGGTGACGAAGCTGCGGTAGTTGTCATCCATGGCGCTACGCAGCTTTTCGCGGCCAGCAGGCGAGAGCGGCTGATAATCCGAGTCGATTTCGGCGAAACGTCCGCGGGAGAGCAGTTCTTTGCTGACGCCCAGCTTGTCGTAGAGGCCATGCAAGTTGGCCTTGCCGAAGACCACGCCGATGGAGCCGGTAAAAGTGCCTGGATAGGCCACCACGGGATCGCCGGTCATGGCGATGTAATAGCCGCCGGACGCCGCCGTATCGGACATGGAGATGACCATGGGCTTCTTCTTGCTGAGCAGGTTCATCTCGCGCCAGATGGCGTCGGAGGCGAAAACTTCTCCCCCGGGCGAATCGACGCGGACGATCACGCCTTTGATATCGCCGTCAGAGCCGACGCGCCGCAGCAGTTTGACGAATTCTTCGGAGCCAATGCCGGAATCGCCGGAAAAGTCCGAGCCGTCGCCGCCCCGGGTGATGCCGCCTTCGCCGGTGACCAGTGCAATCTGCTGCTTGCCGTCGGAACCGGACGCGGGAGCGGGGGCCTTGAGGTAATCGCGAAACGAAATCTTCTTCAGGTCGCCGGCGTTGAGCTTGGTCTTGACCTCGTCCAGCATCTGGTCTTCGTAGAAAAGGCCGTCGATCAGGCCCTTGGCGCGGGCTTGAGGGGACAGAAACGGGCCGTCGTCGATAGTGGCGCGGATCTCATCGGCGCTGCGCTTGCGGGCTTCGGCGATGCGCTTAATCAGATTGCCGTAAAGGTCGTCGATGACGCTGTTCAGGACCTCTTTGGTCTCCGGGCTCATGGTGGTGCGGGTGAACATATCACCGAAGTCCTTATACTTCCCGGCGTGCTCGATTTCCACCTGGACCCCGAGCTTGTCGAGCGTTTTTTTGAAGTACATCAGCTCGAAGCGCATGCCTTTGAGGTTCAGCTCGTCCTCGGATTCCATGTAGACGCGGCTGGCAGCGGTGGCGAGGTAATATTCGCGCGCGGTGGGGGTTTTGAGGTAGGCGTAAATCGGTTTGCCGGACTTGCGGAAATTTTCGAGATCGGTGCGAATCTCCTCGAGCTTGCCCCAGCCGATCGAAAGGTCGCGCGGCTCGAAAATGATGGCCCGGATGCGGCCATCGGTGGTGGCTTTGCGGAGGGTGGCCCAAACATCCGCCACGGTCAGGGGAGTGTGGCGCTGCAGGAAAGGAATCGGGAACTCGACTGGCGCGCGCTCGGGAATCTCGCCTTCGAGATCCAGCACCAGGGTTGAACCGTCGGCGACGGCGGGCGGCTTTTCGCGCATGTGCGCCAGGGCGAAGACCGCGATGACCAGAAACAGGCCGATAAGTATGATTCCGGTCAAGACGCCGATGAGAAATTTGGCCATTACGGCAACCTCCTAAGTATCCACCGGGCCGGACATGCGCAGTCCATACAGGGGCCCGGCCATGACAGTTGGCGCATTACGCGCCGGTCAGGATCAGATCGAATCTGCGGTTGACTTCCTTGAGGTACGCGGCATCTCCGCCGTTGAGCTCGACCGTTGCCGATCCGGTATAGCCGATTTCGGCCAGCGCCTTATAAACCTCGGGCCATTTGATTTCGCCTTCGCGCAGCGGCACCCATTCGGCCACCTCGCGCTTCTCGAACTTGAAATCCTTGATGTGGAGCTTCACGATGCGCTTGCCAAGCGTACGAATCCAGTCCTGCGGATATCCGAAAATCACCACGTTGCCGACGTCGAAGTAGGCGCGGATCCAGGGGCTCTTAAACTCGTCGATGTAGCGGGCCATTTCGAGGGGGCTGAGCAGAAATTTGTTCCAGACCTCTTCGATGCCGATGATGACTTTCAATTCCTCTGCCATGGGGATGAGCTTGCGGATCTGTGCCTGTGAGCGCGTCCAGGCATCGTGATAACTGGTCTGGGCGTTCACCACAGCAGGAACCAGCAGGACGGTATCGGCGCCCCAGAAGTGTGCATTGCGCAGGCTGGTCTGCATGCCCTTCACGCTCTCTGCCACCACGGCGGGATCGGCGGATGACAGTGGGTACTGCCAGTGCGCCATGTTCATGACGGAATGAATGCGCAGCCCGGTCTTTTCCGCCGCTTTCTTGACCTCTTCGGCTTCATGCTCGTCTGGCATGGTAGGGCACTCGATTTCGGCGAAGCCCGCGTCGCGCGCCATCTGGAAACGCTCGGCGATGCTCACTTTGTTGGGCAGCATTTCGAATTCGACAGCCTTCTTGATGGGCAGCCGGGCAGATGCCCGGGCCGGCCTCATGGAACTCATAGCGGCGGCGCCGGCGCCCGCGGCTAAAAACGTTCGTCTATTCATCGTCATCCTCTAAGCGAATGCGAGCCCAAGCTCGCCCGCTACTTTCATGATGTAACGCTTGCCTTCGTCGTACTCTTCTGGCGTCTTCAGATGCTCCAGCATGAGCGGCGCATCCACGGATAGCTTTGAAAGCTCGGTGAGATAGGCGCGATAATCCACCTCGCCGCGGCCGGGCACGACTTCGAGAAAATGCACATTCAATTCGGTAACCCACTGGAGGTCTTTGGCGTGGCAGGAGGCGACCCAGGGGCCCAGCTTGCGGAAACACTCGCGGATGAAGTCGCCGCTCTGGTAGAACTTCACGGGGCTGTTGATACCGTTGCAAACGTCCATGTGAACGGCGAATGCCGGGCGATCAACGGCGCGGATTAGTCGCAGATAGGAATCGGGCCCGTCGGGAATGCTCCAGCCCATCATCTCGATGGTGAACTTGGTGCGCTTGGGTTTGACTTCATCGATCACGTGCCGGCAATTTTCGACGGTGGCATCGAAGAATTCCTGGGAAAGATTTTTGGGATGCGGCCCGTACCAGACGGTTGGATTATAGGAGCCGGCAATGTCCGGACAGCAGCGGGCGCCCACGGCGTCGGCCAGCGCCAGGCGTTCGCTCACGTAATCCAGGTTCTTGGCACGTTTACCGGCGTCGGGGTCGAGCATGTTCACCCATGCGCCGACCTCCGCGATCACGACATTTTCGGCGGCGAAGGCCCTCTCGATTTCATGGATGCGGGCCGCGTCGTCCACCTTCGCTTCGGGACAGTACGCGGCGCTGTAGCCTAACCGGCGGTGTTCGCGCGCCAGTTCCCGGGGGTCGTCACTCTTGAGATAGATGGGTCCACCAAGGCGGATGGAACGGCCGGGTGAGGCTGCAAGCGGGGCCGCGAGCGCCGCTGCAAACTCCCGGCGCGTGAGTGGAACCATCTAGAGATTCTATCAGTGGCGATGCATCGATGCCGTGATAGGGACTATGAAATGGAGTGGTGAGCGATCAGGATTGTAGTCCGGCCAGCAGCGTCAGCAGGAAATCTAATAAGAAAATGTCGGGCACTGGTGGCCTGTTGCGGAGAACTCGTGAGCGTGACGCAACGGCTTGGTTTGGTCACGGCTCAGCACGGTACGGGGCGCCCGAAGGAGGCGGGACTAACCTTCTGGCTGACGACGGCTTGCTAGATCACCGGGACGGGGATCTTGATGACTTTCTTCTGGACGGCGTACTGCACCAGCTGCGCCTTGTTGTGGATGTCGAGCTTGCGCATCAGGTTGAATTTGTGCGCTTCAACGGTTTTGACGCTCAGGTTGAGGGTGCAGGCGATTTCTTTGACGGAGTTGCCCTCGGCCAGAAGTTTGAGAACCTCTTTTTCGCGCTGCGTGAGCGTGGCAAAACGCGGCAGCCGCTGCGTAGACTTCACGCGCGACCGGAAGTCGTCCACGAGCTGCGACAGCATGCGCGGGCTCAGGTAACTGCCGCCGCGATGCACTTCACGGACGGCGTTCAGCAATTGCAGAGCCGGGCTGTCCTTCAGCACGTAACCCGAGGCACCAGACTCCATGCACTCGACGAGGTAGTCTTCATCGTCATACATGGTGAGGTACAGGATGCGGGTTTCCGGGCGATTTTTGCGAATCTGGCGGGTGGCCTCGAAGCTGCTCAGCCCGGTCATGCCAATATCCATCAGGACGACGTCGGGATGGACTTCCGCGGCGAGCGCGATCGCATCGATCGCGTTTGCAGCTTCGCCCACGATCTCCATATCAGGCTCGGAGTCGATCAAAGTTTTGATCCCCTGGCGAAACAGCGTGTGATCATCGGTTAGAAAAACTCGAATCTTGGCCATACTCGTTATGCGCTCTCGGAGGCTCCAGCTTCGGGCCTTTTCGGTTGTGCCGTACGCACCGGAAGCTCCACGGAAATCATGGTGCCGCGCCGGGGACGGCTGGTAATCTCCAGTTTGCCGCCCAGCAGCGCCACGCGTTCCCGCATGCCGACCAGGCCGAAGGAGCTCTGCTTTCCGAGTGCTCCCTTTACCTCGAAGCCGACGCCATCGTCCTGGACGTTCAGCCTTAGTAATCCATCGGTGTAATGCAGGGAAAGGTTTACGGTAGAAGCCTCAGAATGTTTAGCGATATTGTGGAAACACTCCTGCACCAGACGGAATGCCGCGATTTCGGTCTCTCTGGGGAGCGCGCCGAACGACGGCGGCAAATGCAGCCGGACGCGGCCGGGATAAATGCCGCGAAACCTGTTGGCCATCTGGCGAAGCGCGGCCGCGAGGCCCAATTGCTCCAAAACCGCCGGACTCAACGCCGCGATAATGCGCCGGATCTCGGCGATGGTGCGCTCGGTCATTTCGCGGGTCTCGTCGAGCGACCGCCGCAAAGGCTCCGGAGCGGTCCTGCCAAGCATTTCCAGCTTCAGGCGGATGCAGAGCAGCGATTGGCCGGCCTCATCATGCAATTCCCGGCTGATGCGGCGGCGCTCCTCTTCCTCAACCTCCATCATGTGCTCACCCAACTGGCGGATCTGCTCTTCGCGGCGCGCCAGGTCTTCCATGAGCCGCGCCTTTTCGGCGCTACGCAGGCAGCGCTCGGCGGCGGCCCCCAGCAGTTCCAGCTCACGGGGCAGCCAATGGTATTCGGTCGAAAAGCCAAGCTGCAGCAGCCCGGCAACATGGCCGTTGGTGGCCAGCGGCACGGACCAGAACCAGGGATAGCGCGACCGCAGCTCGGGATCGAGAATCAGCGCGTCGGCCTCCTTGCCACGGGCAATCAGCCGGGGTTTGGCTAACCGCCGGAGCAGGCCAGGCTTTGGCGCCGCCCCGGGCACGCCGTCGAAGAGCATGAGGCGGCCATTCTCGGCATGACAGAAACGCATGAGCGTCGCCAGAAACTGCCGCAACAGGTCCTCCAGGTTCCCGGCTTGCAGCTCGGCGTGGAACAGGCTGTAGAACGCCTGCGTTTCGGCTTCACGCACCTGGTAGTACGCATTATTGAGGGTCAGAATAATGCAGAATTGCAGCTGCTCGCGCGCCCAGCGGAAGTTTTTGTACTCGTTGGGATGGGAAAGGATGAGGACTGGATCGAGAACCCGATCGTATTCCCGCAGAGCCCGCACGATGCGCACGGGGGGTACGTTCAGCTTGGCCAGGCGGCGGCCGCTGTATTCCACCAGTTCGAAGAAATCCGCCGACGGCCGGTCGGAGGCGAGAACTCGCGCCGCGGCGCCGGGCGTGATGTCGCATAACGTCTTTATCTGCCGGGTGTCATAGCGGCACTTGCGCAGGCGTGCGCGAAATTTCGCGTCGATCTCGGCGGCGTGTGGCTTCAGCACGAGCGCCAGACGCTCGAGGTGCAAGAGCAGCTGATCGCTCAGCACATCGGCGGCGTCGGCCAGCACGGCTGTAGTTTCCGGTGAGCGCACGCGTAGAACAATATGGTGGGCGGGGCCGGGCGGGTGTCTCGGGGATTTTGTGGGCGATCTGATCGGAGTTGGAGGTTTCTCTGACGCGGAGGCGCCGAGGAAACCAAGCTCATTTGGGCCCGCGGGCCGGCGGGCCGGCCGTCAAATTACTTCGCCCCGTGGGCCCGCAGCGCAGCCGCCACCTGGTCGAAACCATTGGTCCCCGCCGCATGCAGAGGTGTAGCGCCGGCCTTATTCGGGGCGTTGACGTCGGCGCCACGCGCGAGGAGCAGGTTCACCACGTCAAGCCGGCCCATGGACGCGGCGTCGTAGAGAGGCGTCGAACCGGATTCTCTCTCGCGGGCCTCGCGGTCTGCGCCGTGGTCGAGCAACAGGGCCGCGACATCGCTATGGCCGGCGAGCGCGGCGTCATGCAGCGGGGTTGCGCCATAGCCATTGCGGGCATTGACGTCGGCGCCGTGCTCGACCAGCAGGCGCGCGATCTCGAGGTTGCCTTTAAGCGCGGCGGAATCGAGCGGGGGCGCGCCAGATTTGGTGCGGGCTTTGGCGTCGCAGCCGCCGGCGAGCAGGAT
>Ga0070730_10003124_pt1 | contig 14932 bp, 14 predicted proteins | sample Coa_R1_3_FD_66447 | JGI IMG/M metagenome (GOLD analysis project Ga0070730, IMG submission 66447) | Surface soil microbial communities from Centralia Pennsylvania, which are recovering from an underground coalmine fire - Coalmine... | ecosystem: Environmental > Terrestrial > Soil > Unclassified ...
CATTTAGGGTGTCCCGATAAGGACCGCCGTCAACGGAGAAAAATTCATGGCTAACTCAACCCCCGAGGGACGGCAAATAGTGGCGGCCGGGCACTGGCCGCAATTGGCTGATCTGGTGCGATCCGTCCCAGGTTGGGAAGCGATGACGGAGAACGAACTGCGCGACGTTGCTACGAAGGATAAGCGGTTCGCGGCTTTCGCGTTCATGGGTTCCGTCGAGCTGCTGTCTGCCATCGCGACGGCTAGGGCCGCGTCCACTTGAGCACCAGGTGAAAGTCCCGGTTTTAACCGCTAACAAGCGGCTGCGGGCGAGCACAGTACTATTCCCGCTCAAGCGACAGGAGATATTTCATGATGAGCCCTGAAACCGTGTCTGGCGCCGAACACGGCCTCTTCATTCTGGCCGGACCCACCGACGATACTGCGGAAGGCCTAAGCATTATCGGGCGAATTGCATCCTCCGTCGTTCCCGGGGCCCACGTCTTGGATTTGCGGGGCCAATACTCCGGCGATATCGACAACACCGTCCTGGCAGCTACAGCTACCCGGGCACTGGTTGTGCTCGAAATCCGAGATGCCGCAGACGCCAAGTTCGCGGTCGATCTGTCTCGGACCTCACCGGTTGTTGCGCGTCTCCATGCTCGGCCCGCACGGGCAGATGTCAGCGCCCGCTTATCGCAGCTGCTCGGGGACACTTCTTCCCTGAACGACGATGATTGGCAACTGATCGAGACGCGGCGGGCGCGGGATCTGTCCAATTGACCGCCACAATACGGTATTTGAGCGACTTTCGGGTCATGTCTTGTTTAGCGCTACTAACTTTATTGTCCGCGTGCGGCGCCAGCGGCCGGTATGGTTGGGAGGCGCAGTGGATCGTTTCGGAATGTCTCCGTTGTGTCTGGTTTCTATGGGGTGGCCTTTTAATCGCCGGCGTCGCAGTAAGGGCTTGGCGCGGATGATCCACCAGAGAACATGTGGGGAAAGTCGAAATGTTCGACGGAATTCTTGAGCACACATCGGACATCATTTCGGAACCGCGCCGAATGATCCTTTTGATTGCGCTCCTCGCTCTGGTTTTCGGCGGCGGATGGTTGGCCGGCTCTTGGCACATCCAGGGCTTATCCGAAGACAGGTGTCCGCCGCTCTTTTAGCACGACTAGGCGCCACCCCTCACGTCCCGCCGACCACCGCCCAACAGAACCACCTGCTGAGACGAAACCGATGGTGTTCCTCCAAATCACGACCTTGCTTTTGCTCGTCTCCGGAATCTGGGCGTACCGCCATGCCACCATTAGCGAAATGACCCAGCTGCGCCCGTGGATGATCGCGGCCATCGCCACCTGCGCCGACGTCTACGCGTTCATGCTGGGAATGCGGCAAAGCACTGCGGTCGGTAGCACTGAGCCAAACTGGTCCGTCGTAGCCTACGCCGCAGCGGCGAGTCTTTGGCTGGTGGCATTTGGCTGGCAGACCTATTTTCTGGCCCGTACCTACCATTTCGCGAACCCCAGAACGGTTCTGGCGCTGATCTTTTCCTTGTTGTCCCTTTACCTCGTCGGAACCACTGCCGATCACTTCTATTTTGGTCGACCCGGCTATCAAGGCGAAATCGCGGCCGACGCCATCGAGAACAGCGGTGTCCCGTGCGCGGGGATGGCGATCTATCGATTCGACGACGAGATTTCTACCTACCGCTGCCCCACCTCGATCGCCCTTAGCAACCTGACCACCCAGCCTTTCATTCCGTGGCCGGACTATCAGGAAGGCCATAGCCCGACTCTGAAGCAGGCCGTGACCGAGTTCGTGCGCCAAGCCGACGAGAATACCGCCAAGCTCCGCGATACACAGCAAAAGTAGACAGTGTCCCAGGTTCCGACCCACCCATATCGACCGCGCCAGAAGTCGCGAGCGCGGCTCTCCTAATCGAGAAATATTCCGCGATAGCGTGAGGGGCATATGGGCAACCATGCGCCTCCTCTGACACCGACAGTGCCACGTCGGGATCACAATCGACGACGGCGCCCCGTTCCCACCTGCGCGACGATCCTGCATCTTCCACGAGGAGGTGGGAGGCGCTGGCCGGCGAGATGGGGCTGCGGGTGCCCTCGCGGCGCCTAGGAGCTCAGGCGCGCGGCATTGCCCCCTGCTTCGTGCCGCGTACCACGAAGATCCAACAAGGTGAGAGGCCCCACCGCTTGGGTCCCGCCGTGCCCCTACGGAGCACGCCGGGGCCCAAGCTCATCAGACACCGTTAGGGTGGTCGGGTGAAGGGCCGCGGCCGACGCAAGATCAGCGAGGCCGTTATGCAGTTATCTCTCCTCACAGACATCAATACGATCGCCCCGCCCCCAACTGGGCCGCGGCCGAAAATCACCGACGTCGGCCAGAAAATCGGGGGAGCGAAAAAGGACCTTTGGCACAACAGGCCCCTCTGCCTCAGCGATCTCGACGAAATCACGGACACCGAGCTTCACCTCGCGGCGACAAAAGACAACATCTGGCCCGCGATCAATTATGAGGCGGCACTAGAGGGCGGCACGACCCGCGAACACCTCGCCTTCCTTAAGCTCGTTCGGGACATGCTGCCGGCTAGCTCCGGTTCCAAGCTCCGAGACGTGTCTGCCCTCTATATTGCGACGGTGAGCGCTATTCGGCGCCTGGTCGAGACGCGCACCGTAACGGTCGACCAAGAGCGCGCGAAGCACTGCCGAGAGTCCTGGCAGATGTACCAGCTCTCCCAGTGCTACACGGTCACGCCGAGTGTCCGCAATTTTGATAGCGAACTAGACGCCGCCCTCTCAGCGGATGGCTTCAGAGCGTCCTACGAGATCCGCCGGATCGTTCTGAGGCTGTCCAATATTCGCTCCAAGATGGCCAAGTTGCTGTCAACTTCCTGGCCCGAGAAAAAGGCAACCCCGGCCCGCTCGGCGACAACGAAGCCTCGCATTCACTCCCGACCGCACCTGGACCGCCTCGCGCGCGTCGGTGACGACGTTCTTGCCGGGCGACAGATCGCTGGTAGCGACTACCTCAAAGCGTTTTCGTTCCGAGCAGTGGAGTTCGGCAATTATCTCGCTGACACCGAGCGTCAAGCCGTACTGAATCTGGGATATGAGGCCTTCGCCGATCTTGCCTGGGCACTCGAGGTTCCCACCGAAAGCTTGGCCCTTGGCGGCCGTCTAGCCCTGGCCTTCGGAGCCCGCGGATCCGGCCACGCCTCCGCTCATTTTGAGCCCGACACCCTGGCCATCAATCTTACCAAGATCCGGGGCGCGGGCTCGCTGGCACACGAGATGGCGCATGCCATCGACGAATTACTCTCCCGTGCTGCCGGCAATGGCCCCGCCACAAAGTTTTTCATCTCCGGCCGGAACATCAAAACCATGAAGATCGCGCACCTCGCGCGGCCAGTCCGCGAGGCGATCGCCGCGATCGCCCTGGTTCAGGACAGAATGTTTTACCGGCTCCAAACCCACGACGAACAAATCGCCGCCTGCGAACGCTCCTTGGCAAACGTGGACGCTCTCATCGCTGCTCGGGAAGCCAGCCAGGCGCGATACGTCGGGCCGGACGGCGGCATCACGAATCCAACCGGCCACGATCGCATCGCCGGGGAACTCGAAAAACTGCGCACGAAACGAGTCGACAGCGCCAGGGAGCTTCAAATGACCCGCGACGGCGAAATCATGCCGCCTCGGATCAAGACCTCTTACCTCACCAGCGCTATGGATCTCGGCGAATACTGGGCACGCCCGATCGAGATGTTCGCACGGGCCTTCGAGGCGTGGCTGTACGATAAGCTCCGGGCCAACAACCGACAGTCCGACTATCTGGTCCACGGTGTCGCAGGCACCGAGGATTTTTGGACCCAGTTTGGCGTTTCCCCCTACCCCTTGAGCGCTGAACGAGCGGCAATCAACGCCGCGTTCGATGTTTTCGCGCAAACACTCCGCCACATCGACTGGCCCAGAAACGAGTAAGTCCCAAACGCACGAGCCGCCCGTTTTGGGGCTGGGGTTCGCCTGCGCGGAACCCCAGCCCCCCAACGGGCATCACAAAATGGATACCTCAACATGCCGCAGCGCCAGAGCAATGCGAAGGCCGTCGCGCAAGCCTTAAACTCGGATCCGGCGAAATATGCCGAGATCATCATCGGAGAGAAACCGGTTGCGAAAGGCGCCAGATTTCACCGCTTCGGAGCAAACGGGGCGCTCAGGGTTTACGTCTCCGGCCCGCGGCGCGGTAAATGGACCAGGTTCGGCCAATCGAACTTCGGCGACATGATCGACCTTATCCGCTACGTCGAGAATATCGACCTTCCGGCGGCAATCGACTTCGGTAAGGACCTGCTCGGGAACAAGCACGAGGACCTGCCGCCGATCGACACTGCAGCTGAAGATCGCGCGCTGAAGGCCGAGACCGAGAAAAATATCCGGACCGCCCGGTACATCTGGTCGCGCTGCCGGCACGTCAGCGGCACACCGGGCATTGCCTATCACCTTGGGCGGGGGATCCAGTGCTACCCGGCATTCGGCATCGGCTTCAGACGCCTAGACCCAGCCACGCTGGAAAAGCTCGACCTCGAGCCCGATGCGTTCCCTGACGGCGCCGGCGCCATCGTCTATGCGGTAGCGGACCGCGGGAAGGTTCACTATGTCCAACAGATCCTCCTGAACGGCCCGAATGTCGCGAACGTCCTGTTCCCCAAGCGCTCTTACGGCGAACTGATGGATGGGGCTTTCCAGCTCGGTGAGATCAAGGACCTGCTGGTCCTCGCTGAGGGTCCCGCGACCGGCCTGTCCGTCTGGCAGGAGACCGGCCTCCCCACCTGGGTCACATTCGGGTCCGGCAATCTAAGCCGCGCGCGGGTGCCCGCCTGTGTCCGCCGCCTCATCATCGCGGCCGACAACGATCCCACTGGAGAAGGGTTCAACGCCGCGGTCGACGCAGCTGAGATCTTCATTGCCCGCGGGATCAAGGTCCGGATCGCGATCCCCGCTTCCATCGGCGACTTCAACAACGTCCTCCTCGACGCCGGCGGGGACGAGGTTCGCAATCGATTCCGCGACCTCGTCGATCCTACTCCCTACCTGGAAGCCCGGATCGCCGAAACGCTGGCCGCCTGATCGCCACCCGTCGGTCGCGTCACCGCCAAGAATTTCTGGCCTACCACCGTCTCCGGACAACATGTCCGATATATACCGGGATCGCGAGATCCCGGCTCACTGGGATCGAAAGCCATGATGGACTGGGAGCAACTCCTGCGGCCGACGCGCCTGGGCTCGTCGGATATAGAGCCGATCTCCTCGGACCGCAGTCCCTACGAAACCGATATCGACCGGATCATGTTCAGCTCGGCATTCCGTCGACTCGCCGACAAAACCCAGGTCCATGGCCGAACCGGTACCGACTACGTACGGAGCCGTCTCACCCACTCCCTCGAAGTTTCGCGGGTGGCCCGCTCCCTGGGCGCAATGGCCGGGCGCGTGGTGGTCGATCGCCATCTCGCCTCGAGCGACATCACCGGCCACACCATCAGCCACATCGTTCAGGCTGCCGCGCTCCTCCACGACCTCGGAAATTTACCGTTCGGTCACCACGGCGAAGAAGTCATCTCCGACTGGTTCCACAGCACCGAAATGGGCACCCACATTCGGGCGGGGCTCCCCGACCAAGTCGCGACGGAGATGATGAATTTCGAAGGCAACGCCCAAGGCTTTCGCCTCGTCTCCCGACTTCAGGGCTGGCGGGAAGATGACGGCCTCGAACTCACGTCCCCGACCCTTGCGACCTCCGCCAAATACCCGAGGATCATCGACGACACCATCGCAAATCCCGTCGGCGCGAAATACAGCTACTTCGCGAGCGAACGGCACCTCTTCGATCAGGTCGCACGGAATGTCGGGCTCCTTCCCAAAAATGGAAATGGCTGGTGCCGTCACCCGCTTGCCCATCTCCTCGAAGCGGCCGATGACATCTCGTACATCCCGATCGACATCGAAGACGGGGCGAAACTCGGATGCCTGACCGAGAGCGAAGCGGAGGACATGCTCCGGACGCTCGCCGGCCGGGACGCGACAGACACCGGCATTCGGGACGACCGCCGCCTCGTACGGCTCCGATCGCTCGCCATACAACGGCTGATCACTGACGCGGTCGCCGCGTTCCTGGACAACGAGCGCCAGATCCTCGCCGGCGAATTTCCCGACGGTTTGATCAAACAGTCCCCGATCCACGGGCAGATCCGCCACATCCTCGAAATCAGCCGCGACCGCATCTATCACAACGAGAAGCGATTGCGACAAGACCTCCGGTGCGAGCGGATCCTCCGGAACCTGCTCGAGGGCTACGGACGCGCATTCCTCGAATGGGAAACGTCACCAGCGCGGCCGACCGCTCGGACGGACACGATCATCAGGACCCTACCGGGGGCCAAAGACTTACCCCGCGATCGCGAAACCTGGGTCCGATTCATGATGGACCACATTTCCGGCATGACCGACGGCTTCGCCATGAGCACCGAGGAAGTCATTTCCGCCTAACCGGCAAAGACACCTTGTGCCTGCAGAGAATCAAAGGAAACAGCGCCAATGACGACCGAACCCCCTGACGAACCGACCCCGCCGGATCGGACTTACACCGACATCGCGCCCCTGCTCGCCGACATCGCCGGCCGGACCGGGCCCGCCGGCTACAAGTTTGCACTGATCGTCGGCATCGGCGCGATCCTGCACTACGTCAAAACCGACGGTGGCCTGAAGCACTTCTACCAGGCCATCGACGACATCAAGGAGGTCCTTGCGCCCGAGCTCTACGCCACCCCGCGCGCGCCGCGGCTGCCAACCCCCACCCTGCGCCAGGCAGAGACCGCGCAAGCGATGATCCTCGGGATCGTCGAAATTATCGTCACCGAAGGCCACATGCTCGACCAGCTACTGGCGACCTGGGCGTCTGACCTGGCGGCCCGCGCCGTCCTTGGCGAGGAGTTCAGCACCATCATGGGCGAAATCTTCGCCCGCGTCGCGACCGAGGAACGTATCCAGCCCGACACGCCGGAGGACGACGCATCCGTCGTGCTGCCCAACTGAGCCCCGCTCCTTTCGCTCAATCGACCTCGGGCCAGATCCACCTCCCGCCCGAGGTCGATACCGCACTGCGCGCCGGCGCAGCTCTTTCCATTTCAGTCAGCGGCGGAAAGGACTCGCAGAGCCTCACCAACCTTCTCACCGGCCACCCGGCATTCGACCACTGGTCCGGCGACATCCGGGTCCTCCACGCCGATCTCGGACGGGCCGAGTGGAAGGAAACCGGCAGGCAAGTTGACGCGATCGCCACCCGCTCTGGCCTGCCCTTGTCAATCGTAAAGCGGAAGCGCGGCGACCTGTTCGACCGAATCGAGCATGAGTTTAATCGGAAGGCTGGTACCAATCAGGTATTCTGGCCGACCGCTTCAATGCGCTACTGCACTTCGGACATGAAGAGAGATACTTTACTCTCTGTTCAGCGTCGAATGGGTGGCGTGGTTATTTGTGCCCAAGGGATGCGGGCTGCCGAAAGCCCTGGCCGTGCCCGCCGTCCTATACTGGCTATTGAGCCCCGGGCCACCGCGAAGCGCCTGAAACATCTCGAACCTGCCGAGGCCATCGCCAACCGCCGGCCGAATGAGCGTGTGGTGCTGAACTGGCAGCCGATTCACCATCTCACCGACGCCGAGGTTTGGGAGGCGTGCGGCACCTCGGTCACGGAACTCGAATACCGCCGCGCCGCCTATCGGCGATTTCTGACATCGAAATCGGTGGCGGACCTCGAAACCGCCGTTCTCGGATGGCCGTGCCACGTCGCCTACGTCTATGGGGCTACCCGTCTCTCTTGCGCTCTCTGCATCATCGCATCGGCCAGCGACCTGGAAGTAGGCGCGCGGCACAACCCCGGCGCCTTCGGTTTCCTGCTAGACCTCGAAATCCGTTCGGGCCGTTCGTTCCAGAAGGCCATCAGCTTGCAAGACATCGCCCGTCGGATTGACTTCGCCGCGGCGAGCTAGAGCGGCAGCTACCGCAAATATCAGGGCACCAGGCTCGGCAATCCTGACACCGCCCTGAAAGCAGTTCGAACCGGAAGCCGACAGGTCACTTGCCTGGCAACAAGCTCCCCAAGGGAAGCTCCCTGAACGGCTGATCGAATGACCGCCGCGTCAACACGACGAGACGGTTCACGTCATAACTTCCGCCAACCGTGCTTCCCTCCCACCCGAAGGCCGCGGCCTCCCAGCCGCTGTGGTCGAAATCACCACGGGCCAGCAGCCTAAGCTGCAACTTCCGGGAACCGCTCACAAGCGACAGCACCTTTTTGTCCTCGATCTGGAACATCGACCTCCCAGTCATGTCCTTGAGGCTCAGTCCAGGCCTCGACGCTTTCGCGACGTCCTCATCTGAAATACTCACCCAGAGCGTCGCCGGGTATTTCCCGAGATCGACGTATTTCACGAAGTCGGCCGGCAGAGCCGATTGTTTTGCCGGCCGCGCGTCCTTCAACACCCCCAATGCGGCGCAGGTCACCGATTGGACCATCACGGCATTATAGTCCGGACCATTATCCGAATCGGTAATCGGGTCCCGCAGATCAAGCCATTCCTGGCAGGAAGATATCTGTCCCAGTTGCCTTCCGGAAGCACCCGTCGTGACGATCGGCAGCGGCTCGTCGAACGGCTTCACCAAATCCGCGCTCGTCGGAATCGGCGCCAACAGACCAAGCTCCGGCGCCGCATAAACCACGCTTTCCGCCGCTTCCGTTGCCGAACACCCGGAGAACACTGGTCCCAGCAACCCTACGACGCCTACGAGGGCCGTCACGGTGGGGCATACTTGCAACGGCCGAAGACCTCCCTGAGAAACCCGCTCCAGCATCGCTCATAGCCTCCCCTGAGGGGCTGATCTCGTCCTACCGATCTAGTCGGGCAGCACGACATCGATAAAGCGGTTCGACGTGTCCCCGTCTTGCTTGACGACCTGAACGAGCGCCGTCCGCCGGGGCTTGATGTATCCGAGACGCTTTGCCTCGATGCGCAGCTGGCGGGCCGTCGCCTCATGAAATTTCTCGTGAATTCCCAGCACGACCTTGGTCCCGGTATTTGTGACGATATCGTCCGGGTAGTGCTCCAACGACTGGCTCGCCAGCCACAGCCCCAGCCCAAACTTTCTCGCCTCCCGGGCGACCTTGTTCGGGATAGCATCCTTGTCCTGCGACATGACCGCATTGGCCTCGTCGATCACGACATAGGTATCGGCGAACGGCCGAATTCCCCGCTGCCGGGCCTGGAAGAAAAGATCCTCCAGCAGCACGTCCGTGAACATGACTTTCTCGTCTTCGTTCATCGCCGTGATGTCGTAGCGCCAGACTTGTGCGTCTGGATCGAACGGAGGCGGAGCATCCTTAAAGATGCCGGTGCTCTCCAGATTGATCACCCTCTCGTAGACGCTCTTCATAACGTCTTTCGAGGACTGGCGGATCAAATCGTCGAGCTCCTTCCCAGTCCGTACAGCGTCGATGAATTCGGCATATAGAAGCTTGCACTCTTCCTTCAGGACCTTGAGCTTTTCGTTGTCCTCCTCGCCCCCAACTGACGCCGCGGCCGCCGAGCTCCGCTCGACCGACCGGTAATGACGCATGAGAGCCTGAAGCGCGGTATGCGCTTCACCCGAGGTCCCGATCATCATCTGCTTGAGCTTCATCTCGCAGAAGTACCGAAGGTCCGAAATATTCGGCTGTCGCTTGGGCTTCCTAGGATTGCTCCTCGGGTCGAAGCTCACCGACCAGGTCAACGGGTTGTCGACCAGGAAGCCCGCGGCCTCATACATATCCGCCAGCGCCAGATTTAGTGCCGCCTCCTGTTTCGTGCCGAGCTTGACCGAGGTCCGGTTCAGCATCGTCACGAACGACCTCATCCGCTTGCGCACACCGCCGAAATTCGGATCGGGAGATACCCGCAGCGCATTCAAGCCATATGGCGAGGCATCCGAGAACTTGACCACGCTCTCGCCCGGTACAGTGATATCGCCATGGACGTCGATCACATGAAAATGCACGTTCGGGGAGGAGTGAACCGCCCGGCTGATGAAATCCCTCAAACGATGCGTTTTTCCCGTGCCGGACCCGCCGGCGAGGATCACATGCGGGTTGATCACGTTCCCTGCATCGAACATGATCTTAGGGTGATCGCCATGCTCGGCAAACTTGGCAGTTCCGATGAGAAATTTCGGCGCCGTTGCGGTATTATCGGATCTCCGCGCATCGACTGATCGAGGATAAGAGCCTGGAAGTGCCACTGGACCGCCCATCAACCGTTGTGTTGGTAACCTCTACAGTCAAACTTAACGAACATCCAGCCGAGTGACAACGAACGAACATGTCGACCGTCGCTACAGGAACGATCGCCGCAGCAGTAGCGGGAATTGTCGGAGCAGCTTCGGCGGCCGCTGGACGGAGTAGCTCGTCTGCGTACAACGGCAGGCGAGTTTCCATAATCTCCACCGACACGAACGAAAGAGGTCACTTCCTCGTCGTGTTCCGGCTCCCAGATGACAAGCACTGGTGCCCAGGCGTTCGAATTTTGCGGCGTACGAAGCAATACCTCGCGATAGAGTTCGCCCGGAACAAGACCAACCATCGGAGCAAGGTCGATATCCCGGCCGAGCAGGTTTCCAAGAGCCTCCAGCGGCTCACCTTCAGGAACCTCGGCAAGCTCGCCATCAAAATTGGCCCCCTGACGCTCCGACCCTCAGTCCGGCGCTAAACCCCGGCGCAGCCTCCTTACGACTGCCGGCTGCGTCCCATTCGGGGCGCGGGGCCGGGCCCGCGCTCGCCGGGTGCCCGCTGCGTGGGCACCCGCCAACCGCGTCCGGTCTTCATGCCAAATTCGATGAAGACCGAAATCATCAATAGATTCCGGAAGTCGACGCGAACAGCACGTCGGCCGGTGACGCCATTCGATCCTATCCCAGGAGAACACGAGATGGACGACTCGCTCTCGCGCGGACTCGCGAAGTCGTGGCTCCGGCAATCAGCCGCGGCAACCGCCTCCGCTCGCAACCAGGCCATCGACGGCATGCTTGACCTGGCGCGGCAGATTCTCTCCACCGGTCGGGTGAACGAGAAGCGTATCCGTCGGCGCCTCGACGCGACTCACCGTTCCCTTCAGAGCCACAGCACTTTCTTCCACGTCGTCCGCCACTCCGGCCGGAACGCCGAGTCTTTGATCGCGATCGGCGCCTGTGGCGTGACCAGCCCCACGGGCTTCTCCGGCATCGAGATCGATGCGATCGCCGCTTTCGTCACGAAGCGCGGTATGGCCTTCGCCCACCAGGATTTCGGCATTCGCCTGACGACGCATGTCCTCGCGCGGATCCTCCGTCGCACTACCAGCAACACCGAAATCGACACTGCCCCGGACACGATGAACGCCGCCCAGGCGGCGTACCAAGAAATCTGCCGGTATGCCGCCGTACTCGCCAACATGCCCAGGGATGACGGCGCCCCTGCCATCATTCCGTTCATGGGCGGCGCATTGGTCGGCGAGTGGCGGAAGCTGAAGGACGACGGTTCCACGGCCTACCGGTTCCGGTGCAATTCACAGGACGAACAGGCGACGACCACCTTCCTCGGAGAAACGAGCGAGGGCACCGTCACCCATCTCGACCTGCGGAGCTTTATCGATCGTCGACGGCTCGACACCTCCCAGATTGAGGCTATCGAGGAAATCGAGACGCTGACTGCAGCGGCCGGATCGATCGACGACCACATCTTTCGGCGTCTTGCCGCCACAGCCCACGGTCAAGACATCGAAGCCCCGGGCCTCGAGCGGGTCGCCCGCATCGCACAGAGCTACGTCGATGCCGCGACAGACCAGAACTTCGCCGACCGGATCGAAGAGCGCATCGAGCGTGACGAGGTCGACACCATGAAATACCGGATCAAGCTTCATGCCCCGAAGGGCGTCCACTACCGGGTCCTGCCCTCGACGCGCGCGCCGATCGGCATAGGGCCTCAAGCAGCTGATCGAGGGTGACTGTCGCAACAGTTGCCGGTATTGTTGTCGAGTTGCGGCACTCGACAATCAAGACCGCCCATCCCAGAAATCAGGACCGATAGATGCGTCTCACGCCCCGCAGTCTGATCCCGCTGGCGCTTCTTACTCTCGGAGGATGCCAGCAAATTTCCGACCAGTTCCACAGCGAATTCTCGCTCGCCCCGACGACCCCGCATCCGCACTCCGCGATCGCCGCCACCATCGACGAGCAGACCCTCGACGGGCAATTTCACTCCGCCACCCTCAGCAGAACGGGAATCGGGCAAGATCCCGACCGCTCGGATGCTTCGCCCGAAGCTCTCAAGGACGACGGCGATCGGGCGGCCGCGGCGGAGGCGTTCAATCAGGTCGCCCAGGCCTCGGTCGGCGACGGCGCCACCTGGCGCAACGAGAAGACCGCCGACTCTGGCAGCATCCGCGTCATGCGAGACGGGATCTCGCCGGCCGGCAGCAAGTGCCGGGACTTTGCGATGACGGCCATCCTCCAGGGCGATCGCATCGAAACCATTGCACGCGAATGCGACGACGGCGCCGGCGGCTGGATCCGGGTTCAGTAGGCACCTCTGATGGCACGCCGTCGACAACAACGAAGCCGCGCCAGGCTGCTCGCCGCACTAATCGCATGTGGATTAGCGCTACTGGCTTTCCGCGACCCGTACGGGGCCGAGGCTTTCATCTACCAGATCACCTCCGACCCTTCGGCCATCTTGCGCCAGTACGCGCCGTTCGCCGCGCTCCTCATCGGATGCGTGATCGTCTTCGGTCTGACGAAGAACAAGCTTGGGCTGGGAGGACATCGACGAGCCGGAAAGCCTGTGCCGTTCGCCAAACGAATTCTTATTCGCGCGACCGAGCGGCGCATCAAGGCCGGATCCGTTTACGTTCTGACGAACCCCCACATGCCCGGGCTATGCAAGATCGGCTCCGCCACCCGAGACACAACCGTCAGAGCAAAGGAGCTCGACAACACGAGCACCCCTTCGCCCTTTGCCATCGCTTGGCAGCAGCGCGTGGAATTCGCCCAACAGATCGAGATTCAGGCGCACCGTCTGTTGGACGGCAGACGGGTCCGGGACCGCCGGGAGTTCTTCCAAGTGACGGTCCCAGAGGCGATCGCTGCGATCAGACGCGCTGAGGAACACGTCCTTCAAATGGCGTCCGAGCGAGGAATTGCCGCCAACTAGAGCGACCTCGCCGGAACCTGCACTCTGCCGGATCCCGGTCCGACTCGAATTATCGGCCCTCGCGCCCGCCCTTATTCGGCTCGATCTCGATCACGCGCGGCTCGAACGAACGCATGGGCGGATTGAAGCGACTCAACGTTGCCGCGGCCCGATCGAGGGTGACCTCACCACGAACCATCGTCCGGTTCAGCGCCTCGCGATACCGGCCGGCAAAGCTGTCATGTTCCGCAGCGGGAAGCTCGCCCCCTGCGGCACGAAGCCGGCCCATATCCCCGACCAGCGACTTAGCCTCTCGATCATGCTTCAGCGTCGTCGCCTCCGCGATCCTCTTTGCCGTGTCAGCGAGTTCGATATCCGCCAGAATGCGAATGCCCCCGTTGTCGACCAAATGCCTCACCGCCCGACGGGTCTCATCGATCGCCGGCGCCGTGTAGCTCTGGGGGCTGTTCTGGACGAAAGCGTTGATCGTTCTCAGATCGGATACGGTCTCGGCGAAATTGTGATCGAGGCTACCATGCTCCCGCGCAACCCACAGCAGAGCGAAACTGTCCCGGAAGGCTTCCGAACGGTGGGCGTCGACCGTGCCCCGGCGCGGATTGGCATCCATACGTGCAGCGACCTGCCGCCCCCGCCCGTAGGCCGTCGTCAACGCCATGTCGATGTTTCGCGCAAACGGCAGCTTCCCGCCGTCGAGGCCACCGATCGCGCGCATCTTGTCATCGGAACTATTGAACCGTGCGACGAACCGGCCCATCGCATCGGGCTCCGATGACCGCATCTCGAGCAGACCTTTCCCAGCCACGGACGTATCGAGGATAGGAAGCGCCAAGCCTGGGACGATCGGTCCGGGCCCGGCCGCTGGGCCCGACCCAGCCGCTCGCGCGCCACGCCCCTCGGCTTCGGGCGCCGGCAGGGCCAGATGCCGATCGGCCTTCGGGAGCCGGGCTTTCGGCCGCGCGTCCGCAAACGGGTCTTGTTCCTTCGAAATCTTGAGAACCTCAGCGGCCGATCGCCGGCTGCGGTGCATCAAGTCCAGCGTGCCGCCGATTCCACCGCCGATCGCCTGCCCGATCACCTCGAATGCGTTACGCCCGATACCGGACGTGAGCTCGACGCCTTTCGTAGACGCGACCGCGCTACCGGTAAAAACACCGACAGCCCACCCGATACCGGCGCCGATCTTTCCACCCGCCTCCGCACCGGCACGTGCCATTGTCTTCGCGTTGACCCACGGGTCGTTCGGATCGATAGGCGGCAGCGCCGGCTTCTCCGATCTCGCGGTCACCCGCTTCTCGTGCTTCTCAGCAGGCACAACCGCATTGTGATCAGAAGATTTCCCGCCACTCATCCGAAGCTCCGGCCGTTCGACAGGGCTCGGTAGCCCGTCCATTCGTCAGGAGAGCATAGTGAGAAGAACGGACAACTGCACCACTCTTTCCTGCAGGTGCGAAACAGGACCGTTGGCGCTCACCCAGGAGCGTAGTGCGCACCACGATGCATCCCGTCAGAAATCAACCCGATCACGATGGGCGAGGGCAGGACGGCCGTCGCCGCCTTTGCGACATAGCAGGCCGCTGCGGTCAGGATCCCGAGACGATCATTCCGCTCCAGGTGAAGCCCCGCCACCGCATAGTCGGCCAGCCGTCGAGCCCGAGGGATCAACTTG